>Ga0070680_100001565_pt1 | contig 16692 bp, 17 predicted proteins | sample KBSC73BmetaG_FD_64672 | JGI IMG/M metagenome (GOLD analysis project Ga0070680, IMG submission 64672) | Corn rhizosphere microbial communities from Kellogg Biological Station, Michigan, USA - KBS C7-3B metaG | ecosystem: Host-associated > Plants > Roots > Rhizosphere | place: USA: Michigan...
TGACGGCACGTACGTCCTCAAGTTCCGCGGCGCGGGCCAGGGCGTGAAGGCGCTGATCGCCGAGCTGGTCTCCGGCGAGTTGGCCCGCCTCCTCGGACTGCGCGTGCCGGAGATCGTCTTCGCCATGGTGGACGAGCGGATGGCGAAGACGGAACCCGATCCCGAGATCCAGGACCTGTTGCGCAAGAGCGTGGGACTGAACCTCGCGCTCGACTACCTGCCTGGATCGATCACGTTCGATCCGCTGGTCGAGCGCGCGGCGGCCATCGCCGCGCAGCCGCGGCTCGCGTCGTCGATCGTCTGGCTCGACGCGCTGGTGACGAACGTTGATCGCACGGCGAAGAACACGAACCTCCTGATCTGGCATCGCGATCTCTGGTTGATCGATCACGGCGCGACGCTGATCGTGCATCACGCGTGGGACGGCGATCCGGCACGGGCCACGAGCGCGTTTCCGCAGATCCGCGATCACGTGCTGTTGCGATGGGCGAGCGCGCTGCGCGAAGTGGACGAAGAGCTGAGCGCGCTGCTCACACGGGATGCCGTCGAGCGAATCGTGCAGATGATTCCGGGTTCCTGGCTCGAAGAGGATGTGAAGCACGGCGCGTACGTCGACTATCTGATGCGGCGGCTGGAACCGCCGCGCGTCTGGGTGGAGGAGGCCATTCGTGTTCGCGTTTGACTACGCCGTCGTGCGGATCGTGCCGCGCGTCGAGCGCGGCGAGTTCGTGAACGCGGGCGTGATCCTGTTCAGCCGCACCGCGCGCTTCCTCGACGCGCGCATCGAGCTCGACGCGGCCCGCCTGAGCGTGCTCGCGCCGTCCATCGACACCGTGACGGTACAAAGCTACCTCGACGCGATCCCGCGCATCTGCGCCGGCGGCCCCGACGCCGGCCCGATCGGCCTGCTATCGCAAAGCGAGCGATTCCACTGGCTCGTCGCCCCACGCAGCACGATCATCCAAACCTCGCCGGTACACTCAGGCGTGCACGCCGATCCGCCGGCGGCGCTGGCGCATTTGTTCGAGAAGCTCGTGAGGTGACCACACGACCTCCGGAACCACCAAGCGTATGATTGATGGACCATGGCACTGTCGCTCGATTCTGTCCTGATCGAGCCTCTCCACCTCGCGGAGACGCGCTTTCTGCAGGTGCTGCTTCGGGAATTTACACTGACGCGGTACGGTGGCCGCGCCGAGTTGCGGGTCTACATCGACGACGAAACGCCGGCCATCTGCCAATCGAGAGCAAAGGCGGAACTGCTCGGTGCGATCCCGCCCAAGAAGCGCGCGGCATGGCAGCGCAAGTTCGACGAGTTTCTCCTCGAGGGAAAGGGCGCCGACTGCGACTTCGAAGGCGATCCCGACTTCGTCTTTCGCTACGCCAGTGGTGGCACCTTGCCCATCGTCCACTACCGCGGTGTCGATTACTTCACATTCTTTTATCGCGACATTCACCCGATCGGTTGGAATCTCGCGAACGGCTCCTGCGACCGGCGCGACGAGTTGCTCGATCCGTTCATCGCTGTCGAACGCGAATTGCGCGAAGAGCTCCTCATCGTCGATTTCGTGAACGAAACGCGCTACGTCCTCCTCGGCGACAAGGGAAAGCCGATCGACCGACCTGAGTTCGCCGTCGCCCGGGCGTTCTGGCGGAACAAACACCCGATGAAGGACCTGTCCACCCTGCGCGAACAGGTGCTCGAGGTCGAGTGGATCGATGGTCCGGATTCGCTGAGCGTCGCCATTGGGAATAGGAAGAACCGCATTGAACGCTGTTTCCTGAACATCAACGGCGAGGATTTTGGGATCGAAATCGACCGCGTTGCCAGGATCAGAGTCTCCGACGACGCGGTGTTCTGCGACGGCGAGTTGGAAGGGATGCAGCTGGTCAACAGCCCGGTCGGCTTCTTCGAGGTGGATCGCTTCCGCAAGCTGCTCAAGGACGGGCCGCCGTTCATTCCCGATCTCTTTTTCTACGACACCAGACGATACGAAGGCGCGGAGATCGCGGAAATCGTCAATGGTCCGTTCATTGGCGCGCTCGGGCCGGTCCGTAGGGTTGAGGAGATCGAGGCCTTCCGCAACGCCAAAGAAAAGTTTGGTCTCTGCCCGGTCACCTGGAGACTGGCGCGTCGATATCTCGAGATGCCGCCGCTACCGGTGGGGAGGCGCGATCAAGTCTTCATCAGCTACTGCCATGCCGACAAGCAGTGGATGGAAGACCTGATGACGCACCTCCGACCACGCGTCAGCGCCGACCGGCTCTCAGTCTGGGTTGACACGAAGATCAAGTCGGGACAGGCGTGGCTTCCCGAGATCCGCGATGCGCTCGACCGAGCGGGCGTGGCCGTTCTTCTGGTGACGCCGTCCTACGTCGACTCACAGTTCATTCGAGAGGAGGAGCTTGCGCGGCTGCTCAAGGCCTACCAGGAGCGTGGATTGCCGCTCCTCTGGATTCCGATCAAACCGTCGAGCTACGAAATAATCGGGTTGCATGAGATTCAGGCCATGATCGACCCGCGTCTGACGATCGCGGAGATGAAGCCGCCGCGCGACCGGGTGTGGGTGAATATCTGCAAGCAGATCTCCGAGGCGCTCAAACCGCGCTGACGTTTGTGCCGGTACCTTGACGAAGAGGAGTCGAGTGTCTAGAGTTAGTTCACTACAGTTAGTCTACTCGCGATGACTACCGTCAACATTCACGAAGCGAAAACTCAACTCTCCCGCCTGGTCGACCGCGCTGCGAAAGGGGAGTCGTTCGTCATCGCCAAGGCGGGAAAGCCAATCGTGAAGGTCACCGCGATCGACGCTCCCACAAAGCCGCGGCGCCTCGGGTTTCTGAAAGGAGAAATCGAGGTACCGGATGATTTCGACCGCTTGGGCGAGCGCGAGATCGCCGCGCTGTTTGGGATCGGAGGGTGAAGCTCCTCCTCGACACGCAGCTGCTTCTGTGGGCAGCCGGGCACCCCGAGCGCCTGTCGGCGCGCGCGAAACGCCAGATCAACGATCCCGAGAACGAGCTCCTCTTCAGCGCGGTCAGCCTCTGGGAAATTACGATTAAAGCAGCTCTCGACCGCGACGACTTCCGCGTCGAGCCGCGTGTCTTCCGCCGCGCGCTCCTCGACAACGGCTACGTCGAGCTGCCGATCACGAGTGAACATGCCGTCAACGTCGACGCGCTTCCGCCCATCCACAAAGATCCGTTCGACCGGCTCCTGCTCTCGCAGGCGCTCGTCGAAGGCATCACTCTCCTTACAGCCGATGCGGAGCTCGCGCGTTACTCCGGTCCCGTGCGAAAGGTGTGATTCCGCTCAGTCCCGCTCTTCCCACGACGACGACTGAATCTCCTGCACTTTGCCTCCGACAAACAGGATGAGAGCGTCCGACTTGCGTACGTAATCGGTCACGTAGCTCCACTCCTCGATCGACACGCCGTCGTAACGGAGCCGCGCGGCGCGGCGCTCGGGTGGTCCCATGATGCGCTCGACTTCGACGAGCGTCTGGCCGAGGCGGACTTTGTTGAGGTGGGCGCGATTCTTTTCGGCGAGGGCGAAGGCGTGCCTCGAGATGTTGACGCATCCGAGGCACGCGGTGAGGACGAGTGTGATGAGAAGCAGTTGCCCGGTTGCCCAGTTACCCGGTTGCCCGGCACTGGGTAACCGGGAAACCGGGAAACCGGGCAACCGAGGTCTTAATACCATCCGTCTCCGTCCGGATTGACGAGCGCGCGCGAGATGCTGGCCCGCACCGCCTCGCGCTGCGACGCGAGATCGAGCCCTCCGCGAACGACGACGTAGCGCATCGGAAGCTCCGTCGGATGGAACATCGAGTGATACGAGAGCCAGTCGCGCGTCTCGCCGAGAGATGCGGACGTCGACGCGTCGAGCATCACGACGTAGATCACATTCGGATCGACATGCTGGATATGGCCCGCTTCGATCTCGGTCAACAGCGCGCGCTGCACGTCGAGATCGTTGATCTCGCCGCCGTGCAGCGGGAGCCGCTGCGAATTCGTGCGGAAGCCGAACGTACGGACGCCGTAGCGATCGAGCTCGCGTACGCGCTCGTCGTGCGCCTGGAACTCGATCGTTCGCCCGTCCTCGCCGCCGGCGAAGAGGAACTGCAGCGACGGATCCTCGATGACCGCGCCGCCGTGGAAGAGCACCTCGCCGACCGCGTCGCCGCCGCGATAGACGTGAACGCGTCCGCCGTCATCGTCGCGGACCATGTCCGCGGGCCACACGATCTCCGGCTCCGTGGACTGAACGCCGGGAGCCAGCGAGGCGCTGCCGAACGTGATGTCGAGCACCGGATGCACCTCGATGCCGTTCGGCGCGACACCGGTCTGTCCGTGCAGAAAGTCCCAGAAGCCGACGCCCTTGATCGTGACCGGAGTGCTGGTGGTCTTGAACGACGTCGTCGCGGTAAAGCGTGCGTCGAACTGCTGCCGCGCGTGCGCGATGCCGGTTCCGAACGGGCTGCCCGCGCCGACACAGTTGCTCGCGGGAAGCTCGATGATCATCGTGCGCCCGGCGGAGTCCTGGATGACGAGGTGATAGTCGGAGTCGCTCTCACGCACGTACTTCGTGAGCGTCGCGCTCAGCCGGTACTGCGTCGTCTCGCGCGGAGACACGCGTCCGTTCGACGGCAGCGAGCCCGGTCGGACGGACTGATGAAAGTTGTAGATGGTGGACGAGACGTAGGAGCCGAGATTGACGGATGGAGCCTGCGGATCCGTGCCGGTCTTCACGGACCAGCGCTCGACTCCGCATGCAGCATGGAGGTGGAAAGAAAACAGCGCGGCGGCAACCAGGGAGAGGAACGATCGCATGCGAAGGCCTCCTGTGTGGTGTCGTTGTGTGTTCGCGCATAAGAGTAGCCGAATCACCCACTTGTAGGTAGGGATGTGTTGCCGTGGTGGTCAAATCAAGCGGTAGTGGGTGTCACCGCGCGGCCGTCAGTGCGTGGAGGTTTCGAGGCGTTCGAGCCGCGCTTGCACCTCGGCGAGCACTTGTTCGACGGTGCGCTGCGCCTCTTCGAGCGAGCGAACGCGACGGTCCAGGTCCGCGTGCGAGAATTTGATCATCGCCTGCGTCTCAGCGAAGCCGCGCTCCATGCGCTCCTCGAGATCGGCCGCCCTGCGATCTAGTTTCTCATCGACGCTCGTCACGCCTTCGGCGAGCATGTCGAATCGCCTCTCCAGCCGTTCGACGGTTACATCAAAGTGGCGACGAGTCTCCGCGTGCGTTGCAGCATTGTCCTGCCGCATCGCTTCCCAGAGACGTTTTAGTTCGTCATCCGTCATGCATTCATTTTACACGTGGCGTCCCCCTACCACCGCGTCGGATAGCACCCCAACACTTTCACCATCTCCGCCATCGCGCGGAGCGTCTGCAGTGCCTGTTGCACTTTCGCATCGTCTTCGCGGCCGATGATGTCGAGGTAGAACGCGTACTCCCATGGGCGGCCCTCGACGGGGCGCGACTCGATCTTGGAGAGATCGATGTCGAAGACGGCGAACGCGCCGAGGGCGCGGAAGAGGGAGCCGGGCTTATTCGGGACGCGGAGCATGAGCGACATCTTCCAGCGGCGCGGCTCTTCGTGATTCGCGACGCCGGAGCCGGGGGAGGCGAGGAGGAGGAAGCGCGTGAAGTTCTGCGGATGGTCCTCGATGCCCGAGGCGAGCACGCGGCCGCCGTAGATCGTCGCGGCGTCGGCGGATGCGATCGCGGCCTCGTCATCGCGGCCGCGCTCGAGCACGAGTCGAGCGGCGCCGGCGGTGTCGTGCACGGCGATCGGCTCGAGCCCCGGATTCGCGGCGAAGAAGCGCGTGCATTGCGCGAGCGCCACCGGATGCGAGTAGACGCGGCGCAGTCCGCCGATCTCGACATTGGGCGGCGCGATGAGGTGATGCACGATGCGCAGGTTCGTCTCGCCGATGATCTTCAGATCGGATTCGAGAACGAGATCGTAGTTGCGGTGAATCGATCCGGCGAGGCTGTTCTCGATCGGCGCGACGCAGCAGTCGGCTTCTCCGTTGCGCACGGCCGCGAAGATGGACTCGAACGAGTGGTACGGGACGCCGGTCATGCTCGCGCCGAGGAGGCGCCGCGCCGCGGTCTCGCTGAAGGCGCCGCGCTCGCCCTGATAAGCCGCTCGAATCTGCTCGATCATCGTTTCCTCCAAAATGAAAAAGCCCGCTCCGTTTGTGTCGGAGCGGGCTTTCGTGTTGATCGTTGTTTGCTGTGCGCTAGACGATCCGCGGGTCCGCATGGGAGCCGCTAAAGAATCGGAACGTCCAGCGCGCGTGGATCATGTGAGCGGCAGGGTAACACGTCTGCTAAGATTTTTCGCGGTCAGCAGTCCCGCCCAGCCCGAGAGAGAAAAAAATTCAGGAGGAAACCATGCGACAGGTCCGGGCCCTCGTGTGTATCGCCATCACCGTACTCGTCTGTGTGCCGTCGGCGTTCGCGGAAAAAACCTGGAAAGACCGGATCCTCAACAGCGCGCTCTCGTCCGCCGGCAGCAAAGCCGGCGAGTTCGCCGTGAAGTTCGTCGGCGGGTGGATCTACTCCGTCTCGTGCAAGCCCGAGCAGCAGAAGGACGAAGGATCGAAGGCGCTGTGCGGCGCGCTCGCCAGTCTGACGGGCAAGGACGAGGAAGAGTGGAAAGCGAAGATCGAAGGACAGCTGGCCGAGATCAAGACGCAGCTCGACGTCCTCGCCCGAGGGCAGACGGAGATCAAGTCCGCGATCGCGACCCTGCAAGAGAAGATGGAGAACGAATTCAAGCAGGTGCCGAACAGCGTCCGGATCACCGCGATCCTGACGAAGATCGACGCGTTCTGGAATCGATTCGAGGCGGAAGTCCGAAACCCGAAGCAGGAAATGAACAAGCGCGATCTGGAGAAGTTCGCGCTCGACGTCATGCGCTCGGAGCTGCACACGGAGCTCGGGCAGCTGAACGTTCTGCTCACGGAATCCGTCGACAACGCCCAGCCGACGCTCAAATATCCGTTCTACCTGACGCGGAAAAAGATCAGCCAGGAGACGCCGTTCCAGGCGTGGAACGCGATGAAGGAGTACGACTTCGCGGAGAAGAAATTCGTCTACTACCGCGGCGAGATGCAGAAGGGGTATCTGGTCTACCTCTGGGCGGCCGAGATCATCCAGGGTTTGTGCGAGCTCAAGGGCGACGAGGCTTGCCCGGCGCTGCCGCAAACCGCGAGGTCGTTCGCCGACCAGTTCGTCCGCTATACCGAGGATCAGATCAAAGCGTTCGACGCCGCGGTCAACTGGCTGCTGCTGGCCTACAGCAGGCCGGAATGGGACGGTCCCAACTTCCTGCTGCAGAGCTACTTGAACGAAGACATCCTGATGCGTCTCAACTATCTCACCGCGACGGTCCTCGGCAAGGGCGAAGGCGCGTGGGGCCAGGTCCTCTCGACGGACGGCGATCCCTGGGACGGAGCCATCACGCTGCAATGCTCGGGCATGCAGCGCCGGGTGGAGCCCGCGTTCAGCTACACCTTGGACGTCGACACGATCTTTACCGGATCGACGGTCGACTGGTGGTCGTCGCGCGCGAAGAACGGGACCTATGACGAAGTGCGCTTCTCGCCGCGGTGGAAGATCTATCACTACAAGTGGGAGGATGCGGCGCAGGGGCCCTGCAAGATCTTCGAGCAGTTGCCCGGCACCGGCGAAAAACTTCCGTGGGTCTCGAAAGACGGCGAGGTTGCCAGCGTCACGAAAGACGGCGTGACCTACAACTTCGGCTTCTTCCACGGCATCCAGCGGGCGGGCGGAACGTGGGCGATGGCGAGCGGGCAGGATTGGGCGCTGCCGGGAGCGCCCGAGACGACCGAGTCAGGCGATGCCACGCTCAAGGGCCGTTTCGACTGGGTGATCTCGGCGGCACATCACGAAGGGTTGTGGGCCGATCTGCTGAGCGATTCGAGAGTGGAGCAGACCGCGTTCAAGACGCTGACCCCGACGCAGAACAAGAATTACCGGGCACGGATCTACGCCTTCAACAGGAAGAGCCTCTATTTTCCCCAGGGTGGAAACGTGAAGGTCAACCTGCTGAATCACAGCTGGTGCGAAAAGGTCTGCCGCGGCACGTCCGAGGAAGACGGCATCATGGACTACAACATCCAGAACAGCGACTACGAAGACGGCAAGCTGACCGCCGTGGTGTCCGCGTTTCTCGATCCGACCGAGGGACTGGAGCAGAATTGGGAAGCCCGGGTGAAAAATGGCATGTACATCGACGGCTCGTATGGTCCGACGAAAGAGCGGAAGACGAAGCGCGTGAGGTACCGGCACCAGGGCACGGCGACGGTGAATCCGGGCACGGCGTATCACCTTCAGTACCTGATCTACTTCGACCTGTACACGAACACGAACCGCGCCGATGCCACCAGCTATTACTTCATGGGCAAGCTCACGCCCACGCACCTGTTCCTGACAAAATAAGCGCGAAGAAGGAGTTCCATGGCCGAGCGTACGCCGTTTCCGCGAGTCTTCTGGGTAGCCAACCTGATCGAGGTTCTCGAGCGGTTCTCGTACTACGGGATCTACTTCGGGTTCGGCGTCTACATGACGAGCCTCGGCTATTCGCGCGATCAGCTGGGCATCGTGCAGACGATCTTCCTGCTGCTCTCGTACTGCGTGCCGCTCTTCTCCGGAACGTTCGCCGACAAGTACGGATTCAAGAAAGTCTTCCTCGTCTCGTATCTCGCGTACCTGCCGTCGATCCTGCTGCTGATTCTCACGAAGTCGTTCTCCGGCATCGCGCTGACGATGCTGTCGATCGGCCTCGCGGCGGGCATCTTCAAGCCGCTCGTGTCCGGGACCGTGCGCGCGACGACGGACCGGACGAACGCGACGCTCGGCTTCGGCATCTTCTACGCGATGGTCAACGTCGGCGGCACGATCGGGCCGGTCGTCGCCGGACGCCTCCGCGCGATTTCCTGGGACTACGCGTTCTACACCGCCGCCGCGGCAATCGTGGTGATGTTCTTCATCACCGTCTTCTTCTACAAAGAGCCGCCGCGCCAGATCGAAGGAAAGACGATCGGCGAAAAGCTCCGTGAGATCGGCGAGACGCTCGCCAACCTCAAGTTCTCGCTCTACCTTGTGCTGCTCGGTGTGTTCTTCTGGATTCCGTTCTGGGCCTTCTTCAACCTCTGCGCGCTCTACACCGACAGCAATCTCGACACGGCGCGCCTGTACGACGCGATTCGAAGCGTGTTCGGGACCGGCTTCGCGAACTTCCTCTCGCAGGAAAAAAACGGCGTGCACCACATCCTCGGCGAGACGATCTCGACGACCGGCTACATCATCATGATCCTGCAGGTCTTCATCGCGCGGATCTTCGAGAAGTTCAAACCGATTCCTTCGTTCCTCTTCGGCCTCTTCGTCATGGCGGCCGGATTCGTCGTGATCGGCCTCGCGCACGTCTCCGCGGTCTCGCTGCTCTTCGTGGGCATCACCCTCTTCGCGATCGGAGAAATGATCTCGTCGCCGCGCATCCAGGAATACATCACCTGGATCGCGCCGAAAGAAAAAGCGGGCCTGTACATGGGCTCGAACTTCCTCGCCGTCGGCATCGGCTCCTTCAGCGGCTTGATCTACACGCCGCTCTACGGCCGCTTCTCCGACGCCGGCACGCCGGAAAAAGTGTGGTACGTCCTCGCCGGCCACCTCCTCGTCGGCATCATCGCGCTGCTGATCTTCCAGCGGCTGGCGGGCGGGTTCGTGCAGCAGGAGGAGTGAGCCTAGTTCAACTTGAACGTTACGGTGAGGTTGAAGATCGTCGCTACCGGCACGCCGTTCAGCGTGCCCGGCTGGAAGCGCCATTTCTTTACCGCTTCCTCGGCCGCATCGGAAAGGCCCATCGGCAGTCCTTTGATCACCCGGACATCCTTCACGCGGCCGGACACGCTGATGATGGCCTCGACGACTACCACTCCTTCGATGCGCGCCTTCCGCGCCGTGCTGCTGTAGGCCGGCTCGGCGCGGCCGAGAATCACGGGCGCCTTCACGTTGCCTCCGACGCGCAACGGCTGGCTGGTATCGGGCGCGGGCGGAGGAGGTGGGGGTGGCGGCGGCGGAGGCTCCGCGACTAGCGGGGCGTCGTTGCCGCCGCTGCCCGTGCCTTCCGTGCCCGTTCCGGTGCCGCCGAGCTGTCCTCCCGGGGTTCCTCCCACCACGCCGCCGACCACACCCCCTGCCACGCCGCCCTCGACCCCTCCCGGCACACCCGCGGCGGCATCACCGAGCGAGCTTCCGATGTCGAGCGACTGCGTCGCCTCGGGCAGTTCGGGTTCTTTCATCGCCGAGGTCATGGGACGCAGTTCCGGAAGCTCGGTGGGAACCTCGCGAGGCGCGACCCATGTCCGCGGGGTGAGCTGCACCTGCTTCGGCTGCACCTGGGGCGTCGCCTTCGCCGCCCCGCCCTTCGGCGGCGGAGGAGGAGGCGGCGGTGCGGCCCCGCGCGCGATGAATACCGTATTCGCCTTCTCCGCGCTGACCGGACTGCTCGCGTGCGTGCTGGCGAAGACGAACGCCGCGAGCAACGCTCCATGGAACGCCACTGCGCCCGCCGACGCTCCCCAGCGGTTGCGTCTGCGCCGCTTTCGATCGGAGTCGAAGAGGTTTTCGTGCAGGTCCATACATAGATCGTTCGCAAAAACCTCACCAGTTTTTATTTGTTTGGAATCAATGAGTTCAGCGCTGACTTCCATCGGCCGCGGCGCCGCGATCGTGTTCAGTCCCGACCTCAGCATCGAGAAGAATTGCGCGTTCTACGAACGGCTGGGCTTCGTCTGTTACGCCACCGCGAGCTGGGAGGAGGTCGTCGAGGACATCCGCTGCAGGAACGCATCCGCGGCGCCGGAGGACGCGATCACCGTCGTCCTTCTCGAGGCTCATGGGACGCAGGGCAACGGTCTGAAGCTGCAGGCGAGCGCCGCTCGGAGCGCCCGGCGCTCGTATGCCGCCATCGGCGCATTGCGCGAGCGGCTCGCGACCGCCGGCGTGCGCTACTGCGTCCTGGCGGCCTGCAATTCCCGGCGACTTCTCCGTCCGGCGATTTACTACACGCTCGATCGCGAGCGCCTCTTTCTTCCGGCGACGCTCGGCATCATGAACGCCGGCAGCCGTGACACCGGCGACACCGGCTTGCGTCTTCTTGCGCGCGCGGACAGTCACATCGAGTCGCTTTCGGTGGTCAACACCGCCAGGCTGTCGTCGTCCACGCTCCGCGCCCTCGGCCTCACGGACGGCGACTCGATGACCTTCGTCGTCTCGGACATCTTCGTCCAGCTCGTGGAGCTCTTCGAGCGGTTCGTCGGACACCTCGACCGGCTCGCGACGTCGGAGCAACTCGCGCCGGACGCATCGCTCGTTGCGCTGCTCCAGCAGCGTTAAAGAAGATCCGGATACGGCCTCGCCGGTCCGTCAGGCGGCAGCGAGTGCCAATGACCCCAGGGGCCGGTGAGCTTGACCGCCCATCGGCCGCCTTCCTCCGTCAGCGCGAGCGGCAGCCAGTACGCCCAGTTCGCATACCTCACGCAGAAGACGACGTACAGGTGTTTGCAGTCGGGGCTGAACCTGGCGCTGGTGAAGTAGTAGAACGTCTTCGGCTCGCCGTCGAAGTGATCCTTGACATACGCGGTCAACGCTTCTTCCGGTGAAATGCCAGTGAATTTGGTTTCCAGGCGATGATTCTTGAACGCCTCTTCCTTCGCCCACTGCCGGATCAGCGACTCGTCCCTCGGATCGAACCAGTAGATCAACAGGTTCTTCGCGCGCTGCGCGGGGGATGCGTTGTAATCGTCGTCGACGACGGCAAACGCCTTCGACTGCGCGATGGCCAGCAGGTCTTCCCGGATCTCGCCGAGGTGCGAGTAGTACTGCTCGAGGAGCTCGTTGAAATGGTAGGAGTTGAAGGCTCGCCGTCCGACGAGGTCGAGCACGAGCAGCGAGCGGCGCACGGGATCGCCTTCATGGTCGACGTCGGCGAAGTACGCGTCATCGATGACGCGATTGAGGACGATCGACTCGCCTTCGACCGTGCCGCCCTCCCACCTTCGCCACATCATGTAGCCGGCGGGCGGGTGAATCTCGAGACCGATGGGGTCTTTCTTTCGCGTCTTTGCGGCGATCGCAAACCGGCCGGATTCATCGGTCACGCCTTTCGCGAGCTCGTCGAATTTCGTTTGATTGTTGACGTAGCGGCTCCGGATGACGATCACCGTCGCGCCGGCGACCGGCTCGTCGAGACTGTTGCGCACGACGCCGCTCGCGATCGGAGCAGGGGAGCCGACCGCCTTCTCCGCCGCCCGATGCCGCGCGAGCTTCGCGTAGTAGAGCGTCGCGACGTCCTGGTCTTCGGCGCACACCGGAAGCGCGCCGATGAGGAGCGGCAGGAGGAGGAGAGACCGAAGACGCAAATTCATGCTCCTGGAAATTGGATGACGCGAGGTACCCACCGCCAAACTAAAAAAGAGAGTTTCGATGAGATCTGTTCGCGTTTTGTTTCCTCGCCCGCACCGCGGCATGTCGCTTGCGTAAGGGAGCTCCCCAGCCCGCACCATATTTCTTCCGGCGACTCCGAGACTCGTCATGAAACCGCGGCCGCGGTTGCCCGCGAATCCGCATGAAGGACGAACGCCGCCTTTCGGCGGCGTTCGCGGACGTTCGAATCCGGCGGGAGCCCGGCGGCGTCACGGCATTACTTCGGAAGTTTGAACATGAGACCGAAGTGTGCGCTGAGGCGGTGATCGGAGTCCGGCACGTGCTTGTCGCGATTCGACCAGACGATGCCGATCGGAAAACTGACGGTGTCGCTCATTTTCTGCGTGTAAACCGCGGATGCGGTGAAGAGATTATCCTTCTCCGGGTCCCCGCGCACGTCCGCATACGTAACGCTCAGATCGATCCTGCCGTCCCGGTGATTCTCGCGATCGCGCCGCATGATCCGTCCATAGGTAAAGGAACCGTTGGTGACCCGGGAGCCCTTGACGTCGAACGGCGTCGGAACGAGATCGTTCGTGATCTTGTAGCCCTCGACGTCCGCATATTCGAAAGAGAACGAAATGCGATTTGCGGCGTTGAGGTCGGCCTTGTTGCCGGAATCGGTGACGTACTTCTCGAATTCCGCGCTGCAGAGCTGGTTGTCCCCCTTTTCGTCGTCGCAGGCATCTTTGGCCGTCTTGCCGCGCAGGAAGGCGTTGATATTGACGAATCCCATTTCGTACGTCGCCTTGATGCTAGTCTCTCTGGGTCCAACGAGCGACGCGCGATCGCGCCGGCTCGCCGAAAAGTAGATCTGCGGTTGGTTGTTCAGAAGCTCGGAAAAGCGATCGACGAGCGGCGCAAACTTCTGGTCGAATGCGGCGCGGTTCTTGACGATCTCCTCGGCCGCTGTAATGACGAGCTGGCGTACCTGTTCGCGCTGAGCGTCGGGGATGTCTATGAACCTGGGGTCCTGATTCTGTTCAAACAGTTTCGGGTTGTCCTGCACGAATTTGCCGAACGCGAATTCCGCCGTAGCGGTGGAAATGACATCGGCTGTTCCCCCATGAATCCTGTCAAACAGAGTGCTATGCGGCTCGAGGTTGCGTCCGTACTTTTTGCCTTCCGGTTCATACGTCACGGAGAGTGTGATGTCGTCAAAATCCCCGAGCTGGTCCTCGAGCTTCGCTCGATCGGTCCCCGTGGGCAGATGGTCGGTAAAGTCTTTCCAGAGAGTCGCCTTTCGCAGCACGCCCTGTAGTTTGATTGGATCGTTGTTGAAATTTTTGATGCGCAGGTTCCAGTCGAGCGTGAGCGCGTCCTTTTCCTCGGAGAGATTCGCGGACTGCAGCGCCGCGGCAAAGAGCGATAGGAAGTCACGCGTGGAGTTGCCGAGGAAAGAATCGATGGTCGGCACCCCCGTGGTCTCTGTCGTGACGTCCTTTTCTTCTTTCGCGGCGGTTGCCGGTTTCTCGTCATCAGCACGGGCCAGGAGGGTCGATTTCACGATCGAATTCGTGCATTCGGAAATCTTGTCCGTGTTCTCGCACTTGCGAGTCTGCGCGGCCAGCGGGATCGAGACGAAGAGGATGAGCAGCGCGATGATGAGTCGTCGCATGATTACACCGCCGTAAAGACACTCATTTGCGCGTGCTGCACAGAGGGTGGGCGCGTGGCGTCGAAACGAAACGGGCTGCCGTGAAGGGTTCCATCGGGCCGCGTGACCCGCGCATCGAAATGTAAGGTCGTCGCTGCGCCGGCGAATTCCATCCTGACGGCGAGCGTGTAGAGGCGCGGAGAGCGGATTGGAACCGTGACAGTCTGATTCAGCACCTGGGCGGACGAGAAGTTCGTGACCTCGCCGTTGTCTTTCAGCATGACGATCGTCACTCGGACGTTGGGCGGATCGGCGGTTGCCTTGATGGTGAGCGTCGACCCGTCGGGTACGAGGATCCATCGTTGAACGCTGGGTACGGTCGTGGCGGCTGCGGTGGCCATAGGGGATCCCTCCTTTGTCTCCATGAGAGAGACAGGCTGGGCAGATTCCCGCCAGCGCAGTTCCAAAGCGCTCTCTACCGCGTCTAACCCTTGTGGACGCGGCATGTCGCTGCGTAAGGACATTTACTTCCGGCGGTTAAAGGCGCGCCGCGGCCGGTGGCGATCCTCGGCGAGGCGGGCATCGGCAAGACCCAGCTCGTGCGGCACTTCCGGCGATGAGCGATCGAGCAGGGCGAGATCTTGCTTAACGCCCGCTTCTTCGACTACCGCGACGCGCGTCTCGCGCCGTACGAGCTGTTCCTCGATCTCCTGCGCACCGCGGTCATCAACTGCAGCCGCCGGACGGCACGCCGCTGCGCGACTCCATCGAAGCAGCGTGCCGGTGTCCGGCTGCTGGCGGAACTGTTTGAGGAATCAAATCGCGGCGACGCCACCAATGCCGGCGTAGAGCGGCGCGACTTCCCGGTCTTCGGCGCGTACCGGAAGCGCGCCGAAGAGGAGCGTCAGCAGGAGGAGAGACCGGAGACGCAAATTCATGCTCCTGGAAATTTGGACGACGCGAGGTACCCACCGCGAAACTAAAAGAGAGTTTTCGATGAGATCTGTTCGCGTTCTGTCACCGCTCGATATCGAGCACGCGCATCCCCGGCCTCTCCGCCTCGCGCACGTGGCAAACCGCAACCGTCCTTTTCGAAGACCTCTTCCCTTTCGAAAGACCTCCCGCCTCCCCTCGACCTCACGCGCATTACGCGCCTGCTCATCGGGATCAACGCCATCTCACCGAGCGCGGTCGTGGAAATTCGAAACATTCGGGCCGTGCGTCTGTAGACATGATCCACGCTAACGTTCACCGCGACTGTAAGCTTGATTTCACCGGATGCCCGATGCCCGGGCGTCGGTACTCGGAGGGAACCAACCGCGCCCGGACGGGCCTCCGGCGATCAAAAAGCCGTTAGTGTTGGTCAAGAAGATATTCAGTTCGCGTCGAATGGCCGTTTGGAGTGGGACGTCGGAACCGGCCGTCATGCGCGCGGCCGGGTCGAGTTTCTATACGTTCAACTTTGCGAATGGTACAAGAGACAGCGTTCTTCAAATTCACGAAATACCGTCAGCGTCCGCTTTGTGTGTCCGCAGGTAGGTCCGCGGTCACTCACCGCCGGTGAAATTGAGCTTTTGACGCAGGACAGAGACCATGGACTTGGCGTCCTTGCCGCCTTTCAAGGTAGCGGTCACCGTTATCGGAAGGCTGCCGGTCTGGTACAGGAACACCGGAATCAGAATCTTTCGGCGATTCTCCTGATAGTAATTGTTTAGATCAACGCTGCGTTCAAGCACGACGGTTTTGGCCGGACTGTCGTCGACCACGGCTTTGACAAGCAGTGTCCCGACGTCCTTGCTGGCAAAGCTGGGGCCGGATATTTCAATTACCAGAAGCGTAGTGTTGGACGGACGGCCTGCGAGACCTTCGCCAATCACCGTATTGAAAAGCGCGCCGTCCGGTGCTTTCGTAATGTCCTCCTTGCCGATTTCGCCGGTGTCGGCGTAGTACAGATAGGCTCGGATCGCCGTGACCGAGTAGATGCTCCCCGCTGCCAGGGCAGGCACGGATGCCGCCGTCATCAACAAATACGCGATTACCTTCAGCCACTTGAGCATGTCCCGGACCTTTCTTTGAGTATCGTGGTTACCGCTCGCTATCGAGTACGCGCATCTGTTCTTCCTGATAGCGCGTGCCCGCGACGGCGGGTAGCGCTGCTTCGATCTGACGCAGTTCGTCCTCGGTCAACCGGACGTCGAGCGCGTCGAGGGACTCGGCGAGTTGCGCGCGCGTGCGGGCGCCGATCACCGGAACGATGAACTCTCCGCGCGCGAGCACCCAGGCGATGGCGAGCTGCGTGGGCGTGACGCCGCGGGTTTCCGCGAGCGCGCGCAGCGCATCGATCAGCGTTTCATTCTGCGCGCGATTCTCGTCGCGAAACCGCGGCATGTACGCGCGGAAGTCGCCTTTCGCCGCGGGCAGGCTGCCGCTGAGCAGGCCGCGGGACAGCACGCCGTACGCGGTCACGCCGATGCCGAGCTCGCGCAACGCGGGAAAGATCGTCTCCTCCGGTTTGCGGCTGACGAGCGAGTACTCGATCTGCAGGTCGGTGATCGGGTGTACCGCATGC
>Ga0070680_100001566_pt1 | contig 16691 bp, 14 predicted proteins | sample KBSC73BmetaG_FD_64672 | JGI IMG/M metagenome (GOLD analysis project Ga0070680, IMG submission 64672) | Corn rhizosphere microbial communities from Kellogg Biological Station, Michigan, USA - KBS C7-3B metaG | ecosystem: Host-associated > Plants > Roots > Rhizosphere | place: USA: Michigan...
CGGAGTCGTACGAGGCGCGCTGTCGCGCCTGCCACTCCGTGCCGAGGCGAGACGAGGATCAGGTCCGGCTGCTCTGACATACGCGGCGCCGAAGATTAGAGTCGCGGAGCGTGTGCCAGCGTGAGAAACTCCTCGCGCGTTCGCTGATCCGACCGAAAGGTTCCACGGACCGCACTGGTGATCGTCTTCGAGTTCTGCTTCTCGACGCCGCGCATCATCATGCAGAGATGGTACGCCTCGATCACCACGCCGACGCCCATGGGCGCGAGCACCTCGTCGATCGCGCTCGCGATCTGCTCCGTGAGACGCTCCTGGACCTGCAGCCGGCGCGCAAACATGTCGACGATCCGCGGCAGCTTGCTCAACCCGACGATGCGGCCGTTCGGGATGTAGGCGATGTGCGCCTTGCCGAAGAACGGCAGCATGTGGTGCTCGCACAGCGAATAGAGCTCGATGTCCCGCACCATCACCATGTTCGTCGCGCCCTCGGCGTCGAACAGCGCGCCGCCGACGACGTGCTGGATGTCCATCTCGTAGCCGCGTGTCAACCACGCGAGCGACGTGGCGACGCGGTGGGGCGTGCGGAGGAGGCCTTCGCGATCGGGATCCTCGCCGAGGAGCTCGAGCTGCCGGCGGATGATATGGCGGAATTCGTCGCTCGAGTCGCCGCTCTCGACGAGCTCGTCGGGCGACGTATACGAGCCGTCACCGGAAAAAGAACCTGTGTCGCGCATCGTGGTCTCCAGCGTGCCTGGATGGCTGGGTCCTGATGAGTTTCGACGTTGACGCTCACTCGGGCCTGGCCTAGCTTGGCCTCGCCAGGCAGCCCGCGTACGTCACCATCGAGGAATCCGTCATGCTCCTGGTTGGACTCACTGGCAACATCGGCAGCGGCAAATCGACGGTCGCCCAACTGCTCTCGGAGCGCGGGGCGACCATCATCGACGCCGACGTGCTGGCGCGTCGCGCCGTCGAGCTCGGGACATCCGCGTACGATAAGATCGTGGCCCGTTGGGGCAACACGGTGCTCTCTCCCGACGGGCATCTCGATCGCGCCGCGCTGCGCCGCATCGTCTTCGGCGATGCCGAGCAACTCGAGGAACTTAATCAGATCGTCCATCCGGAGGTCGAGCGCCTGCGTGCGCGGCTCGTCGAGCAGGCGCGGGGCCGGGGCGATCGCATCGTCGTGTGCGACATCCCACTGCTCTTCGAGCGGCACATGACGGATGCATTCGATCGAATCATCCTGGTGGACGCGCATCGGGCGATTCGTCTCGAGCGTCTGGTGGGCGACCGCGGGCTGCGCGAGACCGAGGCGATGGACATGATTGCCGCGCAGATGCCCGCGGAGCTCAAACGTGCGCGCGCCGATTTCGTGATCGACAACGACGGCAGCCTCACGCAGCTCGAGCGGATGGTGCAGGATGTGTGGACGGCGCTCCTCGCGGAAGCCGGCGGGCCGCGCGCCGCGGCCGCCCTTCCTTGACACTGTTTTTCAGCACGGGTAGACTCCGCGCGCACGATCACCTGTCACAGAGCTTCACCAGCGGAGCACCGTCGTGTCGGAAATTCCCAAGGATCTGCTGTACACCGAAGAGCATGAGTACGTGAAGCCGACGGACGACGCGGGCGTCGTGGCCATCGGCATCACCGACTACGCCCAGGGCGAGCTCGGCGACGTCGTCTACATCGAGCTCCCCAAGGTTGGCGCGACGTTCGGCAAGCACGACGTGTTCGGCACGGTGGAAGCCGTGAAGGCAGTGTCGGAGCTCTACTCTCCGCTGGCCGGCGAGGTCATTGCGGTCAACGACCGCCTCGACAAGGAGCCGGCGCTCGTCAATTCATCGCCGTACGGCGACGGATGGATGATCAAGCTTCGTCTCAAGGACGAAGGCGAGAAGAGCGCGCTGATGAATGCGGACGCGTACGAAACCCATCTGGGCAGTCATTAGTCGGCAGACGTCGAGCGCCAGACACTCCGCGTCGAGCACTCGACGCTAGACGGAGCGCAGGCGTTCGTCGCCAAAACGAATCGAAGCCTGCACGCCACAGACGACGAACGGCCAGCGCTTTCGCGCTGGCCGTTCGTCCACGTCACTCCGTTTTTCGCCTGCGTCCAACGACCGCGCCTCGTCGAGGGTCGAGACACTCGCGGCTAGAGAGTGCCTTCCGCGTTCGCTTCCGCATACGCGTCGGTCGGTAGACAGGAGCAGACCAGGTTCCGATCGCCGTACGCGCTTTCGACGCGCCCTACTGCCGGCCAGAACTTGTGCTCGCGAACCCACGGCGCCGGGAACGCCGCCTTCTCGCGCCCATATGCGTGGCTCCACGAATCGCTGAGCACCCGCCCGAGCGGATGCGGCGCGTTCTTCAGCGGGTTGTCCTGCCGATCAGCAATCCCTAATTCAATGTCCTTGATCTCCTCGCGAATCGCGATCAGGGCCTCGCAGAATCGGTCCAGCTCCGCCTTCGACTCGCTCTCCGTCGGCTCGATCATCAGCGTACCCGCCACCGGGAACGAGACGGTCGGCGCGTGGAAGCCATAGTCCATCAGACGCTTGGCGATGTCCTCCACCTCCACGCCCGCGGACGTCTTGAGCGCGCGCGGATCCACGATGCACTCGTGCGCTACGGTGCCGTTCCGGCCCGTGTAGAGTACGGGATACGACGACTCCAGCCGCTTCGCGATGTAGTTCGCGTTCAGGATCGCGATCTTCGTCGCCTGCGTGAGCCCCTCGCCGCCCATCATGTCGATGTACATCATCGAGATCGGCAGGATGCTCGCGCTGCCCCACGGCGCCGCGGACACCGCGCCCACACCGTTCGAGCCGCCAACCGTCACGACCGGATTGCTCGGAAGAAAGTCGACGAGGTGCTTCGCGACGCCGATCGGACCCATGCCCGGTCCACCGCCGCCGTGCGGGATGCAGAACGTCTTATGAAGATTCAGATGACAGACGTCCGCGCCGATGTCGCCCGGACGCGCGACGCCGACCATCGCGTTCATGTTCGCGCCGTCGAGATAGACCTGCCCGCCGTACTTGTGCACGATGTTGCAGATCTCGACGATCGTCTCGTCGAACACGCCGTAGGTCGACGGATACGTGACCATGATCGCGGCGAGCGTGTCGGCGTTCTCCTTCGCCTTCGCCTCGAGGTCCACCATGTCGATGTCGCCGGCCTCGGTGTTCTTCACGACGACCACCCGCATGCCCGCCATGACCGCACTCGCCGGATTCGTCCCGTGCGCGGACTGCGGGATGAGACACACCTTGCGCTTCGTGTCGCCGCGCGATCCGTGATACTGGCGAATCACCAGCAGCCCCGCGTACTCGCCCTGCGACCCGGCGTTCGGCTGCAACGACACCGCGGCGAACCCGGTGATCTCCGCCAACGCCTTCTCCAGGCGATCGAACATCTCGCGATAGCCCTTCGTCTGCTCGGCGGGTGCGAACGGATGAATCTTTCCGAACTCGGGCCACGTCACCGGATACATCTCGGCCGTGGCGTTCAGCTTCATCGTGCACGAGCCGAGTGGGATCATCGACGTCGTGAGCGAGAGGTCCTTCGACTCGAGCCGCTTCATGTAGCGAAGCATCTCGGTCTCGGAGTGATAGCTGTTGAACGTCGGATGTGTGAAGAACGGCGTCGTGCGCGCAAAGCGCTCGTCGTACCGGGCGTCGACCGACTTCGCGAGATCGGACGCGCGCGGCGCCTCGTCCTTACCCGCCCCGGTCGCGAACACCTCGAGTACATCGTCGACGTCCGCGGCCGTGACGGTCTCGTCGAACGCGACCACCACCTGCGACTCACCGATCGCGCGTACGTTGATGCCCTTCGCGCGCGCCGCTCCGACGATGTCGCTCGCGGGACGATCACCCATCTCCACGCAGATCGTGTCGAAGTAGTCGTCGGACGTCAGCGCGTACCCGAGCTGCTCGATGCCAGCCGCGAGCGTTGCCGCGTGCAGGTGAATGTCCTGCGCGATCGCCGTGAGTCGCTCGGGGCCGTGATACACCGCGTACATACCCGCGATCACCGCGAGCAGCACCTGCGCCGTGCACACGTTGCTCGTTGCCTTCTCGCGGCGGATGTGCTGCTCGCGCGTCTGGAGCGCCATGCGCAGCGCCGGCTTGCCATCCGCATCGCGCGACACGCCGATGATGCGTCCGGGCAACTGCCGCTTGAATTCATCGCGAGTCGCGAAGAACGCCGCGTGCGGTCCGCCGAAGCCGAGCGGCACGCCGAAGCGCTGCGAGTTGCCGACGCAGACGTCCGCGCCCCATTCCCCGGGCGGCGTGAGGAGCGTGAGGCTCATGAGATCCGCGGCGACGGTCACCATCGCGTTGACCGCATGCGCTCGCTCGCAGAACTGGCGGTAGTCGTACACGGCGCCGTTGGTCGCCGGATACTGGATGAGCGCCCCAAAGACGTCGGCGCCGATCGCCGCCTTCCGCCAGTCGCCGACGACGACGTCGATGCCGCGGGCATGCGCGCGCGTCTTCACCACGTCGATCGTCTGGGGATGGCACTCGTCGGAGACAAAGTACGTCTCCTTGCCGGGCTTGCCCCGTCCGGCGTACGACATCGCCATCGCTTCGGCGGCCGCGGTGCCCTCGTCGAGTAGAGACGCATTCGCGATCTCGAATCCCGTGAGGTCCATGACCATCGTCTGAAAGTTGAGCAGCGCCTCGAGGCGGCCCTGCGCGATCTCCGCCTGATACGGCGTGTATGCCGTGTACCAGCCCGGATTCTCGAGGATGTTCCGCTGGATCACGGGCGGCGTCACGCAATCGTAGTAGCCGAGCCCGAGATACGAGCGCGCGATCTGGTTCTTCCGCGCGATGCTGCGCAGGTTCGTGAGCGCCTGGTATTCCGACATCTGCGAGTGAATCGCGAGCGGACGTTTGAGGCGGATGCCGGCGGGCACGGTCGCCTCGATCAACGCGTCGAGCGAATCGTAGCCAAGGAGCTCGAGCATCGCGCTGACGTCGGCGTCCGTCGGACCGATGTGGCGCGGGATGAAGCTCGCCGCTTCGGCGGCGGTCATGTCATGAGACTGAGTGGTCATGCGTTCCTCGGAAGGAGTCCGCGCACGGGAACGCGGCCCCAGCGTCGTCGATAAGGAAGGAGAACACCCGATGCGGCGAGGCGCGTCGGGTGCCTTGAATTTATCTTGCGGTCAAGACGTCCGCTTCGACCAGAACATGCCTCCCCCAGCCTCCTCTCCAACCTGGCGCATTCTCGTCACGCCGCCCGCAAGCGGAGTCGAGAACATGGCGCTGGACGAAGCATTGATGGACCGCGCACGCGCCACCGGCGAGTGGGTGCTGCGCATCTACTCGTGGCTCGCCCCCACGCTCTCCTTCGGGCGGAACCAGACCGCATTGGGCCGGTACGACATCGAGCGAATTCGCGACCGCGGGCTGGATGTCGTCCGTCGGCCCACAGGCGGCCGGTCCATCCTTCACCATCGCGAGATCACGTACAGCGTCACCGCCCCGCTCGCGGACTCGGGCGATCTTCGAGAATCGTACAATCGCATCAACGGCATCCTCATGGGCGGCCTTCGCCGGCTCGGCGTGCAAGTCCGGATGGCTGGCCGCACATCGCGCGCGTCGCTACCAGGCGCGGCGCCCTGCTTCGACGAGCCGGCGGAGGGCGAGCTGATGCTCGGAACGCGAAAGCTGGCGGGAAGCGCGCAGTGGCGCGCCGACGGTGCGCTCCTCCAGCACGGATCGATTCTCACGCACGATGATCAGTCCAGCCTCGTCGAGCTCATGGTCGACGCACGGAATGGGATCGCGCCACCGGCCACGCTCGCTGAAGTCCTGGCGAACGTTCCATCACCTGCGACGTTCGCGGAGGCGCTCGCCGCCTCCATCGAGGACGCCGAAGACATGCGACCACTCGATCTCGTCCTCGATGACGCCGTGCGTGCCCGGACGGCTGCTCTCGTCGTCCGATACTTGGATGCTGCCTGGACCTGGCGACGCTAGCGCGCCGTCCGAGCCGATTTCCTCTTCACGGATCCGTCAATGCGTGCCTCCCCGCCACTCTCCGCCTCGCTCATCCTCGTCGCCGCGACGATCGCCGGTGCGGGCTGCTCCTCGTCGGCAAACAGCTCCGGCTCGAACGGGCAGTACGGCGGAACGGTCGTGATCACGCCGAACGCCGACGCATCGAGCCTCTTCCCGCCGCTGGTCTCCGAGCTCACCGATCACCTGGTGCAGGATCAAGTCTTCGACCGCCTGGCCGAGATCGACGAGAACCTCACGACGGTGGGAGACAAGGGATTCACGCCGCGCCTCGCGAAGAGCTGGACGTGGGCGCTGGATTCGATGTCCATCGCGTTCCACATCGATCCGCGCGCGCGCTGGCACGACGGCAAGCCGGTCACGGCGAAGGACGTTCAGTACACGTTCCGCGCGTTTACCGATCCCAAAGTGGCGTCGCCGAATGCGTCGGGGCTCGCGAACATCGATTCCGTCTCGGTGCGAGACTCCATGACCGCGGTCGTGTGGTTCAAGAAGCGCACACCCGAACAGTTCTACGACATCGCGTACCAGCTGGTCATCGTTCCGGAGCACATCTACGGCTCGATCCCGATGGATCAGTTGAAGTCGTCGCCCCTGATCCGCACGCCGATCGGAACGGGCCGCTTCCGCTTCGTGCGATGGGATCCGGGCACGCGGATCGAGCTCGTTGCGGATACCGCCAACTTCCGCGGTCGGCCGAAGCTGGATCGTCTGATCTTTGCGCCGGCTCCGCCGGCAACCGCGTCGACGCAGATCCTCGTCGGTCAGGCCGATTTCATGGAGGGCTTCCCGATCGACCGCGCGGCCGTGCTCGACACGAGCAGCGTCGCCCGCGGCATGGTGCTGCCGACCTTCGGCTACACCTTCATGGCCATGAATCGCTTCGCTCACAAGTCGACCACCACGCCGCACCCGATCTTCAGCGACATCCGGGTTCGTCGGGCACTGTCCATGGCAGTGAACCGGGTCGCCATGCTCGACAACGTGTTCGGCAAGGCCGGCCATCTCTCGCACGGCCCCTTCCCAATGTCGGTGAAGTTTGCCGACAGCACGCTGCACATGCCGCCGTACGACACGACCGCGGCCAAGGCGATGCTCGACTCGTCTGGGTGGCGCGTCGGTTCGGACGGGATGCGGTCCCGCGGCGGAGCTCCACTGCGATTCACGATTCTCACGCCCTCCATAAGTCTCTTCCGCCAACGCTACGCCGTGCTGATGCAGGCGGCGTTCAAGCAGATCGGTGTGCAGGCTGACATCGAGCAAGGGGACAATCAGGTCGTCGGCGCCAAGACCGCGACCGGCGACTTCGACGCCGTGCTCTGGACGTTCAGCATGGATCCCAGCCCGAGCGGTGTCCGGCAGGTCTGGGGAACCGAGGGCATTGCCAGCGGTGTGAACCTGCTTCGCTATTCGAACAAGACGGTCGACGCCGCACTCGACAGCGCCGCCACGTCGTTCGACCCGAAGCAGACCAAACGCTTCACGTCTCGTGCGTTCCAGAAGATCATCGACGACGCGCCGGCGATCTTCCTGTACGACGTCACACTCGTCTACGCAGCCAATCGCCGCATCACGCTCGCACCCACGCGCCCCGACGAGTGGTGGGCGAATCTCGCCGACTGGAGCATTCCAGCAGACAAGCGAATCGACCGCGATCGCATCGGGTTGACCACCGCGCAGCGCTGATGGTGTGGTGGAAGATCGTCGCCCGCCTGTGGCAGTCGCTGATCGTCGTCGCCATCGTGACGACGATCAGCTTTTTCGTGATACGACTGGCGCCCGGCGATCCGTTCTCCTACGACTCCATCAAGATCACACCCGCTGTCCGCGAACAACTGCGCGCCGAACGCGGCTACGATAAGCCGCTGCCCGTGCAGTTCGTCCGCTACGTCACCGGCCTGGCGCATGGAGAGTTCGGGTATTCGGTGACCAGGCAGCGCGGGGTTGGCGACCTCCTCGCCGACGCCCTCCCCAGGACTTTGCTGCTCGCGGGCACATCGCTCGTGCTCAGCATCGTGCTCGGCGTCGTGATCGGCGTGCTGCAGGCGGTGCATCGCGGCGAATGGTTCGATCGCGCGAGCTCCGCCGTGCTCCTGTTCCTCTTCTCGCTGCCTGATTTCTGGGCGGCGCTGATGATCATGCTGATGTTCTCGCTCTGGTGGCACGTACTGCCCGCCGGCGGAATCGTCGACGCCACCATGCATGACTACCTGCCGCCGTGGCGCGCGTTCGTCGACCGCCTGAGGCATCTGGTTCTGCCGGTCACATCGCTCACGCTGCTTTCCCTCGCGGGCATCACGCGCTTTCAGCGCGCGGCCATGCTCGAGGTGCTCCCCTCGGATTTCATCCGCACCGCGCGCGCGAAGGGCGTCCCCGAGCGGGCCATCATCTGGCGACACGCCTTTCGAACGGCGATTACGCCGATCATCGTGCTGCTCGGACTTACGCTCGCGCCGTTCCTCGGCGGCGTCGTCTTCGTCGAGAAGGTGTTCGCATGGCCCGGTCTCGGATCGCTCGCCGCGGATTCGATCGCGAGCCATGACTACGACGTGGTGACGGCCACGGTCATCGTCGGCGCGGTTCTCGTCGTCATTGGCAATCTCATCTCGGATCTCCTGCACATGGCGGTCGATCCGCGCGTGCGTGAATGACGTGAGCGACGACGGCACGTCACTCGCGCGCGGCGCGTGGCAGCGCTTGCTCGCTCACCGGTCGGCACGGTGGGCGCTTCCCGTCATCGGGCTCCTCGTGCTCGTCGCGATCTTCGGCCCCATCCTCGTCGGGTCCAAGGGCATCCAGCAGCTCGACGTCGTAGCACTGAAGAACGCGCCACCATCGCGCGCGCATCCATTCGGCACGGACGAAGTGAGCCGAGACGTATTCGCCCGAGTGATCGCCGGCGCGCGCGTCTCGCTCGCGATCAGCACGATCGCGGCTGCGCTCTCCATGACGCTCGGCACGGCGTACGGAATGATCGCGGGCTACTTCGGAGGACGCATCGACACGATCATGATGCGAATTCTCGACGCCTGCCTCTCGATTCCGCGGGTGATGATTCTGATCGCGGTGCTCGCCCTCTGGAATCCCGAGCTGCCAGGCGTCGTCATCCTGCTCGGCGCGACCGGGTGGTTCGGCCTGTCGCGGCTCGTCCGCGCCGAGACGCTCGCCGCGCGTCGCATCGAGTACGTCGACGCCGCGCGCGCCCTTGGCGCGAGCGACCTGCGAGTGCTCTGGCGGCATCTGTTGCCCAACGTCATTGCGCCCGTGGTGGTCACGAGCACGCTCGCCGTGGGCAACGTCATCGCGCTCGAGGCAGGGCTGTCGTTTCTCGGCGTCGGCGTGCATCCACCCACGCCTACGTGGGGCACGATCTTCTTCGAGGGCGCGAGCTCCTTCGCCGGCGCATGGTGGATCGCGTTCTTTCCCGGCGTCGCGATCGTCGCGACCGTGCTCGCGTTCAACGTGCTCGGCGACGCGTTGCGCGATGTGCTCGACCCACGATCCGCGCTGCCTGAGCGGCGGTAGCGTGGAGCGGCAGATCAGCCGGCGGCCGCCACAATCGCGGGGGCGATGTCAGAGATCCAGCCTCGTCTGGTGCATGGCCGCGTCCCGAGCACAGATTGTGAACGTCTTTGCGCTCACCCCGAATCCGGATCACACGTTTTGGCTCACGACTCGACCGCGGGTCCGCTGCTGTCCGTCGAAGATCTGCGAACGTTCTTCTACACGGAGGCCGGCGTCGCCCGCGCAGTGGACGGCGTTTCGTTTCAGATCGGACGTGGTGAGACCGTCGGCCTCGTCGGTGAATCAGGCTGCGGCAAGAGCGTCACCGCATTTTCCCTCATTCGACTGATTCGCCCGCCCGGCCGAATCGAGCCCGGCAGTCGGATCGTGTTCGACGGACGCGATCTCGCGACGCTGTCCGAGTCCGAGATGCGCAAGGTGCGGGGCGAGCTCATCGGATTCGTCTTTCAGGAACCGATGACTGCGCTCAATCCCGTGTTCACCGTCGGCGACCAGATCGCCGAAGTCGTGCGCGTGCACCACGGCGGATCGAAGCAGGAGGCGTGGGGCCGCGCGGTGAAGATGCTCGAGACGGTCGGCATTCCATCGCCCGAGCAGCGCGCGCACGAGTATCCGCATCAGCTCTCCGGCGGCATGCGCCAGCGCGTCGTCATCGCGATGGCGCTCGTGATGAATCCGGCGCTCGTGATCGCCGACGAACCCACGACCGCGCTCGACGTCACCATTCAGGCGCAGATCCTCGAGCTGCTGCGCGAGCTGCAGCAGAAGTTCGGCACCTCGATCCTGCTGATCACGCACGACCTGGGCGTCGTCGCCGAGACGGCGTCGCGCGTGATCGTGATGTATGGCGGCGAGATCGTGGAAGAAGCGCCGGTGGAGGAGCTGTTCGCGCAGGCGCATCATCCGTACACCGAAGGGCTGCTCAACGCGATGCCCCAGGTCGGCCAGGAGCGCGAGCGTCTCGCGACGATTCCCGGCTCGGTTCCTCCGCCGACGAACTGGCCGAAGGGCTGTCGCTTCCACGATCGGTGTCCGTACGCGTGGGAGCGCTGCAGCGAGGAGCATCCGCCCCTCTATCGAATCGGCACAGGCCACATCTCGCGTTGTCATCTTGCCGAGGAGCCGCAGCGTCGAGCCGATGCGCATGACCCGCTGGTGGTCGCCGTCAGTGGCGAAGGCGGTGTCACACGCGGCGCGCGGCGCGGCGAGAAGCAGAACGTGTCCGAGCGGAAGGCCATCTCATGACGCAGCCGGCGCGCGAGGTGCTCGTCAAACCGTCTGCATCAGCCCCGCTGCTCTCCGTTCGCAGCCTCGCCAAATACTTTCCCATCAAGAAGGGGTTGTTCGGGAAAGCCGCCGGATTCGTGCGCGCGGTCGACGGCGTCTCCTTCGACGTGATGCCAGGCGAGACACTCGGGCTCGTCGGCGAGTCCGGCTGCGGCAAGTCGACGACGGGCCGCATGATTCTCCGCCTCATCGAGCCGACGGCGGGCTCCGTGGAGTTCGACGGGATCGATCTCGTGAAGCTGAGCAATAAGGAAATGCGAAAGCTTCGCCGGAAGATTCAGGTCATCTTCCAGGATCCCTTCTCGTCGTTGAATCCGCGCATGACGGTCGGCGCGATCATTCGCGAGGGTCTCACGATCCACAAGCTCGCCGAAGGATCGGCGGCCGATGCGCGCGTCCGGCAACTGCTCGACGAAGTCGGACTGCGTTCCGAGTACGTCAACCGCTATCCGCACGAGTTCTCCGGTGGACAACGACAGCGCATCGGCATCGCGCGCGCGCTCGCCGTCGAACCGAGCTTCATCGTGTGCGACGAGCCGGTGTCTGCGCTCGACGTGTCCGTGCAGGCGCAGGTCATCAACCTCATGCAGGACCTTCAGCGCGATCGCGGACTCGCCTACCTGTTCATCGCGCACGACCTCTCGGTCGTCGAGCACATCGCGGATCGCGTCGCCGTGATGTACCTCGGCAAGATCGTGGAGCTCGCGTCGTCAGCGGATCTGTATCGCGAGCCGTTGATGCCATATACGCAGGCATTGCTCTCTGCGGTTCCGGTCGCGGACCCCACGGTGAAGAAATCGCGCGTCGTCCTCACCGGCGACGTGCCCTCGCCCGCGAATCCGCCATCGGGTTGCGTGTTTCATCCCCGCTGCCAACATCCCGCCAAGGATGCCGCCTGCACGGAGATCGTTCCGCCGCTCGAGGAGAAAGCACCGGGGCACTGGGCAGCCTGCATCAAACAACCGCCGACGGGTGTAGACTGGAGCATCCAGAAAGCGGCTGGCGCCACCCATCCGCCCGAGCGCTTCCTTCCCGTGCTCGACCGCTGACCCTGACAGCCTCTACAGGACCCCACCGAATGGCGACTCAACCCCCTCCGGTCTTCGATCAGCCGCAAGCGGCTACCGTCACCCACGACGAACCACCGCCAAATCTCGATCCGGTGATCAGGGATCGGAGCTTCTTCGGCCATCCGCGCGGCTTGTCGACGCTGTTCTTCACGGAGATGTGGGAGAGGTTCTCGTTCTACGGGATCCGTCCGCTGCTCGTGCTCTTCATGACGGCGGCGCTCACGCAAGGAGGCTTCGGCTTCGATCGAACCACCGCATCGTCGATCGTCGGCATCTATGCCGCATGCGTGTACCTCGCGTCGCTGCCCGGCGGGTGGATCGCCGATCGATGGCTCGGTCTTCAGCGGTCGATCTTCACCGGCGGCGTGTTGATCGCACTCGGCCACCTCTCGATCGGTCTCTCTGCCGCGTTCGCGCGGCCGGCATTCTTCCTCGGCCTCATTCTGATCGTGATGGGGACGGGTCTGCTCAAGCCGAACGTTTCGGCGATCGTCGGCGGCCTGTACCCCGAGGGCGGTGCGCGGCGCGACGCCGCCTTCTCGATCTTCTACATGGGGATCAACACCGGCGCGTTCATCGCACCGCTCATCACGGGCATTCTCGGTGAGCGAGTCGGTTGGCACTGGGGCTTCGGCGCCGCCGGCGTCGGGATGCTGATCGGCGTGATCTGGTTCAAGATCCGTTGCGGACCGACGCTCGGCGACATCGGCCGCGAGCCGTCGGTGAAGGATCGAGCGTCGCAGATGAAGGTGCGGAACATCGTGCTCGCGGCCGTCGCCGCATTCGCCGTGTACGTCGGGCTCGCGATGGCGGGTGTGGTTCACGTGAACGCCGTGACGGTCGCCGAGCGAATGACGATTGCGATCGTGACCCTCGCCGTGCTGTACTTCGGCTACCTGTTCATCTTCGGCGGGCTGGATGGCGGGGACAAGAAGCGCGTCCTCGTCATCCTCGTGCTCTTCGTGTTCTCGGCGATCTTCTGGTCGGCATTCGAGCAGGCGCCCACGTCGCTCAATCTGTTCGCGCGCGACTATACGGACCGCGTCGTCTTCGGCTGGGAGATGCCGACGTCCTGGATGCAGGCCGCGAACTCGGTGTTCGTGATCGCGCTCGCCCCGGTCTTCGCGTGGATCTGGACGGCGATGGGCAAACGGAACCTCAATCCGTCGAGCCCGGCGAAGTTCGCTGCCGGTCTCTTCTTCGCCGGATTGGGGTTTCTCGTCATGCTCGCGGCCGCGAACCTCGTGATCGAAGGCGGCGGTCAGGTTCGCGTCTCGCCGTGGTGGCTCGTCCTCAGCTATCTCTTCCAGACCTTTGGAGAACTCTCATTGAGCCCGGTGGGCCTGAGCTCGATGACGAAGCTCGCGCCGGCGAAGTTCTCGGGCCAGATGATGGGCGTGTGGTTCATGGCGACGTCGCTCGGCGAGATCATCGCGGGGCTGGTCGGCGGCCACATCGATCCGGAGAAGCTGCACGAGATGCCGAAGCTCTTTCAGCAGACGGCCATGTCACTGATCGTCGCGGCGGTCATCTGCGCGCTTCTCTCCGTGCCGATTCGCCGCATGATGCGGGACGTGCCGGCAAACCAACAGTAGTATTCTCTAAAGAGCCTACCGCGGCCACCGGAACACGCTCGACGGCACGGTGGGCTCGCGGGCTGCCTCGAAGTCGCGCGGCTGCTGCAGGAAGAACGTCGACTTGTCCGTGTTGCCGATTCGCAGCTCGACGTGATGGCCGGTGAGATCCGGATTGCGGGCGATCGCGAGGTCGAGATGCCACATCCGCGAGGACGCCGTCGGAACGGTCGCCAGCAGACTCACACCGACCGACTCGCGGAACGGGGTGTCGACGCCGTAGGGCACGTCGCCGGCCCAGAGCCGGCCCGCATCCACGAACGCGCCGACACCCAGGTCGCCGAGGTTGAACGGCCGGCCGAGAAATACATGATTCTCTAAACGCGCCACCAGGCGCTGGCCGCCGGGAATGTTCGACGCCGCAAAGCCGCGGACGCCGCCGATCGGATCGCTGAGCGTGAGATTGAACGGCGTGCGTCCGCGCCAGCCGCCGCTGTACTCGAGCGACATCGTCAGCGTGTGCCGTGGAGTGAACTTCAGATACTCCACGGCGCGCGAGTCCATCAGCACCCCGTCCCACTCGTTGTCGTCGTTGCTGCGGCGTCCCTCCGCCTCGAGCTGAAAGCGCAGTCCGTTGTTGCGACCCACGGCGCCGACGTAGAGATCAGCCGCCATGAAGATGTCGTCGTCGCGCGAGCCAAGCACCGACAGGCTCCGCCCCAGCAACGTGCCGAGCTGAAAGCCGATCGGCAGATCCTGCGTCGCGGTCAGCGCATCGAAACCGACGACGCGAGCAAAGCCGATATCGCGCACGCCCCACAACGCATTCACGCGCGCCATGCGATGATCCCGATAACGTCCGCGCAGCACCGCGCCGGTCGAATCAGACGCGAAGCCGTTCGTCGTCACCAGCACCGGCTCGTTGTTCGGACGCTCGTCGTCGCCCGAGATCGTCGCGCCGAAGAGGCTCAGCCGGCCCGGCGGTCCCACGCGGATGATGCCGCCGACATCGAAGAAGTTGCGCGCGACGTGCAGCGCATGGCTCGAGTTGATGTCGTTGAAGAATTGAACGTAGCCATCCGTCGCACCCGACTGCGCGAGCCACGCGATGCGCTGGACGTCCGTGAAATACGGATGCAGCGCGTTGATCTGCCAATCGGCGCCAAGCGGATTCTGATGCCCCTGCGCATCGAACGTGTACGGGCGGCCGAAGAGCTGATAGTCGATGAGATGCGCGCCGAACCCGTTGCGAAACGGTTTTCCGTCGCGCCAGTCGGCCGCGAGATATATCCCTTCGCCAGACAGATTGCCGTCGCCGAGCTGGAGATACCTGAGCGGCGGATTGCCGGGCGACGTCGCCACGTTCGCGACGAGCGCGATCTCATCGGTCGCATCGACGACCAGAGTCACGCCGCCTTCGGAATCCGGGAGCACGCGCACCGACGCCTGCGCGATGAACTTCTGCGCGCGCAGGATGCGTTCGGATTCAGCGCGACGCAGCTCGTCGCACGTGTCGCCTTCCTCGAGGAGAAGAAATCGGCGGACGACGTTCGGATGTGTCGTCGTGTGAATTGCGGCGACGAATGTCCTCACGACCGGCACGCGCCGCAGGATCGCCGCCGTCGGGGCCGACGTGCGCACCTCGATCGCGTCGATGCGTTGGCCGGCGCAACGCGTCTCCGCGGGATTCTGTGCGACCGCGACGCCAGCGCCTACCGTGCCGATTCCGGCCGCTATCCAGAGCGTCGCGCCGCGGATGACTACTTCCCCATCCGCCGCTTCAGCTCATCGAGCCGGCGGTCGGCGTCCGCCTCGCGCTCCGCGGACGCACGTGCGCGCCGGAGCGCATCGATCTCGCTGCCGAGTGAAGCGTCTCCACCAGCAGCTTCCGACGTCACGCGCTCTGCCTCGAGCTCATCGGCCATCGCTTTCACGCGCGGATCCGCGCCCGAGAGCACCGCTTTGAGCTCTGACGACATCTGCGCGACGTCGCGCTCGGCGAGCTGAAATTCCGCTTCCTGCGCGCCGAGCTTCCGGCGAAGAACATCCACCCGCTCGGCGTGCGTCGTCTCGTATTTCGTCGCGATGCTGACCGTCTCCGCGTCGTTGATCCCCTCCGCGAGCTGCTTGCGGCGACGCACGGTCTCGAGCTCCCGCTCCTCGACCGCAAGTCGCGCTCTGGCCTTTTCGAGGCCGTCACGCAGATCATCCAGGCCCATGCGAGCCTGCACGAGCGTCTCCTTCATGCGTGATGCGATGGCCCGGCGCTCCTCAGGACGAGTCGCGCGGGCCAGCAGCTCGTCGAATGAGCGGCGGAAGCCGTCGAATACCATGCGTGATTTGGCTCTGAGTGCGTTCAGGTGTACGATATAGATCGCGTCACGAGACACGCAACAGCCAAGGCCCCATGACGTTCGCTCCTTTCGTCATCGTTACCGCGACGACCGAGATCATCCGCGAGCTGCCACGCGTTCGCGTCAACGAGGCGTACACCGCGGCGCTCGCCGACGTCGGTCTGGTGCCGATGGTGTTACCCCCTGTTTCGCCGTCGATGGCCGCTGCGTCGCTCGTCGACGTTGCGGGATTGGTGCTCACCGGTGGCGAGGACATTGATCCGGCGCGATTCGGACAGGAGAAACATCCGGCGAACGGGGAGCCGCACGCTGCGCGCGACGGCTACGAGCTCGCGCTGGCGCACGCCGCCGCGGAGCGCCGAATTCCCACCCTCGCCATCTGCCGCGGCGCCCAGATCATGAACGTCGCACTCGGCGGCACGCTGGTGCAGGATATTCCGTCGCAGCATGCGAGCTCGATCGACCACGCCCCGCAGGGGAAGCGCGGCCAGCGCACGCACGACGTGAACATCGAGACCGACTCGCGACTCGCGCGCATCGTCGGCACCACGTCGATCTCGACCAACTCCTCGCATCATCAGTCGATCGACCAGGTCGGTCGTGGGCTCCGCGTTGTCGCGTCGTCGCCAGACGGCATCGTGGAGGCCATCGAACCGAGTGACCCCGCATGGTGGATGGTCGCCGTACAGTGGCATCCCGAAGAGCTGACGGCCACGCCGGAGGACTGGGATCGGCGTCTGTTTGCCGCGTTCGCGGATGCGGTGCGTGGCGCGGCGTACGACTGAGGCGAATCGTCACCCCCGGGAGCGCCGCGACCCGCTGTCTTCGTGAGGAGCTCTTTCC
>Ga0070680_100001569_pt1 | contig 16671 bp, 19 predicted proteins | sample KBSC73BmetaG_FD_64672 | JGI IMG/M metagenome (GOLD analysis project Ga0070680, IMG submission 64672) | Corn rhizosphere microbial communities from Kellogg Biological Station, Michigan, USA - KBS C7-3B metaG | ecosystem: Host-associated > Plants > Roots > Rhizosphere | place: USA: Michigan...
AATTACGCTTCCACTCTCAGGGGCAGGTGCATGACGCGCATCCTCATCGCCGATGACCATCCTATGATTGCCGCCGCGCTCGAAGTGCTGCTGCGCGGCACCGATTACGAGCTCGTGGGCCGCGCCCGGAGCGGCGCCGACGCCTCGGGCCAGGCGCAGCGCCTCAATCCCGACATTCTCCTGCTCGACGTCAACATGCCCGACGGCTCGGGCCTAGACGTTCTCCGCCAGCTGCGCGGCGTGCGGCGGGCGCCGGCGGTGATCCTGCTGACTGCCGGGATGGACGATACGCAACTCCTCACCGCGGACAGTCTCGATCCGGAAGGAATGGTGCTCAAGACGTCGGATCCGGCACTTCTGCTCGAATGCATGGAGCAGGTCCGCGCCGGCGAAACCTGGATCGACCCGGAGATTGCCGAACGAACGCGCCTCGCGAAGGAGAAGGCGTCGAACGCGCCGTCGCTCACCCCGCGCGAGCGCGAGCTGGTCGAGCTGGTTCGTCAGGGACTGAGAAACCGCGAGATCGCCACGCAGCTCGGAGTCACCGAGGGGACGGTGAAGGTCTATCTCCACGCGATCTTCGACAAGGTGGGCGTCGACAACCGGACCGAGCTTGCGATGCGCGCCGGGGAACTGCTCGGCAAATAGGCGGTCCGCCCGGCGAGCCTCAGCCGCGTGGCTCGAAGATCAGCAGCTTTGCCGTTCCGGGCCTGACCTTCGGGCGGCCATTCGGCGTCGGTGCGGGATCGACATCGGCGGCAGCGACGAACAATCGCCCGTTCCTGGGGTCGACCGACATGGTCCGCCCGCTGACCAGGCTCTGGACGGGAGCGAGCGCTACGTAGCGATCGGCGCCTTCCTGTTGGTACACGCTGATGGTCCCGTCGCGGCCGTTGGAGCTGAACACGCGCTTGCGCACGGAATCGAACGCGACGGCGTCATTGCCTCGGCCAATAGGAAGCGACGCGATGAGCCGGCCGCTTCTCCCATCCATGACGGCCATCACGGCGTTGGCGCAGCCCATGAATACACGGCTTGTGCGGGGATCGACGGCCAGGCCATGGGGCGCGGTGCAGCCGGCAGCGGGCCAGCGCCCGACCACCCGGTTGGTTCGCGCATCGATCTTGATCAAATTGCCGGTCGCGACGCCCGCCACGTAAATCGACCCGCGGCCATCGCCCTCACCATATTCGAGCTTCTCGCCGGCGGCAATCGTGGCGATCGGCGCATCGGTCTTCGGATCGATGACGGTCAGCGACTCTGAATCGCCTTCGATCACGAAGAGATGATCGGTGGCGCGGTCGAACGCGATTCCGTCGGCGTCGACCTGCGCCGGGATTTCGCGGGTGACCTTCAGGCTATTGAGATCGAAGGCGACAGCTTTCCCGTTGCGGCCGTCGTCGGTGAATCCCTGGTGCGTCGCCGACGAGATCGCCGTTCCATGCGTGCCGCCGGCGATCCCCTCGACATTGCCGACCAGCGCGCCGGTGCCCGCGTCGACCACCGCCAGCCGATCGCCATGCGCCACGTAAACCCGGTTCGTCTGATCGTCGTAGACCACATAGTCCCATCGATCGGGCGTACCCAGCGGAACGCTCTTCACCAGGACATAGGTCGGTGCGGGCGCGGCGGACAGTGACGTGGCGGCGGTTAGAACGGCGAACGCGAGGCCAAGCACTTTCACGATGATCCTCCCTTTTGAGCGCTCCGATGCAAAGCGTTCCCGCGCCTCCGCGTCAAACGTGGAACGCCCGCATTGCAAAAAGGTAATCCGGACGGTCTCGCGCCGCCGGTCAGAAGAACAGGCCGAGCGAGCCGTAGAAATGATAGCCGGTTCGGTGATTGGCCCAGGTCGGGCCGCCCGAGAACAGCAAGGCATAATGTTCCGACAGTTTGACGATCGCGCCGAGGCCGGCGTCGGGCTCGGCGGAGCCGTCGTCGGAATCTCGCTGTTGCCAGGTGACCTCGCCGCCGAGCGACACGGCCTTGCTGACATCGTGCGTGACCGCAAGTCCGGTTTGCCAGAAGTTGCGGTTCCCCGGCCCTGGATTGATCACATATCCGCCCCCGCCGAAGACGCTCGTTCCTTCGGCAAAGTCCTTCTCCGCCCAGACCGGCAGGAGAAGGCGTGTCCGCTCGTGACTCGCGAGCGTCGAGGTCGGCAGGAATGCGCGGGGGAAGATCGCCGCCGAAAGACCGTGCTTCTCGTCATTGAAGAAGCGATATTTGACGGCGAGCTCGACATCGCCCGTGCCGACGCGCCAGCCCTGGGGCGGCTCGTGCGAGACGCTCATCGGAAGCGTCGCCGACAGCTGGACGTCCTTCACCGGCCCGTAATTGAGGTCGACGCCCGCGTCGGCGTCGAAATAGGACCGCAGGCCGCCGCCGTCGGTGAAGGCGTAGATTTCCCAATGACCGGTGTCGGTCGGTGCCGGATCGTCGGTGATGTACGGGGGCCCGGCGAGCGCCGGACCCGCCGCGGCGGCGATCGCACATGCAGCGATGAGACGACGCTTCACGTTCGCGCTTCCGCCTCCCCGGGATGGCTCCCCGGCCGCTGCGGAAGGACCAGGATCAGCCCGATGATGACGATGGCGAGCACCGCCGACGCGAGCGGCCGGCTCCACTCGAGCCCGCCGGCGCTGACCGGCTTGTCGAGGAAATCCCCGACAGTCGCGCCGAGCGGACGGGTCAGGATGAACGCGGCCCAGAACAGGAACACGCGGTTCACCTTCCTGCTGCCGAAATAGAGAATGGCGAGGATTGCCAGCCCCGTGCCGAACGCGAGCGCTCCGCCGCCATAGCCGAGGCCCAGCCCTCCGGCATCGACGCCGTCCGCCGCCCAGTCACCGAGCGCGGTGCCGAGCGTCTGGGAGAAGGTGATGGTGAGCCAGTAGAAGCTCTCCTCGCGTGGACCGACGATCCGGCGCACGTCGACATGACCGAGCGTCCGGTGCCAGGCGAAGAGCGAAGCCAGCACGCAGGCGAGGAGCAGCAGCGACCCGCCCGGATAGCCGATTCCGAGCGACCGGTCGGCGAAATCCGCAAGGGTCGTTCCGCAGGTCGTCGACGCGACGATCGTCGCCCAATAGAGCCATGGATTGAACTTGCGGGATCGGATCTGCACCCACACCAACACGATCAGCGCTATTCCGAACATCGCGGTGCCGATCAGGTAACCGCCATAGACCGGGTGCGCGGTGGTCTCGCCGAGCCAGCTCATCGTCACCGTGTCGCCGCCCGTTTCGCCCAGCGTGGTGGCGAGGATCTTGATGATCCAGAAGCCCAGCGTGACGGCCGGAACCTTGCTCAACGCCTGCACGGCAGAAGATTGCTCGCTCATGCGAGCTGCCGTTGCATCTCCCTTTTTCGGGTGCAAGCGCGGGTCGGATTACAAATAGGGAAACGGCACTCCTTCCGCTCGTTCATTGACGGGAAGCGGCAGCCCGAAAGGAAATAGGATGAAGACTCGTGAACTCGGCCGAAGCGACCTCGAGGTTTCGGCCATCGGCCTCGGCTGCATGGGCATCAGCCAGAGCTACGGCACGCCGCTCCCGCGCAACGAGGGCGTCAGGCTGATCCGCGACGCGGTCGAACGCGGCATCACCTTCTTCGATACCGCCGAAGTCTATGGCCCGTTCGCGAACGAGGAGGTCGTGGGCGAAGCGCTTCGCCCCGTCCGCGACCGTGTGGTGATCGCGACCAAGTTCGGCTTCGACATCGATCCCGAAACGCGCTCGACCCGCGGCGTCGACAGCCGCCCGGCGCACATCCGCGAAGCGGTCGAAGGCTCGCTCCGCCGCCTCGGCACCCAGACCATCGACCTGCTTTACCAGCACCGGGTCGATCCGAACGTCCCGATCGAGGACGTCGCCGGCGCTGTCCGCGACCTCATCGGCGAGGGGAAAGTCCGCCACTTCGGAATGTCCGAGCCGGGCGTCCAGACGCTCCGCCGCGCCCACGCGGTCCAGCCGGTCACCGCCGTGCAGAACGAATATTCGCTGTGGTGGCGGGCGCCGGAGAGCAACGGGATCCTTGACGCCTGCGACGAGCTCGGGATCGGCTTCGTTCCTTATTCGCCGCTCGGGCGTGGCTTTCTCACCGGCGCGATCACCAGGGAGACAAGGCTCGGCGACAAGGACTTCCGCAAGTCGAGCCCGCGCTTCTCGCCCGAAGCGATCGACAAGAACCTGGCATTCGTCGACCTGTTGAAGCGGGTCGCCGCCGAAAAGGGAGCGACGCCGGCGCAGGTCGCGCTGGCGTGGCTGCTGGCGCAGCGGCCCTATGTCGTCCCCATCCCCGGCACGACGAAGCTCCAGCGCCTCGATGAGAATATCGGCGCGACGAACGTGAAGCTGTCGCCGGACGACCTGCGGGAAATCGACGAAGGCGCATCGCGCATTGAGCCCGAGGGCGAACGCTACGCACCCGCGCAGATGGCGATGGTCGGCCGCGAAGCCCCGATCAAGGCCGACGCCTGACGATCAATCGCGGGAGAGGATGTCGGCCCGCGCCGCGGCATATTCCTGCGGCGTGACTCGTCCGTCGTTATTTGCATCGGCGATCCTTCGAAATGCCTCCGCGGCGGCCTCCGCTTCGTCGGGCTCGATCAGGGCGTCGTGATTGGCGTCATAATATTTGAGCGCCCAGTTCATCAGCACCCAGTCGCGCTCGAACAGCCGCATGGCCGGCGGCGGCGTCTTGAGGCTTGCGGGTGTCGGTTGCGCGACGAGCGGGGCGGCGAACGCGACAAGGCAAAGCGCGAGGATGAGCCGGACCATGGCGCACAAACGCCCGAGACGGCACGTCGTTCAGCTGCAGCGAGTGAACGCTTGTTGCGGGTACGAAATGAGAATAGCGTCATGATTGCGGCCTTGGGCGGCGCAACGGGGACACGAGCGATGCGGAGATTCTGGCGACGGGCGATTGTGGTGTCTCTTGCGCCACTGATGTTTAGCGGACTGATGACGACCGCTGCGGCCTCTGCACAAAGCGGATTTGCCGGAGGGTACGCGCACCCGACGAATGGCAGGGTCGGTTACCACATGTTTTCCCAATTCTCCTTCGGACAGGAGCCGTGCAAACCGGGTGAGCATATTGCTCCGGCGGACGTCACTGTCGACGGAACGCTTCCGCCGGGCCTGACCGCCCCCGGATTCGCCGGAAACGGCACTCCATATTTCGAAGGGACGCCGCGGCAGGCAGGAGACTGGCACGTGGTCGCCACCCTGCACGACATGCGCTGCGATCCGGCCCTTCGCGTGCCGGGACCGGTCGATTACGGCGATGTCGTCGTGGCGGTCGATTTCCACATCGATCCGTAATTGCACCGGCCGGTTGATCTGGCTTGCCGAAACGGCGCCAGGGATGTGCATTGCTGAACGGGAGGGGATGATGCGCGGACTTTTGGGAGCGATAATCGTCACGGTTTCATTGATCGCTTCGACAAGTGGGCAATCTGCTGCAACGGCAGCTCCCGCGCCAGCGAGCTTCGTGGGCGCGTACTTCCATCCGACGAACGGCCGGGTCGGTTATCACATGACGTCGCGCTATGATTTTCAGGCGACGCCATGCAGGCCGGATGAGCACCCGCATCTCGCGGACATCACGCTGAAGGGAACCCTGCCCCCGGGCGTGACTGCTCCCGGATCTGCCGGAAATGGCACACCCAATTTTGAGGGGACGCCGCGGCAAGCCGGCGACTGGGAAGTCTATGTCACAATGATGGACCTCACCTGCACCGCGACCTTCGGGGTCGCCGGTCCCGTGGATTACGGCAACCTCACCATAGCGGTCGACTTCCACATCGATCCCTAAATCCGGCCGCCGCGGAGGCCGGTCATTGCGGGTCAGGGATTGGAACCGGCCCTGACATATTGGTGAAGTCGGTCCAGCTGATCATTTGCCCGGCCGCGAGGTCGATGACCTTGTCGCTATCGTAGGGCGTCAACTCCGCCTGACCTTCATGGAGCTTGATCGAGCCGGTTCCATCGGGTGACTGCTCGGCTTCGACGTCGGTTCCGCGAATTCCGAGCGAACCGACCGCGACCCTCACCTGCGGGTCGGAGTGTGGAAGCTTCCCCGTGACAAGCCTCAAGAGGCCCTTGACGAAGCCGATGTGCAAATTGCCCAGCGACATGTTGGGATCGATGATGAACTCGTCGAACTCCATCTCGGAATTCGGTCCCAGCGTGAAAACCGTTTCGTCCGGCAGAACAAACTGCACGCTGCCGGTCGGACCGGTAAGCATCGTGTCGCCATATTCGATGGGGGTCGCCGACATGTCCTGCGCCGTGAGCGCCCGGCCATTCTTCTTGATGACGCGGAATTCGCCGCTGGCGTTCACTGCCAGCAGCTTGAACGATCGGGCGGGATCGTAGACCGGGACCGGCGCTGCAAGCTGCGGAGACGATTGTCCGACGCAGTAGCGATTGTAGATCGCGGTGCCGCGAAATTCCGGCAACTCGCAGATCGTCGTCCCACTCTGCGCCGCAACCGGCGAGGCGACGGTCAGCGCCAATCCGCCAACGAAGGCGACCGCGGCTGCTTCGACAAGTCTGCTCGACATCCGCGGCCCCCACATACCGAAGTCCCTTCGGACTTCGCTTACATCCTCAAAGGCGGCCGCGCCATCCGGCCGGCCGGTGCTTGCATGTGTGGACTTACCGCAGGCCTTATACGAATTGCGAAAATTGCGATCAGCCGGCGCCGGGGCGAAGCCCTGCTCGACTGCGATAAAGGCCTTCAAATTGCCGGAGCTCCTGCGCCGGGATGTCCGACACCGCAGCGAAATTCAGGCCGTCTTCGCTCCACTCGTCGATGGCGAACCCGTCCTCGACCGGTCTCCTGCCGCCGATCGCGGCTCCCCGCCAGACGAACAGGTTCACGGTATGCAGCCGCCGATGGTAGACGATCGCCGCGACGGTCTTCCCCTCAATGGAATCGAGCCGCCCGCCGGCGAGCGGGAAGCCCTGGTCGGCAAGCTCGGGAACCGGCGGAGCGAAGTCGATCTTCCCGTTGAACCACGGCTTCACGATGTGCTGGTTGGTCGTTTGGACGTCGGTGAGATGGCCCGGCTGGAGCGAGCGCACATGGCTCGAGACGAGCTGGCTGTCGAGCGCGGACTGCTGCTGGAGAGGACCGACGAACGCGACCATGGCGAGTGACGCGGCGAGCGCCCCCACAATGCCGGGGGCGAGCCATCGGACCATTCTGCTTCGGTCGCTGGACGATCTCGCTGACAGTTCCGGCAGCGCCGCGATCCGCGCTTGGAGCCCGGCAGGTGAGCGATGGCGTACGCCGTCAATCCGCAGGAGATTGCGAACCGCCTGGAGCCGTTCGAGCTCTTCGCGGCAGCCGTCGCATCGTGCTACATGCGCTTCCACGAGCGCGCTGTTGGCTGCGTCGAGCTCGCCGTCGACGAGCGCGCCGAGCGTCAGCACCTGGTCCTCGCAGGCGGGCATTATTTCACGCTCCTTTCGGCGTCGCTGTTTTCGCTGGGGGGAAGAAGAAGCTGCGCAAGGATGGACCGGCCGCGCGAAAGGCGGGACATCACCGTTCCGATCGGCACGCCCGTGACTTGGGCGATCTCCGCATAGGACAGCTCCTCGAGCTCCCTGAGGACGATCGCTTCGCGGAATGGCTCCGGCAACGCTTCGATCGCCTGGTGAAGCGTTTCGGCGTCGGACCTGCGAACGAGTTCGTCCTCGGGCGACGGGGCAGGGTCCGCCTGTTCTTCGACCCGCCTGGCGTCATCCGAACTGAGAGCGCTTTCGTGCACCAGCCTGAGCTTGCCGCTGCTTCCCGATTGCGCGGTGCGGCAGCAGTTCCGGACGATCGCGAACAGCCATGCCCGGTAGGAGGTGCCGCGGACCTGATCGAAGCTGCGGAAGGCGCGAACGAACGCGTCCTGGACCACATCGTCGCTCAGCACCGGATCGCGCGTCAGGTAGCGCGCGAAATTGTAGGCGCCGTCGAAATGCGGCAGGACCAGGCGCCTGAATTCGTTGGCGCGACCGGGGCCGTGGGATGCCGAGGCCGTTCCTCGGCCGCTGCGTCCGGAGAAGAGCATGCGCCGGCTGTCTTTCACCGCTCGACGATCATTCCATCACGCTTTCACGATGATCTTGCCCGTCATGTGCGGGTGGATGGAGCAGAAATATTCGAACTGGCCCGCCTTGGCGAAAGTGAAGCTGAAGCGGTCGCCGGTGTCGAGCACTTTCGACCGGAAGCTGCCGTTCTTGTCGACGACCGTGTGCGGAATGTCGTCGTCGTTGACCCAGGTGACGGTCGCGCCCGGATGGACAGTCAGCACCGGCTGATTGAACGTGAAATTGCCGATGTGAACGACGGTTGCGGCGGGCGGCGGCGAAGCTTTGGATTCGACGGCGACCACCGTCATCGCGACAGCCGCCGCGCTGATTGCAAGTCCCTGGAGCGTGATGGTGCGGAAAGCATGATGCATGACAAATTCCTTTTGATGGTCAGGCGGCGAGCGTGGGATCGATCAGGGCGATGCGGTCCTTGCCGCGCACGAACAGCGCGTCGGTAATCCCGAGCATGGAGTGCAACTGGTCTGCCGGAACCTTCAGCGGACCCGGCGACGGCGCGGTGCCCGGCGCCGGCTGCGGGAATGCGGTCGAGCGGGCCGTATGGAAGGCGATCTGGCCTTCGACCTTTTGCGCGATCTGGTGGATGTGCCCGTTGAGGATCGTGACTGAGCCGAAGCGGCGAAGGAGGCTCAGGGCCTGCCCCGAGTCATCCGTGCCCCATCCCCAGTCGGCGTAAACCGTCCACAGCGGGATATGCGCGAAGACGACGATCGGCGTCGACGAGGAACGGCCGGCGAGGTCCGCCGCGAGCCACTTGAGCTGCTCCGCCCCCAGATTGCCCATGCCGCCCGGTTTCAGGTCGGCGACGTTGACGAGCGCGACGAAGTGAACGCCGCGGTGGTCGAAGCTGTACCAACCGGCGCCCTTCGACCCTTTGCCGAAGCGCGTGAGAAACGCCTTTCCGCCGTCGGGATCGAGCATGTCGTGCTCGCCGGGAATGAAGAAGACCGGCAGTCCGGTCGACTTCAGCATCTGGTCGGCGTCGTCAAACTCGTCGTCTCTGGAGAGCTGTGACACGTCGCCGGTGTGGATGATGAAATCGGGCCGCACCGACACCGCGTTCACCTTGGCGATCGCTTCCGCGAACGTGGCGCGCGCATCGGCGTTGGGGGGCTTGTTGAACCCGATGTGGCTGTCACTCAGCTGGACGAAGGTGAAGGGCTGGATCGCTGGCCGTTCTCGCGGGGCTGCGACCGCCGCGTCGAGCCCGACCGATCCGGCGATGCCGCCCTCGAAGGCAAACATCGCGCCGGTCCCGGCCCAGGCCATGCATTTGAGGAATTCGCGCCGGCCGCCCTGGTGGTCATCGAACATTCGCTTGTCCTTTCATGTGACAGCGATGTGATGACCGGCCGCGCCGGCGATTTATTCCCGCAGCTGAAAATCGCGTCGGGCCGGTTCGGCCTTACGGAGCGATCGCTCCGCGCACTGCTTTATGGAGCGCCTCGGCGCGGAACGGCTTGGTGAGCAGCGGCGCATCGGGCGCGGTGCGTTTGACCGCGTCCGTCTCGCTGTAGCCCGAAACGAACAGGATCGGCTGGTCGGGGGACTTGGCGCGGATCCGCCTCGCGACCTCCGCCCCTGACATTTCGGGCATCACGAAATCGACGATCACCAGGTCCGCCTTTTCGCGCTCGATCTGCGCCAGTCCCTCGCGCCCGCCGCTCGCCTGCCGGACCCGATAGCCCTGCTCCTCCAGCGTTTCGACGATGAACGCGCGCACGTCCGGATCGTCGTCGATGACCAGTACGGACGCCGGCGGACGCTGCGGTTCCGGCTGCGCTTGCTCGGCTTCCGCGGCGCTTGGAACGTTCGCAACCTCGGCATCGGCCTTGCGGAACAGCAGCTTCACCGAGGTGCCCTGGCCGACGCCGCTTTCGATTCGCGCCGCCCCGCCCGACTGCCGCGCCATCCCATAGACCATCGACAGGCCGAGGCCGGTGCCCTTGCCGACCTCCTTGGTCGTGAAAAAGGGTTCGAACGCGCGCTCGGCGATCTCGGCGGGCATGCCGACCCCGGTGTCGCTAATGCACAGCTCGAGATATTCGCCGTCTTCGAGCTCGGGATCGCCGGCGACGGTGACGGCGCGGGTGGCGAAGCTCAGGACGCCGCCCTCCGGCATGGCGTCGCGGGCGTTGATCGCGAGGTTGAGGATCGCGACTTCGAGCTGCGTCGGATCGGCCATGATCGGGATCGACAAATCGTCGAGATCGAACTGCTTGGCGACTCCCGGGCCGAGGACGTTCCGCAGCAGCGGGCGCATGTTCTCGATCAGCGGCGCAACCAAAGTCGGCTGCACCTCGAGCCGCTGGACCCGGCTGAAGGCGAGCAGCTGCGCGGTCAGCCGCGCGCCCCGTTCGGCCGCGCCCAGCGCATTTTCGGCATAGCGCTTGAGCTTCGCGTCCTCCGCTCGCTTGGCGATGATGTCGAGGCCGCCCACGACCACCGTCAGGAGGTTGTTGAAGTCGTGCGCGATTCCGCCGGTCAGCTGGCCGAGCGCTTCCATCTTCTGGCTCTGCCGCAGCTGCTCCTGCGCCGCCTTGAGGTCGGTGATGTCGCGCGCTTCGAACAGCAGGTAGATGACCTTGCCGTCGGGCCCGTGGACCGGCTGGACCGAGACGTCGAGATAGGCCGTCGGCGCGCCCGCCCGCTCGAGCCTCACCTCCTGTTCGAACAACTTGCCCGACGCCGCCTGCTTCACCGCCTTCTTCATCAGCGCGATGTGCTGCGGGTACATGGCCAGCGTCGGCGCATCCCAGATCTTCGCCCCGATCGAATCCCGGAAGTTCTCCGACCGCCAGGGCGCCTCCTTCCGATTCAGTTCGACGATGGTGCCTTCGGGGGTCATCAGCACTAGGACTTCGAGAACCGTGTCGAACACCGCCCGGAACCGCGCTTCCGAATGGACCAGCTCGCGGGTCTGCTCCTCGACCTGCCGCCGAAGCTCGAGCTCCGCCTCCTTGGCCAAAGTGATGTCGGTCGCCGCCCCGATGAACCCGACATGCTCCCCGTCGGGCCCGAACCGCGGGCTGCTCGTGGTCCGAAGCCAGCGATATTCACCATCCCCGCGCCTGAACCGCCCCTCGATCGTGAACGTCTGCAGCGAGGCTTCCCCGGCGACCGATTCGGCAAGCACCCGCTCGGCGTCGTCAGGATGGATCCCGTCCCGCCAGTCGTAGAGCCGCGCCTCCTCCCGGTCCGACGTGCCGAGATATTCCATATAGGCGTCGTTGACGAAGTCGCGGATGCGGTCGAGCCGCGTCACCCACATCAGGATCGGCGCGTGGTTCGCGATCCGCCTGAAGCGCGCCTCGCTCTCCTTGAGCGCGCGCTCGGCGACCATCCGCTCGGTGATGTCCTCGACCAGCATCACCATCCCCGCGGCGGAGCGATCGCGCCCCGGCCAGGGCACATATTCGGACTGGATCGCGACCGGCCCCCGGGCCGGATGCTCCTGCTCGGCGACGAAGAACTGCCGCTCGCCGGCCAGCGCGGCATGGATCAGCGGCGCCCGCTCGGCATAGATTTCCTCGCCCATGATCTCGCGGATCGGCCGGTCGACCAGCGCCGAGCGCGGCTGCTCGAGATATTCGCTCATCGGCTTGTTGAGGAAGCGCACGACCTCGTCGCGGTCGATGTAGGCGGTCATGATCGGAAGCAGGTCGGCGAGCGCGAGCAGCCCCGGCCCGGTGAACATCTCGGGCGGCATGTGCGCGGGGAGCGGCGCCTCCAGCATGTCGTCGACGGTCAGCTCGAGCGGCGGAGCGCCGGCGGCGCCGTTTCGACCATCGGCCTCGATCGGAGCGGCCGACCCGGGCCTGGCCGACAGCGGCAGCGCGGGCTCCTGCCTTCCCGCCTTGCCCGAAGACGCCGCCGCGCCCGGCGCATCGGTCCGCGTCCCGTCCCCGCCTTTCGCGCCCCTGCTGGCCATGGCGCTCAAGTTTAAGAATATTTTGCCAAGAGTCGATGACATGAGTCGTTAAGCACGAGCGGAAAACGCGCGTTGGCGGCGCGGTGGTTTGCGGGGGGTGAATTGGGGCCGAAGAAGTGACGTCGGACGGGTTGTCCTCACTGCGTTCCTTCTCTTCGATCCCGCGGGATCAGAAGAGTAGGCGGTCATGCGGAGTGAATCCGCATGACTCGTCGGACGTGTTCGCTCGGCTTGATGCCGAACGCCACGCCGGCCGGGTTTTTGCGCTCTCTACGTCTAAGCTGCTCTCGCGTTGCTCCGCTCCGCTTAGCCTCGGGCGCAAAAACTGCTTTCCTACAGCGAACCGATTTGGTTATGTGCTGGGGATGAGCGATTCGATACAGGGACAAGGGGCGCCTGAGAGCCCGTCTTCCTTCGCCCCCTCTCCCGATGCTTCGCACCGCCCTCCCGCGCAAAAGGGGGAGGGAGGGGCGGAGGGCCTGCCGATCGACCTGGAGATCGACGCGCTGCTCGAGTTCGAACCGGTGCCGCGCAAGGTGAAGCGGCCGGACGGCTGGACGCCGGACCTGCAGCGCGAGTTCATCCACCGGCTCGCGCTCACCGGCTCGCCCAAGCTCGCCGTCGTGCAGATGGGCAAGAACATCTCGGGCATCGAGGCGGTCTACAAGGACAAACGCGCGGAAAGCTTCCGTTTCGCATGGGACAGCGCGCTTGAGCTCGGCCAGCGGCGCGCCGCGGAGCGCGAGCAGGGCGTCGGCTATGCGGGACGCGCGCCGGGGCTCAACGTGCGTTCCCCCTCACCCGGTGCTTCGCACCACCCTCTCCCGCAAGGGGGAGAGGGGCAGGTTTTGAATGAGTTTGGCGAGTGGGAGGACGAGGAGTCGATGCGGCGGCGGGCGGAGGATGTGAGCGACAGCATCCGGCGCAAACTGCTCCGCTGCCGCCGGCTTTACCTGTCGGAGATCAGCGGCAGCCCCGGCAAGCGCGCCGCGTTCGAGGTGTTGACCGAGCTTCCGATCGACTGGGACAAGGCCGCGCGGCTCGAGCCGCAGGACGACGAGCCGTACAACCCCGCGCGAATGCGCAACCCCGACATGGTGCTGACGGCCGAAAGCGGATGGCTGGCCGGCCAGATCGGCTACGGCCCCGACCGCAAGCGGCAGGCGCGCGAGAGCCTGAACGCCTACCTCATCGAGCAGGGGCACCAGCCGGTGGACTGGAGCGAGAGCAGCGAGAGCACCGAGAGCAGCGAATAGGCGCGCAGCGCCACATGAGCTGGTCGAGAGATGCGGAGCCAGTCCGGCCGGCGGGGCGGGAGGCCTCAGCCGAGCGAGCCCGTCCGACGAGTCATGCGGATCCACTCCGCATGACCGACACCGAAGAGGAGGGAGCGAGGGATGATCGTGCCGCTTTCCTCCCCCACAACTCAAAAAGGAGAACCCGATGCCAATCAGAAGCTTCAGCCTGAACAGCCCGGAGGCGTACGAGGCGCTGGGCGGGCGGCGCGAGCGCCCCTGGATCCCCAACGGCGCGCTGCCGAGGGAGCCGAGGTGGCCGCGTGGGGATAGCAGCGTGTCGGTGCGGGCCGAGACGGATGCGGAGGCGGAGGATGCGCTGCGCGAGTGGGTGCGGCATGTGGAGCGGGGCGGATTGGGGGCGAGAGTTGACAAGCGCCGCCTACCTGTAAACTATGGTTGACATCCGGATCGTTGTAAACTATAGGAGACATGCTTGATCGAGGTCCGGCAGACCGAGCGATTCAGGAAGTGGCTGACCGGATTGCGTGACGAGCGTGCCCGAGGCCGAATCCTCAAGTGGCTGGATCGGGTTCGGGCCGGCAATTTGGGAGACGTCGCCCCGGTCGGGGAAGGCGTCTCGGAGATGAGGATTTTCTATGGCCCCGGCTATCGCGTCTATTTCGTAATGCGCGGGTCGGAGCTGATCGTCCTTCTGTGCGGTGGCGACAAGTCGACGCAGGATGCGGACATTCGGGAAGCGAAGGTGCTTGCGAAGGAGTTGGACTGATGGTCGATGCAGTGAAGGCCAGGATTAAGACCACGAAGTTCGACGCCGCGGACTATCTCGTCAGCGCCGAGGCCATCGCCGCCTATCTCGACGCCTATCTGGAGGACGGAACGCCAGAGGAACTGCGCCGCGCCCTCGACACCATCGCCCGGTCAAAAGGCATGTCCGAGGTTGCCCAGCGCAGCGGCATCACCCGGCAGGGGCTGTACAAGGCGCTCGGCGAAGGCGGGAACCCGTCGTTCGAGACGATCCGTTCGATCCTGAGCGTAATGGGTTTGCGGCTGACGGTTGAGCCAGCTGAGGCTGAGGCGGCAGCCTAGCTCAATGCCACGCCTTTGAAGCATTTCTCCCGATGCCACTTCAAGAAAGCGGGATCGGGCGCGTCGCGCGGATCATCAGGAAATCTTGCCCGCCCATCGGCACGCAAAATCTTCCGAACGCCATCGACATCGTTGATGTAATTGGACAGCAAGACCGTGGCGTCATCCGCCACCGTCAGCAACCCCCGGTCAAACATCCAGTGCACCGTTCCCGACAAAGCGAGGCCGTTCTGGACCACGTCAGGACCCTTGTCCTGAACCGACTTGATGTGCGCCGCTTCAACCTCGGCCCGGCCGCCGCCATTGATGAACTGGAAGCCGGTGAAAGCGCAGCGGCGGTCGTACGCTTTCAGCACCCGCGTCCTGAAAATGCGGTCTCTGATTGTTCGCTTGGTGAGCATCTGCACCCGGACCTGTTCAAACTCGTACGGCGCCTGCTCTTCGGCGACTGACGCACCAGCGTCGGCATCCGAACGCGGCAGCAATTCGTCGTGCGTGTTGAGCCCAAGGCCGACGATCCGGTTGAAATCTTCCGCCGGAATTGGACGAACCGCCGCCTGTGCACGGCCCGAAACATTGCCGGCCTCGTTTAAGACGCTGCGCTCGGGATAATCGCCGCCTGATTGGAACGGCACATTGTGATCAAAGTCGAGGTACGATGTCGGATCGATGACGGCGAGGTGCATTCCCGGGCTGCTCGGATCGGGCGCGATCCGGTCGACTTTGGCGACAGCGTGATAACCCTTTCGGCCAGCCTTCACCGGTTCCATGTAGATGACCCAGTCGCCGACCATCTGACTGGCGCGGGAGAGATAGGAATCCGGGAATTGGTACACGGCCCAAGGCCGGTCTTCGTAGCGTGAGTCTTCGCGGTAGAGGAAAACGCCCTTTGCCACTCGCAGCTCCCCACTCGACAGCGATTCAGAACCAATGCGCGGCGCGCTCGCCAGTCGTACCTTGGTTAGTCATGAAGGTTAGGAAAATAGTGCATGCCATCGAGCTTCTATCTCCCTCGATCACAAAAGCTGCGGCACTCTTCGGATCGATACCAAATGCAGGGGAGAGAGGCGCCTGACCGTCCTTCGTTCTGCAACTTAGCGGTAACCGATAGACATGACTTGGAAGGATCGCTCCTGACGTAGGTATCCATTTCGGGCCGGGGCGGTGCGGAATGTAACGTCTGTGACAACTAGCGGCCGGTCCGTTGGATTCTCCAAAACAACCTCCACGGCGACGTGACTTGGATCCGGCCGGAGGTAACCCTTGGCTAACCGCGCAACTTGAATGATGCCTGGCATTGGTCTCGGTGCATCAATCGCTACTTGAACCGCGTGGAAAGCGGTCACCAATATCGTGATACCCCCGACCCTCTCCCGCAAGCGGTAGAGGGGGTTACCGCCGCGCCTTCCTCTTCGCATATTTCGCATCGCGCGCGGCCTTCTTCTCCGCCTCGCTCTTCGGCGCGGCCTTGGCCGCCTTCGCCGCCGCGTCCGCCGCTGCCGCTTCGTCGGACGCCTTGCGCTCGGCCTTCTTCGCCGCGGCTTTCTCGGCCTTGGCCGCGCTCCGCGCCTCGCCGGCGGCGAAGCGCTCGGCGGCCTGGGCTTCGTCGACCGGCGGGCGGGCGCGATATTGCTCGAGCGCCTTCTGCTTGGCCTGAGCGGCCTGGGCGGCGCGGTCCTGGAATGAGCTGTTGTAGGTCATGGGCGTTGGGGTCTTTCGGTGTGTAGGATGACTCTTGAACGTCGCAGTGGAGGAAAGGGGACCGTCACGCGAGTGAATCGCGTGACGTCGAACGGGCTCGCTCAGCTTAGGCTTCGCGCCCCGCCGGCCGGGTCGTCGTAGTCTCTACGACATAAGCTCCGCTCGCGTTGCTCCGCTACGCTTATGCTCGGCTACTCCTCCCCCATCCTTAGCGCGGCGATAAACGCTTCCTGCGGAATGCTGACGTTGCCGTATTCGCGCATCCTCTTCTTCCCCTCTTTCTGCTTCTCCAGCAGCTTGCGCTTTCGCGTGGCGTCGCCGCCGTAGCATTTGGCGGTCACGTCCTTGCGCAGCGCGCCGATCGTCTCGCGCGCGATGATCTTGCCGCCGATCGCGGCCTGGATCGGGATCTTGAACAGGTGGCGGGGGATGAGGTCCTTGAGGCGCTCGCACATGCCGCGGCCGCGGGCCTCGGCATTGGCGCGGTGGACGATCATGCTCAGCGCATCGACCGGCTCGTTGTTGACGAGGATGCTCATCTTGACGAGGTCGCCCTCGCGGTGGCCGACCTGGTGATAGTCGA
>Ga0070680_100001570_pt1 | contig 16669 bp, 14 predicted proteins | sample KBSC73BmetaG_FD_64672 | JGI IMG/M metagenome (GOLD analysis project Ga0070680, IMG submission 64672) | Corn rhizosphere microbial communities from Kellogg Biological Station, Michigan, USA - KBS C7-3B metaG | ecosystem: Host-associated > Plants > Roots > Rhizosphere | place: USA: Michigan...
GGACCCCTGGGGATGGAGTTCCACCGCCAGCTGGGTCCCCCCTCCGGCCACCACGGAAACGCTCCCGACGAGATTGTAGACGGCGTAGTTGTTTCCGGACAGGCGATAGGTGCCACTCGCCTGCTGGGCGGCAACCATGGCGGGTATCGTGGCAAAGAGGGCGAGAGCGGAAAAGACGCTGCGGCGGAATTCAGGCATGGCCAGCTCCAGTCGTGGGTTCCACCATGAGACTGGCAGGGAGTCCGGAAGGTTGTCAGGCAAGCCAGGTGGCGTAGTCAGGCCGGACCACCAGCTGCCCGTCCTCGATCACTTCACGGTCCCACGGAAGAATGATCAGTTTCTCGGTCTCGAAGGCGTGGAAATCGGGCAGGTAGCTGCCGGTCCGGATGGAGACGGCAGTCCGGACGTCGCTCGGGTCGTGCTTGCGGACTTCGTTGAGCGCCAGCCTCAGGGTGCTTCCGGTATCACACGTTTCGTCCACAATGAGCACGCGACGGCCACGAACGGTCGAAGGCGGGCCGGCAACGAGCACCGGATCCGCGTCGGCGTCTGGGCGGGTCACGACCATCGACGCAAACTCGGTCTGCAGAATCGAAGCGACGACCACACCGGGAATGACTCCGGCCTTGGCAATGCCGAGCACTACCTCCGGGTGATAGCCGTGCGACACCTTGAGTGCCAGCGCACGACAGAGTTCGCCGAAGAGGGTCCAGTCAATCTCGAGGACGCCGCGGGGTCCGGGATGGGAAGCAGTGGTCATGGCCCGAAGCTAGGCCCCAGACCAAGGCCCGGCAACAGCCGGTGGCTTGCGTTGCGGCGCTTGCGAGCGCGGGCTATCTTCGGACGATACGTCGTATCTTACGCAGCATCATCACCTTCCGCGGGGCCCGCACCGGCAACATGAGCTTGTGGCAACGATTTCTCGGCCGGGAAACCGGCGATGCGCTGAAGCCCCAGCGGCTCGATTATCTCAACGAGGGGCTCGCGCTTGAACGGCAGGGCGATTACGACGCCGCCCTGACGTCCTATCGGCTCGCCTACCGCGACAACCCCGCTGATCCCCGCATCCTGCTGAACATGGCCATTATCTGCACCAAGGTGGATCAGCAGGAAGAAGCGGTGCGGCATTACCGGCGGGCCCTGGAACTGGATGATTCCCTGAGCGGAGCCCACTATGGGCTTGCCTTTCTTCTGCTCAAGCGCCACGAACGGGATGAAGCGCGCGTGCACCTCCAGCATTTTCTGGCCCGCCCGCCGCGTGGGCCCGATGCCGAGCGCTGGGTGCGCCATGCGGAGACGGCGCTTCGCGAGCTCGATACCACGCCTGCGCCGGACGTGTCGTGAAAGCTGCCGCACTGCTCGCCCTGCTGCTGCTGGCCGGTTGCAGCGATATCACGGCCGGCGACGGCGGCGTCATCTCGCTGCAGGTACGCCGCCCCGAGCCCGCCGCGGTCGAAGTCGGTGATACCATCCAGCTGTCGGCTCGTGCGCTCGATCGTAATGGCGACAGTGTCGCAGCCCAGATCGTGTGGCGCACCGCCGACACCACGATCGCCGTGGACAGCGTGACCGGCCGGGTCACGGGAGTTGTCGCGGGCTTGACCGGCCGGGTCCAGGCCGCCGAGACGTCGCTCATCAGCCAGCCGATTACCCTGACGGTGACCGGTGCTGCAGACACCTTGGCGGTGCCGGCTGATACGCTCATCGTACTGGCCGATGCCCCGGCATCAGCGGCGATCCGCGCCGCGGTACTTTCCCGGAGCGATACGGCCGTGAGCGGATTCGTCCCGGCACAAGGCGTCCGGATGATCGTCGGCATCGTATCGCCGGCGTTCGGTGACGTATCGGCGCGCACCGTGGAACTGCCAGGCGGCGTCCTGGTTGATACACTCGTCACGGGGCCTGACGGCCTGCCGGCGCCAGCCGTCACGGTCAACCGGATCCCGGGCCGGACGGCGCCCGATACGGTTCGACTCTCCATAGCCGCACGGCATCGCAGCGGCACGACGGTCGCCGGATCAGACCAGCAGATCATTCTCCTCTTTCAGTAAGGGCACGTGCCGATGACCACGCCCCGCACGCTGAACGAGATCTTCTTCGGCGCGATCGAGCGCTGGGATGCGCGGCCCGTCGTGATGCGCGTGAGGCGGGCCGGCGCGTGGCAGTCGCTCAGTTATCGCGATCTGCTCGATGCCGTCCGCAGCATGAGCCTCGGCCTGGGCTCGCTTGGCATCCATGAGGGCGACCGGGTCGCCATCCTCTCGGAGAACCGGCCGGAGTGGGCCATCGCCGACTACGCCTGCCTCGCGGCGCGCTGCATTGACGTGCCGATCTACCCCACCCTGCCACCTGCCCAGATCGCCTATCAGCTCCGCGATGCCGGCGCCGTTGCCATCATCGTTTCCTCCAGCGCGCAGCGCGCCAAGATCGATGAGATCCGCGGCGATGTCCCGGCCCTGCGGCACCTGATCACGATGGACGAGGCTGCCGGCGGCAACGGAGCGATGCCGTTCGCCGACGTGCAGGCCGCGGGGCGGAAGGTGACCGGCAAGGACGCGGAATGGCGGGCACGGGCGCTGGACGCCGGTGCCGATGACCTCGCAACGCTGATCTACACCTCGGGCACCACCGGTGAACCCAAGGGCGTCATGCTCACCCATGGCAACATCACCTCCAACGTGATCGCGGGGCTGGAACGGCTTCCGCTGCAGGACAACGACGAGTGCCTGTCGTTCCTTCCGCTGTCGCACATCTTCGAGAGGATGGCCGGGCATTTCTGCATGATGCAGTCGGGTGCGATCATCAACTACGCCACCAGCATGGACACGGTCGCAGCGGAAATGGCAGAGGTGCATCCGACCGTCGTGCTCTCTCATCCGCGGCTTTACGAGAAGGTGTACGCTCGCGTGCTGGAGAATGCGCTGGGCGGTTCCGCCATCAAGAAGCAGATCTTCTTCTGGGCCAAGCGGATTGGCGAGAGGTGGGTGGACTACGTTCTGGGGCACCGGCGAGTTCCCGGCTGGCTGGCCTTCCGGTATCGAATCGCGTCCCGGCTGGTATTTGGCAAGCTCCGCGCGCGGGTGGGCGGAAGAATCCGGTTCTTCGTCTCGGGCGGCGCACCGCTGAGCGCCGACATCGCCAAGTTCTTCTATGCGGCCGGGCTGCCGGTGCTCGAGGGTTATGGCCTGACGGAGACGTCCCCGGTCATCGCCGTCAACGGAGCAGAAGAACTCAAGCTCGGAACCGTGGGCAAGCCGCTGACCAATGTCGCGGTCGAGATCGCGCCCGACGGCGAGATCCTGACCCGGGGCCCCCACGTCATGAAGGGGTACTTCAACAAGCCGGAGGCGACTGCAGCCGCCATAGATGAGCGCGGATGGTTCCATACCGGCGATATCGGAATGCTCGACGCACAGGGCTACCTGCGGATCACCGACCGGAAAAAGGACATCATCGTGACGGCGGGTGGCAAGAATATCGCTCCCCAGCCCATCGAGAATCAGGCCAAGACCAGCAAGTTCATCTCCAACGCGGTGATGCTGGGCGATCGCCGCAAATTCCCCATCATGCTCATCGTGCCGAACCAGGGGCAGCTGGAGGCGTGGGCGGTGCGGAAGGGCGTGGGCGGCGGCAAGGATTGGACGGCGCTGCTGGCGGAACCAGCGGTGCAGGCCAAGATGGATCGCGAAGTTGGCCGGGTGCTGGCCGACCGCGCGCATTTCGAACTGCCCAAGCGGCTCATGCTGCTGCCAGAGGACTTCACGATCGAAAGCGGCGACCTCACGCCGACGCTCAAGGTACGACGCCGGGTGGTCGAGAAGCGCTTTGCGCAGCAGATAGACGCGCTGTATGCGGAGGCGGAGAAAGAGCACCCGTCCGCCTGAGAAACGAAGTCAGGCCCGCACACGCACCCGGGTCGCAACCCAGCATCCATCGGCACTCGCCGCCAGTTCCAGCTCGGCGAGTTCCGGCGCGTCACCTTCGCCCACGACCCGGTTTCCCGCCAGCACCACTCTCGCGGCTTCGCTCACCCAGAACGGATCGCTGCCATACCCCGGACCGAGAATCGCGGCGCGCATGGAGCCGCTCTTGAGGGGAAGCCGAGGCGCCACCAGGCGGCTGCCCAGCGCCACAGGAGCCGTATCCGCCGGAGGATTCATCAGCACCAGCGCGATGCCAGGCAGGTGCTCCGCGATCTGATCTGCCTGACGAGCGGCGCCACCCACCAGCACCAGATAACCGCCGGGACCGCCCAGACCGGCCAGCGCGGCCTGGGCATCTGGATCGAGACGGGTCGGAGCAGATGTCAGGTCCGGCGCCCGGCCAAACACCGCTACGCCATCCTCGATGGGAAAGCTCCGGTGGCACACCGGACAACCAAGCGACCCGCGCAGCACGCTCCGGCCAGCCATCGCTTCAGGGATGAGCACGAGATACTGCTCCTCGTGATCAGCCGGACAGCGGAGGTGGTCAGTCAGTTCGATGAACACGAGGATCCGGTCACCGGCGAAACTCGACCCAGGTCAGCTTCCCGGCCGCGACCACGACACGGCGCCAGACCTTGTGGCCGTCAATCTCGGTGCCCAGCTGATAGGTTCCGGGCTCGATCCCGCCGATGGCAAAGTGCTCGGCGTAGAGCGGGTGCGAATGGGCGTGGTCGCGATACGTCTCCACATAGGAAAACGGTGTCTCGCGTGGCTCATCCTTGCGCAACCCGTAAATCCGGGCGCCCGGCACCGGCTTGCCGGCCGAGTCCCAGACCTGGCCGGCCACGATACCCGTACCGGGCGGTGGCTCGATCCAGAGCTCGGGATTGGTGGTGTACCGGGGATAGCGCTGAAGCGAATCCACGATGAGCTGGACCGAATCGAGTACCGCGGCATGCACCTCGAGATGCATGTGGTCGTTGGTGGCGCGCCCGGTGTGGCCTACCAGCGAGATCACGTCGCCCCGGGCAACGCGATCCCCCACGGCAACCTTGAGCGCCGAGTTGTGGTAATAGACGGAAAAGAGGGTCCGGACCCCCTCGGATGTCTTGAGGACCGAATCCATCCGGATGGCCACGGTGAGCGCGCCCCGTTCGGCCCGGCCGGCATAGACCACGATGCCGCTCCCGATGGCATGAACCGGCGTGCCGTCGGGATTGTTGAATTCCACGCCCTGATGCTGCTGGAAATTGCCGCCCATGGTGGAGCCATAGCGATACGTCTGATCAATCAGCGGATTGTCGGTCGTGGCGATGGGACGGCTGAACCAGATGGTCTTCGGCGCGGCCGGGGCGGCGGCTCGTGGCGCGCGCGCCGCGGCGGCCGGAGCACAGGACCAGCGCCGCCCCGAGAGGTGCAGGCCACAGGGCGAGCGGACGTAGCTCCGGCGGCGCAAGAAGACCAGGTTCGGCTCACTGGGTGGCTGGACCACGGCCTTCTGCACGCTCCAGGTTCCATTGGCGGCCGTGAGCGCATAGCCGCCGCGGAGCGTGGTGAAGACGATGCGGCCACGGCTGGCCTTGGCCAGGCCAAGTACATATTCGCTGGACAACAGTACGAGCGCCGTATCGGCGGGTCCCTTGGCGGCGGGGCCGGTACTGTCCACGATCGCCGTCCAGTGCGCGCCGTCATCCACGGTGATCTGGATGCCGTCGGCGGTGGCAACGATCGTGGTATCACCGGACGTCGCGATACCATCCGGCGTCACGTATTGCCATTCGGGGCCGAGCTCGCTGAACGTCCAGTTGCGCCAGGTGCGACCGCTGTCGGTGGAGACGCCCCAGCCATTTCCCACCGTCCCGTACCAGACCTCGCCATTGGGCCCGAAGCCGAATGCATGCACGAAGTCCCACGATATGGAGTGGCCCAGCGTGTCGGACACGAAGTGCGTCCAGGCCCGGGCGCCGGGCGCGAGGTAATAAATCCCTTCGCCATAGGTCCCGACCCACACGCCTCCGGCACGGTCCTGCCGCGCCGCGAGTACATGCACGCCCCAGCCGGACGAATCGGGAAGGGGCGGCAAGGCGGCCGGGACCTGGGCTGCAAGAGGAGCAGCGAGGAATGCTATCAGCAGGGACAGCACGAGGCGCATGATCAGTCCGTGGTGCGGGCGTGGGCCAGGCGGAGGAATTCGTCCCGCGTCTTGGAATCATCGCGGAACGCCCCGCGCAGGGCGCTGGTGACCGTACGGGAGTTCTGCTTTTCGATCCCGCGCATCATCATGCAGAAATGCGCCGCATCAATCACGACACCGACGCCGGCCGGACGCAGCACATCCATGACCGCATCGGCGATCTGGTCGGTGAGGCGTTCCTGCACCTGCAGCCGGCGGGCGAAGACCTCGACGATCCGCGGCAATTTTGAAAGACCGACAATACGTCCGTCGGGGATGTAGGCCACGTGTGCCCGGCCGTAGAACGGCAGCAGGTGGTGTTCGCAGAGGGAGTAGAGCTCGATATCGCGCACCATGATCATGCTCTGGTGGGACTCCTCGAACACTGCCGCTCCCACAGCGCCCTCGACCGACATGCCGTAGCCGCGGGTGAGCCAGCGGAGCGAGGCCTCCACCCGCTCCGGCGTCCGGCGCAGGCCCTCCCGATCCGGATCCTCGCCCAGTGACGCGAGGATGTGGCGGACGTCGGTGCCGAAGGGATCACTCACCAGCGTAGTCCACGCAGTTGCGCGGCGTTTCCCAGAGACGGATCGCGAGGGCCAGGTCCGGAGGCAATGCCTTGCGCAGCGCCCGCCAGATGCAGACTGCGATGTTCTCGGCGGTGGGAATGAGGTCCCGGAACCACTCGACTTCGAGATTCAGGTTGCGATGGTCCATGACCGAAACAATCTCCCGCTCGACCAGATCCCGCAGCTTGCCCAGGTCCATGACTTCACCGGTTTCGGCGCTGATTTCCCCGGTCACCGTGACCTCCAGCTCATAATTGTGACCGTGATAGTGGGGATTGTTGCAGACGCCGTACAGATTCCGGTTCCACTCGTCGGAGCGGGACGGGTTATGCAGGCGATGCGCGGCGTTGAAGTGGGACCGGCGCGTGACGGCACAACGGGGCATGCGGTGTCCTGACTGGAGACAGATGGAAGATGCCCGGCAACGGAGGTGAGTCAAGCGCCTGCAGGACACGGAAATCGCCGGCACTGGGCCGGCGATTCGCGTTGGTAGGGTCGGTGACGGAGAGGTCTACTGAAGCCCAATCAGTAACGCTTGGTCCTCTCGCCCCGGCTCCTGTCTTCCCTCATCGGGCATGACATCGGCCACGGTATTTGAGAACCGGATCGGACTTATCGGCTCAGTAACGGGTTCCCCGCCACCGCCCGTCGCGCCTAAATTAGGAGTCGGGACGCCAGCCGTCAACCAACTGGAGCACAGATGAACATCGCATTGATCATTGCGCTGGTCTCGGCACTGGCGTGGGTCGTGTTGGCCTGGCTGGTGCCCGTCAGTGTACCAGCCGTGCACCTGCTGCTGGCACTGGCAGCGACACTGGTGGTGTATGGGATAGGGCGCAGGGAGTCGTAGGTCGCCTAGATCTCCCAGTTCGACATCACGATGCCCTGGCCGGCCGGCTCGGGCGCATCGTACAGGGTCATCCGCAGGTCGGTCCAGTGCACCCGGTATCCTCGCTGCATCAGCGCGCGATAGACATCGCGATAGTTGGTCTGGCAGCGAACAGCCACACGTCGCGCCTGCTCCCGGACTGCAGCGGCCTCCACGCCGTCCGCGAGCGAGTGCACTGCCTCCAGGTCGGTCGCTACCAGCTTCAGGACACGCAGCTCATCCCGGGGCCGGCCCGCCGCGAGAGGAGCCGAGTGCCAGAGCGCGAACCCTGCCAGCTCTCCATTGCGCCGCACCAGCGACGCATCGCCCAGCGAGAGCTCACGGGTAATGAGCAGTTCGCGCGAATAATCCACGCCCGGCTGCAGCCGGGCGGTGAGCAGGCGACATTCCTCGATCTGTGCGGTGGAGCCGCCGGCGTCGTCGAGCCCCTCGCCCTGGCTCCCTGCCACGACGACATCACGCACCAGGGTGATCGTCAACGGGCCCGGCACCAGTCCGAGCCGGCTGTAGAACCCGATGTTCTCCACCGTGCGCGGCATGGTTTCGAGTCCAATCATGGTGGCGCCTTCGCCGCGCAGCCAGTCCATCCCTTCCCGTACCATGACGGAACCCAGGCCCCGGCCCTGCAACTCGGGGCGCACGGCGAGCGGGCCCATCCATCCCTCGACGCCGCTCAGATGCACCATGTTGAATCCCGCAATCTGGCCGTCGGCGTCGCGCCAGATCATGGCACCGTCGCCAGCGTCCTCCATGGCATAGCGCCAGACCAGCGGGTTGAGGAATGGAACCCGCACGCCGGCCAGTCCGTCGCGGAGGTAACGATCGGTAAAGGCCTCCGAGAAAACCCGGTTCAGCGCCTGAATATCGCGCAGCGTGGGCCGCTCGGGACCCGAGAGCCCCCGGTCAGGCCGCAACGTTGGCCCCTCCCCCCGCCTCGTCGGTGACCGTCGCGACGCCACGCGAGGTATCGTAGCCGACCCGGATGATCCGGTCGAAGCCCTCGCGGACGCTCTCAATGTGGGTAATGAGAATGACCTGCGGAAAACGGTCCGCGAGGCTGCGGAGCAATTCCACCACTGCCGACCTGCGCTCCTCGTCGAGCGAGCCGAAGATCTCGTCGAGGACCAACAGCGACAGCGGCTGGCCGGCTCGATCCGCGATCATCTGGCTGATGGCGAGCCGCAACGCGAGATTGGCCACGTCCTCTTCACCACCCGAGATGACCGGCTTGGGGTCGCCATCGTCCATGAGCGTTGCCAGATAGTCCTCGTCCAGTTCCAGCTCGGTGTAGCGTCCGTTGGTCAAGTCCCGGACAAAGGCGCTCGCCAGCTCCGACAGCTCGGGCCGCAGTGTCTGGTTCAGGTCGGTGCGAAGGTCGGTCAATGCGCGGTCCAGCTCGTCATGCAGCAGGAGCCGCGAGGATACCTGGCCACGTTCCAGCCTTCTCGCTTCCGCTTCCGCGTGGCGCGCACGGGATGCCGTGACCGCGGCGACGGCGGCCTCGCGCTCCCCCCGGGCACGGACGTGCGCCAGTTCTGCTTCCCGGCGGGCTGCGGTGGCTTCCGAGGCTGCCTGGCGCAATCCCTCATACGCCTCGGAATCAAAGGGAAGTGTCTTCAACTCCTCGGCCAGCTGGCTGAGCCCGGCTTCCTTCTCACGGACGGCACTGGCTGCGGTTGCCGCCTCTGTCGCCAGCTGCTCCGCGCGAGCCGCTTCGGCGCGAAGGCGCTCCGCCTGCAGCGCCACCGGCTCAAGCTGGGTGATCTCGAGCCGCACGGCGTCGTGGCGCGGCAGGTCGTACACCGTCGCCTCACCGCCAGCGGCGACTTCCAGCTCCGTCAGCCGACCGGTAAGCCGCTGCTGTTCGCCCAACAGCTGGGTCCGCTCCGCGAGTTCAGCTTCGGTGCGCCCCTGCTTCGCCAGGAGTTCGTTCATCTCCGTTTCGAGCTCGTGCCGCGCCGCCTCGAGCACAGCAAGTTCAGGCGGTTCCTTGCTCAACTGTTCCAGGCGACCCCTGAAATACCGGCCGTTGGTCCGGACCTCGTCAATCTGGCGGTCCAGCAACCCGAGCACCTGTTCGAACTCATCGCCGAGTGGCCTGGCGCAGGTGGGACAGACACCCTCCGCCCCCGCCGCTGCGAGACGGTCGCGCTGGGCCTGCAAATCCTGATATTGCGCCAGCAGGCCGTTGCGCTTTGACTCGGCGTCGGTCCGATCCCGGACCGCGGCGGTCTGCAGGTCGCCGATCCGCCCTGCCAGCTCCACCGCCCGCTGGCGGACATCCGCGATGCGTTGATGCAACTCCGTGTGCGCATCATCGGTGGGCAGCCGCTCCAGGGCCAGCCCGATTTCGGTCAGCCGGCTTCGGCCAGCATCCCGTTGTGCGACCGCTTGACGCCGTACGCTCGCCGCGCGAGCCCGGGACTCGAGCCTGTTCGCTTCCTCTCGCAGCGTGGCAAGCGGCGCCAGCCGCGCCTCCAGCTCCACGACTTCCGCCTGGGCCTGCGCCGCCGCCGCGGCCTCCCGCTCCAGCCGTACCGCACTCTCGCGCCGGGCGGCCAGCTCGGTCTCCAGCACCCGCCGGTCGGTCTCGAGGGTGTGAAATCGTTCGCGCAGCTGCTGCGCGGCATGCCACCGCGGCTCAACCTCGGCGAGGGCCTGTTCGACCAGCTTGAGCGCCGCGCTGGCGCTGGTTTCCGCGCTGGTGGTGCCGGACAGGCGAGCCTCGTCCTGCGCGACGCGTGCGGCAAGGTCGCCCGCACTGGCCAAGCTCTCGTCCAGCAGCTTGAGCCGGTTGCGAAGGGTGCCGCGCATCTCCTTGAGCCGCTCCTGCGCGGTGCGGATCTTTTCATACCCGAGGACACGCGAGAGGAACTGGGCCCGCTCCGGGCCACTCATGGATGACATCACCGCCAGTTCCTTCTGGCCGGTGAAGTAGGTATTGAAGAATTCGTCGCGGGTCATGCCCAGCAGCCGGGTGACCATTTCGGTGACCGAGTCCAGGCTGTTGGCGATGGGGTCGGCCGCACCGTCCTGATACAGTTCCGCGGAATTGAGGCTGCGATTGATGCGGTAGCGGCGGGCGCCGAGGGAAAAGTTCATCTCCACCTCGACGCGGGAACGCGGCGGCGCGCCGCGGCGCCGGAGGGAATCGCGGTTGCCGCGCGCGGCCTTGGTGCCGTACATCACCCACGCGATCGCCTCGAGCAGGGTGGTCTTGCCGGCACCGTTGGGGCCGATGATGCCGGTGAGCCCCGCGCCGAATTCGAGCTCGGTCCGCTCATGCTGGCGGAAGTTCGTCAGCCGCAGTCGCTCGATCTGCATCAGCTGCTCGCGAGCTCCCGCTCCGCCGTCTCGACCAGGTCCACGCCGAGCGCCACAAATTCCTTGCGGTCCAGCTCCGCCGGCAAGGGACGGTGCTCGAGGTAGTCCTGCACCAGCGCCGGGAGCGTCCGGCGCTGGCCCGGCGCGCCAACGCCCGTCTGGCGGGAGGTGTCGGGGCGACGGATGTCGAGCTGCAGATGCAGCGCCTGTGAACGGAAGCCGCGCAATGCGGTGTGGTCGAGTGTGCGGGCCACGTGGCGCGGCACATCCCGCACCACCAGCCGCACCACGCTGTCGCGGAGGCCGCCCGGTGCAGCATTGAGCCGCGCAGCAATGATTTCGTCCAGCTCCGCCGGACCCATCCCCTTGCCCGCGACCGGCTCGAGGTCCAGAAAGCGACGAGGCGGCTCGATCGGCCGGCGAGTCACCGTTCCGGCCGCCAGATCCACCAGCAGCCAGCCCTTGCCCGTCACGCCATGCTCGGCCTCTTCCCGCAACTCACCCCAGGGATTGCTGCTCACATAGTCGAGCGCGCCCGCGTACCAGCTATGCGGCGCCACCTCGCGCTGTACGTGATAGTGGCCCAGGGCAACCCAGGACCACTGGTCCGCGCCCAGCTCGTCGGGCGTCACCACGGCACCCCCGTATTCCTCCACGCCGGGCGCGACCGGAATGACGCCTTCGATGTCGCCATGCAGCACCAGGACCTGGTAGCGGGCGCCCCCGGCAGGGCGCAGCGCCGGGCGCTCGGAACCGATGAGCGCCTGGTGCGGCACCGCCAGCACCGAAAGGTCGAGCTGGGAGTAGTCGAATCGGCGAGCATCCTGCGCGGCTACGTCAATGCCCATTCCTTCAAACAGCCCGAAGATGGAGCCCGTTTCGGCGCTCCGCGGAGTATCGTGGTTGCCGGCGATCAGGATGATGGGCGCGCCGGGCAGGGCGCTCCGGAGACGCTGGAACTGACGGAAGGCAAAGATGATGGCGGCGTTGCCGGGCCGGACGCTGTGGAACAGGTCGCCAGCCACCACGACGACATCGGGGCGCGCCTCGATCACGCCGTCCACGGCGCTGCGGAACGCATTGGCGACATCCGCCTCGCGCTGGTTGAAGCCGCCAGCGGTCTGCCGGTGGTATTGGCGGATGCCGAGATGCGGGTCCGCGAGGTGTGCGATTCTCACACGGTGGAGAATGGTTCCGCCCCCTCCGAAGGGCAAGCGGGACCAATCACTTGCCCTTACCGCCCTGGTGTCGCGAAATTCGCCGCATGACATCTTCGCCCGACGGCCTGCCGGTCGCTCCTTCGCTCCAGCCCGCCCTCCACTCCGCCGGCATTGCCTGGCAGCCGCGCGTGGACCACCAACGCATCCTGGTCCTGAGCGGCCTGGCCATCCTGGTGGGATTCTGCGGCGCTGCGGCCGCCGAAATCCTGCTGCGACTGATCAATCTGGCCACCAACTTCTTCTTCTTCCACCGATTCTCCATTGGCGAAGCGTCGCCCGCCGACAACACCGTCGGGTTGCTGGTCCTCATCATCCCGGTCATCGGCGGTGTGATTGTCGGCTACATGGCGCGCTACGGCTCCGCGGCGATCCGGGGGCACGGCATCCCCGAGGCCATGGAGCGGGTCCTGTATGGCGAGAGCAAGGTCTCGCCCGCGGTGACCTTCTTCAAGCCGCTCTCGTCCGCCATCGCCATCGGCACCGGCGGACCGTTCGGTGCGGAAGGACCGATCATCGCCACTGGCGGAGCGCTGGGGTCGCTGATCGGCCAGGTGCTCAGAACCACCGCCGACGAGCGCAAGATCCTCCTTGCCGCGGGCGCCGCCGCCGGCATGGCCGCGACGTTCGGCTCGCCGGTTTCCGCCGTGCTCCTGGCCATCGAACTGCTGCTGTTCGAGTATCGCGCACGGTCGCTGGTGCCGGTGGCCCTGGCTGCCAGCGCCGCGACGGCGGTACGGATGGCGCTGCGGGGCACGGCACCGATCTTTGCCATGCCGGTGATCAGCCAGCCGGGCGGCACGGCCCTGGTCACCTATGTGCTCCTCGGTGCGGTGATCGGCTATCTCTCGGTCCTGGTCACCCGGGCCCTGTACAAGATCGAGGATGGATTCGAGCGCCTCCCGGTCCACTGGATGTGGTGGCCGGCGATCGGCGCGGTCGTGGTCGGCGCCATCGGCTATTTCGTGCCGCACACGCTGGGCGTCGGCTACGACAACATCCACGGCATCCTCTCGGGAAACATCGTCGGCACCACGCTCGTGATTCTGGTGGCCGCCAAGTTCGTCTCCTGGTCCATCGCGCTCGGCAGCGGAACATCGGGCGGGACGCTGGCGCCGCTGTTCACCATCGGCGGCGGGCTGGGAGCGCTGATGGGCGGCGGGCTGGAGCGTTTCATTCCCGCACTGGGAGTGGATCCGCGGGTAGCCGCGCTGGTCGGCATGGCCGCGATCTTCGCGGGAGCATCACGCGCGCTGCTCACCAGCGTGGTGTTCGCATTCGAAACCACCCGCCAGCCGCTCGGGTTGCTGCCGCTGCTGGCCGGCTGCACCGGCGCGTTCCTCGTTTCGCTCCTGCGGATGCGCAGTACCATCATGACGGAGCGGCTGGAGCGGCGCGGCGCACCGGTGCAGACCGAATATGCGGCCGACTACCTGGCCCAGGTGCTGGTGCGTGACTGTGCCTCGACTGATGTCAGCACCATCGAAGCGGATCGCACCGTCGAGTCGGCCCGGGCGTGGTTCGACTCAGGTGAACCGGGCACCACCCACCAGGGTTATCCCGTGATCCTCCGGGATGGCACCCTGCTCGGTGTGGTCATGAGGCGGGAGATCGAGGCCCATGATGTGGATGGCGCCCGCACGGTCGGCTCGCTGGTCACGCACCCGCCGATCATCATCTACGAAAACCAGACGGCCCGGAATGCGGCGGATCACATGGTGCGTGAAGGGGTGGGACGATTGCCGGTGGTGCGGCGGGCGCAGCCGGACAAAGTGGTCGCGATCATCACCCGCAGCGACCTGCTTGAAGCCCACGAGCGCCGGCTGGACGCCGCCACCAAGGCCCGGCGGGGAATCAAGCTCTATCGGTCACGGCCAAGGGCGTAGGAGTCACAGATACGGATCCTCCGGCATGGCCACCGGCCGAACGGCATGGCGTCGTTCGGCCGGTGCTTCGCTCGGGACCCGGCGTCCGAGGAGAGTGCGAAAATAGGCCAGCACATCGTCCGGCCGGGTCCGGCGGGTGGCGCCGAGTGCCCGGCGCACATCGTCCTCGCGCCGGTCATGCAGCAGCTCGCGAACCGCTTCCACTCCTATCGAGCGATCAAGACTCTTGAGCTGGCGGGCAACGGCATCGGCGAACGGAAGGTCCGGCGTCGGCGGAAAGCGGGTAACCCCTTCCCTGCCGGTCAGCACTGCCGGCCGGGGAAAGCGGACGAACACCGGCTGCGTGAAGTGGGGATGCCGCAGCATCAGTTCCCCCTTGGGCAGCGAGGCGAGCTTGCTGCGGGTCGCGGCGCTCAGCGTGGAGTAGCCCGGGGTGGCCAGTTCGTCGGAGTCCATCCGGCCGAAGAGCGAGGTGCCGGCATTACCAACCACCCGCCGAAGTACCTGGCTGCGGAACTGCTGCGCCGAAAAGAGGACCAGCCCGAGGTACCGGCCGCGCTCCGACAGGTCCAGCAGCATCTTCCGCACGTAGGTCTCCGGGCCATCGGACGGCGCGTACTTGTTGAGCTCGTCCACGAACACCACCACGTGCTCGACTCCGAGGTCGCGTCGTTCGAGGTGTTCCCGCAGCTTAGACACCACCCGCGCGAACACCAGATCCTGCGCCAGTGGATCGATTCCCGCCACGTCCAGCACATAGAGCCCGCGATCTTCGAAGGCGCCCCACGGCAGGTCATTGGCCGCACCGTCATCGGTCACCAGCCCCTTGGCGCGGGTGCTGATATTGCCGAGCCGGTTGCGAACCTTCCGGATGGTGGCGATGTGGTGGGTCCGCCAGACCTCGCCGCCCCGCCCCATGGACTCCAGAAAATCGAAGATGGCCCGGAAGAACTCCTCCAGGTCGGCAAAGGTCTGCACCTCGAACGGCTCGTGCCGGAGCAGCTCGTCGTGGAAGGTGCGGCCCACCACCCGCTCGCCCAGGAAATCAATGAATGCGTCGGCCTTGGCATCCACGTCGTCCCGGTTCATCACCACTTCGGCGAAGTCGAGGATCTCGCGAAGCCCCCAGACCAGCGGTTCGGTGCTGCCGGTGAGCGATTCGTGGGTGCGCAGGGTGTTGAGGTTGACCCCGTCGGCCTTGAAGGGCGCGTAGTAGTGCGTGCTGCGGAACGGCTCGGGTATCAGGCCGAGCCGGTCATACAGGCGCCGATCCTCGTCCTGCAGCTCGGCCGGCTGGTCGAGAAAGCAGAGATCCGGTCCCTTCACGTTGAAGCAGACCGCGGCAATGGAGCCTTTGTGGGCCGGAAATTTCTGGAAGATGCTGGCGAGGAGGAATTCCGCGGCGCTGGTCTTGGTGGCCAGGCCGGATACACCGGAAATATTGAGGTGAGCGGCCTCCGGTCCGAGCAGGAAGTCACAATCGAGCAGCACCGGGGCTTCGAGGCCTCCGGCGGCGTACACGCCGACCGGAACGCCGGTGGCGCGCTCGCCCTCGCAGTACCCGTCCATCCGCAGCGCGACCTTCACGTCCACATCCGATGCAAGCCACACGGGCGCCAGCGGCACTGGCTGGAGCGGTTCAGGCGGCTCGTGGCGCAGCACGCTGGCGAGGTAGAGCCGGATCTCGGTTCGCGCGGAGGGCGCGGGCAGTGCGGCCGGATCGCCGTCGGTCGCCATGACATCGTGGATGGCGTTCTGCAGGTCAGCATAGGCGGCGCCATCGGTGACCACCGCGTGCACCGTGCGCTCCTCCGTTTCCACCCGGACGATCGCGCCGATCCCCACCGGCGCGTCAACCGCCGCCCAGAAAAAGAACTGATGCGGTGTGCTGGGCTTCTGCTCCGTCGCCACCACTCGCCCAACCGGGCCGGCACTGCGTTCGCGCGTCATCGGGCTCCCGCCTTGAGGTGCTGCTCCACCGAGTGAATTCCGTACAGCAGCCGGTCCCACCGGGCATCAGCACTGAGAGGCGTGCGCTCGGCCAGCAACCAGCGAGAAACTTCGTCGGCACGATCGGGCGAAGCCTGCCGCGGCGCCATTTCGATCCGGACCAGCCCGTGCAGCAGGTCGCGACCCTCGAACGGCCAGAGCCGGAGTGCCCAGGCCACGACCGGCGCACGCTCACCGCCCGGCATGAACATGCTGGACCGGAAGCCGGCGGGCAGGTGAAGGTAGCGCTCCATATCCTGGCCATCGAACGGCAGCGCCGAATGACTCTTGGAGACGCCGACCGCCCGGTCATCGGCCGCCAGGGCCGGGCTGACCGACAGCGAGCCGTCCACCACAAGCCACTCGTCGTGGCTGCCGCGGAAACGGTCATATACGGAGAGTTCCAGATTACCGCGGACGCGATCCACCAGCCGCCGAGCCAGCTCGAGATCCCGCAGCGGATGCAACGGTCCCTTGTCCTCGATGTGAAACTGCGGCATCGAGCCGAGCGCGGGCGCGGCCAGCGACAGCGCCTCCGCCCGGCCAGCGATGAACAGCAATCGCTCCTGTTCGACGGTTCGCAACTGCCGCCCGGTGCGCAGCCGGATGCCGGCCGCCACCTCCGCCACAATCAGTGGCGATGTGCCAGCATAGGCCACCACCTCCGAGCGCTGCACGCCGTCCAGAAAGGCCAGG
>Ga0070680_100001577_pt1 | contig 16622 bp, 10 predicted proteins | sample KBSC73BmetaG_FD_64672 | JGI IMG/M metagenome (GOLD analysis project Ga0070680, IMG submission 64672) | Corn rhizosphere microbial communities from Kellogg Biological Station, Michigan, USA - KBS C7-3B metaG | ecosystem: Host-associated > Plants > Roots > Rhizosphere | place: USA: Michigan...
GAATCACGCTCGAGCGGTCGATGAATTTCCCCGTCCCGTCATTTCTGTATAGTGCGAAGCCAGGCTTGCTGCCGGCCGTGCCTTCCGCGCCGCCGACGACAAGGTCGAGCCAGCCATCGTTGTCGTAATCGAAAAAGGCGGCGGTAGATGTGCCGCCAGCACGCATCTGGAGCGCCGAGCTGCCGTCAGGATTGAAGGAGCCGTCGCCCTTATTGCGCCAGAGTGACGGTGTTCCGTCCCGGCCGGAGGTGAAGATGTCGAGGAATCCGTCGTTGTTATAGTCGCCCACCGCAACCGCGGCAAAGGCGCCGCTGTTCGGCAACCCACTGGCACTGATCACAGCGCTGAAGCGCTGCGCGCCTCCGTTGTGCAGCAGCACCAGACCCTGCGCGTCGGTTGACAGCACCAGATCGACGCGACCGTCACCGTCGAAATCGGCGTAAGCTGCGTCCCGAACGACTCCGCCGGCGATGCCGAACATCGAGGTCGCGTCGGTGAAGGTACCGTCCAGATTGTTGCGATAGACGACCGGCTGCGCGCCGCCAATCAACAGGAGATCGAGATCGCCATCATGATCGAGGTCGACAAAGATCCCTCTCGTCGAGCCACGCGGAGCGGAGATTCCCGCCTTCGCGCCGACATCGTCGAAGGTCCCGTCGCCGCGGTTGCGGAAGAGGCGAGCGCGCCCATCGGCTCCGATTGCGAAGAGATCGAGCCAGCCGTCTTTGTCAAAGTCGGCAAAGGTCGCGAAAGATGCTGCCGCGGCCGCAATCTTCGCGCGCTGGGTGGCATCTCTAAGGAAGCCGCCCTGAACGCGAAACAGCTGCGCCGCGGCGCCATTCCGCGAAACGAACAGGTCGTCGGTGCCGTCGCCGTCAACGTCCCCGACAGCGAGCGCCCCCACCGCGCCGCCACCAACACCGGCCTCATCGGTTACGTCGACGAACCTCGCCATGTCCACGGTCGCTTTGTCGCGCACGCCGTGCACTGTGATGAACGATTTCGGCGCGAAGGTCAGCACCGGCCGGCCGGCGATGGGACCATCAGTCCACTTCACATCGTCCATCGATGCCTGGTACTGCGATGTGACTTCGACCACGCTGAGGAATCGATCCAGTACCGGCCGCGCATCGCCGAGCTTTCCTACCGTCAACAGCTGGATGGTGCTATCCAGATACACTCTTGCCTGTTGCGGTAGCTCGGGAGGAATTCTCCGCACCTCCTCCAGCTGGTGCACCGCGCTGTCGGCTGCGCCGTCGCTCACCAGGGCGTCGACCAGCTTGAGCCGCGCCACCAGATTGGCCGGCGCAACCGCCAGCACATCCCGGAGGCGCGCCTCGTATCGCTGCCTCGAACCGTTGTCATGCTGCTCTGACTCCAGCTCGGCCAGCGCATACAACACGTGCGCATTGGTGGTGCTGTCCTGGTGCAGCTTCTCTAGCGTCGCGCGCGCTTCCGTCGCCCGGTCGGTGAGCGAGTACAGCCTCGCCAAAGCGAGTCCGATTTCCGGGCTGTGCGGATCGAGTTTTCGCGCCCGCAAGAGCTCGTCTTCAGCGTCCTTGAACTGGCCAGCCTGCAAATGCGTCAGCCCAAGATTCGCGTAGCCTAGCGGATCATCCGGCGCGAGCTTCGTGAGTTTCGTGAATGCCGATTCGGCCTGCGGCAGCTGATTTCGCTGCAGGTAGCTGAGGCCGAGCATGCGGGTGGTGTAGAGGTCTTCCACCGATGCAGGCTCGCCACGACAACCGGCGACCGACATCACCGCTGCACAGAACAGCGCGGCGCAAATTCTTGCCTTGAGCATTGGACTCAAAGCAAAGCCGCCGGCTGGGAGCGGTCAAGCGACAGCGTGCAGATTTGCGACCGCGTTCAGATGCGCGATCGGAAGGGTGAACGAGAAAGTGGTTCCCCGCCCCGGCATGCTCTCACACCAGATCCTTCCGCCGTGGGCCTCGACGACACTTTTCGCGATTGCCAGCCCGAGACCAACGCCGCGATTGTCGTTGCGCTGGGCTTGCCAGAAGTTGTCGAACAGGTGCGCGAGATCGGCGGCGCCGATTCCGGGTCCGCTGTCGGTGATATCGATCTCGACCTGACCTCCGCGCGAGCTCGCGCGGAGCGCGACCCGGCCACGCTCGGGCGTGAACTTCAAGGCATTGCCGAGGATGTTCCCGACTACCTGGGATATCCGTAGCGGATCAGCACGAACCGCAAGGCCATCACCCGGTGGCGTGATCTCAATGCTGATCTGACGCTTTTGCGCCAGCGGCCTGAACATGTCATCGGCGTCCTTGAAGATCGTCGCAACCGGTACATCCTCCAGATCGAGGGCGAGCTTCCCGGCGTGCAGGCGCACGGTATCGAGGAGATCTCCGATCAGGCGGTTCATCCGCCGCCCGGCACGCAGCGCAACCTCGAGCAGCTCGGTGCGTCGCGCGCGGTCGAGATCTTCGTGGAGAAGAAGGTCGGTGCTGGAGATGATGACGTTGAGCGGATTGCGCAGGTCATGCGCGACGACGCCGAGGACTTCCTCGCGCGCCTGAGCGACGAGCTCGGCTACGTGCCGGCGCTCGCGCTCCGCATCGTAGCTGCGCCCGACTTCTTCGTTGAGGCGCTTGAGCTCGCGGGCGCGCGACTCGGCCAGCGCCCGGGCGCGGTGGAGCGCCGCCATCGTGGCAGTGATGGTAGCCGCGACGATCAGGAATGCGATGATCTCCGTCCCTTCGACCCGGTCGATGCTGAGAGAGCCGCCAGGGGCAAAGAAATTGAGGTCGATGAGGAGCAGCGAGACAATGGTCGCGGCAGTGCTGGGCCCGATCCCGCCGTACCATGCCGATAGCGCCACGGCCGGGACGAAGAAGAGGAAGCTCGGGGCGGGACCGTAGCGGCGAAGAATGAGGGTCGCCACCAGTGCGACGCTCGTTGCACCGATTGCAACCGAGTACCGCCTGATCGAACCGCGGATGGGTTCGGATCCTGTCTGCCCCATTTCGACCGTGCCTTGCATCTCTATCCGGTGTACGGATCGAACGCGGTTTCCGTTGACCGAGCGCACAGTCAACTGCAACTGAAGACGACCGGCTTGAGGCCGAGGGCGTGCCGGCTGGAGGCTACGGGCTCAAACGTCGTGTTTCACTTTGGCCCTGAGCTGAGCCCGCGGCCTCCGGCCGTGCGGCCCTCGGCCTCGAGCCGGTCGTCTTCAGTTAGTCCTCGGTATTTACTCTGGCGTAACCCCCGTCCCCCTCCCATGTTAGGCCGTTGCGCACGGGGGACCTGCATGCAGGAAGGGCACGGTGACCCGCTAGCCGCGCTGAAGGCTGCGCTGACCGACCGGTACCGATTCGACCGTGAGCTCGGTCGTGGCGGGATGGCGACAGTTTTTCTCGCCGAAGATCTGAAGCATCACCGCCGGGTCGCAATCAAGATCCTCAAGCCGGAGATTGCGCTGGCGGTGGGCGCGGCGCGGTTTCTCCGCGAGATCGAGATCTCTGCCCAGCTGACCCACCCCAACCTGCTTCCGCTCCATGACTCCGGCGAGGCCGCCGGGTTCCTCTACTACGTCATGCCCTTCATCGAGGGCGAGACCCTGCGCAGTCGTCTCCAGCGCGAGCGCCAGCTGTCGCTCGACGAGGCAATCGGTATCGCCTGCGAGATCGCCGACGGTCTGCAGTACGCGCACGAGCGCAACATCGTGCACCGCGACGTGAAGCCGGAGAACATCCTCCTCCAAAGCGGACACGCCATCGTCGCCGATTTCGGAATCGCGCGCGCTGTCACCGCATCGGCGCGGGAGTCGTTGACCTCGAGCGGAGTGGTGATCGGCACCGCACAATACATGAGTCCCGAGCAGGGGCTGGGCGAGAGCGAGATCGGCTTGCGCAGCGACATCTATTCGGTGGGCTGCGTGTTGTACGAGATGCTCGTCGGCGAGCCGCCCTATACCGGCCGCACCGTTCAGGCAATAGTTGCGCGCCACGCCGCGGCCGAGATCCCGTCTCTGCGCCTGGTGCGACCCGATGTTCCGGAGGAAATCGAGAACATCGTCAAGAAGGCGCTCGGCAAGGTTCCGGCGGCACGGTTCGCGTCGGCAGCCGCACTCTCGCAGGCGCTCAGATCGTACGGAAAAAAGAAGACGGGTTTCAGACTGCGCGGCAAACGAAAGGTCGCGGCGATCGCCGCCGCTGTCGTTATCGGCGCCGCCGGGATACTCGCCGTCGCCACCAAGATCTTCGCCGGATCGTTGAATGAGAACGATTGGGTTCTGGTCGCGGATTTCGATGGGCCACCCAACGATCCAGACATTGCAAGCGCATATCGCGATCTGGTGACAACCGCACTACAGCAGTCCCGCTTTGTCCGGATCATGGACCGACGCCAGCTGAACGAGATAATGCGGCAGGCCGGGATTCCCGAGACGACCCACGTGGACCTCGAGCTCGGGCGTCAGCTGGCTCAGCGCGGCTCCGTCCGCGCGGTGCTCGTCGGAGGCATCGAGCCACTTGGCAACGGCTACTCGGTCGTCGCCCACGTTGTTAGCGCCGAAAATGGGACCGCTCTGGCTTCGGCTGCGAGTACGGCACCAGGCGCGCAGCGAGATCGCGCGCTCGTCGACGCGGCCGAGACCGAAGTCCGGCAGCTCCGCTCCCAGCTCGGGGAGCGGCGCGACGCGATCGCTGAAAACCGGCCGTTGCGCGACGTCGCCACCCCATCGTTCGAGGCGTTTCGATTTTACTCCTCCGCGGTCGATCGCACCCTCATCCACGGCGATTACGCGGGCAGCAACGCCCTGCTGGCGAAGGCGACTGCGCTCGATCCCGGGTTCGCTTCGGCGTGGGCGCTGGCGGCGTCGAACTACATCACGGAACGACAGATCGATTCCGCACGCTACGCATTCGACCGCGCTCTCGCCGTTCCCAATCGGCTGTCGCGCGCCGAGGAGTACAGGCTCAAAGGAGACGTAGCCTACGTGCTGGATCACGATGTGCCGGCTGCCATCAAGTGGTATGACCTGTATCTCATCGAACGCCCCGACTCGCGCACGGGACGCAGCAATCGCGCTCTTTATTGGAGCGCGCTCGGCGAGTACGACAAGGCACTCGCAGACCTCGAGGAAGCGGTCAATCTCAATCCTTTTGGTCGAGGCCTCATTCAACCGACGCTTCTCAACCTTGGAGCAATTCAGGTCGTGCTCGGAAAGAATACGGAAGCGCGCGAGACGGCGAACCAGCTGACCGGCCCTTTCAAGGGATACCTGCGGATCATGCTCGCAACCGCGGAATCCCGGTGGCAGGACGCGGACAGCATCGCGACTCGTGCGCTGGCAAGTCCCGAAGCGCAGGGGGTGTTTCGCGTGAACGCGGTAACATCGCGGGCCGGAGCACTCGCCGCGCTGGGCGACTTTCGCGCCGCCGACAGCGTGTTGCGTGATGGCGTCAGCTCCTCCAAGGGATCGAGCGCCCGGTGGTACGAGCGCGCTCGACTGCTGCTTGCGCTGTCTACATCATCTCAGCCCCCGGCACCACGATCGGACGTCATTCCCGCGGACACCACCATCGCCGCGAAGGTACTTCGCGGTCTGTGGGCAGCAGCAGCGGGCGACACCGTCGCGGCCCGAGCTGCGCTGGAAGCGACGCGCAATCCGTCCCGGCGTGATGCCGCGATTATCGGTAGCGGCCCGCTCCTCGTCGAAAGCTTTATCGACGCGAAAGGACGTCGGTGGCGTTCAATAGTCGATCGACTGGGCGCCACCGCGTTATCGGGCGAGCAGGACCCGACGATTCTCGATCGGCCCGACAGTTTTCTGCAACGCTTGGCCGTCGCCAACGCTTATCGCGAGCTGGGCAATCGTGACTCGAGCGCCCGCTATCTCACCCTCATGTTGCAACCCACCCATTTGCCGCCCGGTCATTTTGCGCTGCGCGGTCTGGTTTACAGTTTCGCGCGCCGCCAACTCTCCTCGTTGGGAGTGTCGGCCGCACCGAAGTAGACTCGCAGTTTCACAACTTCAGGAGGGAGTATGATAAAGCTTGCTTGCGGCGTGCTGTGCGTGGTGGCGGTGGCGGCCTGCTCGAACAACGGACTCGGTCTCGCCGGCGGGAGCACCCTCATGTTCGCGCCGGACTCGGTGACTCACGGCGGCTCCGATCTACATGCGTCCAGCTACATCGACACGGCCACTGTGCTAATTGGCACATCGGTCACTTCACTCCCCTCGACATCTTCGACGTCCTCGACCGAGTCCGGCGCCGTTAAGTGCACCGCGGCGGTCTCCGACGGAACGACCTCGAGTGGCGCCAAGGCGGTTCAACTGATTCTCACCTGTCCGAGGCCGTAATGCGACAGCAAGCGCCCCAGACGGCGTGTAGCAATCGCCGTCGGGTGACGCTTGATTCCGGAGCCGTGTGTGCGGTTTTTGCGAAATGGGGGGCGAGCTCATTACCGCAACCGAGGATAAACGTATGAACCGGATCAAACTCGCCGCAGTCGCAACAGCCCTCGCAGGATTTGCCACAGTCGGCGCCGCGGCCCCTGGGCCGAGCGCAACTGCCGCAGTCCAGCAGAGCTGTTCCGCGGCTCCCGCTGTCGCCAACGCATACCTGCGCGCCCAGGCAGGCAGAAAGCTCACTATGTCCCGCGGCGCAGTCATTGCCGAGATCACCAAGCTGACGGGCGCCGACGGTGAATTCGCCGGCCTCAAGCCGTGTGATTCAGGATATCCGAACGCGGTTCGCTTCTATATCGACGAAGTCATCAAGGCCGGCACCAATAACAGCACCCCGCAGGTCGAGTAGTACCAGCGTCAGTCACGAACGAGCGCGCGTTCAGCCGTCAGCCGGCTCAACGCGCGCCGTTTGTCGCGCCCGGCCATCTAGTGGCCGCGCCCCAAACAAGGCTCGAGGATGGCGCTCTTCGCCGCGCGTCGGTCGTTGATGGTCTTGTAGAAATCGTCGAAGTAGCGCAGCGTCGATCTCACCGTGCCGTTGTCGATCAGCTTGCCGACCGAATCGCTGTACAGCGCGTAGATGGCCGGCTTCTTCTCGTTGAATAACGCGAAGACTTTTTCGTACTCCGCCGGATCGGTGCAATAGCCGCGAAACAATCGCTGGCGCACGTTCTGAATGTTGAGGCTCGGATCGGGGATGGCGTAGCGCGCGTTGATCGCGCCCGCGAAATCGAAATCGTACGCCACCGGGGCGATGGTGCCCTCGGTGCCGAAAAAGAGCTCGACGTTGTGCAGCGCACCCACCGAAAAATCCGTGTTGCCGATGAAATACTGGAACACACCGAACAGCGCATCCTGGAAAGGATCCAGGTCGGCCGGCAATGCGCCCTTCTGCGCGAGCACCCTTCCGTGCAGGCGGTCACCCAACGCGCTCGGCTCCTCCATAATGAATGCATAGCGCTTTGCGCGAATCTTTCCGCTGCCGCTGTCGGCATAATTGAACTTGAGAAGCCGCACCCGATGGCTCAGCGGAGTGAGCAGACCGTAGATGCGATAGAGCTGGTACTCCTGCAGGATGTATTGCTCGTAGAGATCGTTGTCCTGGCAGTAGCTCACCAGCTTCGGCTTGTCGAGCTTGTGGAAGATCGTTCCTTTGGTCGCCTCGCCCTTGAAGTTGAAACGGAGCGGCGGGAAGTCGCACATCCTGAGACGCCAGATCCCGCGCGTGCGCGCCTGGAGCGGCACCGTGATAGCGCTGCCGTCGTCAGCCTTGTAGGACAGTGTGGCAGGCCGCCAGGGAGGATCGGCGCGCTTGTCGCCGCGAATCTTTCCGATGTTGGTGGTGAAGGTCACCTCGAGCGGCTGCTCCGATCGGAAGAATGCGGGGGCCACTTTCGCCGAGTCCTGGGAGTGACGGGCGGTCGCTGCCGCCGCACTCGCGACCTTCACCGAGTCCTGCGCGGCAAGTGGAAGACCCACGATCCCGACGGCGATGAAGGTGCAAATCGATCGAGCTCTCATGGCAGTTCGCCTCCGTGATGTGGGGCGCTCGAATATCGTGGCGACCCTCAAAACGCGCCATAGTTGCCTTGCGCCGCGCGCCTGGTATGATTGCCGCATGCGACAACTAATTCGGATTTGCTTCGCCTGCGCCGTGATAGCGCACCGCGCGCCCTGCCAGACGAAACCGCAGTCCGCGCCTTCGCTGATCGTCCTCATCAGCGTCGACCAGTTCCGCGGCGACTACATCGACCGCTTCGGCCCTCAGCTGCAGGGCGGACTCGCACGTTTATCCCGTGGTGCTTGGTTCACGAACGCGCACCACGACCACGCGCTCACCGAGACCGCACCCGGCCACGCGACCCTCCTTTCCGGACGTTTCCCACGCTCGACCGGCATCATCGCCAACTGGGCAGGGGTCGAGGACTCCGCCGCACCGCTACTCGGTGAGCCCCGCGGCACTGGCGCGTCGCCGCGGCGGTTTCAGGGCACGACCCTCGTCGATTGGCTGCGCTCGAAGGACTCCCAGTCGCGCGCGCTCTCGGTATCGATGAAAGACCGCGCCGCAATTCTGCCGATCGGCCGATCGCGCTCTGAGGTCTACTGGTACTATCCGGATGGCCGCTTCACCACCAGCACCTACTACCGCGACAGTCTGCCGGCCTGGGTAAACACGTTCAACGCGCGGCACCTTCCACAGAGCTTCGCGGGAAAGAGCTGGACGCTGCTGCTACCCGACAGCGCCTACCGGGAGGCGGATAGCGTCAGCGTCGAGATGGGCGGCCGTGACTTCGTATTCCCGCACGTTTTTCCGGCCGAGGGTGATCTGACCGCCAATCAGATCCGGCGCTCACCGTGGATGGACGTCGTAACTCTCGATTTCGCGCTGGCCGGCGTGAATGCGCTCCGGTTGGGCGCCGGTCCGCACACCGATGTGCTGGCGATATCGCTTTCGGCAACCGACATCATCGGCCACAGCTTTGGTCCCGACTCACGCGAGATGCACGACAACATCCTGCGCCTCGACCACAACCTCGGCGTGTTCCTGGATTCCTTGTTCAAGCTTCGAGATTCTACGCGTGTCGCCATCGCGTTGAGCGGAGATCACGGAAGCGGAACCATCCCGGAGCTGGTGCCGGCGTCGGTGCGGCCGATTCCAACCCGCGTGAACGCTGCTGCCCTGGCGGATGGCCTGCGCGGCATCGCTGCCGCCGCGAATCTCGACACCACCTTGATCGGCCTCGATCAGCACATGGTGATCGTCGATCCGTCCCTGGCGAAGACTCGGCGCGCCGGAGTGGATAGCGTGCTGACGGTGTTCGCTATGCAGCTGAGAGCGCTGCCCGGGATCGCACGAGTCGATCGACTGAGAGATCTGGCGCGCGGGGATACGATCAACGATCCTGTCGCCCGTCGGTGGGTACACCAGCTGCCGGTCAATGGCAGTGTGGAGATGGTCATCACCCTCACGCCGTTCAGCATCTTCGGCGGAATCGTGGCGACCCACGGATCCCCCTACAACTACGATTCCAACGTCCCACTCATCTTCAGCGGACCGTGGTTCGCGCCCGGCCGCTACAACGAGTTCGTCCGCACCGTCGATCTCGCCCCCACCCTCGCCGCGACCGCCGGGGTCGCTCCGGGTGAAAAGATCGACGGTGTCGTGCTCCGACGGGCGCTGAAGTAAGGGCTATAGCGCGGGATAACCACTGACGAATCTCGGCGCCGCATAACGCTCGAGCAGCGACGCCGTCGTTTGCAGCGGTGAGAAGGTGTTAGCGCCCGCAACAACGATCAGACCGCCGGCGCGCGCGAATCGATCGCGAACCACGATTCCCCGCACCAGCGGAACCGCCAGCCGCGCATCGGTGCCGCTCAGACCGCGCAGGTCGATCACCAGACGTCGCGCGCCCGCTGCGTCCGCGCTGGCGAACATGCGGCGCATGAACTCGTGGGGAGCTTCAGCATCCCCGGTGCCCGGCGCGGCCAACCGAACGTACACGGTTCCGGTCGCGTGGTTGATCGAGAACGAGCTGGTCTCAGCAGCCGGCGATCCGATCGCCGGCGCGCCCGGACCATCGATCGTCATCGCGGTCGGTCCGGAGCACGCTAGCGCGACCAACGCCACAGTTGCGCGTATCATTGGCATTGTCGATCTCACGGAAAGGGACGCGGACGCGGCCACGGCCAGGGCCATGGATCGAAGGAGCGAGCGCCGGCAATCCCACGCACCGCCGCTTCGCGAATCACTGGATCGCTGGAGCTGAGTAACTGGGTCAGAGTTTCCTGGGAGCTCTCACCCGACTTCATCAGCGCGCGAATCAGCGCGCGGCGCACCCGATCGTTCTTTTCGACCTTGAGCGCATCGCGAATCGCCGGCAGTGCGGCGGCATCTTCGAGCTGTCCCAACGCCCACGCGGACTTTAGACGAACGTCGGTGTTCTCATCGGAGAGCAGCCGCAGAAGTCCCGGCGGCGCCTTCACGTTTTCGTCCAGCTGGCCGATCGCCCACGCCGCCGTCCCGCGCACGCTTGGATTGCGGTCGCCCGTGGCCGCGGCGAGAACGTCCAGGGACGAGCGATCCTCCAGATTGCCGATCGACCAAACCGCCGTCTCACGCACTCTTTCCTCGGAATCGCCGCGCAGCGCTGCGCTGAGAGCGGGAACGGCACGCCGGTCCTGAATGTTGCCGAGCGCCCAGGCGCTCATTTCCCTGACCCGCGCATCGGCATCGTGAGCCAGCACTCCGGTGAGCGCATCCACTGCTTCGCGGGCCTCGAGATTTCCGAGCGCCCAGGCGGCAACCCGGCGTACCGATGCAGCGTTGTCCTGGCGCACTACCTTGATCAGCGCGCCGACAGATGCAGTCGATTCCATGTGACCGACGGCCGCTACGGCCGCTTCGCGCACCTTCTCCGCATCGTCGCTAAAGAGATTGATGAGAGGATTCAACGCGCGGCCATTCTCGATCCGACCGAGCGCCCACGCCGAGTTCGCTCGCACATCAGTGGACTGATCGCGAAGCGCGCGGATGAGCGGATCGACCGCGTTGGGCACGTCGACCAAACCGAGCCCGAGCGCGGCGATGGTTCTCATGCCGGCGTCCGAAGATCCCAGCCGGCTGACGAGATCGCCGCCGACGGTCTCGGCCTTCTGCGTCCCGATCAGGCGCACCGAGAGCTCACGCACGCACGCGTCGTCCGATCCCAGCCCCGCGAAGAGCTTCTGGATATCGGTCGGCGGCAACGCATCGCGGAAACGACGATCATCGCTCGTCGGCACCGCCGGCGTCAGCGGTGTGACGGGCGCATCGCTGCCACTTCCCCAGCCCCAGTTCCCCACCGCTCGCGAGGCGAGTGAACAGATCGCTGCCGGCGCGCCGCGTGCCGCGGTGAGCAGCGCCCCAACATCAATGGGTCCGGTGTCCGAGCTAGCAGAAGCGCCAGCCACACCAAGATCCATCTCGGCAGCGCTCGTGCCCATCGGCGCGCCGCTGAGAGACGAGAACGCGATGGTCGCGATCGTCATTCCTATCAGTCGTTGCATCGTTGCTCCGGTCATGGTTCCCGCCTCGTGCGGGTAAGTTGAAAAATCAGCACTACGTCTCGAAAGAAAGGGCGCTCGTCGGAGCGCCCTCTCCGATAGCTAGTTCGGATACGGGCGCGGCTCCGGCCACGGCCGCGGCCATGGACCGGTCGCATTTCCGCCCGCCAGCGCGCGCACCGCGATTGTCCTGATCTCCGGATCCTTGGACTCCAGCAGACTCTTCAGGGCATCGACCGATTTCTCACCGACAGCGGCAAGTGCCCTGATGTACGCCACCTGCAGATCCTTGTCTTGCTCGCGCTTGAGCGCGGCCTCGAGCCCCGAAATGGCGGCCGGATCTTCGATCTGGAACAGCGCCCACGCCGCGAGCTCCCGCATCTCCGGGTCCTGGTCGTTGAGCAGATTGATCAAGGCCGGCGGCGCCTGTCTGAGATCCGCGTTACCCAATGCCCAGGCAGCGCGCTTTCTGACTTCGACGCTCTTGTCCGCCAGCGCAGCTGCCAACGCATCGGCCGCCGAGCGGTCGCCGACGTTGCCAAGCGCCCACGCCGCCCTCGCCCGCACCTCGGAGCTCGCGTCGCCGCGCAGCGCCTCCGCCAGAGCTTGCTCGCCAACCGAGGAGCGCTCGCCCTCGGCAAGCGCCCACGCCGCCATCTCACGAACGTCGACGTTGGAATCGCGGCGCAGCGCGTTGGCGAGCGCGTCGATCGCCACCTGCTGGTCGGCGTACTCCGCCAGACCCCATGCGGCGATGCGACGCAGCTCGGCGCTGGTGTCGGTGGCAAGAATCCGCGCCAGCAACACCGGTCGCTCGTCGTTGCGCTGCGCTTTCGGGCTGCGCTTGCTCAGCGCCTCCATGATCACGGCCGGCTTGACGGCGGTCGACGCTTGCGCAATCGCGCTCTCCAGGTAGCTCGGCACGGTCTCCTGCAACGCACTCGTCAGCGTCTTTTCCACAGTGCGCTGAATCGTCGACGTCTGGATGGACTGGTGAGTCCTCGAGCCGTCGATGATCTCGCGCGAATCCGGATAACCCTTCGCGTCCGGCAGCTTCTGCGACGTCGCCAGCTCGAGACTGTCGACTGCCACCGGAGAAGTGACCACCTGTGGCTTCGCGGCGACGGGCGCACGTGGCGCCGGCGCGGCTGCGCCAACTACGATCGCAATCATCGCCAGCGACCCGATCAGCGCCAGGGACTGCTTCCGGCTCGGACTCACGTGACGCAGCTCGGGATCTAGAATGGCTAGCATGCGGCCCTCGAATTCCTTGCGCCGCGCCATCGCCAGCGCGACCGACGGCGTTGCATCGCCGCGAACGCTCGTAACGATGTCCAGCAGATGCTCGGCGTAGTCCGTCGCGCGGGCGCCGCACGCCAGCGCCAGATCGTCGCATGCGCGCTCGCTCTCGTTGCGGAGTTGCTTGGCTGCGCTCCAAACCAGCGGGTGGAACCAATAGAAGGCACAGGCGAGACGGCCGAGGGTGTGGCCGGCGAGATCGTGACGACGCACGTGCGCGAGCTCGTGGAGCAGAACGGCGCGACGGCGATCGAGGGACCATGTATCGCACTCTGCGGGCAGCACGATGGTCGGATTGAAGACGCCGCAGGCAAAGGGCATCTTGGCATCCTCGCTGCGCAGCAGGCGCGGCGGCTCCTCGAGAGAAAGCCTGTCCGACACTTCCCAGAGGGGAGTGACCCAGTCCTCGCTGTCGAGCGGACGCGAGCGATTGACGATGCGCTTCACCAGCATCGCCGCGTAACCGAGCCACGCTGCAATGACGAGGACCACCGCCGCCCAGACGATGAGAACGATCGACAGTCCACTGAGCAGCGGCGACGTCGATTCTACTCCGGTCGCTGAAGGAGCGCTTGCAGGCCCGGAAGTGGGAGCGGTCGGCGCAGTGACACCGGCAGCCCGATCGGTCGTGACGGGCGCGGTGCTGGGCGCATCGGTTACAAAGGTCGCCTGTCCCGCTGTCGTCGACGCTGCAGCCGGCAGAATGCGCAATGAAATCGGCGCCCATGCAGTGAGCACCGGCACGAGCAGCAATGCCGTCAACGTCACCAGCCACACCAAATGCCGCGCGCCTGCGGACGTGCGCTGCATCGTGAAGGTGATTCCGATTGCGACGAGCAGGATGAGCGTCGCCTTTACCAGCAGCAGAATCATCGACGTGCTCGGCCCGGTGAGGGCCGCGGCGATCGTTGAAAAGGTGGTCGATATCATGGCGTTATCTCCCGCTCTGCCGCGCGCGGCGGATGCTGTTGCGGAGCCGCTTGATCTCGCCTTCGCTCAGATCGACGTCGGACATCCGAAGCAGCGCGGTCACCGCCTGCTCGGTGCTGTCGCCAAAGTAGGTCCGGACGACGTGGGCGAGGACGTCCTCGCGCGCCGTTTCGGTCGGCTTGGCGGGATAGTAGATGTAGCGCGGGCCATCCTCGCGATGCTTGATCAGCTGCTTCTCGCCCAGGATGCGGAGCACCGACCTTACCGCCGAGTATGTCGGTGGATCGGGGAGATCGGCCATGATCTCGGCCACCGTCGCGCCGGAGCGGCGGTGCAGAATGTCCATCACTTGTCTCTCACGCCGGGAGAGCGAAGAGGTCGCTGGTATTGCGTCGGATTGTTTCGGCATCAGGGTGGCAGCCATGGGATCGCCCGCGGATGGGGCCCGGGAAAGGGTGTTGAAAAATCAACTGTGCTGAAAATTCAACAGCGGCCCCCGTTTGTCAATAGCCAGTTTCGGGCAGTCGATTGGCGGTCGATTGGCGGGAGGCTAACCCTTCCGGCGGATTATGACGTCGCCGTTGACGGTGCGAACCCGGATCACCGCCCCGCCACGGCCGACCGACTGGCGCGTCCTGACAAATTTGCGCGGCGTGCCCTGGCTCCTGTCCCAGTCGGGCGACTCGGTGACCTGCACCGGGAAGTCGCTGATGATCCTGGTCTTGTGACCGAGGTTCTCGGTGTACGCCGTCTCGAGATCGAGAATCGCGTCGAGACCGGCAGGCACGAGCAGCGTCACGTTGCCGGTGCCCGAGCTAACCTTTACCGAATGACCGGACGCGCCCTGCAGCTCGATGCTGACGTCACCCGCGCCAGTGCTGGCAGTCACCGATCCCGCCGCCGGACCGACGTCGATCCGACCGCCACCCGTTGACACGTAAAGATTGCCGGCCGACGAGCCGACTCTGATCGGCCCCCCGCCGGTAGTGATGCGAGCGCCATCGGGAGCTGACGGAATCGCCAGCGCTCCGCCTGCGTCACTGATGGTGACCGGCGCCCCGCCAACGGTGGTGGCAGCAGTTGCCCGACTGCTGGACGTCGCACTTACGGCCGTTGCACCGACGCCGGTGCCGCTACCTGAGCCACTGCCCATGGCAATGATGTTCACGCCGCCTGCGCGGGTGACGGTGGTGCCACTTCCCTTGCTCACGATTACGGGTCCGCCGCCCGAGTAGCCCTTGAAGTCTCCTGTCACTCCTTCGATCCTCACCGTTCCACCGCCGGTGCTGACGGTGCCGTTGAGATGCGAGTTGGTGACGTGTACTTCGCCACCTCCGGTCTTGATGTCGGCTTCACCGGTCGTTTGCGAGATGATGATGTCGCCCCCGCCGGTGCGACCGCTGAAGCTGCCGTTCAACCCGGTGAGTGAAATGTCCCCGCCAGACGAGCGCAGCTCCACGTTGTAGTTACGCGGTATCGTGATCTCGAAAACATGGTGGGAGCTGGTCGAGCCACTCGGGCCCTGGTAAATGCTCTCGAGCTCGGCACCGCTCTCGGTCGGTTTGAGACTGACCCGAGTGCGCTTCCAATCGCGGCCGCCCAGCGAGGCGCGCACACCGATTTCCGGGCGGTCCCAGCTGGTGATGATGACATCGCCGCCGGTCTTCAGGTCGAGTCCCAGCGTTCCGCCGCTCTTCGCCGGAACCGATATGCGGAACGTCGTGTCCGCGTCGCGTCGCTTCTTGAGCTCCAAAGGCTTGGCGAGCGTCTCGGATGTCGGTGCCGTAGCGACGCCAGGCTGCGAGAGCACTGAAGATTTCTTCAAAGCTCCAGCCTTCGCGCCGGTTTCTACGCTGGCAACGGGCCGGAACGCTGCTAGCGGAATCAGCAGAACGATGGCTACCAGCACGGCGATCAAGCGCGCCGCGCGCGTTACCGAGATCCGCTGCCTAGATTCATTCAACACCGACAACAGGCGGCCCTCGAGCTGCGATGGCCGAGCCATCGCCACCGACAGAAATCCCGCCGCGCCGAACGCGCGCGCCGACCGCGCCACCTCCAACAGATGCGCCGCGTACTCGGCGGCGGGCGTGCCTGCGGATACTACCGTATCATCGCATGCCCGCTCGCATTCGGCGCGCAGACGACGCTCGACCATCCACACCAGCGGATGGAACCAGTACAGCGCGCACGCAAAGCCCGCCACGAGCTGTGAAAGCGAGTCCGCACGCGCGACGTGCGCCAGCTCGTGCCGCAGCACTATCCGTCGGTGCAGTTCTGGCCAGTCCGGTGCATCCTCGGGAAGGAGAATCACCGGCGCCCTCCATCCCCACGTCACGGGAGTGCTGACCGCCGGACTCGAGAGCAGTCGCACCGCCTTCGACACACCCGCTGCATTCCGTTCTTCGCGGAGAATGGCCGACCATTGCTCGTCGGCGAGTGGCCACGCCAGCCGGGTGATGTGACGGAGGCGCAGGCGGCCTGCGACCAGCCAGGCGACCATTCCGAGAAACCCCGCCAGCCACAGCAGTGGAATCAGCGGCAGATCCGCGAGGCCAGCAAACCCATGGGATGGCGTTTCGACTGGGCCGGCCGTGCTGCCGATGGCGCCAACCGGGCCTTGTTCATCAGCCGGGGGTCGTGGGCTCGCCAGTGTCGCCAAAGCAGCGTCGGGCAAGCTCCGCGGATCCGACGAATTCTCCGCGCGAGCGACAGTCGCTGACGTTGCGTTCGATTGCGCCGGCAGAAAAGCGACTCGCCACTCCGGTGATACCAGCATTAGTGCGGGCAGAGCGATCGCTCCGCAGAGCGTCGCCAATAGAGCCACGTGGCGAAAGGCCGGACTGAAGCGGCGGAGACACATCGCGGCCACAAGTCCGAGACTGAGAAGAATGGTGAGCTTCGCGAG
>Ga0070680_100001583_pt1 | contig 16610 bp, 13 predicted proteins | sample KBSC73BmetaG_FD_64672 | JGI IMG/M metagenome (GOLD analysis project Ga0070680, IMG submission 64672) | Corn rhizosphere microbial communities from Kellogg Biological Station, Michigan, USA - KBS C7-3B metaG | ecosystem: Host-associated > Plants > Roots > Rhizosphere | place: USA: Michigan...
AATCTGTCCGTGAAGGTGTCCGCTCTCACGCCGCACCTTCGCCCGGACGCGCCGCACCTGGGTCGCGAGGACGCCGCCGGCCGCATGCGGCCGCTGCTCCAGAAGGCGCGCGACCGGGGTGCGCACCTGCACATCGACATGGAGTCGCTCGACTCGCTCGAGACCACGATGGACCTGATCTTCGAGCTGCTGGACGAGGACGAGTTCCGCGAGGGGCCGTCCGCCGGGCTGGTGCTCCAGGCCTACCTGCGCGAGTCACCCGACCAGCTCGACCGCATCCTGGCCTGGGCGAGCGAGTCGCCGCGCAGGCCGCCGCTGGTAGTGCGGCTCGTGAAGGGCGCCTACTGGGACCACGAGATCGTGGAGGCGCGCCAGCACGGCTGGCAGGCGCCGGTGTTCGAGGTCAAGGCGGACTGCGACCGCAACTTCGAGGAGCTCACGCGCCGGCTGCTCGACGCACGGCCGGCAGTGCGCGTGGCGATCGGCTCGCACAACCTGCGCTCGGTCTCGCACGCGATCGCCTACAACCGCAGCGTGGGTGGCGAGGACCGGGATCTCGAGCTTCAGGTGCTGCGCGGGCTCGGCGACGAGCTGCAGCACGCGCTGGCCAAGCAGGGCTTCCGCGTGCGCGTGTACTGCCCCGTGGGCGACCTCGTGGCGGGCATGGCGTACCTGGTGCGCCGCCTGCTCGAGAACACGTCCAACGAGTCGTTCCTGCACGAGCAGGCGCGTGGCGTTCCGCTCGAGGAGCTGCTCGCGGCACCGTGAAGCCGTTCGCCAACGAGCCCACGCTGGAGCTGCGGCGGGCGCCCGCGCGCGAGTCGCTGCAGAGCGCGCTGCGCGACCTCGATCCGCAGCTGCCGCTGGCCGTGCCGGTGCTGATCGGACGCGACCGCGGCGCCCACGAGGGCTTCGAGTCCACCGATCCGGGCGAGCCGGACCGCGTGGTGGCCACCGCGGGACGAGCCACGGAGGCGGACGCCGGCCGCGCCGTCGAGGAGGCGGCGAAGGCATTCCCCGAGTGGCGCTCGCGCGGCGCGGCCGCCCGTGCCGAGGTGCTCGTGGGCGCCGCCGAGATCCTGCGTACACGCCGGCTCGAGCTGGCGGCGCTGCAGGTGCGCGAGTGCGCGAAGCCGTGGCCCGAGGCCGATGCCGACGTGTGCGAGGCGATCGACTTCCTCGAGTACTACGCGCGCGAGGCGATGCGGCTCGACGAGGGCGCGACGCTGCTCCAGGTGCCGGGCGAGCGCAACTCGATGCGGTACGGGCCGCGTGGCGTGTGCGCCGTGATCGCGCCCTGGAACTTCCCGCTGGCGATCCCCGCCGGCATGGCCACCGCCGCGCTGGCGGCCGGCAACTCTGTTGTGCTCAAGCCGGCCGAGCAGTCGCCGGCGTCGGCACACGCGCTGGTGGAAGCGCTGCGCGAGGCGGGCGCGCCGCCTGGCGCGATCTCCCTCCTGCCCGGCTTCGGCGAGGTGGGCGCGGCGCTGGTGCGCGACCCCGGCGTGCACGTGATCGCGTTCACCGGCTCGAGCGCCGTGGGTCTCGAGATCGTGCGCTCCGCGGCCGACACGCCGGAGAGCCAGCGGCACGTGAAGCGCGTGGTGGCCGAGATGGGCGGCAAGAACGCCGTGATCGTGGACTCGGACGCCGACCTGGACGAGGCCGTGCCCGCCATCGTCCGGTCCGCCTTCGTCTACGCCGGGCAGAAATGTTCCGCCGCCTCGCGCGTGCTCGCGCACGAGAAGATCGCCGACGCCCTGCTCGAGCGGCTGGCCGGCGCGGTGGAGGTGCTGCGCGTGGGCCAGGCCGACGACTTCGCGACAGACGTGCCGCCGGTGATCGAGCGGGAAGCCCAGGAGCGCGTGAACCGCTACGCCGAGCAGGCGAAGAGTGACGGCCGCGTGGTCGCCAGGCAGCACGGAATCCCTGCAAACGGCTGGTTCTGTCCACCCACGCTGGCCACCGACCTGCCACCCGATTCGCCGGTTCTGAGGGACGAGATCTTCGGTCCGGTCCTGGCGGTCGAGCGCGTGAAGTCCATCTCGGCGGCCTGTGACGCTCTCGAGCAGTCGCCCTTCGCGCTCACCGGCGGCCTCTTCTCACGCAACCCAGACACGGTGGACGAGGTTTCCCGCCGCTCGCCGGTCGGCAACCTCTACGTGAACCGCCACATCACCGGCGCGATGGTGGCCCGCCAGCCGTTCGGCGGCAACCGCCGTTCGGGCATCGGCTCAAAGGCCGGCGGCCCCGACTACCTGCTCCAGTTCGTGGAGCCGCATGTGGTCACCGAGAACACGATGCGCCACGGCCTCGTCGTCGAGTGATATCACTCCCGCCGAGTACACCCGTTGGTGTACGGCTAGGGGCAGGGGGGAAACTGAATTGCCAGTACTCGAGTGCTCACGCTGCAACGAGCTCTACTACTCGGCGCACGGCTCCACCGAGCTGTCGTGCGACGCGTGCGGGGGCACGGTCTGGCGCGTCTTCGACGATGAGGTGAGCTTCGCGCGCGTGGCGAGCCTGCCGCGCGAGTTCCAGCCGGGCGACCACGGTGTCCTGCTCTACACGGACGAGGAGCCGGCGGTGGAATTCTGCGTCGCGTACCTGGAGGAAGGGCTGGCGCGTGGCGAGCGGCTGCTGATCGCCGTGCCCGCGGAGCTGCGCGCCGCCGTGATCGCGCGTCTGGGCGCGGCGGCGGTGGAGGATGCGCTCGTGCTCGAGGCCGAGCGCATGTACGGCCCGGGCTTCGACCCGGAGACGACCGTGCGTGAATACGACCAGCTTGTAAGGAAGCTCGACCAGCCGGTCCGGCTCCTGTCGGGCATCGAGGGCGACTGCGCGGCGGACATCGACCCGGAGGAGTTCCGCCGCTACGAGCGCGTCGCGCACCAGCTCGTGATCGACCTGAACGCCACGGCTCTGTGCGTCTACGACAGCCGCCGGCTACCGATCTCGTTCTCGCCGGTGGCGATCGAGGGTCATCCGCTGATCTCCCGCAACGGCGGCCGCCTCTGCCGCAACGCGGACTTCGGGTACGAGAGCGCCTAGACCGCCGAGTCGAGGATCTCGGCGTTCTCCGACTCCGGCGGGTAGCCGTAGGCGTAGATCACGAGGTCGCCGGCGCCGTGGTTCACGCACTGGAGTGGCGTGCCGGGGTCGACGGTGATGAGGGAGCCGGCGGGAACGTCCTGGCGCTCGGGCGGATCGCCCACGTACATCGACAGCGCCCCTGAGAGCACCACGAACGTCTCCTCCTGGGCCGGGTGCCGGTGGCGGCGCCCCTTCGCACCGGGCTCGTAGCGCCAGACGTTCGCTCGTGTGTCCGCGAACCCAGCGACCTCACTCAGCTCGGCCACGTGGCGGGCGGGCTCGTCCGGCTCGTGCGGACGGGTGATCCACTCGAGCTCGGCCGGCTTGACCACCCGGAAGCCCATGGCTCTAGGTGAAGAGCGAGCTGAGCGACGTGCCCACGTCGTGGGCGAGGTGGAAGAGCGGCGAGGGCACGATGCCGAAGAAGATCGTGGCAGCGGCCATGATCAGCGTGACGACCAGCACCTCCGGCTGGCGCCGCGGATCAGCCTCGGGCGACCAGCCGGCCACCGGGCGCACCTCGCGCCGAGGCCGCAGCCCCGGCACCTCGATCTTGAGCGGGTTCATCCACATCACCGCGATCACGCGCAGGTAGTACACGAGCGAGATCATCGAGCCGATCACGATCATCACCCCGAGCCAGGCCCAGTTGCCGTCCACGGTGGCGGAGATCAAATAGAACTTTCCGATGAACCCCGCGGTGGCGGGGAAGCCGGCCAGTGACAGCATCGCGATCGTCATCGGCCACGCCAGCAGCGGGCTCGCGCTGCCCAGACCCTCGAGCGACTTCATCCCGTCGCCGTGCTCCGACACGCGCTCGCGCGCGATCACGACGCCGAACGCGGCCATGTTCATGAACAGGTAGATCGCGAGGTAGAAGACCGTCGCCTGGAGCCCGAGCTTGGTCCCGACCACCACGCCCGCAAGCATGTAGCCGGCCTGCGCCACGCCGGACCACGCCAGCATTCGCTTGAGCGAGTTCTGGCCGATCGCACCCACGTTGCCCACGATGATCGTGACCACCGCGAGTGCCGCCAGCGCGGGCGCCCACTGCACCTGCACCGTGACGAGCGCCTCGTCGAAGAGCCGCAGGATGATCGCGAAAGCGGCCGTCTTGGTCGCGACCGCCATGAACGCCGTGACCGGGGTGGGCGCACCCTCGTAGACGTCCGGCGTCCATGCGTGGAAGGGAGCGACGCTGGCCTTGAAGGCGAGCCCCGCCGCCGCCAGACCGATGCCGGTGAGCAGCAGAGGATCGGTGATGTCCACGCGGTCGCCGATCGCGCTCGAGATGCCGGCGAAATCGGTGTGCCCGGTGGCGCCGTAGATGAACGCCAGGCCGTACAGCAGCGTGGCCGAGCCCACCGACCCGATCACGAGGTACTTGAGGCCCGACTCGAGCGATGTCTCGCGCCGCACCTCGCTCGCGCAGAGCACGTACAGCGGGATCGACAGAAGCTCGATGCCCACGAACAGCGTGACGAGGTTCTCCGCCGAGGCGAGGATGTTCATGCCCGCGATCGAGCCGAGCATGAGCCCGAAGAACTCGCCGCTGCCGGACTCACGCAGCGCCACCGACCGCCAGGCGAACGCCACCATCACGAGGCCCGACGCGTAGAAGATCAGCGACAGCCCGAGCGCCAGCGTGTCGATCGACAGCGCGCCCTCCACGATCGGCTTGCTGTCGCCGGTCTGCCAGTTCCAGATCGTCAGCCCGATCGCGGCACCGAGCGCGCCGACCGTGAGCAGCGGCACCAGGACGCGCTGCACGAAGCGCCCGCGGAACAGCGCCACGATCAGGACGATCACGGCGCCGCCCGCGATGGCGAACAGCGGCGAGATCCCCTTGTAATCGATCACCGGGGCCTTGGCGGCGGCTATGACGTTGAGCGTGTTCACTTCTTGAGCGCCACCTGCGCCGCGTTCTGTGCGACCGGCGCGAACGCATTGATCCGGTGCAGCAGGAAGTTGGGGTACACGCCGAGCGCGAGGATGACCAGCACGAGCGGCGCGATCACGGCGAGCTCAGGGCCGAGGGCGAGGTCGCGCGACTCCGCGTGCACCCCGGCACGCCCGTGCATCGCCCGCTGGAAGAAGCGGATCATGTAGACCGCCGCGAGCACGACGCCCACACTCGCCACCAGTCCGTAGACGATCTTCGACTGGAGGGTTCCGAAGAGGATGTACAGCTCGCCCACGAAGTTGGCCGAGCCCGGCATCGCCAGCGTGGCGAGCGCCACGATCAGGAACACGCCCGCGAGTACCGGCGCGCGGAACGCCATGCCGCCCATCCAGTCGAGCGAGTCGCGCTCCTGCGCGCGGATCGCCAGGTAGCCGATGATCAAAAACAGCGGTGCGACCACGAGGCCGTGGTTGACCATCTGCATCACGGCGCCCTGCCCGCCCTTTGAGTCGAGCGAGAAGATGCCGAGGAGGATGAAGCCGAGCTGCGCGATCGACGAGTAGCCGACGATCAGCCGCGTGTCGTCCTGCGAGAACGCGAGCACCGAGCCGTAGAGGATCGACACGACCGCGATCGCCAGCATCAGCTCCTGGAAGTGGACGGACGCCTGCGGCAGGAGCGGCAGCACGATGCGCAGGAAGCCGTACACACCGACCTTCGACACAACCGCCGAGAACACGAGGATCACGGGCAGCGGGGCCTGGCGGTAGGCGTCGGGCATCCAGCCGTGCAGCGGGAAGATGGGCGCCTTCACGAGGAACGCGAAGGCGAACAGCAGGAACAGCCAGTACTGCGACCCAGCCGACAGCGGATGCTGTGCCAGCGTGGCGAACGAGAAGGAGATGTGCCCGCCGTCCGGCGTGGACATCACGCCGAGCGCCACCGCCGCGGCGAGCATCAAGAGCGATCCCACCAGCGTGTAGATCACGAGCTTGGTGGTGGCGTACACGCGGTCCTCGCCGCCCCACATGCCCACCAGGAAGTAGAACGGCACGAGCATCAGGTCGAAGAAGGCGACGAACAGTCCGAGGTCCTGCGCCATGAAGGCGCCGAGCACGGCGGTCTCGCCGAGACCCATGAAGAAGGCGAACAGATGCGGCCGGTCCCAGCCGCGCACCGCGAAGGCGATCGACGCCGGCACCCACAGGAGCGCCGTGAGCATGACCAGGAACAGGTTGAGGCCGTCCACCCCGAGCTGGTAGCGGATGCCGAGCTCGGAGATCCAGTTGTCGTCGGTAACGAACTGCATCCCGCCGCCGGTCTTGAAGCGCGCGAGCATCACGATCGCGTAGGCGAGCGTGAGCACCGAGCCGGTGACCAGCGTCCAGCCGGCCCAGTCGCGTGGGAAGAACATCGCCACGAGGCCGGCGACGGCGGGGAGGAACAGGATGATCGACAGGTGGACGGTCATCTCACGTGGCCTGGAGCAGGAAGTAGAGGCCGAGCGCGCCGAAGCCGACCAGCATGAGGACGGCATACGTCCGCACGTAGCCCGACTGCACCGTGCGGGCGAGCGCCGAGCCCGCGCCCACGATGCGCGTGGCGCCGCCCACCAGCGTGCCCTGCACGAACGCGCTTTCCACCACGTAGCGGCCGAAGCGGCCGAACGTGGCCGCGGGCCGCACGAACAGCGCGTCGTACAGCTCGTCGAAGTACCAGCGATTCACGAACAGCCGGTACAGGAACGGCAGTCGCTCGATCAGCTTCGCGGTGGTGCCGGGCCTGCGGATGTAGAAGACGAAGGCCGTCGTGATGCCGGCCAGCGCGATGCCGGCGCCGACGATCAAGCCGATCCACGACGCGCTGTCGGTGGGCTGCGTGTTGATGAACTTGGAGTCGGCGAACGTCGGGTCGAGGAAGTTGCGCAGCCAGTCCGTCACGCCCGGGATCGCGACAATGCCGCCGACCACCGACAGCACCGCGAGGGCGCCCATCGCGAACTTCATCGGCAGCTCGCGCTCGGCGATGTGGTGCTCGGCGCCCGGGAAGCCGACATCGGTGTCCTCGTGCTCGCCGGTCATCGGGTTCACGTGCTCGCCGTGGAAGAGCTCGCCGCGCTCGAGCGATTCCGCCTCCGGCACCGCGTCGCCGTGGAACACGCGGAACACCATCCGGAAGGAGTAGAAGGCCGTGAGCAGCGCGCCCGCGAAGCCGACGATCGCGAGGATCAGCGGGTAGCCGCCGCGGTGCACGTCGAAGCCGAGGATCTCGTCCTTGGAGAACCAGCCCGCGAACGGCACCATGCCCGCGAGGGTGAGCGCCCCGATCAGGAACGTGATGTAGGTGAAGCGCATCGACCTGCGGAAGCCGCCCATGCGGTCGATGTCCTGGATCCCGGCCATCGCGCCGATCACCGAGCCGGCGCCCATGAAGAGGAGCGCCTTGAAGAAGGCGTGCGTCATGAGGTGGAACAGGCCGCCGTCGTAGCCGGCCGTGGAGACGCCGACCATCATGTAGCCGATCTGGGAGATCGTGGAGTAGGCGATGATCCGCTTGAGGTCCGTGATCGCCAGCGCGCACGTGGCCGCAAAGAAGAGCGTGGCCGCCGCGATCCCCGCCGTGATGTTGGCCGCGGTGGGCGCCTGTTCGTACAGCGGGTGGAAGCGCGCGATCAGGTAGACGCCGGCCGTGACCATCGTGGCCGCGTGGATCAGCGCACTGACCGGAGTCGGGCCCTCCATCGCGTCCGGCAACCAGGTGTGGAGCGGCAGCTGCGCCGACTTGGCGAAGGCGCCCACCGTGAGCAGCAGGCACGCCGCGATCAGCGTGCCCTGGTCGTGGCTGAAGCTCTGCTTGGCCCCGGCGAAGATGCCCGTGTAGCTGACGTGGTGGCCGGTGTTCTTCCAGAGCAGGAAGGCGGCGATGACGAGGGCGACGTCGCCGATCACGTTCATCACGAACGCCTTGATGCCGGCGTCGACCGCGCTCTTGCGCCGGTACCAGAAGGAGATCAGCAGGTAGGACGCGGCGCCGACGAACGCCCAGCCGACGATGAGGATGATGATGTTGCCGGCCAGGACCAGCAGCAGCATCGAGAGGACGAAGTAGTTCATGTACGCGAAGTAGCGGCTGTAGCCCCGGTCCGAGGCCATGTACGAGACCGAGTAGACGTGGATCAGGAACGACACGCCGCTGACCACGAGCGCCATGAACAGCGACAGCGGGTCGACGTAGATGCTCATCCCGATGTTGAGCCCTGCGCTGTGCGCGTAGTCGAAGAGCGTGGATGAGAAATGCCGCGCGTCCGGCGCGGCGTCCTGCATCTTGAGCGTCGCCAGGATCGCGCAGACGAACGACCCGAGGATCATGGCCGACCCGATCCAGCCGGGCAGCCGGCCCGGAAGCGCCCGCCAGCCGAGCGAGATCACGATCGTGCCCGCCAGCGGAAATGCCAGCACGAGCCATGCCCAGGCTGTTGCGCTCATCCGCTATCTCCGAGGGTGACTCGCTCCGAAAAGCGAGCGATCCAAGGACGCAGGGTCGCTGGCTTGCTGGCGCAAGTCGAGACCCGAGGACGCCGGAGCGCGAAGCTTTGCAGGCCGCGAGTCATCCTCGGAGCTCCGAGAGGGCGTCGACGTCCTCAGGAATCCGCCGGCGGAAGATGCCGACGATGATCCCCAGCCCCACCACGACCTCGCACGCCGCCACGACCATCACCACGAGCGCGAAGATCTGGCCGTCGCCGTTGCCCCACATGCGCGAGAAGGCGATCAGCGCGAGGTTGCCCGCGTTGAGCATCAGCTCGAGGCAGAGCAGCACCACCAGCGGGTTGCGCCGCGTGAGCACCCCTGCCGCGCCGATGGCGAAGAGGAACGCCGAGAGCACCACGTACCAGGTGACGTTCACGCCGTCCCGCCCTCTCCGGTGAGCTCCTCGAAGCCGCGCCGCTTGCGCGCCAGCACGAGCGCGCCCACCGCCGCGACCAGCAGCAGGTAGGACGCCGCCTCGAAGGGGATCAGGAACTGCTTGAGCAGCAGCGAGCCGATCTGGCTCGGGGTGCCGAAGCCGTTGCCGATGTCGGCGCCGTGCGAGTCGAGCGCCTGAAGGCCGGAGCCGATCACCGCGATGCACAGCTCGGCGAGCAGGCACACGGCGAACAGCACGCCGAGCGGCCGCAGGCCCGGGATGTTCTGCCCGAGCGGCTCGTCCGCGCCGCCGATGTAGGCGACCACGAACACGTACAGCACCATCACCGCGCCCGCATAGACGATCAGCTGGGCCGCGGCGAGGAACTGCGCGCGCAGGAGCAGGAACAGCACGGCGAGGAAGAACAGGTGCCCGACGAGCGCCAGCACGCTGTAGAAGGGGTTGCGCAGAAGGACGACTCCCGCGGCGCCCGCCAGCGCGCCGATCGCCGCGATGAAGAAGACGATCTGCTCGAAGATCACTCGCCTTCCCTCCGCAGCGGCGTCTTCTCGATCGGGTCCGCCAGCAGCATCTCCTTGGTGAAGATCAGGTCGGTGCGCGTGTAGTCCGCGAGCTCGTAGTCGTTGCCCATCGTGATCGCGTCGAACGGGCAGGCCACCTCGCAGTAGCCGCAGAAGATGCAGCGGCTCATGTTGATCTCGTAGACCGCCGCGTAGCGCTCGCCCGCCGAGACCTGGTGGTCGACCGTATTCTCGGCCGCGACCACGCGGATGCACTCGGCCGGGCAGGCCGCCGCGCATAGCGAGCAGCCCACGCACTTCTCGAGCCCCGAGTCCTCGAAGCGGTGGAGCTTGTGCCGGCCGCGGAAGCGGGGGTAGACCGGGGTCTTCTGCTCGGGGTATTCGAGCGTGACCGGCCCCTCGACCACTCGCCCGAGCGTCGTCTTGAGGCCGCGCAGCGTCTCTCCGAACACGCGGTAGATCGAGGCCACGCCGCCGGGGTTGGGCCCGCGGGCGACTTCGATGACGTCTGCTGATGGGTCGTAGGAGGTGGTCATGTGGTGGAGATCAGAATCGCGGTGACGAGGACGTTGAGCGTTGCCAGCGGCAGGAGCACCTTCCAGCCAAACGACATCAGCTGGTCGTAGCGCAGCCGCGGCAGCGTGGCGCGCACCCAGATGAACAGCACGAGGAAGCCCAGCATCTTGAGCACGACCCAGAGCGGGTTGAGGTAGTCCGGCCCGGGACCGTGCCAGCCGCCGAGGAACGTGGCCGTGGCGATGCCGGCGATCACGATCATGTTGATGTACTCGGCCATGAAGAATGAGCCGAAGCGCATGCCGCCGAACTCGGTGTTGAAGCCGCCGACGATCTCGGAGTCGCCCTCGGCCAGGTCGAACGGCGGGCGGTTGGTCTCCGCGAAGCCGGCCACGAGGAAGATGCAGAAGCCCACGAACTGGGGCACCACGTACCAGAGGTTGTGCTGGGCGTGGACGATCTCGGTGAGCGACATCGACTGCGCCTGGATCACCACGCCGAGCAGCGACAGGCCGAGCGCGATCTCGTAGGAGATGAGCTGCGCGGCGGAGCGCATCGCGCCGAGGAACGAGTACTTGGAGCCGGACGCCCAGCCGCCGAGCATGAGCGCGTAGAAGGCGAGCGCGCCGAAGGCGAAGTAGAAGAGGATCCCGATCGGGACGTCGATGCCGTAGAGGCCGAAGTTGCCGCCCCAGTCGCCGTTGTCGCCGAACGGGATGATCGCGAGCGTGACGACGGCGCAGAAGATCGAGATCACCGGCGCCAGGGCCATCATCCACGGCACCGCGGTGTTGGGCACCGAGTTCTCCTTGGACAGCAGCTTGAGCACGTCGGCGAGGGGCTGCATGAGGCCGTAGGGGCCGACCCGGTTCGGCCCGATGCGCGACTGGAAGCGGCCGAGGAGCTTGCGCTCGAGCAGCAGGATCAGCGGCACCACCTGGAGCACGAACAGGAAGATCACGACGGACTTCACGATCATCACGAGCGTGCTCTCGACGTAGTTCACGTCGGCGAGCGGGAGCGCGAGGGTCAAGCCTTCGTCACCTCCACCGTGCGCGGCAGCCCGTTCATGAGGGCGGTCGCGTTGTCGGTCTCCGTGCCCTCCACCAGGAACACGCTCCCCGGCGGGACCGGATCGTGAACCCGCGCGCGTGCGCGAACGCTGCGGCCGTCGACCGACACGCTCACCTCGTCGCCGGAGCGCACGCCCAGGCGCTCGGCGTCGGCGATCGAGATCTCGAGGGTTTGCTCGGGCGCGAGGAAGCGCAGCACCGTCGCGTACTGGGTCTCGCGGCCTGACCAGAGACTGGGCACGGTGCCGAGCCGCAGGCCCTCGCCGGGCAGCTCCGGGGGCGTTTCGAGCTGGGTCTCCGGAAGCGGCGCTGCCTCCAACGCGGATGCCTGCTCGCGGTCCTGCCAGCGCACGCCGCGGCCGCCGATCTCCTCGAGCGTCAGGCCGGCGTAGAACGGCACCGCCTGCGCAAGCTCGTCGAAGATGCCCGGCATCGTGGGCACCGGCAGCGGCTTGCCCACGCGCGCGCTCAGCTCCGCCAGCACGGCCCAGGCGGAGCGGACCTCGCCGGGATGCGCGATCGCCTGGCGCACGCGCTGGAGGCGCCCATCCGGGTGCGTGACGGTGCCCTCCTTCTCCGCGTAGGACTCGGCGGGGAAGACCACGGTGGCGTGCTCCTCGAGCGCGGGCGTGACGAAGTCCGCGAACGCGATCACGCTGTCCGCGGAGTCGAGCGTCTGCTCCCACGCCTGGGGATCGGGGTTGGTGCGAATGGGGTCGGCCTGGAAGAGGAGCAGGGCGGATACCCCGGCGCCTGGCACCTGGGCGGCGCTCAGTCCGGTGGACTCCGCCGCGATCAGGCCGGGACCCATGTTCGGCACGCAGCCCAGCTCGCGCAGGCCGCGCGAGTTCGTGCCGGCGGGCACCTCGATCAGGCCGGCATCGTCGCTCGTCTCGACACCCAGGCGGCGGGCCAGCGCCAGCAGCGCCGATACGGCCTGGCGCCCACGGTCGCCGTGCGAAAGACGCTCGCCCCAGAGGATCACGGTCGGCCCCTCGCCGCCGAGCATCTCGGCCGCCAGGCGCAGCGCCTCGGAGTTGCTCCCCGCACGCCGCGCCAGGCCGTCGATGTCGCCCCCGCCGCCGAGCGCGGCGACCAGCCCGGCCAGCGCGGCTTCCGCCGCGCCGGGCGCGAAGCGCAGCACCGCGTCCGCGTTCGGATCGAGCGTTCCGGGCCGGCTCGTGGCCACCACCAGCTTCACGCCGTTGCGCCGCACCGCCTTGCGCACGCGCAGGTCCAGGATCGGCGACTCGTCGACGAGGCTCGTGTCGAGCACGAGCACGGACTCGGCGTAGTCGATGTCAGACACGCGGGCGCTGAAGTCCGGCCGCGCGAGCGTGCGCGCCTGCTCGGGGTCGAGCATGCCGTTCGAGCGCGAGTCCACGTTGGCCGAGCCGAGCGCCTCGCGGAACAGGCGCTGGATCAGGAAGCCCTCCTCGTTGGTGCTCTCGCCGCCGACCAGGGCCGCGGCCTTGGAACCGCCGCGCTCGAGCGCCGAGGCCGCCATCGACAGCGCGCGCTCCCACGACACCTCGCGGAGCATGCCGCCGTCGCGAGCCATCGGCGCGGTGATCCGCTCAGGCGCGTGGATGGCCTGGTAGCCGAAGCGGCCCTTGTCGCAGAGCCAGCCGTCGTCCACCTCCTTGTGGTCGCGGGCCAGCACGCGCATGACCTTGGTGTCGTCGCGCGTCGTGAACTTCACGTTGCACTGCGACGGGCAGAGCATGCAGACCGAGCCCGCGTCCTCGATGTCCCACGGACGTGCCCGGAAGCGGTAGGCCGTGGAGGTGAGCGCGCCCACAGGGCAGAGCTCGATGATGTTGCCGCTGAACGGCGCCACGTACGGGTGGCCGTCGTGAGTGCCCACGAAGGTGTGGTCGCCGCGCTCGAGGAACACGAGCTGGTAGTCCTCGGCCACCTCCTGCGAGAACCGCACGCAGCGGTAACAGAGGATGCAGCGCTCGCGGTCGATCGCCACGAGCGGCGAGATCTCGAGCGGCTTCTCGAAGTGGCGCTTGGGCTCGACCACGCGCGAGCGGCCGGCGCCCCAGCCGAACGAGATGTCCTGGAGCGGGCATTCGCCGCCCTTGTCGCACACCGGGCAATCGAGCGGGTGGTTGACGAGCAGGAACTCGACCATCGCGTTCTGCGCCTGCTTCACGCGGTCGGACGTGGTGTTGACGACCATGCCGTCCTTGACCGGCGTGGAGCAACTCGTCTGCAGCTTGGGCATGCCCTCGATCTCCACGAGACACATGCGGCACGCGCCCACGGGCTGACCGAGCTTGGGCTCGTAACAGAAGTAGGGGATCTCGACGTCGCCCTGCTTGGCGGCGTCCACGAGCATCATGCCCTCCGGCGCCTGCACCTCGCGGCCGTCGATCTCGAACGTGATCAGCTTGGGCTCTGGCCTCGGCACGAGTGGCTCCTATGCCGCCTGATCCGACGGGGGCGCGGCCACGCCCAGTTCGACGCTCAACCGGTCCGCCGCCTCGCGCGCGCGCTCGATGTGCTCCTCGAACTCGCCGCGGAACTTCTTCACCATCGAGCCGACGGGCATCGCCATCGAGTCGCCGAGCACGCAGAGGCAGTTGCCGATGATGTTGGTCTGCACGTTCGCCAGGAGGTCGAGATCCATCGGCGTGGCCTCGCCGGAGTCGATGCGTTCGAGCATCTTCACGGTCCAGTTGGTGCCCTCGCGGCACGGCACGCACTTGCCGCAGGACTCGTGCCGGTAGAACTGCGCGAGCCTCAGGCAGACGGACACGACGGGCACGGAATCGTCCACCACGATGATCGCGCCGGAGCCGAGCATCGAGCCGGCCTCGGCCATCGACTCGAACGAGTACGGCCGGTCGAGATCCTCCTCGAGCAGCACCGGCGCGGACGATCCGCCCGGGAACCAGAACTTGACCTTGCGGCCTGGCGGCGGCCCGCCGGCGAGGTCGTAGACGATCTCGCGCGCGGGGATGCCCAGCTCGATCTCGTAGTTGCCGGGCCGCTGCACGTTGCCCGACACCGACACGAGCTTGGTGCCCGACGACTGGTCGGTGCCGTTCTGCTTGAACCACTCCGCGCCCTTGTTGATCACGACCGGCACGTTGGACAGCGTCTCCACGTTGTTGATCAGCGTCGGTCCCTGGTAGAGGCCCTGGTTGGCGGGGAACGGCGGCTTGAGGCGCGGGTTGCCGCGCTTGCCCTCGAGCGAGTCGAGCAGGCCGGTCTCCTCGCCGCAGATGTAGGCGCCCGCGCCGCGGTGCACCACCAGGTCGACGGTGTGGCCGCTGCCGAGGATGTCGCTGCCGAGATAGCCCTTCCCGTAGGCCTCCTTCACGGCGGCGTCGAGCACGTCGGCCTGGAGCACGTACTCGCCGCGGATGTAGATGAACGCCTTGTTCGCCCCGGCGGCGACGGCCGCGATGATGATCCCCTCGATCAGCCGGTGCGGGTTCTTCTGCATCAGCAGCCGGTCCTTGAACGTGCCGGGCTCGGACTCGTCGGCGTTGCAGCAGAGGTACTTGTCCATCGCGCCCTTGGGCATGAAGCTGGCCTTGGTGCCCATCGAAAAGCCGGCGCCGCCGCGGCCGCGCAGGCCCGAGTCCTTGAGCTCCGCGAGGATCGTGTCCACGTCCATCTGGGTCAGCGCCTTGCGCATGGCCTGGTAGCCGCCGGTGCGCTCGTAGACGTCGATCGTGTTCAGCCCGGGCTCGTCGATCCCATCGAGCAGCACGCGCATCTGCTCAGCCATTCGACCCGTCCTCCCACGGAAGCTTGAAGCCGTCGTCGCCGAGCCCGCGGCCGGGCAGCGGCGGGCGACCCTCCTTGAGTGCGTCGATCACGTCGCTCGCCTCGTCCGGATCGATCGGGCCGACGTAGCGGCCGTCGATCGACGCCATCGGCGCCATGTCGCACGCGCCCAGGCACTCAAAGCCGCGGATGTTCGCGTCCTCGTAGCCCTCGCCGGCCTCCTGCAGCGCCTCGAGCAGCGCCTGCGCGTTGCGCAGGTTGCACGCCACGCTGGTGCACACGTACACCTGGTGATGGCCGAGTGGCTCGGTGTTGAACATGTCGTAGAAGGTCGTGATCGACGACAGGTACGCGGGCGTGACCCGCATCACCGCGGCCACCTGCCAGATCGCGTCGGGAGAACACCAGCCGTGCACCCGCTGAGCCGCCATCAGCGCGGGCAGCGCCGCCGAGCGGTGGTTCGGGTACTTGGCCATGTGGTCCCGGATCTCGCGCTCGAGCTCCGCCGGCACATCCACCGAGGACAGATCGGGGACCACGGCCGGATCCTTGGAGAGGTCCGCCGGAGCGTCCCAGTCCGTGGGCACCCCCGGCGTCTGACCGGTGTCGCGTGGCCCGGGGCCTGTCGCCTGCGGCCTGGTCACCGGTCTATCCCTCCAAGAATCGGATCGAGCATCGCGACCGAAGCAATCAGATCCGCGATGAGCGTCCCCTCCGACATGTCCTTCAGCGACTGCAGGTTCACGAACGAGGGGTCGCGCATGTGCACGCGTGCCGGCTTTGAGGACCCGTCCGCGACCACGAAGCAGCCCAGCTCGCCGCGCGGCGACTCGACCGCCGCATACGCCTCGCCCGGCGGCACGCGGAAGCCCTCGGTCACCAGCTTGAAGTGGTGGATCAGCGCCTCCATGCTCGTGGCCAGCTCGTGCCGCGGCGGCAGCGCGATCTTGCGGTTGTCCGTGATGTAGGGCCCGTCCGGCAGGTTGTCGAGCGCCTGCGAGATGATCTTCAGCGACTCGCGCATCTCCGCGATGCGCACCCGGTAGCGGTCGTAGTGGTCGCCCACGGTGCCGACCGGCACGTTGAAGTCGAAGTTCTCGTAGCCCGAGTACGGGGCCGCTTTACGCAGGTCCCACGAATGCCCGGACGCCCGCAGCAGCGGGCCGGTCACGCCCAGGTCGAGCAGCCGCTGCGTGTCCACGATGCCGACGTTGCGCGTGCGGTGCAGGAAGATCTCGTTCTTGTCGAGCACCGCCTCGTACTGCTCGATGCGGGGCGGCATCCGCTGCACGAACTCGCGGCACTTCTCGACCCAGCCCGGCGGGATGTCCTCGATCACGCCGCCCACCTGGAAGTAGCGCGGGTGCATGCGCTGACCGCTCGACATCTCGAACAGGTCGAGCGTCATCTCACGGTCGCGGATGCCCCACCAGAGGAACGAGATGGCGCCGAAGTCGAGGATCGAGGTGGCCATCCAGAACAGGTGGCTCGAGATCCGGTTCAGCTCCATGTGGATCACGCGCAGGTACTGCGCGCGCTCCGGCACCTCGACGTCGAGCAGGCGCTCGACGGCCATGCAGAAGGCCATCGCGTTGAAGTAGTAGGAGAGGTAGTCCATCCGCTCGACGAACGGGATGACCTTCCAGTACGCCTGGTCCTCGCAGCTCTTCTCGATGCCGGTGTGCACGTAGCCGATCAGCGGCGTGAGCTCGTGCACGTACTCGCCCTCGAGCGTGACCAGGAGCCGCAGCACGCCGTGCGTGGCCGGGTGGTGCGGGCCGATGTTGATGGTGAAGAGCTCCGAGTCGCGCTCGAGCTCGGTGCCGTAGA
>Ga0070680_100001586_pt1 | contig 16597 bp, 16 predicted proteins | sample KBSC73BmetaG_FD_64672 | JGI IMG/M metagenome (GOLD analysis project Ga0070680, IMG submission 64672) | Corn rhizosphere microbial communities from Kellogg Biological Station, Michigan, USA - KBS C7-3B metaG | ecosystem: Host-associated > Plants > Roots > Rhizosphere | place: USA: Michigan...
TGCCGGCCAGTGCTGGTGGAACGTGTACTTGCCGGTCTCGACGTTGAGCGACGTGAAGTTGCCCGAGTTGCTGATCGGGGTCGAGCCGTCACCGACGCCGAGGCGGTTCGCGCCGAGGCCTCCGAACGCGCTCGGAACCTGCTGGGCGGCCGGGATCTGCTCCATGGCCGTTGCCCGGCCCGTGACGCCGCAGGTGATCATCGAGTGGGTCTGCGGGCTGTAGGAGCTCGCAGGCCAGTCCATCATCTCGAACGGCATGACGGTGTACTGGGTCGTGTCGTAGTAGGTGTAGGCACACCCGATCTTGTACGGCTTGCCGTCAGGGGCGGTCGCCGTGGCATACGGGACGCCCGAGCCGGTCGCCGCAGTCGGCGTCGTGCACGGGATCCCGTCCTTGCCGATCGGGTTGAACAGGACGTTCTGCGTCGCCGGGACCGGCTGAGTCGGCCACGTGTTGACGCCGTCGGCCTTGCTCTGCGGAACGGGCGTCTCCTTGACCGGGATCAGCGGCTTGCCGGTCTCGCGGTCGATCACGAAGGTCATCCCGACCTTGTTGACGTACGCGACGGCAGGACGCGTGACGGTCTTGCCGCCCACCTTGAACTTGCCGCTGAACAGGACGCCGTTGTTCGGCAGGTCAGAGTCCCAGAGATCGTGATGCACCTGCTGGAAGTACCACTTCATCTGACCTGTGTAGAGGTTCAGCGCGACGATCGAGTCGGTGTAGAGGTTCTGGCCCGGGCCGCGCGAGTTCCACGGCTCGGGGTTGCCGCTGCCGACGATCACCAGGTTGCGTGTGGTGTCGACGAGCGGGGACTCCCAGAACGCCCCGCCACCGTAGAGGGTGCTGCCGTTCCCGCCCTTGCCGTTGATCGTCCAGGTCTTGAAGCCGGGCTGGCCGGGTGACGGGATCGGGCTCCACGACCAGACGCGTGCGCCGTTCGCGGCCCGGAAGGCCTGGAGCGACGGGCTGTTGCCGCCGCTGTCGCCCGAGCCGTCGCCGACGAGAACCAGGCCGTTGACGTAGATCGGTGCGTTGGAGACCTTCGCGTTGTTCCTGTAGGAGCCGACCGACGTCTCCCAGACGAAGTGTCCGTTGGTCTGGTCGAGCGCGATCACGCGGCCGTCCTGCAGGCCGAAGAAGACCTTGCCCTCACCGACCGCGACGCCCGGCAGGCGGCCACCGCTCCCCGGGTTGAAGTTGCGGCCGTTGTTGAGGATCTCGTTGGCGTACGACGGCGTGTAGCTCCAGATGATGTTGCCGGTCGCCGCGTCGATCGCGAAGACCTGGCCGAGGGGCGCGTTGATCGTGTACAGCACGCCGTCGACCGCGACCGGGTTCGATTCCATCGAACCGCAGTTGGTCGGGTTGTTGCTTGCTCCGCGAGGCGCACCGGGAATCGGCGGATTGCCCGCGATGATGCTCGCCGAACAGGTACCGAGGCTCATCTGCCAGACCTGCTTGAGCGAGCCGACGTTGGCGGTCGTGATCTGGTTCAGGGACGAGTAACGGTTACCGGACAGGCTCCCGTAGTACTCGTGCCAATCGTTCCCGGCAGGAGCGCTCAATTGCGCAGCTGTCCACGGAGGTGACGGGGTGATCGTCTTGATCGCCGTGGTATGTGAGGACGCGGCGGTGGTTGCGATTCCGAACCCCACCACCAGAATCAGGGCGACTATTCCTGTTGCCCAACGAATGCGACGCAATCGAGTCCCTCCTGTTGCTCGAAGACCGCGGGGGATGGTACGAGCACCTGCAGGCGCGAGCTGCAAGCGACGGCTCTGGGCTACCCGCGAATTTGCGAGATTGTTTGAGCGACGAAACTATACTTATCAGCCTCGGACGGGGTCAATGCCGCGTCGAGTCTTTCGTCGATTCAACGGATAGGCTTCGTCGTCATGCGCCGGGCATCTGTCGTCACCGTCCTGCTTGCTGCCGCAGTCGCTCTCTCGGGGGTGGCGCTCGCAGCGACGCACGCCGCTTCGCGCTCGAGTTGCAACCTCACCCAGAAGCGCGCGCTGATCTCCTGCGCGCACACCAACCTCGCGGGGAAGAACCTGGTCCGGGCCAACCTTCGGGACGCGAACCTGGCCGGGGCGAACCTGATCGGGGCGACACTCACTCAGGCCAATCTCGCCTCGGCCAACCTGGCCCGCGCGAACCTCTCGCGCGCGCGGGTCGACCTTGCCAACCTCGCGTTCGCGAACCTCGTGGGAGCCGTTTCGACCGATGCGAAGATGACTCGCACGTCGCTCTACGGCGCGAGTCTCGCCCGCGCCAATCTCTCGGGCGCCAATCTGGTCCGGGCGGATCTCGCGGGCGCGAATCTGGTCGGGGCGAACCTTGCGCACGCGAATCTGTCGCTGGCGAACCTGGCCGGCGCGAACCTCGCGGGCGCCAATCTCACGGGTGCAACACTCACCACGGCGTCGCTCGTCGGGGCGAACCTCAGCAACGCGAACTTGAATCGGGCGGTCCTCGTCGACGCGACCGTGACGGGGGCGTATCTGATCCGCACCCGTCTCACCGGCGCGAACCTTCGGAGCGCAGCGCTGATGGGCTCGGATCTGTGGCGCGCGAACCTCACCGGCGCCAAGCTCAAGAACGTCGGCTGGTCCGAGGCAATCTGCCCGAGCGGGCGGAAGGCGAAGACGCACTGCTGAGCGCTGCCGGCTCAGGGTTGCCGACGGCTCAGGGTTGCCAGGCGGGAGGAGCCGCGATCGTCGCGTAGTTCGTGCCGAGCGGGAGCACCCGCGTCCGGCCGGTCGCGGGTGTGTAGAGATCCAGCTTGGTGTTGCGCGACACGAACGCGAGCTGCTTGCCGTCGAGTGAGTACGTCGCAGGCCCGACATTCTTCTTGAGCAGCCGCGGCGGCTTCGCGTTCGGCAGAACGGTTTGCTGGTAGAGCGCGAACCGCTGGCAGGGCACACCGTCACCGCACTCCTTGTCTCCCGGTTCGGGAGCCGCGGCGCCGATGAACGTGAGCCTCGAGTCGTCCGGCGCGAGCGCGACGCTGTTCAGGCCCCAGACCGCGTCGATCGACGCTCCGAAGTACTTGAGCACGTGCCCGTTGCCGGCGTCGATCTTCAGCAGGTCGCCGTCCGACGGGATCAGGAGACCGCTCGAGCTCCATGTCGGCCGGCCCGACGACGGCGCCTTCGCCAACCGGCGCTGATGCGCCCCGGACGACGACATGAGGAAGATCGACCACGCCGCGTTCGCCGGTCGCACGAATGCGATCTGCTTTCCGTCCGGCGACCACGCCGGGAAGCTGTCCCGTCCGTTCGTCGTCAGGCGACGCAGATGTCTCCCATCCACGTCCATCGTCACGATCCCGATGCCGACGCGCGCCAACGCGATGCTCTTCCCGTCGGGTGAGAAGGCCGGGGCGATCGACGGATACGGCCCGCTGGTCACCCGCCTGAGGCCGGTGCCGGAGGTGCGAATGCGGAAGAGCTGGTCGACGTGCTGGCCGGGCGGCACTGCCGAGAAGACGAGCCACTTGGCGGAAGCTGCTCCGCCGGCAGTCGCGGCAGCAGCGCCGAGCACGAGCACCAACGCGCCCGACGCGATCAACACCAGTGACCGCCGCTTGACGCTGGACAGCATCGCGGCAGTTTAGCTCGGGTATCTCGATCAACGCGACAGGCCGTACGCGACGACCTCGTCGACCGGGTGCGCGATGCGGGGGTGCGGCGCACCGCCCGCGACGACCAAGACGTCGTTGCCGATCGCAGGGCAGCTGTTGTTTCCCGCACGCAGTCGTGTCCGCCACAGCAGCTGCCCGTCGGCCGTCGCGAACGCCCGCACGACGCCGTCGTAGGTCGGGACGATGACCGCATCCCGCGCGACGGTTGCGCAACCGAACGGCGCCGACCCGAGGCGTACGCTCCAGACGGTCGCGCCGCTCGTTGCGTCGAGCGCATAGACCATTCCCGTTCCCTGTGACGGCGGTCGCGCGAATGCGTTCTTCGTCGTGACGGCGCTCTCCCGTGAGCAGAGCTCGACCACCGGGACGAACAAACGGCCCGACGCGTATGCCATTGGTGTGAGCACCCCGCCGAGCAGGCCTGGACACACCGTCGTCGGCTCTGCGGGCAGCGGCCCGACGTCGTTCAGGTGGACGCCCACCCGCTTCGACCAGAGCCGGGTGTGCGCGGTGCGGTCCCAGGCGACGACGACTCCGCCTTTCCCGGCACCGAAGACGGTGTCGCGGCCGCCGACGCTGGCGAGGATCGGCGAGGCCTGGAAGTCGTAGTCGCGTACGTCGTGTGGAGTCACCTGGTCGTACCAGAGGAGACGGCCCGACGCACCGTCGAGGACGACGAGCGAATCCGTGTACAGCGCAGGCCCGGGGAAGAGCCCGCCGTTCGGGTACGCCTTCGACCCTCCCCAGGGCCCCGGGTTCGAGATGCCCGCGTAGACGTTGCCCTGCTCGTCGACGCTCACCTGGTTCCAGGCGCCGCCGCCGCCGCTCGAGGCGGGGTGCGACCACGCCAGCTTGACCGTCTGGAAGCTCCAGACGACCTTTCCCGTTGCCGCCGACAGCGCGTAGAGCTTGCCGCGGCCGCCCGGCAGGAAGCCCTGTGTGCTGACGTACACGCGGCCGCGGTCGACGACCGGCGCGATCGCGATGAACTGCTCGAACGGGCCGGCGAGTCGCTTCGACCAGAGCCGTGCGCCGCTCGCCGCGTCGAGCGCGAAGACGGTCGTGTCGGTTGCGCCGTAGACCCGCGAACCGGAGATCGAGACGCCGTTCGGGCCGTCGTTGGGCGCCCTGATCGTGTCCTTCCAGAGCAGCGCGCCGCTCCGGACGTCGAGTGCGTAGACGCTCGACGTCGAATCCTGCACGTAGACCGCCGCGCCGCGAATCACCGGGTTCGACGTGATGGCGCCGAAGCCCGTCGCATCGCCCCCGCGGAGGCGGAACCGCCAGCGCACCTGGAGGCGAGGGATCGTGCGCGCGTCCAGCTTGGTCGCAGTGGCCGCACGCTCGCTGGTGAGGCTCCCGTTCGCGACAGCCCAGGACGCTCCGTCTCCGTGGGACCCGCATCCGGCCGCGGCGAAGAGCACCGTTGCCGCGAGTGCGGCGACAGTCGCGGTCCGCGCGGCGCCGGGGGAGAGACTCCCCCGGCGCTCACGCAATTCTTCTATGCGATCGAAAGGTCTGTGCGCAGCAGGATGTTAGAGACAGCCGTCTCCGTCGTCCTTGCCGACTGCGTCGCTCTCGTCGCCGTCTTCGTCACTGCCGATCGTCGTACCCGGCGGCGTCCCGGCCGGGCAGCCGTTCGCGGTCGTGCCGGTCTGCGTCGTCGTCGTCCCACCCTGCGTGGTCGTGCCGGTGGTCGTCGTCTTCGTCGTCGTGACCGGAGGCTTCGGGAACGGCTTCACCGCGACGCCGAAGCCCATGAGCCCCTTCATCCCGGCAGCGGCATGCCCCGGGATGCTGCAGAGGATCTCGTACTTGCCGGCCTTCTTGATCGTGACGGTGAACGACGCGGACTGATTCGGCTTCAGAGTCTTGGTCACCTTGCCCACGCACGTGTTCTTCGCCGCAGTCTTCACCGGCTTCGTGCAGAACTTGAACGTGTGGAAGCCGAGGCCCTTGTTCGTCACCTTGAACGTGTAGGTGCCGAGCTTGAGCTTCGAGCTCTGCGACATCTCGAACCTGAGCTCGCTCGGCTTGCCGGACACGACGTTGATCACGGTCGCCTTCGCGCTATGCGTCGAGAGAACTGCCGCCGAAGCGACTGCTCCGGCCGCCAGCAGTCCGACACAGGCCGCGACCGCACCTGCAATAGAGACTGTGCGACGCATTCAATCCTCCCCTGGGCGGTTGGTTGGTGGTATTCGAAAAGCTTGGCACGCAGCGCTTACGCGTTGCAACTAAACCTAACACTAGCGAACAGGAGGCACGACCGCGGGCGCGTCGTCGAACGACCGGTAGCTGTCGTGCATGAAGTGGGCTGCCGCGACCATGTGCAATTCGAGCGTATGCCCGGTGCGCTTGTCCACGGTCGCCTCGAACCATCCGGGCGTTCTGGGGTCGAAGAACGAGACGACCCATGTCGCGGGGCCGGAGCGAAGAACGTGCGCGTTCGAGACGGCGACCCAGAACGGCACCGGCTGGGTGAGGACGGCGGTTTGCTGCGACGCGACCCAGCGGCCGGCCGGCGTCGAGCGGTCCCAGCGGCGGGTGCCGATCACGATCCCTCCCCCGGAGCCGCGGATGCTGTACGCCACCCGGTCGGGTGCTGCGACCACCCAGTCGCTCGTCTGTCGATTGGTGGCGTCGGAGGCGAGGTGCTCGACGTACGCGAGCGACCGCAGCGAACGCCAGACGCGGCCCGCGCGCGCCATGATCGCCGTGCCGTCGGGCGCGGGCAGCGCGGGGATCGCCACACGCCACCGCGTCGAGGTCGCGCCGCCCGCGAGCTCGACGACGACTGCGGCCGGCTTCGCGACGAGCGGCACCGTGGCGCGATAACAGCCGGCGCCGCACGCACGCCCGGCGTAGCTCGCGCTGTGCACCGAGAAGACGACGCGGCGGCCGGAGACCCCGTTGCCGTCGCCGTCGAGCACCGACGCCTGTAGCAGGAGCCCGTCGCGCCGTGAGGCGACGCCGAGCGCAAGCACGTCGGGGCCGGCCTCGCGCGCGAAGACGACCGCCCCGGACGGTGGTGCCGGAACGAGCGAGGCCGCGGGCGCGATGCGCGGCTGCGCCGGTGTGCCGTGGTCGTAGCGCACGACGGCGACGGCGCCGACCACGACAATCACGGCTGCAAGTGCGACCTGAAGCCCGATCCGCACCCCGGAGGACAAAGCCGGGCGACCTTAGCGCAGCTCGGGCCGAAGACCCGCCAGAATGCCGTGCTACCCTCGTCCGGTTGAGGTCGTTCGCGCTCCTGTTCGCCGTTTCCGCGGCGCTTCTCGGGCCGGCAGCACGCGGGTTCGCCGGCTCGGAGACGACGAACCCCGGCGGCTACTTCACCGTCCGGGTCGTCGTCACGGCCAAGGCCGTCACGATCACCCCGAACCACGCACGGCGCGGCCAGATCGGCGTCTTTCTCGTGTCCAACCGGGCCAAGGTCGCCCGTGTGTTCACGCTCGGCGATGTCTCTTTGACGCATCACCGCGGCACCGGGTTCGCGATCAAGCTCGCGCGCAACCAGCAGAAGCGCGTGCTGTTGACGCTCGACTACCGCGGGCCGCTGCCTGCGGCCGTCGGCACGGTCGCCAAGACCAAGGTCGTCGGCGCGTTCATCGTCACCTGACGGCGCCGAGGCAGCGCGCGCTGTCGGAGCTAGATTGACTTCATGAGACCGCGGGTCCGGAACGCCAGGCTCGCTCTCCTGCTCGGGGCGTGCGCGCTCGCCGTCGGCGGGGTGATCGTGGCTGTCGGTATCACGAACGACGTGCACGAGAGTGCGACGACCTCATCGCCGGCGGTTGTTGCACCGACGGCGCCGGGGGTGCCGACACCACGTGACGCTTCGACGCGTACGCGTGTCGTGACGACGGGGACGGCACCGACAACCGGTGACTGGGTGCCGATCACCGTCACTCGACCCAAGGTCCCGATCATCGCCGGGGGCATCCCGGTCGACGTCGATCCCTCCGTGTCGCGAATCGACTTCGGCACGACGCTGTTTCCTCTCGGGGCGAACAAGTATCGGATGACCGTCTTCAACACGTCCACGCTTGGTGCCGTGAACGCCTTCCAGTGGTATCCGCCGACCGGCGTGCGCATCGTCAAGGTGATCGGGAGCAGCCGCGGCCGCTGCACGAGCGCCGGTCTGAGCGGCTTCGGCGGCAATCAGTTCCCGACGATCGTCCTGTATCCGAACATCTTCTGCGACAAGCTCGATCTGAAGGCCGCAACGTGCACCTGCCGCGGAGACGGCGGCGCCGTGACGATCACATTCGTGACCAACAAGGGCATCGCGGTCGACGCGGGCGAGCTCCGGCTTCGCAACGCGACGGTCTCGTTCGACCCCATTCCGACGGTCCCGCCGGTCGCCGCCCGGGTGCGGCACATCAAGCGGGTCGCCGCCGCTGGGAGCTCGGGCGGGCTCACGGCGGGCGAGCGACAGGGCGCTCAACGCGCGCTGGACTCGCTGCAGGACTCGAACATCTCCTTCCAGCTCGTCACGATCAGCACCCGCTGGGTGCAGAGCGTCCCGACGGCGTGCCGTGTCGCGCTCGAGTCGCGGAGCCCGACCACCTACAAGGTCTACGTGTTCTGGACTCCGTGGCTCGCCGCCGAGCCGTACGTCTGGCTGACCATGAACGTCACCGGCGATTCCCGGACGAGCACGTTCCGGCTCGGCACGAGTCAGCCCGTCCTGCCGGGCGGCCGGCTGACGAGGAACGGTCGGACCGTCAACCGGTTGTCGGTCGACACGACATTGCTGTCGCGGTACGGAGAGGACCAGGTGAAGAAAGGCCACGAGCTGCTCGTCGCGCACGGAGGCGACGTCTTCACGAAGCCCGGCGCCTCGTGCCAGGTGCTCAAGAACGGAAGCCTCCGGCTCCTTCCGAACTGATGGAAAGGCAGGGGCCGCGCTACTCTTCGGTCATGCCACTCCGCCGAGCGGCACTCCTTGTCGTCGTGTCCGCACTGGTCTCTGCATCGGTGGTGTCGGGCGCGGACGCGTTGGTGTCCCGCTCCGGCGCGGCCGCTGATCGCCGGCTGACGATCTACAGCGTCGCGACGGGCCTGCAGTACATCAACACGGCCGACGACCGCGCGCGCGGGAAGGTCAACAACCCGCTGGACAGCACGGCGAGCAAGCTGGCCCCGAAGAGCTCCAACAGCCCGAATGGGCCCTTCGCGGGCGACATCGCCGTGTACGCGCTGAAGCTCTACCGCGATGCGACGGTGAAGCAGCCGGTCGGCACCGCCGTCTACACATGTTTCTTCAACTACGACCGGCACGCGCTCTGCCAGGCCTACTACAGGTTCAAGGCCGGCGGGACGATCGTCGCGTCCGGGCCGGTGAACTTCAAGATCTCGCGGTTCACGATCGTCGTCAGCGGCGGCACGAGCAAGTACCTGGGCGCCCATGGCCAGGCATCGGCCGTCGCCGCGCGTGGCAACGCCCAGCGGATCGACTTCGAGCTGCTCGGATGAGCCGCACGACGTTCGCGCGTTGTGTCGCCGGAAGCGTGGTGCTGGTCGCTGCTGCGTTGCTCGTCGCGCGCGCGTCAGGCGCTTCGAGCGCATCGCAGAAGCTGACGATCTACGCGGTCCCCGCAACGGTGCAGTTCATGAACCACGCCGACGATCGGCTCCGCGGGATGAGCACGAATCCGTTCAAGCTCAAGTCGGAGGCAGTGATTCTCGGTCAGGGCGGCAAGGAGAAGGGGAACGGACCCTTCCCGGGCGACGACATCCTCTACGGCTTCAAGCTCTTCACGGACACGAAGCGCTCGAAGCCGATCGGGACGGCGATGTTCACCTGCTACTACCAGTTCCAGAAGCGTGCGACCTGCGACTCCTACTTCGACCTGACCAAGGGCCTCGTCCTCGCCTCCGGGCAGGTGCGGTTCGGTCAAAGCCGCTTCACGCTCGGCGTCGTCGGCGGCACGCACGGGTACCTCGGCGCGTCCGGGCAGGTCAACGCGCAGGCTGCGGCCGGGAATGCGCAGCGCTTCGACCTCCGCATGACGGGATTGCGCACGTGAGCCGGAGGATGCTCGCCGCCGCGGTGGTCGGCGCGGCGCTGGTCGTCCCGGCGACGACGTCCGCCTCGCAGTCGCATGCGCAGTCGTTCGTCCTGTACGGGAAAGGGAAGCGGGCGCAGTTCGTCAACCACGCCGACGACCGCGACCGCGGGAACACGACGAACCCGTTCGGCGACTTCGTGCTGCCGACGCCTCCGAGCGCCAACTCAGGGAAGAAGGGGGCGCGGGCCGGTGACAACGCGCTCGTCACCCTCGTGCTCTACGTCGACAAGAAGTTGACAGAGCCGGCCGGCACCGCGATCTTCTCCTGCACGTTCAACTTCGCTCAGGAAGCGATGTGCGAGGCCGACTTCGAGCTTCGCCGCGGGACGGTCATCGCGATGGGGCCTGCGCGGCTCGACGGCAGCCAGATCCTCCTGGCGGTGACCGGCGGGACGGGTCGGCACGTCGGTGCGCGCGGTCAGGTGTCGTCGAGCGCGTCGCCGACGAGCAAGAACGCGCAGGTCTTGCGCTTCACCCTCGTCTAGCGGCGCCGGTTCGTCCGCCCACTCGGGTCGCATACGCTCTTGGCGATGGCGGGTTCGACACGACAGCACGCCGCCGGTGACCTCGAGCGCGCGCAGGCGACTGCGGCGCGTCTGCTTGCGAACCTCGAGACCGTCGTCGTCGGAAAGCACGACGAGCTGGCCCTCGTCCTCGCGGCGCTCATGTCCGGAGGCCACGTCCTGCTGGAAGACGTGCCCGGCACCGCGAAGACGATCCTCGCGCGCGCGATCGCGCAGTCGCTGAACGGCGCCACGTTCGCGCGCATCCAGTGCACGCCCGACCTGCAGCCCACCGACGTCACCGGCCTCTCGATCTACAACCAGCAGATGCGAGAGTTCGAGTTCAGGCCCGGCCCGGTCTTCGCGACGATCGTCCTCGTCGACGAGATCAACCGCGCGATGCCGCGCACCCAGTCTGCGCTGCTCGAGGCGATGGCGGAGCGTCAGGTGACGATCGACGGTGTCACGCGTGCGCTGCCCGAACCGTTCCTCGTCATCGCCACCGAGAATCCGATCGACCAGGAGGGGACGTTCCCACTTCCGGAGGCGCAGCTCGACAGGTTCGCACTGCGCTCGAGCCTCGGCTATCCCGCGCGTGACGAGGAAGTCGCGATCGTCGTCGCCCAGCGCCACGGCCATCCACTCGCCGGGGTCGGCCCGGTGGTCGACGCGACCGAGCTCGCCGCTCTGCGCGCTGCGGTCGAGGACGTCTACGTCGACGACCTGATCGTCGGCTGGATCGTCGACCTCGTGCGCGCGACGCGTGAGGTGGCGGCCGTCGCGCTCGGCGCGTCGGTGCGCGGCAGCCTGACCCTCGAACGCACCGCACGTGCGCGTGCGCTCGTCGACGGACGCGACCACGTCGTGCCCGGCGACGTCGGCGACCTGTTCCTGCCCGTGCTGGGCCACCGGTTGCTGCCCACGTCGGCGTACGCCGCCGAGACGCGCGCGATCGGGCGGGACGCGGCGCTCGCGCGGATCAAGGCCCGGTGCCTCGAGCTCGCGCCGCCGCCGGCGCCCGACTGGGTGGAGTAGTGAGCGCGCACGAGCGGCGGGCGATCCCGCTCGTCCCGCGACACCCACTCGCCGGCCTGCCGTTCGGCGCGCTCGCGTCGCACCGCCGCGGCCCGGGTAGCGAGGTGATCGGCACGCGCGCGTACCGGCCGGGTGACCCGGTCTCGACAATCGACTGGCGCGCGACCGCGCGCGTCTCGGCCGCGAGCGGGCGCGACCAGTTCATCGTCCGAGAACGGCGGGCCGAGGACGCGCCGCGCGTCGCGCTCGTCCTCGACCGCCGGCCGGCGATGGGGCTGTACCCGCCCGGGCTGCCGTGGCTGCGCAAGGACGTCGCGATGCGTGAAGTGGTCGACATCCTGGTCGAGAGCGCGGCCGCGGCGCGCGCCGCAGTCGCCGAGCTCGACTACGCGACCGGCGCGCCGCATTGGCTTCCGCCGTCCAACAAGGATCCGCGCGACGAGCTCGAGCGGCGCCTCGCGCTGCCGGCCGCCGCTCCCGACGACTCGGCGGAGCGCGCGCTGGCCGAGCTGGGGACGCACCAGGCGGAGTTGCGATCGGGCACGTTCGTCTTCGTCGTCTCCGACTTCGTCGTCCCCGTGCCCGCGGCCGCGTGGCACACGGCGAGCGCGCACGGCTGGGACGTCGTTCCCGTCGTGATCCAGGATCCCGTGTGGGAGGCGAGCTTCCCGGACGTCTCGGGAGCAGCGCTCCCGCTCGCCGCCGCCGGCGACGAGCGGTTCCGGCTCGTCCGCCTCGGCAGACGCGAGGTTGCGCGCCGCGCGCGCGACAACGCCGAACGCCTGCGGCGGACGCTCGAGACACAACGGGCCGCGGGGGCCGAGCCGATCCTGGTCGAGTCGGCCGAACCGGGCTCGATCGAGGCCGCGTTCCTACGCTGGGCCGACGGGCGGATGGGAGGCGCATGGCGTTGAAGGTCGCGCTTACGGCGTCGTGCGCGGCAGCCGCCGTCGTGCTGGCCGCCGTCGTCTGGCCTGCGGCGCGCGAGGGCGGCCCGCGGCCCGAGCAAGCGCTGTCCGGGCAAGCGGTGTTCGAGCCTGCCGCTGCCGCCTTCGGCGACACCGTCTCCGCGCGGCTGTCCGTCGTGCTCGACAATCGCGTGTTCGACCCCTCGACGCTGCGCGTCACGTTCCCACTCGCACCGCTCGACCTCGTCGGGCGCACGGTTCGTCACCGCGCCGACCGCGGCGATACGACCACCATCACGTTCGTCGCCCCGGTCGCGTGCCTCGCCGGCCGGTGCGTGGCCCGGGGCGAGTCCGTGACCGTGAGCCCCGCCGCGCCGTCCCTCACCGTCCGGCGGCGAACCGGGGCGACGGAGCGCGTCGCCGCCGGCCGCGCGTCGCTGGTCGTCGACCGTCGGGTCGGCGCAGGCGCCGTTGCGGCCGCACGTCCGCCGTTTCGCAGCGACCTCGGCGTGCCCCCGGTCTCGTACCGCCTCTCGCCGCGTGCGTTGACGTCGATCCTCGCGGTCGTCGCGGGGTTGCTCGCCGCAACTGGTGCAGGGCTGGTGGCCGCTGCCGTGGTCGGCCGGAGCCGCGGAGCGGCTGCGTCCCGCGGCAGCGAGCTCGCGCTCGCGCTCGCGCTCGTCCGCTCGGCCGAAGCCCGCTCGGCCGAGGACCGGCGGCGCGCCGTCGGGCTCGTGGCGCGCCTTCTCGCCGGCCGAAACCGGCCGCTGGCCGAGAGCGGCGACGACCTGGCGTGGTCGCGGCCGCCGCCCTCGGGCGAGTCGGCGGCCGGCTTCGCCGACGAGGTCGAGCGGAGCGTCGGCCAGTGAACAGGATCCCACTGGCGGACTTCGCGAGCTTCACCCGTGCCGCGAACCGCACCGCGGTCGTGCGGCTCGTGCTGGCCGCACTCGCCGCAGCCGTGCTGGTCGCCGCGGCGCTCGTGGCGCGGCAGCCGCACGTCCGCACGGTGGCGCCGCTCGCGCGCGACGGAGGCACGATCGTCGTGCTCGACGTCTCGGCGAGTGTGTCCACCGACACGTATCAGCAGATCGGCGCGACGCTCTCCGAGCTCGCGCACACGGGCGGCCGGCTCGGGCTCGTCGTCTTCTCCGACCAGGCGTACCTCGCGCTGCCCCAGGGAACTCCCGCCGCCGACCTGCTCCCACTCGTGCGGCTGTTCACGCCGTCGCAACCGAAGCAACCCGGCTTCGCGCCGACGCTTCCGGTGAACCCGTGGACGTCGACCTTCAGCGGCGGCACGCGGATCTCGGCCGGGCTCGCGCTCGCGCATCAGATCGCCGTCGGCGCCGGGACGGGCCCGCCGGCGCGCGTGGTGCTCATCAGCGATCTCAGCGACGATCCGAACGACCTGCAGCGGCTCGCGTCCGTGTTGCTGGCGTACCGCCGGGACCGCGTGCCGATGCGCATCGTCGGCCTCGATCCCGAACCGAGCGACCTCGCGCTCTACACGTCGGCGCTCCCGCCGTCGCGCGTGACGGCCGTGCCGCCGCCGCGCGACACGTCCTCGCGTGCGACGACGCCGTTCCCGTGGCTGCTCGCTGCCCTGGGCCTCGTCGCGCTCCTCGCGCTCGGCACGCACGAAGCCTGGTCGCCGAGGCCGATGTGGCGGGAAACGGCATGACTGCGCGTTTCGCGATCGGCGCGACGCTGCTCGCCTCCGCGGTACTCGTCGTCGTGCTCGCGAGCGACGTCCGCACGACGAACGGCGCGCTCCGAAACGGGGACATCGCCTATGCGGGCTCGCCTGCGAGTGCGTCATGGCGGGCCGGCGCGACCTTCGGCGGACTCCCTCGCTTGCTGCTCGGCGTCGACGACGACCTGCGCGTGCGCGCTGCGCTGCAGCTGGCAACGGCCGCTGACCGCTCGCACCTTCGACTCGACAACGGCGTCGCGGTCGAGACGCTGCGCGCACGCGCGCAGGACGCGCTGGCGCGTGTTGCGCGCGGCTCCGACCCCGCGGCCGCGTCGCAGGCGCAAACGCTGCTCGGCATCTTCGCGTTCTCGAGTAGCGCGAACGGCGGCGACGAGTTCGGGATCGACGCAGCACTCGCCGCGTTCACGGCTGCGATCCGCGCCGATCCGTCGAACGCGGCAGCGAAGTACGACCTCGAGCTGCTGCTGCGGCTCACCTCGGTCGAAGGGACGCGTACCGGCCAGGGTGAAGGCGGCGGCTTCGGCCGCGGTGGGCGGCAAGGCTCGGGCGGCGGCACGCCGGGACGCGGGTATTGACGTTTCTCACCCCGGACGCAGCGCTCGTGGCTGTCGGAGGCGTCGGCGCTCTGGCGCTCTTCGTGGTCGGTCGGCGGCGGGCGGAACGGGTGCGTACCACGCTCGGCCTGCAGCCGGGAGGAGAGCGGGCTGCGATGCGGCCTGCGCTGATCGTGTCCGCCGCCGTGCTCGTCGCGCTCGCCGCGGCGCAACCCGTGCTGACGCACCGCTCACCGGCCCGCGTCCGTGAGGGCACGCAAGCGTTGTTCGTGCTCGACACCTCTCGCTCCATGGCGGCGTCCCCGGGGCCGGGGCAGGCGACGCGGCTCGATCGTGCACGTGCGATCGCGGTCTCGCTGCGGCGGGCGATCCCCGACGTCGCGGCGGGAGTTGCCACGCTGACCGACCGGGTTCTGCCCGATCTCTTTCCCGTGCCCGACGAGCGCGCGTTCGCCGGCGTGGTCGCTCGCGCCGTGGCGATCGAGAGCCCGCCGCCGCGCGCCGCGGCCGTCCGCGCGACGGACTTCGGTGCGCTCGCGCCGATCCCGCACGCCGGCTTCTTCGCGCCCGGGACGACGCACCGGATCGTCGTGCTGGTGACCGACGGCGAGAGCGTGCCGGTGCCCGTGACCGACCTGGCGCGCGCGTTCGGCGGAGACACCCGGCTCCTCGTCGTGCAGACGTGGCGTCGCGACGAAGGCGTCTTCGACGAATCCGGCCGGCGCGAGCTGAACTACACGGCCGACCCGTCGGCGCGCGCGTCGCTCCAGGCGCTCGTCTCCGCCGTCGGCGGGACACTCGCACGTGAATCCGAGCTCGCGCCTGCGCGGCGCGCGCTCCGCTCGTTCAGCGGCCACGGCGCCGAGCGGCGCGTCGCGGGCGTGCGGACCGACCGCACTCCACTGGCGCCGTATCTCCTCGTCGCGGCGCTCCTTGCGGCGCTCGCCGTTTTCTCGACGACCCGCTCGAGCGTACGATTCAGATGACGGTGAGGCGAAGCTGACGAAGTGGCGGTCGGGAGGGGTGGCGCTCGCAGTGCTCGCGTGCTGCACGCTGCTCGCGGCTGGAGCGGGAAGAAGCGCCCCTGGCGGCGATGTCGGCTGGACCGGGTTCGGCAACACGCCGGACGAGAACCGCCACTCGCCGCTGACGCAGATCACGCCGCAGAACGTCGACCAGCTCGGCCGGCTCTTCACCGTCGACTTCCGCCAGATCGACCCGTCGATCCGGCGCGGCCAGCAGTCGTTCGCGGTCGAATCGAACCGCACGTTGTACGTGACGACGGCCGACGACAACGTCTTCGCCGTCGACGCCGTCACCGGCGCTGTGAAGTGGCGTTGGACACCCAACAACGTGGCCGTGTTCCGGAACTTCGGCATCGTGGCGAATCGCGGCGTCGCGCTGTGCGACGGGCATGTCTTCATGCTCACCCTCGACATGACGATCGTGTCGCTCGACGCTGCAACCGGAAAGCTCGAGCGGCGCGTCCCGATCGCGAAGGCCGTTCCCGGGGCGACGTCGAGCTACGGCTACTCGGAGACCAGCGCACCGATCTGCGCGAACCATCGCGTGATCGTCGGTGCGGCCGGCTCGGAGTACGGGGTGCGCGGGTTCGTGATGGCGTACCACACCGATTTGACGCCCGCGTGGCCGAACCCGTTCTGGACGATCCCGCCCGCGGGGACGAGCTGGCGCAAGTACGGGACGCTCGTCGGCGGCGGCGTCGTGTGGACACCGGAGACCGTCGACCCGACGACCGACACGCTCTACTTCGGGACCGGGTCGGGCACGCCGCTCTACTTCCCGTCGATCAGGCCCGGATCGAACCCGAGGGCCGACTCGCTCGTCGCGGTCGACCTGGCGAGCGGGCGGCTGAAGTGGTGGCAGCAGCAGATGGCGCACAACGAGTGGGCGTACGACACCGCGCAGCCGCCCCTCGTGTACACCGGTCAGGTCGGGAGCAAGAAGCTGCGCGTCGTGTCGGTGGCCACGATGGAAGGCGTGTGGTTCGCGTACAACGCCGCGACCGGCCAGCCCATCTACCAGCGGGTGAAGGTGATCGACCGGACCGAGCATCCGTCGCTGCAGCCCGGCAAGCCGGTCGCCATCTACCCGAGCTCGCTCGGCGGCATCAACTACTCGCCGGCGTC
>Ga0070680_100001587_pt1 | contig 16591 bp, 12 predicted proteins | sample KBSC73BmetaG_FD_64672 | JGI IMG/M metagenome (GOLD analysis project Ga0070680, IMG submission 64672) | Corn rhizosphere microbial communities from Kellogg Biological Station, Michigan, USA - KBS C7-3B metaG | ecosystem: Host-associated > Plants > Roots > Rhizosphere | place: USA: Michigan...
GAGCAGGGGTCGGCGCCCGCACAGATCCTCGCCTCGCACCGAACGGCGGGCCAGGTCGATCGCACGCGGCCGCTCTGTCCCTATCCGCAGGTCGCGCGCTATCAGGGCAGCGGCAGCATCGACGACGCGGCCAACTTCGCCTGTCGCTAGGCGGAGTCACCTCGGCGCGGTTCGCGGTCGGCGCGTCGGCGTGCCCACGACGACGCCCTGCAAGGCCTCCATCCTTGCTTCGGCGGTTGGACACGCAGGACCCCCGTACAAAAAAAGCGGGCGGCCGAAGCCGCCCGCCGCAAGGGATCAGCGACTGGAGGTCAGAACTTGTAGCGAAATCCGAGCGTGTAGCGACGTCCGATGACATCGTAAAGCTGCGGGTTCGTCGCCAGCGCGCCTGCGCGTCCGTATGCAGCCGCTGTTGTCGGAGGCGCGCGGTCCAGCGCGTTCTGCACCTCGGCGTAGACGTTGAAGTCGCCCGGCACCGGTACCTGCCACGACAGATTCATGTCCAGGTAGAAGAGGCCGCCGACCTCGTTGTCGTTGATCGTCTGCACGCCGGGGATCGCCACATCGCTCTGTCGCAGCGTGTGATCGAGGATGCCGTGGGAGATGTAACGTCCCTGGAAGAACACGGAGTAGGGCCCGTTGCTGTAGGTCAGGTTGGCTGTGTACTTCTGCTTGGGCAGGCTGCGAGCCGTGCCTACCTGCCCGGCCCATTCGTCATACGAGCCGAACTGGGTGAGCGTCGCATTCTTCATCAGGTCGGTGAAGTACATCCGGAAGGTGACATCCTCCGGGCCGCCGCCCAGCAGCTGCACGCCATGGCGGTAGCTGCCTTCGAAGTCCACACCCTCCACGAACTGCTGCGCGAAGTTGATGAAGAACCGGTCGACCTCGATGATGTTGTTGCCGGCGTCCAGTTTCACCAGCGGTGTGTACTGCGGATCCCCGCGGAAGGCCGCATCGACCACCTGCTGCGCCGTCGGCTGGTCGATGGCGTCGTTGATGGTGATCTTGTACCAGTCGACGGAGGCCGAGAATCCCGGCACGAACGTGGGTGTGAACACGAACCCCGCCGTCCATGTATCTGCCTTCTCGGGCTGTAGGTTCGGGTTACCGCCGGAGTAGCTGGCGCCGGACTGCGTGGTTGCCGCACCGCCGGTGAGCACCCACGGGTTATTGACAGTAACACCGCCGCGGGTCGTGTCGAACCTCTCCTCGAGTGATGCGGCACGGACGTCTCGCGACCGCGTTACGCGCACTCGGAAGCTGTCGTTGATGGCCCAGTCGAGTCCGGCTTTCCAGGCCCAGACGTTGCCTGAGCCGGAGTAGTTGGCCCAGCGAGCCGCGATATCGGTCGACAACGTCTCGAGCAAGGGCACGTCCTTCAGCAGCGGCACGTTGAATTCGGTGAACACCTCCTTCACCGTGGTGTCGCCGCTGAAAGTGCGTTCCGAGCTGAACATGATCGTGCTGGAGTTCGCGTCGCCGAGGAACCCGCTGGGCACGTAGTACAGGCCCGGGATGCCCCCGGTCTGCTTGCCGTTGACGATGTTCACAGGAGCACCGGTGGGCCACGGTTGTGTGTTGCCGAACTGGTTGATGTAGTAGCCCTGCGGGATCACACCGCGGAAGTACGTCGGCTGGGTCCCGATCGTATTGCCGACCAGTTGACCGTTGAGGAATGCCGGGTACTCGTTGGCCGGATTCGGCGTGGTCTGCAGGACCGACTCTCTGCGCCACGCGCCACCGACTGCCGCTTTGATCGGCCCTGCCCAGCCGTCAAAGAGCTTGCCGTTGGCCGTGACCTCACCGTTCTTCAGGTCGTAGTACTGCTCGGCGGTTTTCTGCGGGCCGCTGACGTAGGCGGCGGCCTGCTGCGAGATGTTGGTCCAGCCACCGAACAGGTTGATCGGTACGCAGTCCTGGAAGCTCTTGTAGTACTGCGGGTCAAAAGCCGGCGAGGCTACGCGGCAGACCGGATTGCCGCTCGGATTGGCCGGGATCGGGGCCGCCGGAGTGGCGTTGGAATCCACCGCATCCAGGGCGAAGAACAGCCGGTCGACGCGGGTTCCGTTGTTGTCGATGTAATTCTCGCGCGAGGCGCCATAGTTGAAGTAGGCGTCGAGCTTCCAATCACCCCACAGCTCGGCCTTGGTCCCGATCGTGCCCTGGTGCGTGATGTTCTGCGTGATCTGGCGCGTCTCCCCCAGCGGGTTGCCGGGCACGTTGTTCAGGTAGACACCGTAATTGAAGTACTGCGCGGCGAGATCGTCCTTACCGGGATAGATGAAGCGGTATCCGGGTCCGGGTCCGCCGGCCGCTGTCGACAACGGGCCCGTGGTATTCGGGAAAGCGTTCACGAGGGTGCTCTGGATCTGCGAACGGACGCCCGGGCTGAGAAACGGATTCTCCACCCCGATCTGCGCCTGCCAGATGGACAGCAGAGCCGCCGACTGCCAGCGGATGTTCGCGGCATCATCGGAGTACATGCCCTGCGCGTACACCTGTACCTTGTCGTTCACATCGAAAGTGGCGTGCAGGAACGCGTTCTTGCGTTTGTACGCGGGCAACACCTCGTCCATCGAGTTCACGCTGTAGGTCTCGTTGGGCGTGGCAACGCAATTGCACGCGTCCCCGACGGACCCGAGCACACCGGTGGGTGCCGGTAGCAGCGACTGGCCGTCGGTGCTGAACTGCTTGCCGTTGAGCGGTCCCGGCAGGACGACGGTGCCGTTGTAGCTGAAGTTCGTTGGGATCACGTACGGAGCCACCGTCCACGTCGGGCCGCCCGGCGCGCTCGGCACGCGCGAGGCCTGGTTGAACCAGGGGCGGTCTTTCAGCGAATCGAAGTCGCCGATCGCGTCCTGGTTGAACTCCGAAAGCGAGCCGATGATGTGGAATTTCTCGCCGAACTGATGGCCGAAGGTGAACGAGAACTTGGAGTTCGCGCCGTCGTGGCGCGCCGTGATGCCTCCCTGGGCTTCCGCCTTGACGCCCTCGAACTTGGTGTCGAGGATGAAGTTCACCACGCCGGCGACCGCATCGGTTCCGTAACTGGCCGATGCGCCACCGGTCACGACCTCGACGCTCTTCAGCAGCGTGTCGGGGAAGGATGCGATGTCGACCGAGCCGAAACGGCTGTTCGCGACTGAACGGCGGCCGTCCAGCAGCACCAGCGTGCGGGAGATTCCCAGGCTGGTGTTCGCGCCTCGCAGGTTGACCTGCGAGCCGCTGGGGCTTTGCCCGCCGAGGGCCTGCTGGTAGGTGTTGTTGCCGAAGAACTGGGGCAGCGCGTTCAAGCTGTCGATGACGTTCGTCGGCGCCATCTTCACCAGCTCGTCCTGGGTCACGGCGGTGACTGGCGTCGGCGTGAGCATGCCCGGCGACAGAGCGATGCGCGAGCCGGTGACCGTCACCTCCTGCAGAGGCGCCGCGTCGTCGGCGTTCGCAATGCCCGACACCCCGAGCGCCAGGGCGACGGCAGCGGCGGCTGCGCATCGGCCCAAGCTGGCAGTGTCCAGGCCCCGTGGCGGAAAATTGGCCATGAGTCTCTCCCCTCTTACGACAGTTGCCCTGTAATCGCCCGAGCGCCGCGCACGCATGACTGGCGCGCAGGCGCTCGAGACCATGGTCGGACGCCTCCCCAAACAACCTGTTGCCGGCAAGGCACAGGGGCGGGCTGGTGTTGTGTTGGCACAGCATAGGCCAACGTTGGCGCGGGGAATACACGGTATTCCCACATGATGGAAACGTTCTTCCCTTGGAATTGAGGGCGCGCCGGCGAACGGCCGCGATGCGCGGCCGGCCGCGGGTCTCAGGTCAGATTGTTCCGGGAGTGGAACACACAAGCGCGCGATGGGCGTTGGAGAGGCGGCGGCCGGCGAGCTACCGGCCGCCGCACCGCGCATCATTTCCCTAGGATCACCGAGAGATTCACCGCATCCGCCATTGCCTTGTAGCCGGCATCGTTCGGATGGAGGTGATCACGGTCGTTGTATTGTCTGCCGAACGCGCGGGGGTTGGCCGGATCGGCGACGCTCGGGGCAAAGTCGATGACGGCGTCGAAAGCGCCCCCGGACTTGATCCACGTGTTGAGCTCCTCGCGGACGGCCTCCCCGGCGGGGGAAGCGTACGCCGCGCCCTCGTAGGGAGTCAGTGTTGCGCCGATGACACGCACGCCGTGCTCATGGGCCCGCAGGATGATCTGCCTGTCGGCCGCCTCCAGGGCGGCGGCGTCGACCGGCTCGGTCGGGCCGGCGGTCGTGAAGCCCCGGCCGATGTCATTGATCCCCTCGAGCAGGATGATGGCCTTGATGCCCGGCACGCTCAGGACGTCGCGGTCCAGCCGGGCGAGCGCGTTGGGCCCTGCGCCGTAGCGCAGCAGCCGGTTACCGCTGATGCCGGCGTTGACGACGGCCCAGTGGTGGCCCGCCAGGCGCTCGGCCAGACGATCCGGCCAGCTCCGGAACGCGTTGGCCGTGGACGCCGCTCCTTCGGTGATGGAGTCGCCTAGCGTCACCAGGACACTGGTCGGGGCAGCGGCCTGGGTCTCCACCAGAGTCACGTATACCGGTGCCCGTTCCAGGCGGACGTGAGGCAGGGAGGCGGAGCCGGTGAAGTCGCCGGGCTCGCCGGCGACGTATTGAAAGAGGCTGCGCGGAGCTCGTGCCGGGACGGCGCCCGGTACGTGAATGGAGATATAGAGCTTGTCCAAAGCCTTGGTGGTGAGATCCACGGGGTCGCTCAGCACCGGGGCGCTGGCTGGAATGCTCACTCCCGGCTGGCCGTCAAAAGTGACCACGTGATCTGTTCCGGCGATGACGCTGCCGTCGGCTCCAGCCTCTCCGACATGCACCGCTCCCAACACCAGCGTGTCGGAGCCCCCCTCGTTCGAGAGACGCAGGCGAATTCGGTGTCCACCCTCGGAGACCCGCACGACCTGTCGTACGGTAACGTTGGTCAGATCCGCGGCTGCGGTCTCGACCGGCACCTGCCCGGGATTGTCCAGCAGCGGGGGCGGGAAGATGCGGGGCGGAGGCACACTGGGTGCCGGGCCCAAAGGAACGGCCGCCGACTGGATGATCGGCGGTGCGGCTGCAGGAGTGATACCCGGAGGCAGGGGTGCGCCCACATAACCCCAGACGCCGACCCAGTCCTCGCCCGCCGGGGCACGCTGTGCCGCGATGGCCGAAGCGTGGACGAGCAGACCCAACACCGCGACACCAGCTGCCAATCGCATCGTGTATTTCATGTCGAACACCGTGAACGGGAGGGTGGCCATAGTTACACAGGGCAGGCTCACGAAGGGAGAATCCGGGCAATTGGACTTTCGCAGCACGGAGCCGCTAGAGTTGGTAACGATACCATCGCCCGTGCCTGAACGAGGCCCTTCCCTGAACGAGAAATAACAATTGATCGGAGTGTTACGTCATTTTCGGAGCCTGGTTATCGGGCTCGGGCTCGCCGCATCGCTCATCGCGAGCCCGCTCGCGGCCGCCGCTTCTGCCACCGCCTGGGTCGGTTCCTGGGCAGCCCCTCAGCAGATCCCCGAGCCGAACAACGTCGCACCCGCTGCGAGCCTCAACCATGCAACCATCCGCCAGATCGTGCATTTGTCGCGCGGGGGAGCCCGGATCCGCGTGCGAATCTCCAATGTCTTCGGCACGGCGCCGCTGCATGTCCTCGCAGTACACGTCGCTCACCCCTTGTCGGCAGCTTCACCGCGGATCGATCCCGCCTCTGACCGGGCCCTGAGTTTCGATGAGCGCACCGACGTGCTGATTCCGGCCGGAGCCGAGTACATCTCCGATCCCCTGGACTTTCCCGTGGCGCCGTTGTCGGATCTGACCATTTCGATGCAGTTGGAGTCGGCTCCGGAGCAGCAGACCGGGCATCCCGGCTCGCACGCCGTTTCATACCTGGCACCCCGCGCGCCCCTCTCGGCCCCGGACTTGCCGGCCGCGCAACGGCTCGAGCACTGGTATTTCATTGCCGGCGTGGAGGTCCCCGCATCCGCGGGCGCCGCCGTCGTCGTCGCCTTCGGCGATTCCATCACCGATGGTCACGGATCGACCACCAATGGCAACGATCGCTGGCCCGATGATCTGGCGGCGCGCCTGCAAGGCAATGCCGCCACCCGGGGCACGGCGGTGCTCAACGAGGGTATCGGCGGCAATCGCCTGCTCACTGACGGGCTGGGCCCCAATGCACTCTCGCGCCTGGATCGCGACGTGCTGGCGCAGGCCCGCGTTCGATATCTCATCGTGCTGGAGGGCATCAACGATATCGGCATGTTGACTCGCGGCGCGACCGCCACTGAAGCGCAGCACGAGGAGCTGGTGCGCCGCATGATCGGTGCGTACGCTCAGATCGTGCTGCGCGCGCATGCGCACGGCATCAAGGTCATCGGAGCGACTGTTCTGCCTTTCATGGACTCCGACTACTACCATCCCACCGCCGCGAATGAGCGCGACCGGCAGGTCGTCAACGCCTGGATTCGAGCCCCGGGTCACTTCGATGCCGTGGTCGATTTCGACAAGCTCACCGCCGATCCTGCGCACCCCGATCACATGCGCGCGGACTATGACTCGGGGGACCACCTGCACCCCTCGCCGGCGGGCTATCGCGCCATGGCGGACGCAATCCCGCTCGAGTTGTTTCGTTCGCCCTGAGTGTGGGGCGCCGTGGCGCGCGGCCGATCGGTGGTCGCGCGAGTGTCGCCGTACTGTCAAGCAAGGGACGTCCGATTGTCCTAGTCAGGAGAGAGAGTTCCCGCAGCGGCCAGCGGTGGCGCATTGCACGCTGGTCGACACTCCGCCGATCGGCGCAGTAGGATCGCGCGCAAATGAGCGCGTACTCTCGCCGTATTTCTTTCCAGCTGTGCCTGGCTGCAGCGATTCTGGTGTGCGGCGCGTTCCATTTCGCCGATGCGCGCCGCCACCGCGGCGCGAGCGTGCAGGGTGAGCCGGGTCAGTTCGACTACTACCTGCTGACACTGTCCTGGTCCCCCACGTACTGCCTGATACATCCCGAGGATCGTTCGGAGTGTGCGCGCAAAGGGTACGGCTTCGTGCTCCACGGGCTTTGGCCGCAATTCGATGCTGGCGGATATCCCGAGAACTGTTCGCTCGACACGCGGCTTTCGCCGGCGGCCGAAGCGGTGGGACGAGAGGTGTATCCCAGCCCGAATCTGATGCGCCACGAATGGCAGCGGCATGGGACCTGCAGCGGCCTCGACGCAGTGGGCTATTTCCGCACCGCCGATCGCGCGCTCGCCTCCGTGCGAATTCCTTCGAATCTTTCAGCCCCAGCGACGACAGTGACGCTGACGAGTGCGCAGGTCGCCGCGGCGTTTCACACCGCCAATCCGGCCATGCCGGAGAGCGCTCTGACAGTCGCGTGCAGTCGCGGCGAGTTGTCGGAGGTTCGCCTGTGCTTGAGCCGCGATCTGAGGCTCCGGTCGTGCGGTCGCGGCGTGCGCAGCAGCTGTCCATCGTCTCCGATCGAAGTACCCGCTTCTCGCTAGGGAGCTGCGCCGCTCGGGGTCGCCGGATGGCGCTGCGGGTTCTCGGTCTGAGGTCATCGCTTGTCCGGCAGGATGTAATCGACTTCCAGAAAGAGGCTGCGACTGCTGTGGGTGATCGGGGCATCGGCTGAAGCGTAGTCCGCCAGCTCCAGCAGAGCGCTGAGGCGCTGCCAGCTCGCCTGCAGCTGCAGGTCGACCTCCGAGCCGTAGTGCAGATCCAGTCGAGCGGAGTGAAAGTCATAGTACGTGACCGCGGTGAGAAACGCGGGCAGGGGACCGGCGGCCTTCGTTGAGTAGCCGAGCGCCAGATACTTGTTGAGCAGGCCGTTGACGGGAGTGGTGGTGAACACGCCCGCCCAGCCGTCCCACGAGTGGAAGCTCGCCATCGGCGTCGACAGGCCGATCGTGCCATTGCCACCGAGCCGTTCGGTGCCGAGACTGAGGCTGTAGCCGCGAACGGTGCCCTTGAGCTGCACGTACGTATAGTCTTCCCGATACCTGACGGGATTGTTCGCGTAGTCCTCCTGTGCGGCCCAGGAGGCGGTGTACGCGAGATCGACTGCTCCGACCGCGCGCTCGCCAACGAGCCGCGCGCCGGCAGTTTGCGAGGACTGCGTCGGCGTCTCGTTGAACGACAGCAGGTAGTCGAAAGCGGTCAGGCGGCCCCACGGGGTGTCGTAGCGGAGGTTGGCGAGATAGCTGTCACCGGTCAGGGGGCCCAGCTTCGATGACGCCTCGCTCGTGCGGCGATGGAAGCGGTCGAACCAGGTCAGATCCATGGTCAACCCGGGAATGGATGAGTTGATGATCCGGGCGGAATCCAGGGTGTTCTCGTTCATTCGCCAGTTGGAGGCGCCGACGAAGCGCTGGTCATCCAGCGCCACCCGTTGCCGGCCCACCAGCAGGTCCGTGTCCGGCAGGCTGGTGTTCTCCAGCTGCAAGCGGTGCAGCTCGTAGTTTTCGGGATCGGAGATCGATGGATATCCGGTGCGTCTGTTGAGACCGCTGTTGTAGTCATCCACCAGCGGGCTCAACAGCGAGGCTTCCGCCAGGAGGGTCGTATCGAAGAGCGCGCCGGTGCGGAATCCGAGACGGCTGCGCAGCAGCAGCGTCTGCGCATCCCGGGCGAAACCCGCCTGCGTCAGTGTTTCCCAGCGCAGGCGAAGGTCGACCAGCGGCTGCGTCTTCGACAGCGCGCTCGTCAGGGGGTCGAGGCCGTCAGCCCTCGCGCCCACTGCGGCGAGCAGCAATAGAATCGCGTACCTTCCGCAACGGCGGAGCGGAGCTGCGTCGTTGCGAATCATCCGTTGGGAAGGCCTGCCGCAGGGGCGAAGCCGGTGAGTCTGCTGCTTGTCATCCGAGAGTCGACGTCCTCGAGGCAGCCGCAGTATGCCAGAAGTTCGGGCTCGACCTGTGTGAGCGGTGAAGGAATCGACTTCCAAGGGTCGCCGGGCGCAACATACCGCTTGCACTTGCGCTCCGCGCACTTCCGCCGTCGGAGCTGAACTCGAAGGACCTCGCCCATGACCACGCTTACCAGCGCACCCCTGTCGACCCTGCTGCAGCGCCTGTTTGCCGAAGCCGAGCAGACCGAAGCGGCTTTTCGGGCAGAACGGGCCCGGCTGTCGCCCGCGGAGCGGGCTGCGCGCAGCGGCACGAGTGCCGACTACAAGACCCTGTACTTGACGCACGCCAAGGAGGTCTACCTGGCCGTGTCGCGCGAGACTGCGACTCTTCTATATATGCTGGGCCGCTCGATGAAGGCTCGCTCCGTCGTGGAATTCGGGACCTCTTTCGGCATCTCCACGCTGCACCTGGCGGCGGCGGTGAAGGACAACGGCGGCGGCCGCGTCATCGGTAGCGAGTTCGAACCCTCGAAGGTCACGCGCGCGAGAGAGAATATGGTTGCCGGCGGGGTCGCGGATTTCGTGGACATCCGTGCCGGCGATGCGCTGGAGACGCTCTCGCGCGACCTGCCGGATGCGATCGATCTGGTGCTGCTCGATGGAGCCAAGTCCCTTTACGCGCCGGTGCTCGCCATGCTCGCGCCGCGCCTGCGATCCGGTGCCATGATCGTTGCCGACAACGCCGATATGTCTCCGGATTACCTCAGCGTCGTGCGCGCTCCGGGTTCGGGCTATCTGTCCGTGCCGATCGCGAGCGACGTGGATCTGACGATGAAGATCTGACGGGCGCGGACCGGGCGGCATGGACTCTCTCATCACTGCCGCGGCGCGTGCACTTGCAGTAGGTGATCCCCTTGGCGCCTTGAAGCGCGTGGCGTTGCGCGACGACGCTCCCGCCCTGGCGCTTCGGGGAATTGCGATGGCGCAACTCGGCGATCTCGCTCGGGCGAAGGCGCTCCTGCGCAGCGCCGTTCGCGCCTTCGGCCCGAAAGAGGCTGTGGCCCGTGCAAGATGTGTAGTCGCGGAAGCGGAGGTCGCTCTTGCATCTCGCGACCTGGGTTGGCCGGCAAAGGCCCTCGACCTCGCGCGCGCGACGCTCGAGCAGCATGGTGACCGTGTCAACTCAGCGCACGCGCGGTATCTGGAGGTCAGGCGCCTGGTACTCATTGGCCGCCTCGACGAGGCGGAGCGCAAGCTGGCGAACCTCGATCCCGCCCCGTTCCCACCGGCCCTGCGCGCCGCACATGAGTTGGTCGTTGCCGGAATCGCCATCCGGCGCATCCAGACGCAAAAGGCCCGTGCAGCCCTGGCTCGTGCGCAGGACGCCTCGCGGCGTGCGGGCATTCAAGCACTGACGGCGGAGGTCGAAAGCGCGTTGCAGGTTCTAATTGCACCCGCGGCGCGCCTGATCGAGCGCGGTGGCGAACGACTGCTCCTGCTCGAGGAGGTTGAAACGCTGCTGGCTTCGAGAGCGCTGGTCATAGATGCGTGCCGGTACGTCGTTCGCGACACGCGCTCGACTGTTTCCCTCGCAACGCGCCCAGTGTTGTTTGCGCTGGTGCGCGATCTGGCAGAAGCGTGGCCCGCAGACGTCCCCAGGCGAACTCTCATCGCACGTGCATTTCGTGCAAAGCGCGCTGACGAATCGCATCGTGCTCGCTTGCGCGTGGAGATCGGACGCCTGCGTACGTTACTCCGGGACGTGGCGGCCGTGAGCGCGACGGAAGAAGGGTTTGCGCTCGTGCCGCACCGCGCACTCGAGGTCCGCGTGCTTGCCAGGCCGGTCGAAGAGGAACATGCGGCAGTGCTGGCCTTCCTCGCCGACGGAGAATCGTGGTCCAGCTCAGCCTTGGCGCTGGCGCTCGGGGCTAGCCAGCGGACCGTACAGCGCGCGCTCGATTCGCTGGCCGCGACGGGCAAGGTGCAGTCTTTCGGTCGCGCGCGTTCGCGGCGCTGGATGACTCCTCCCTTGCCGGGATTCGCGACGACTTTGTTACTCCCTGCGCCGCTGCCGAGCGATTAGGATGGATGCGTGAGTCAGCCAGCCGAAGTCCTGCGCGAGTACGGGCCCTTTCCCGGGGTGGAGCGAGTCAACGGGGTCACCCACGATGGCCGGCAAGTCTGGGTGGCGAGCGGCGAGAAGCTGTGCGCGATCGACCCCCACAACGGCGAGCTGCTGCGCTCGATCGACGTGGCTTCGCATGCCGGGACGGCGTTTGACGGCCAGCACCTGTTTCAGATCGCCGAGGATCGAATCCAGAAGGTCGACCCGAAGAGCGGGCGTGTGCTCGCCACGATCCCGGCCCCCGGCGGTGGCGGCGACTCGGGGCTGGCGTGGGCCGAAGGGACGCTGTGGGTGGGGGAGTATCGGGCCCGCAGGATCCATCAGGTCGATCCGCAAACCGGGGCGGTGTTGCGTACGATCGAGTCCAATCGCTTTGTCACTGGCGTGACGTGGGTCGACGGCGAGCTGTGGCACGCCACATGGGAAGGCGACGAGAGTGAGCTGCGGCGGCTGGATCCGCGTACCGGAAAGGTGCTCGACAGCCTGAAGATGCCCGCCGGCACGGGCGTGTCCGGGCTCGAGTCGGACGGTGCCGATGAGTTTTTCTGCGGTGGCGGCAGCAGCGGGAAGGTGAGGGTGGTGCGCCGTCCCAGGCGCCGCTGAGCCAGTGCGTCCGCTGGCAGACGACGCGATCCGGCCTGGGGCCGTTGCGTCCGACGATGCGATGCGGCCTGGGGTCAGCGCGTCCGCTTGCGGACGACCCGATGCCACCAGGTGATGACGCCGGTCACGACCAGCGCCGCGGGAAGCAGGCCGAGCACCGCCCACAACACCTCGATCCCCTGCCCGAACGCTCTGCCGAAGTGCAGCCGAACGATTGCCGCAATGGCATCGTCGACGGACAGCGGGGCTACACCCGCCGCGTCGATGTCATCGGCAAGGGCGTTGAAGGGCCGCGGAAAAGCGAAATAGACGCCCGTCAGGGTCCACAGCAGGACCAGCAGCACCAGCCAGAATCCGAGCGCGCCATGCAGCTCGCGCATCAGGCGGTGCGCGGACACATTCGTCCTCACCGTCATGGCGTGCCACAGATGGCGTTTGCCGGGCCACCACACGATCGCGCCGCTCACCACCAACAAGGTCACGGCGAGCGCACCCAATCCATTGACGAGCAGCCCCGTCTGACCGACTCCGAGATGGTCGTGAAAGGCGGCGAGGGTGGTGACGAAGGGCGGCTCGCAGCCGATCGCATCGGCAAGGTCCTCGCCGGTGTACGGGTCGAAGAGGCGGTCGAGCTGCACGCCGCGGCCAGAGAACAAAATCTCGACCGGCGCATTCAAGGCCCGTGCACTGCGGATCTTGATCTGGCTGGGATCGAATCTGCGGTAACGCTCAAGCGCTTTGGCCGTCAGCTCGGCTGTCGACAGACGGTGCGGGCCCACTTGCACCGACACTTTAGGAGGGCAGAGGGTCTTGTCCAGGTCGCGCCGGAAGACGATGGCGCTGCCGGAGACACAGATCGCCAGGATGTAAAGCGACAGAGCGATTCCGCTCCACAGATGCACCTGGAAGATTGCGCGACGCACAGAGCGCAGTGTAACGCATGGCTTCCGACACGCACGCGGACACTAGCACTGCCAGCACCCGCTGGAGCCATGCGCTCGCGCCGTCGCGATTGCGATCCCTGCGGCTGCCATCCACACAGTGGCGGCAGGGTGCCGGAATGAGGGGAGCGCACCTCGGGTCAGGTACGCAGACCGTGGCAAATGAGAGAAGATATGCGCGTCGCCATTACAACAAGCGACCGGAAGGGGGCTCACGATGATCAGAAACCGCACGCTGCTGTTGAGTGCTGTGGTGCTCGTCTGCGGCATGGCACACGCGGCCACCAAGGCGCCCGCGCCCAAGACCTGCGACCGCGATTGCCTCGAGACGCTCGCGGACAACTACCTCGCCGCGCTGGTCGCGCATGATCCGCACAAGGTGCCGCTGGCCAAGGACATCAAGACCGTCGAGAACGCAAAGCGCATCGCGCCGGGCGAGGGGTTATGGAAGAGCGCTACGGCCGGCCCGACTGACTTCAAGATCCTGGTGCCCGATACCACCTCCCAGGAAGTCGGCGGCATGGTCATGATGCAGTCGGACGGCAAGCCGGCGCAGGTCGGCTTCCGGCTGAAGCTGGTGGACGGCAAGATCGTCGAAGCCGAGCACATGATCGCCGTGCCGCGCGAGGCCTTCATGGCGAATCTGCAGAAGCCGCGGCCGGGCATCCTGATGGATGTGCCTTACGAATACCGCGACTCCCGCGGCCGCCTGGTTCACATGGCCAAGTCTTATTACGACGCGCTCGACAACAACAACGGCTCGCTCGCCCCCTTCGCCCCCGACTGCGAGCGCCACGAGAATGGCATCCGAACCGCCCCCTCCGGCGGTGTTGCCACCGGACCGACCATCCCCGGCGCGCCCGTGCGCCCGCCGAGCCTGGTGGGTCTGCAGGACTGCACCGGCCAGATCAACTCCGGCACCTTTCAATACATCACGGTGATCGACAACCGCCGCGTCGAGGTCGCCGACGAGCAGACCGGCCTTGCGCTGGGCTTCTCGCATTTCCATCACGCGATGACGCAGAAGGAGTTCAAGATCCTCAACGATCCGAATCGCGATGTCATGAAGATGGACTACAAGCCCTTCGACTTGCCGGCGATGCACATCTTCAAGATCTGGGGCGGCCAGATCCACGAGATCGAAGCGATGGGCTTCACCGCGCCCTACAACTCCCCGAGCGGCTGGGAGTGATTCGCGCGTAGCGATCTTGCCGCCGCCGTCCGCCTGCACGGGCGGCGGCAGGCCGGCTGCGCCAGGCTGTGGGGACTGCGCGCCCGGACGTGGCACGTCCATGGGCGAGGCCGTCCCGGCGGGCGTACAATCCTCCCGGTCCCCTGCGCTGCCTGATCTCCATCGCTTGGGAGCGCACCGGACAGTTCGTGCGGCGGTGTCGCGGACGGGAGGCGAGGCGTGAAGTATCTGCCCCTCATATGGGCCGGGTTGTTGCGCAAGAAGAGCCGCACGCTGCTGATGCTTCTGCAGATCGCGAGCGCGTTCCTGCTCTTCGGGCTCCTGCAAGGCCTGAACTCCGGCGTCAAGCAGGCCATCGCCAAGGCGCACGCGGATAGACTGTACGTGACCAGCGGTGTCTCCCTTGGAGATACTCTGCCGATCAGCCTGCTGCCGCGGGTGCGGCAGACTCCCGGTGTCAAGGAGGTGACCCCGCTGACGCAGTTCAACGGACAATATCAACGCCCCGGACAGAACATCCTGATCTCGGGCGTCGATGCGGGATCCATTTTCAAGATCCTCTCCGAGACCACCGTCGACCCTGCGCAGGTCGCGGCGCTGAAAGCCGATCGCACGGGGGCCATCCTGGGCACCGGGGCTGCCAAGCGCTACGGCCTGAAGGTCGGGGACCGCTTCACGGTGACCGGGCCTCCGCGCAAGGACGGCGCCACCTCCTGGACGTTCGACATCGTAGGCATTTTCAGCGTGCCCGACGATGACCCCGTGCGGGCCTTCGTGAACTATGACTATGTCAACGAGGCCAGATTTGCGGGGCGCGATACGGCGATGGTCTACATCCTCCTCGCGGAAAGCGTCGCCCGTGCCGGTGAGGTTGGCCTCGCGATCGACAATGCCTTTGCGAACTCCTCGCATGAGACACGTACCCAGTCGGAAGGGGACCTGCTGGCCTCGCAGATCCGCCGCGTGGCGGACCTCGACTTCATCGTGCGCGGCATCATCGGAGCGGTGTTCTTCGGTCTGCTGTTCGCGACCAGTGCCCTGATGATGCAGTCGATTCGGGAGCGGACCGCAGAGCTGGCGGTGCTCAAGACCGTCGGCTTCGGCGACGGTCTGGTCATGACACTCATTCTCACCGAGGCGATCGCGTTCTGCCTGTTCTCCGCCGCCATCGGGCTTGGGGTTGCTTCGCTGCTGCTTCCCAAAGCCCGGGCGTTGATCGGCATCGCCACGATGCCGGCCATCGTCCTCATCGCCGGCGCAGGTTTCGCCGTGCTGCTGGCGCTGATCGGCAGCGCGGTCCCCGCCTGGCGGGGCCTGAGGCTGCAGGTCGCCGAAGCTCTCGCAGACCGGTAAGGGGAGGTCACGTGCGCTTTTTTCGGCAGACACTCGCGCTCACCTCCGCAGGGCTCGCAAGCATCAAGCAACGACGGGGGTCATCGCTCGTTACGGTCGTCGGGGTGACGACCGCAGTGGGTGTGCTGGTGTCGCTGCTGGCCGTCGGCAAAGGTGCCGAGATCTTCACCGGCCAGAACTCCGCCAACAGTCGCAGCACCGCGGTGGTTCTCAGTCGCGGTACGACCAACGCGCTGCAGAGCGTGATCAAGCGTGAGGATCTGGCGGTCATCGAAAACGCGCCGGGTGTCAAGCGTACGGATGGCAAGCCGTGGGTGGTGGCGACGACGGTCGTGAGTGTCGATGCCATCAAGAAGGACGGCAAGCGCGCCAACACCTTTCTCGCGGGGTTCTCTCCCGGAGTGTTCGTCGCCCAGTCCTACATAAAGTTCGTCGCCGGCAGGCAATACCGGCCGGGGCTGCACGAGCTGACGGTCCCGGAGCCGATCACGAAGCAGTACAAGAACATGCAGCTCGGGAGCTACCTCAATGTGCGCGGCACCGAGTGGACCATCGTGGGCGTGTTCGCCGGCCTGGACACGATCGGCGACAGCGCGCTGCGAGCCGACGCCGAGACGGTCATGTCCGCATTCGGGCTCAATACCTATCAGATCGCCACCGTCACTCTGACCTCCGATGCTGCGTTCGGGGCGTTCAAGGACTCCCTCATCAACAATCCGGCGGTCGCCCTGGATGTGAAAACCGGGGCTCAGTACAACAAGGACCAATTCGGTCAATTGACCACGCTGGTCGATTTCGTCGCCTACTTCATCGGCGCGGTCATGGGCAGCGGTGCGGTCTTCGGGGCGCTGAACAGCCTCTACGCCTCGGTCGATGCGCGGCGGCGCGAAATTGCGACGCTGCGTGCGATCGGGTTCGGAGGCGGCCCCATCATCATCTCGGTGCTGGTGGAAGGCATCGTTCTCGCACTGCCGGGAGCGCTGCTGGGCGCTCTCATCGCATGGTTCGCGTTCAGTGGCAACGCGGTGGACGTGCAGGGTCTGGTGTTCAAGCTCACCGTGACATCCGCACTCGTCGTCAACGGCGTGATCTGGGCCGTCGCCATCGGCCTGATCGGCGCATCGTTGCCGGCGCTGCGGGCCGCGCAAGTGCCGGTCGCAACGGCCTTGCGCGCGAGCTAGGGCAGGCCGCCGCGATCGGGCGAGGCGAGTCTTCCGGCCCACCCCGGCTATCGGGCAAGGCGAATCGAAGTCGCGGGTGTCTGCCGCCGTGGCGCATGCGTCTGCCGGCGTGGCGAAGCGAAGTTGCGGGCGCCTGCCAGCGCGGCGACTACGCGAGCTCCGCCTCCACGATGGAAGTCCATCCACTTGCCGGAATGACTCGGGTGAGCCGCATGCCGGCGCCTGCGATCACTGCGCTCCATTCCTTGCGCGTGCGCTCGCGCCCGGTGGTCATCACGAGCATCTCGATGTCCAGATCCAGGAGGAAGTTGTTGTGCGCCTCGGGCTG
>Ga0070680_100001589_pt1 | contig 16587 bp, 13 predicted proteins | sample KBSC73BmetaG_FD_64672 | JGI IMG/M metagenome (GOLD analysis project Ga0070680, IMG submission 64672) | Corn rhizosphere microbial communities from Kellogg Biological Station, Michigan, USA - KBS C7-3B metaG | ecosystem: Host-associated > Plants > Roots > Rhizosphere | place: USA: Michigan...
CCGCGACGGCTCGGGCCCGTGCGGCGCTCGCTCGCCGGCCTGACGATCGCGCTGTCGCGCGCGCTTGGACGCTTTCCGGCGCGCACGCTGCGGTTCGGCAACGAAGATGAGGCCGCGGAGATCATCGCCGAGTGGATGGAGTGGAATGTGCGCGGCGCGTGGCTGGGGACTGATGCCTTCGATTACTTTGCGGGGCTCGCTTCGGTGAGTATCCCGTACCTGGGCGTCGCCGGGACCGCCGACCGGATCTTCGCGCCGCCCAAGGCGTGTCGTCAGGTCGTCGACCGCATCGGAACGGCTCGGAAGGCGCTCGTGGTCGAGCGCGGCCTGTCGCATGCCGGGCTGGTGCTCGATCCGCGCGCGCGGGTAACCTGTTGGCCGAATATCGTCTCGTGGCTGAAGGAGACGCTGTAATGCAGGCGGTGTTGTTCGATTTCAACGGCGTGCTGGTCGATGACGAGCCGCAGCACTGCGAAGCGCTGCAGCGGGTGCTGGCGGAGGACGGCATCACGCTCACGCGCGAGGAGTACTACGCGCACTATCTCGGGCTGGATGACCGCACGGGATTCGCCGAGGCGTATCGGCGCGCGCAGCGCACGCTCACGACCGAATGGGTGAAACATCTCATCGAGAAGAAATCCGCCATCTACCTCGATCTCGTGGGCGCGACGCTGCGGATGGTTCCAGGCGCGCAGGAGTTCGTGCGGAAAGCCGCGGAGCATTTCCGGCTCGGAATCGTGTCGGGCGCGCTGCGGCGCGAGATCGAGACGCTGCTGGCGCGCATGGAGCTGATGCTGCAGTTCGAGGTGATCATCGCGGCGGGCGAAGTCCCGCAATCGAAGCCGAATCCCGCTTCCTACCTCGCGGCCCTGCGCGCCTTCAACGATCGCAGCCCGATCAAGGCGCCGAATTGCGTCGTGATCGAGGACTCACTCCACGGACTGCAGGCCGCGCGCGCGGCGGGGATGCCGTGCGTCATGCTCACGACGAGCCATCCGGTCGAGCGCCTCGAAGGGCGCGGAGCCGCCGCCGTCTGGGCTTCGCTCGCGGGCCACGCGCCGGAGGAGCTGACCCGGCTGTGACGCGCCTCGAGCAGGACGCCGTGCCGGCGGAGGTCGTCGATCAGCTGCGCGCGGGCGCGATTGTGGCGCCGGTCGACGTCGGGGTGATCGAGCTGACGGGACCAGGGACCGGGGCGGTCACCTGCTTTCAGGGTCTCCTCACCAACGACATCGAAAAGCCGGGCGACGGCGCGTTTGTCTACGGCGCGCTGCTCACTCCGAAAGGCATGATCGTGGTCGATGGCTGGGCCGCGCGCCTGGGTGCTCGCGTGCGCTTCACCGTGGCCGCCGAAGGGCGCGAGCGCGCGACGGAAATCCTGCAGCGCTCAATCCCGCCGCGGCTCGCGCGCTTCGAAGACCGAACCGATTCCCTCAGCGTGCTGCGCGTGGCCGGGGCGCTGAGCACGGCGGTGGTCGGCGCGGCCGGGTTTCCCGTGCCGCCCGGATCGAGTCGCGCCATCGAAGGAAAGGCCGGCGCTGTCGCGGTGGAAGTAGCGCGCCCCAGCGAGCAGGCGCCGTTCGTCTTTCAGATCACGGCCGCGGCCGAGCGGCGCGGGGAGCTGCTCGAGCGACTCGCCGCCGCGGGCGCGCACATCGCGTCGGAGGACGCGCTCGAGCTCGCGCGGATGCTCGCCGGATGGCCAAGGCTCGTGTCCGAGGTGGACGACAAGACGATTCCGCAGGAAGTGCGGTTCGACGAGATCGGCGGCGTGTCGTACACGAAAGGCTGCTACACGGGCCAGGAAACGGTCAGCCGGCTGCATTTCCGCGGACACGCCAATCGCCAGCTGCGCGGGCTGTTGTTCGAGAGTGATCCGCCGGCCGCTCCGGCGGAGGGATGGAATGCCGTGACGCAGGAAGAGCGCGAAGTCGGCCGTGTGACCAGCATCGCCTGGTTGCCGGACGGCGGCGGCTCGGTGCTGGGGCGCTGGATCGGCCTGGCGCTGGTTCGGCGTGAAGTGCCGGTGGGCGCGACCGTGCGGGCGGGAGGTCGCGAAGCACGGGTGGTCGATCTTCCCTTCGACGCACCGAGAGTCACGCCGGCGTGACGGTGCTCGTCACCGGTGCCGGCGGGCTCGTCGGCACGCATCTCCTCGAAGCGCTCCGCGCGCGCGGCGAGCAGCCCCCGCCGCGGGCGCTGGTTCGGGAGCACGCGCGCGCACTGGTCGAATCGCTCGGCGCCGAGCCGGTGATCGGGGATGCGACGGATGCGGTGACGTGGGATCGGGCCGCGCGCGGCGTGCGCGCGATCGTGCATGCCGCCGCTCTGGTAGTCACCCGCGATTCGTTCGCGGAGTTCACGCGCGTGAACATCGGCGGGACGCGGCTGGCGATCGACGCGGCGCGCCGGCATGGAGCGCGGCTCATTCACGTTTCGTCCGTGGCGGTGTACGGCCGCACCGAAGTGTACGCGGCCGGAACGGACGGCGTGACCGAGGACTATCCGTTTCAGCCGCTTTCCAATGGAGATTTCTACGCGCGCACCAAGCGCGCGGCCGACTTGCTGGTGCAGGAAGCGGGGCGCGCCGGCCTCGACGCGATCGCGATTCGTCCCAACGTCATCTATGGCGAGCGCGACCGCCTGTTCACCAACCGCCTCATCGCCAACCTCAAGCGCGGCTTCGTCCCGCAAATTGGCCCGGGCACGAATCACCTGTCGTGCGTCTACGCCGGCAATGTGGCGTCGGCCATCGTCGCGGCGCTGGATGCCCCACCGCGCCCCGGTTTCCGCGCGTACAACGTCACGCGGGATGCCGAGCCGCTGCTGACGCAGCGCGAGTTTTTCGCGGCGTTCGCCCGCGCGCTCGGCCATCCGCCTCGCTTCATTCGCGTGCCGGTCGCCCTGGTGCGGATCGGCACCGCTACGTGGAGCGGCCTCCTCAAGACGCTCTTCCCCGGACGGTATGCGGGATTGGGCAGCGCCGCGGTCTCGTTCATTCTGGGGGAGAATCCCTACGCGACCGACCGCATTCGCGGCGAGCTGGGGTGGACGCCGCCGTTCGACACGCCCACGGCGATCCTGCGGTCGGTGCGCTGAAAACGAAAAGCCCGGGCAGCGCCCGGGCCTTCACAGCCAGTCAGCCGCCGAGGATTACGGGCGACGCGCCTTCGTGGTATCCGGCGCCATGTGATGCGTGGTGTCCGCTTTCATCGAATCGGACATCATCATCGAGTCGGCGCGCGTGGAATCCGCGGCCATACCGCGGTCTTCGGCCTTCTTGCACGCTCCCACCGCCATGACGACCAGCGCCACGGCCAAGGCAATACGCTTCATGCTGGCTCCTGTTGAGGTATCTGGGGGACGGACGCGCGAAACGTACACGGGCGACCTGTCCAGTCAAGCTGCGATAACTTATAGCAATCATGCTTCGCTTTGATCGCCGTTCGTTCCTCGCCTGGCTCGGCGCGCTGCCGCTGCTGCGTCGCGGCACTCCCGCGGGCCTGCAACAAAAACCGGTCATCGACGTCCGCCCGACCGCGCTGTTCCAGCAGCCGGACGGCCGCCGCAACCTCGTGCGCATCATCGTCTCGGGAGTGAGCGCGCCCGCCGCGCGCGCGCGCGTCACCGATCGGCGCGGCGCGCTCGTCGGCACCGCCGGTTTGCTGCCGACCGGGGACGGGGGCGCGTTGAGCGGCGAAGTGTGGGTGCCGCTGTCGCAGCCCACCGATTATCAGATCGACGTCGAGGTGGGACGCGATCGCGCGGCCCGACGCAGCATCCGCGTCACACCGCCCAGGCGCTGGACCCTGTACTGGCTCGCCTCGATCCACACCGACGTCGGGTACACCGACCTCCAGGAGCGCGCGCTCGAAGTGCACCGCAAGAATCTCGACGCCGCCCTCGCGTGGCTCACCACGCGACGCGATTTCCATTTCACCGCCGAGTGCGCGCTCCAGGTGTTGTCGTTTTTGGAAAACCGCTCCGCCGACGCGGGCGACGCACTGGTCCAGGCCATTCGCGACGGAAAAATCGGATGGCAGGCGCTGTTCGCGAACATGCTCACCGGCTTGCTCGATCACGACACATTCGCGCGGCTCACCTGGCCGGCGGGGAAGCTCGCGCGCGAGCGCGGCCTGGGATTCGTCTCAGCGCAGATCACGGACGTCCCCGGGCAGCCCCTCACGTTCCCGATGCTGCTCGCGGCGAGCGGCGTGAAATACCTGGCGAGCGGTCCCAATCCCGAGCGCGCGGTTCCGCTGCTGCCGGCCAGCGCGGGATCCGACGGCGTCGCCTACCCCCAGCTGTACTACTGGGAAGCACCGGACGGCAGCCGCGTGCTGCACTGGCGCGCGCATCACTATGGCGACGGGACGCGCTTCGGCTTCGACGTCGGGCCGGACGAAATGGGTCGGCGGCTGTCCGAGTGGCTGCTCAATCAGCCCGCATTGCTCGCGCAAAACTGGCCGTATGACATCGCGCTGCTGTACGGTGCAGACTGGCAGGACAACGCCCTAATGAAGGAAGCGCTGGTCGCCAACGTGCAGGAGTTCGGGCGGCGCTACATGTGGCCGCGGATCATCCCGGGTCGCGCCGAGGACTTCTTCCGTGAAGTCGAACGGCGCTACGGCACCAAGATTCCCGTCCGGCGCGGCGACACCGGTCTCTACTGGGAGGACGGCGCCGCGTCGACGGCCGCCGCGCTCGCCACCTTCCGGTCCGCGCAGCTCGCCGCGCGTGCCGCCGAGATTCTCGCGCTGTGGGACGCGCGCATCGACGCGCCCGATGACGACGCGCTCGCGCAGCGTCGCGAGCGGGCCGACGCGCGGGTCGCGTTGTGGCGCGACCTGCTGATGTTCGGCGAGCACACCTGGGGCGCGGCCGAGAGCATCGACGCGCCGGCGTCGCGACAGACCATCGCGCAGTGGGAGTACAAGCGGCGCTTCATCGATGCCGCGGCCGCTGGATCGCGCGATGTGCTGGCCGACGGCCTGTTGCGACTGGGACGCGCCGTGCGCGCCGGGCGCGGGCGTCTCGTCTTCAACGCCGGCACGTGGGAGCGCACCGATGTCGCGCGCGTCCCCGGCGGCGCGGGCAAGGCGCTCGCGGTCGAGGGGCGGGAGCTGCCCGCCGTCGATCTCGAAGACGGTGACGCGCTCGTCCTGCTGCGCGACGTTCCGCCACTCGGCTACGTCGCGTTGACCGAAAGCGATCGCAGTCCGCGCCCGCCGGCGCCGGATGGCGAATCGCTCGACGCGAGCGCCGGCGGCTTCACCGTCAAGCTCGACGACAAGACGGGCGCGATCCGCTCGCTCACGGGGCCCGACGGCAAAGACCGCGTCAAAACATCCGACTGGTCCGGGCTCAATCAGCTCGTCTACGCGCGCGGTGGCGAGCGCAGCGCGTTGTGGACCACCGGCGATCGCGACGATCTGAAAAACCAGCCACAGCTCGACATCGCCCAGGCGCGCTTCGCCGGCTCGCGACGCGAGAAACTGCCCGGCATCGGCGTCCGCCTGGTGACCGACCGAACGCTGGACGGGTTTCCCGCGATCACGTCCATCGTGACACTGTACGACGAGCTTCCCTGGATCGACGTCGAGAACCGCATCACCAAGACACCGACGCTCTCCAAGGAAGCGCTGTATGTGGCGTTCCCATTCGCGTTCACGAAGCCCGTCGTGGAAGTCGAGGTCCCCCTGGGCCGCATGACGGTCGAGAAGGATCAACAGCCCGGGAGCTGTCGCGACTGGTACTGTCACACGCACTGGGTGTGGCTGCACGAGGGCACGGACGGTCTGTTGTGGAGCGCGCCTGACACGCCGCTGTTCACGCTCAACGACCTGTTCCGGGGTCAGTGGCGGCGCAGCATCGTGCCCGACGGTACGCTATTCGCGTACGCGATGAACAATTACTGGCACACGAATTACGCCGCGTCGCAGGGCGGGTCCGTGACGTTCCGATTCCGGATCTCCTTGCTCGCGCCCGGAGACGCCGCCGAGCCGGTGAAGCGCGGCTGGGCGGCCTGCGATCCATTGTACGTGAGTCCACCCTACGCGAATGCCAAGCCCGGTCCGCTGCTCGCGACCGACCGCGCGCTGTTCTATGCCGACAAGAGCATGATGATCGTGGCCGCCAAGCCCGCGGACGACGGCGAAGGCGCGATCGTGAAGCTGCTCGACATTGCCGGTCAGGCACGCACGGTCGGTGTGTGGCCCGCGGCATACCAGTTCAAGGTCGCGCGCCGCACGAGCCTGGTCGAGCAAAACGGCGACCCGCTCACCTTGGGAAGTGATGGACGGGCGCCGATCGATCTTGCGGCGTGGGGACTCGGCACCGCCCGGTTGTTCATGCCCGCTGAGGCCTCCTGACCGAGTTCGCGTCGAAGGACGTCCCGCTCCGGGACGACGTTCGAACGCTGGGCGCGCTCGTAGGCGACGTGCTGCGCGAGCAATGCGGTGAGGAATTCTTTCAGCTGGTCGAGCGCGCGCGCCGCGCCGCCATCGCGGGCGCCGATGACGACCTGCACGCGCTCGTTCGCGATCTCCCGCTCGCCGATGCCGAGACGCTGATTCGCGCGTTCGGGACCTATTTCGAAGTCATCAATCTGGCCGAGCGCATCCATCGCATCCGCCGCCGGCGCGACTATCTCCGCGACGACGCCGCGCCGCAGGAAGGCAGCCTCAAGGCTGCCGGAGCCCTGCTCCAGCAGCCGTTGCTCATCGAGCCGGTGTTCACCGCGCACCCCACGGAAGCGACGCGCCGCACACTGCTCGAGAAGGAACAGGTCATCGGCCGGCTCCTGGTGGAGCGGCTGGACCCCTCTCTGACACCCGACGAGGAACACGCGGCGCTGGCGCGCATTCGCGAAGAGGTCACCGCGGCCTGGCAAACCGACCCGCATCCCTCGGCGCGCCCCACCGTGATGGACGAGCTCGAAAACGTGCTCTTCTACCTCACGGATGTCGTCTACCGCATCGTCCCGCCCTTCTATGAAGAGCTGGAACAGGCGGCGGGAATGCCGGTCCAGTCCGTGCTGCGCTTCGGGTCGTGGGTGGGCGGCGACATGGACGGCAATCCTAATGTCGGCGCCGATACCCTCCTGGCGGCGCTGGAACGGCAGCGTGAGCTGGTGCTCGAGCGCTACCGGCGCGAGACCGCCGAGCTGTCGCGGCGTCTGTCGCAATCGGGGGCGCGCGTCGGCGTCAGCGAGGAGATCCGCGATCGCATCGCCGGATACAGCGGTCAGTTCGCCAAAGCATTCGCCGCGATTCCGCCGCGCTACTACGACATGCCCTACCGGGTGCTGCTCGCGCTCATGGCCGCGCGGCTCGACGCGACGCGCCGCAACGAGCCCAGCGGCTACGCGGGCGCCTCCGAGCTCGAGCAGGACCTCCAGCTGATCATTGCGAGCCTGCGGGCGCACCGGGGCGAGCACGCGGGCCTGTTCGGCGTGCAGCGCCTGCTGCGGCGCGTCGAAACCTTCGGGTTTCATCTCGCCACGATCGACCTGCGCCAGCACTCGCAGGTCCATCGCGCCGTCCTCGACGCGTTAGCGCGCGGCGCGGCGCCGGACGCTCAGGCCACACGGGTGCTGGACGTGTTCAAGGCGATCGGCGCGGCGCGTTCGCGCTTCGGCGCGCGCGCGGTCGGCCTGTACATCATCAGCATGGCCGAGGGCGCCGCTGACGTGCTCGCGGTGCTCGAGCTCGCGCGGCGCGCGGGACTGGTCGCGAGCGGCAACCAGGTTCCGCTGGACGTCGCGCCGCTGTTTGAAACCGTTGCCGACCTCGAGCGCGCGCCCAGCGTGCTCAAGGAGCTCCTCAACGATCCGGAATACCGCGAGCACCTCGGCGCGCGCGGCATGCGACAGGTCGTGATGATCGGATACTCGGACAGCAACAAGGACGCCGGGATCGCGGCGTCGCGCTGGGCACTGCAGCAGGCCCAGGGGGCGCTCGTCGAGATGAGCGAGCGCTCCGGCGTCGATCTGACCTTCTTCCATGGGCGCGGCGGGACCGTCAGTCGCGGCGGCGGCAAGATCGCGAACACGATTCTGAGCGCGCCTCGCGGTTCGGTGAAAGGCCGCCTGCGCGTGACCGAGCAGGGCGAAGTCATCAACGCCAAGTACGGGCTCCGAGGGCTAGCGATGCGCACGCTCGAGCAAACCGTCAGCGCGGTCGCGATCGCGACCGCTCGACCCCGCCCCGCCGATCCCCGCGACGGTCAGTGGGCGACCATCATGGACGAGATCGCGCGCGACAGCCGCGCCGCCTATCGCGCGCTCGTCTACGACGATCCGCAGTTCGTCGAGTACTTCCGGCAGGCAACCCCGATCGACGTCATCCAGCGCATGGCGATCGGCAGCCGCCCCGCGTCACGCAACGATCCCGACGACCCGAATCAGTTGATCCAGCAGCTCCGCGCCATTCCCTGGGTGTTCGCGTGGACGCAGAGCCGCCATCTCCTGCCGGGCTGGTACGGCGTGGGCACGGCGCTCGATCGTGCGGTATCCCGTTACGGCACGGCCGTGATGGACGAGATGGCGCGCGATTGGCCGTTCCTGCGCACGCTGATCGACGACGTCGAGATGGTGCTCGGTGTGACCGATCTCACGATCGCCGTCCGCTACGCGCGTCTCGCCGGCGCGCTGGGCGAGCGCTACTTCCCGCAGATTCGGACCGAGTTCGAGCGCGCGGCCGGCCACGTGCTCGCGCTGAAGCACGAGCAGGCGCTGCTCGACTCCGATGCCGCGTTGCAACGCTCGATCCGGCTGCGCAATCCCTACGTCGACCCGATGAGCCTGCTGCAGGTCGACTTGCTGGCGCGCTGGCGCGCCGCGGGTCGGCCCGACGACGACCTGTTTCGCGCGCTGATGGCCAGCGTGCGGGGGATCGCGCAAGGGTTGCAGAGCACGGGCTGAATGGTTTAACGTCGTTCCATGACTCAAGCCACGACACTCGGTGAACTGAAGCAGACGGAGTGGGCGAGTCCCGCGCGTCGCCAGCGTACCGTCAAAGACGAGATGCGCGAGAACCTGATCTGTTTGCTCGAGAACGGATCGCCGCTGTTCCCCGGCATCGTCGGATACGAAGAGACGGTCCTGCCGCAGCTCGTGAACGCGATTCTGTCGCGCCACAACTTCATTCTCCTGGGGCTGCGCGGTCAGGCGAAAAGCCGGATCCTGCGCCAGCTCGTCACCCTGCTCGACGAAGAAGTCCCGTTCCTCGCCGGCAGCGAAGTCAACGACGATCCGTTCGACCCGATCTCCAAGTACGGCCGGGAGCTGATCGGCCAGCACGGCGATCAGACGCCGATCGCGTGGCTGCCGCGCGAGCTGCGCTTCGTCGAAAAGCTCGCCACGCCCGACGTCACGATCGCCGACATCATCGGCGACGTCGATCCGATCAAGGCCGCGCGCGGCGGCCATCTGCTGTCGGATGAATTGACCATGCACTTCGGCCTGTTGCCGCGGGCCAATCGCGGCATCTTCGCCATCAACGAGCTGCCCGATCTCGCCGGCAAGATCCAGGTGGGGTTGTTCAACATCATGCAGGAGGGCGACGTCCAGATCAAAGGCTATCCGGTGCGCCTCAATCTCGACGTCGCGCTCGTGTTCACGGCGAACCCCGAGGACTACACCGCCCGCGGCAAGATCATCACGCCGCTCAAGGACCGGATCGGCTCGGAAATCACGACCCACTATCCGCTCAGCGTCGAGCTGGGCGTCGCCATCACGCGCCAGGAAGCCTGGATCGAGCGCAACGGCGGCAGCCGCCAGATCCGCATTCCCGACTTCATGGCGGAGCTGATCGAGCGCATTGCGTTCGAGGCGCGGGAAGACAAGCGCGTGGATCGGCGCAGCGGCGTGTCGCAGCGCCTGCCGATCAGCGTGCTCGACAACGTCCTGTCGAACGCCGAGCGCCGCACGATTCTCACCAAAGAGAAGACGATCGTGCCCCGGATCTCCGACGTGTACGCCGCCTTGCCGGCGATCACGGGCAAGCTCGAGCTCGAGTATGAGGGCGAGCTGCAGGGCTCCGAGATCGTCGCGAAGGATCTGGTGCGTCGCGCCGCGGGCCGGACGTTCGAAGGCCGGGTCGGCGGCGCCAACGTCGACGACATTGTCCACTGGTTCGACGAAGGCGGCGCGCTCAAGGTCACAGCGGAAGATCGCTCCGAAGCGCTGCTCAAGGGATTCACCGTCGTGCCGGGGCTGCTGGCGCTGATCGATCAGGTCGGCCTCGCGGGCAAAAAAGATCCCGCGACGATGGTGTCGGCATGCGAGCTGGTGCTCGAGGGACTGGTCGCTGAGAAGCGGATCGCGCGCAGCGAGGACCTGGGCTACGTGCGCGCGCGCGCGGAGCAAAAACCTCCATTTGGGAAAGGGCCGGCAGGACCCGGAACCGGGCCGAACCTCTTCACGTAAGCAGGTAACTCTCTTTCCTATCTGGAGTCGCCATGGGCAACCTCGTCTTTGGTCTCGCACTCCTCGCCATCGCCTTCTTCCTGCGCGTCGGCGCCGCCACCGTGCGCGCCGAGAGCGGCGGAGGCGTGGGGCGTCCCGTCGCCGGGGGGCTGCGCGTGGCGAGCTACGTCGCCATCACCCTGGGTGTCGTACTGGTGCTGCTCTCGATGTTCGTCGTCGTCGATGCGGGCAAGGTCGGCGTCCGCCACGCGTTCGGCTTCGTCGATCCCACGCCGCTGCTGCCCGGAATCCGCTTCGTCACACCGTGGTCGTCCGTAGAGCGCTACACGACGCGTGAGGAGCAGTATCCGTTCTCGGGCGAGCAGGTCGAGGAAATCGCGGCGTTGTCGCGCGAGCAGATGGGGATGACAGTCGATGTCGGGCTGCGCTGGCAGATCGATCCGGCCCAGGCGGCGCACATCTACACCGAGATCGGCAACGAGGATCAGATCCACAGCGCCGTCCGGAACGCCATCCGCCAAGGTGTGCGCGATGCGATGGTGCAGTACTCGATCAACGACATCTCCAAGCGCACGCAGATCGCCAAAACGATGGAAGATCTCGTCGACTCGGCGCTGGTGACGCAGCCGCGCGCCGGCGGGCCGCCCTTCCGCATCGCCACCGTCACGGCGTTCTTCCTGCGCGATCTCCAGCCGCCGGCGCAGGTCGTCCAGGCGATCAACAACAAGATCGCGCAGGAGCAGCAGGTCGAGACCGAGCGGCACCGCGTTGAGGTCGCTCGACTCCAAGCCGAACAACAGAAGCTGCTGAATACGACGCTGACCGCCGAGGCACTGACGCGGCAATACTTCGACGTGCTGCGCGAGCTCAAGACCTCGAACAACATGATCATTCTCGTCCCGACCGAGGGCGGGATTCCGGTGTTGAACATCGGCGACCTGCGCCAGAACCTGCGGCGTCCCTCCCCTTGAAGCCGCTCGTGACGATCACGCGCCAGTACGCGTCCGGCGGCTCGGAGATCGCCCGGCGCGTCGTCCAGCAGCTCCCCGGATGGACGTTGATCGACAACGAATTCGTCGAGCAGGTATCGCGGCTCGCCGGCCTGCCCGAGGAGGAGGTGGCCCGGCGCGAAGAACGCACGCCGGGGCTGCTCGAGCGGTTGGCCCGCACCCTGGCGATCGCGTCGCCGGAAATGTTCGTGGCAACGGGGGAGCATCCGATGCCCGTCGACACCGTGGAAGACGAGCAGATCGTCAAAACAACGGAACGCGTGATCGAAGAAGCCGCGGCGGAGGGACGCGTCGTGCTGGTGGGCCGGGGCGCGCAGGCCGTCCTCGCGACGAGGCCCAACGCGCTGCACGTCTATATCGTCGCGTCCAAGCCGTTCCGGAAAACGGTCGCGATCGAGCGGCTCGGCGTGAGCCCGTCAGACGCGGACGCGATGATGCAGGAAACCGATGGGCACCGCGACGAGTACGTCAAAAGCCACTACGGCCGCGACCGGCAGGACCTCACGCAGTACGATCTGGTGCTGAATGCCGAGCGGCTGGGATTTGAGGGCGCGGCGTCCGCGATCGTGTCGGAGATCAAGCGGCGCGGATGGTAGGCACCGTCAGGCCGGCGATCGTCACCGCCACGGTGACAATCGCGCCGCCCGCCGCAATCGTCGTCGGCACGCCCGTGTGTTCGGCCACGATTCCGAAGAGAAAGGCGCCGAACGGCGCCATCCCCACGAAGACGAACGAATAGAATCCCATGATCCGGCCGCGCAGGTGGTCGGGCGCGGCCATCTGCAGCAGCGTATTGGTGATCGAGTTGTTGACGATCATGGCGCAGCCGGCGAGGCCGAGCAGCACCATCGACAGCGCCAGCGAGCGCGATCCCGCGAACAGGATGAGCAGAATCCCGAACGCGGTGCCACCCATCAGCATGAGCCGGCCGCGCGCGCGAATCCGGGCCGAGTAGATCGCCACGGCCAGCGCCCCCAGGACCGCGCCGATGCCGACCGAGGATGTGAGCGCGCCATACCCTCCGGCGCCCCGATGCAGTACGTCCCGCGCGAACACCGGCATCATCGTGAGGTAGGGGAATCCGAAAATGCTCAGAATGGCGGTCAGGATCATCAGCACGCGCAGCCGGGCATCGTTGCGCAGATACACGAGGACTTCCCGAAAACCGGCCCAGACGGATCCGGTATTCTCGATGCGCTGGCGGGGCGGCAGCGTCATCAGGAGCAACCCGGCAATGACGGCGATGTAGCTCAGCCCGTTCAGGAAATAGCACCACGCGATGCCGACCGCGGCGATGAGCACTCCGGCAATCGCGGGACCGATGACGCGCGCGCCGTTGAACAGCGACGAATTCAGCGCGATCGCGTTCATGAGATCGTCCTTGCCGACCATGTCGTACACGAACGACTGCCGCATCGGGATGTCGAACGCGCTCGCGATGCCGAGCAGCGTCGCGAGCGTGAGCACGTGCCACACCTGAATCACGCCGGTCCACACGAGGATCGCGACCGCGAAGGCCTCGAGCATGAACGCGACCTGCATGAAGACGATGAACCGGCGCTTGTCGGTGCGGTCGGCGATGACGCCGGCGTACAGGCTGAACAACAGCACGCCGAGCGAGCTCAGCGCCGAGGTCAGGCCGACGTAGAAGGGAGAATTCGTGAGCGTGAGGATCAGCCAGCCCTCGCCCACGTTCTGCATCCAGGTGCCGATGAGGGAAATGCCCTGGCCGATGAAAAAGAGACGGAAGTTGCGGTGGGAAAGAGCCCCGAGTCCGTAGCGCCGCGCAGCTTCTGTCATTGACACCAAATTAAGGGCTTATGGAAATCCAATGTTCCGCCTTGCTGTTCGACCTGGACGGCGTGCTCGTCGATTCCCGCGCCGTCGTGGAACGGGTCTGTCGCTTGTGGGCCGCGCGGCTGGGAATCGAGACCGAGGCGCTGCTGCGCGTCGCGCACGGCCGGCGCACGCGCGATACCGTCAGAATCGTCGCGCCGCACCTCGACCCCGAAAGCGAAGCCGCGTGGATCGACGACCAGGAGCTCCAGGACACCGACGGGCTCGTGGAGGTGCCCGGAGCGGGGCGCTTCGTGAGGAGCCTGCCCGACGGCCGGTGGGCCGTCGTCACGTCGTGCGGGCGTGACCTCGCGCGGCTGCGGCTCGCGTCGGTCGGGCTGCCCACCCCCGCGGTCCTCATCACCAGCGACGACGTGCACGCCGGCAAACCGGCGCCCGACTGCTACCGCCTGGGCGCGCGGCGGCTCGGCGTCGATCCCGCAGCGTGCGTCGTGTTCGAAGACGCGCCGCCGGGGATCGCGGCCGGGCTCGCCGCAGGCGCGCGCGTCGTTGCGCTTCGCACCACGCATCCGGACGCGGACTTTTCCGCGGCCACGGCGGTGATCTCGGATTACACCGCCTTACGCGCGCGCCAGGCTGGGACCAGCCTCGTTGTGCTAGATTAGGCATCGATGCGTTACACGACCTACAGCCGTTATGTCTCCGGCCTGCTCGAGACGCTCAACCTCCAGGCGCTGCTCGACCAGCTCGCCGACTTCTTGTTGCAGTCGGGATTTGCGGGCGGGCCGTATTCGCATCCGTTCTGGGGCGAATTCGGCGACGAAGATCCCGACCGCTCGCTCGACGCGCTGCGCCAGGCGATCCTCCAGGCGCTCATGGATTCGGGACAGCTCACGCCCGAAATGCTCGGCGCGCTGCGCGGCGAATCGACCGGCGACGCTCAGAAAGACACCGACCTGCAGAAGCAGCTCGCCGATCTGCTCGACCAAATCGTCCAGAAGCTGATCGACGAAGGGTATCTCAATCTTCAGCAGGCGCCGAAGATGCCCGGCGCGCAGCAGCCCGTGCTGGGCCCCGGCGGCATGGCGAAGGAAGCGGCGCAACAGGTGCAGTTCAATCTCACCGACAAGGGCATCGACTTCCTCGGCTACCGCACGCTGAAGCATCTGCTCGGCAGCATCGGGAAATCGAGCTTCGGCGCGCACGAGACGGAGCATCTCGCGACCGGCGTCGAGACCGAGGCCGCGAGCAAGCGCTACGAGTATGGCGACACGCTGAACCTCGACGTAAACGCGACGCTGTCGCATGCGCTGAAGCGCGAGGGCCTGGGCGTGCCCATCAATCTCGAGTACGACGACTTGATGGTGTATCAGGCCGAGTATCGCTCGTCTTCGGCGACGGTGTTGATGCTCGATTGCTCACACTCGATGATTCTCTACGGTGAGGATCGATTCACGCCGGCGAAGAAGGTCGCGCTGGCGCTCACCCACCTCATTCGCACCCAGTTTCCTGGCGACACGCTGCGCGTGGTCCTGTTCCACGACACTGCCGAGGAGATTCCGCTGGCGCAGCTCGCGCACGCGCAGGTGGGGCCGTATCACACGAACACCACGGAAGGGCTGAAGCTCGCGCGGCGGATCCTGATGGGGCAGCGCAAGGACATGCGCCAGATCATCATGATCACCGACGGGAAACCCTCGGCGCTGACGCAGCCCGACGGCCGGATCTACGTGAACTCGATGGGGCTCGACCCCCACATCTTGCAGGCGACCTACCGCGAAGTGGCGCTGTGCCGGCGCAGCGGCATTCTGATCAACACGTTCATGCTGGCGCGTGACCGCAGCCTGGTGGAGTTCGTGAAGAAGGTGTCGGCGATCTGCCGCGGCAAAGCCTACTTCACGAACACGATGACGCTGGGGCAGTTCATTCTGATGGACTTCATGAGAAGGAAGACTCGGCGCGTAAGCTGAGTTATGACTTTTGGGGCGGTCTGCAGAACTCCCCGCCTGATCCCTGGTATGAAGACGCCTCAATCGTTCGAGGAGTTTTCATGCCAGTGCGCCGTCCGCTCTTCGCCCTCTGCCTGCTCGGTCTCGCCTGTTCATCCGATGGCTTGGGCCCCCTAACGCCGGGAACGTACGCCAGTGTCACCGGCGGCTTCCTCTATAGTTGCGGATTCACGACCGAAGGGGTCGGCACCTGCTGGGGCGACAACGCCACCGGACAGGGTGGCAACGGCGTCATGAGCAGCATCGACTCGGCACCCACACCGATTCACGGCCTCCTGCTCTTCAAACAGATCGACGCCGGTTCGGGCCATACCTGCGGGCTGGTTCCGGACGGCCGAGCCTACTGCTGGGGCGTCAGCAATGACGGCGCCCTGGGAAGCGACACGACGACGCGGAGTCCCCTCCCGACTCCAGTAGCGGGCGGCCTCACATTCAAGGAGATCTCGGCAGGCGCTAACTCCACCTGCGCGCTCACGACCAGCGGCGTCGCGTATTGCTGGGGGGCGAACAATTTCGGCCAGCTCGGCCGTGACACCACGAGCACGCAGACGCCGGTCGCGGTCGAGACCAATCTCACGTTCACGAAGATCGCCGTCGGGCAGTACTACGCGTGCGCCATCGCCACGGGCGGCGCCGCCTATTGCTGGGGCTCGAACACCTACGGCAACCTCGGCACTACCGACACCACGACGCATGCCGGGCCGCGGCTGGTCGCGGGCGGGCTGGACTTCAAGGCGATCTCCGCCGCGAGTTTCCACAGCTGCGCTATCACGACGAATGGTGCGGCCTATTGCTGGGGAGCCGGGCTGCTCGGCATCCTCGGCAACGGGGCGAAGGACGATCACCCGACGCCCGTCCCGGTGAGTGGCGGTCACCAGCTCGTGGATATCAGCGTGGGAGCCAACCACACGTGCGCGCTGGCGACCGGCGGACAGCTCTTCTGCTGGGGATCCAACGAAGTCGCTCAGCTTTCCGGCGCGTCAACGGAATCGTGCACGACCAACGGCATCAACGTCGTCTCCTGCACGTCGACTCCGATCGCCGCCGCATCCGGTCACGAGTTCCGAAGCGTCTCCGCGGGCGCCTTCCACACGTGCGCGATCGCGAGTGCCGGCGGCGCCTTCTGCTGGGGTGGGAACGGCCGCGGGGCCATCGGGAATGGCGTGACTGGCGGCACGGTCGCTACGCCGTTCGAAGTGCCGGTGCCGTCGGTCGACTAACTCCCGGCGAGTTTCCTAGTAGCTCAGCGCGGCGCGGAGGATCGGGTCCCTTCCCCGCACGTAGTCCTCAAAGCGCAGCCGGATTTCCCGATCGAGCGGCAGGTACTCGCGTCGTCCCAGGG
>Ga0070680_100001597_pt1 | contig 16550 bp, 12 predicted proteins | sample KBSC73BmetaG_FD_64672 | JGI IMG/M metagenome (GOLD analysis project Ga0070680, IMG submission 64672) | Corn rhizosphere microbial communities from Kellogg Biological Station, Michigan, USA - KBS C7-3B metaG | ecosystem: Host-associated > Plants > Roots > Rhizosphere | place: USA: Michigan...
CGTCGTGATCGCGACGACGCGGCCGGAGACGATGCTCGCCGACGTCGCCGTCGCCGTGAATCCCGACGACCCGCGCTACCGCGATCTCGTCGGCAAGCGGGTGCGTCTGCCAATTCTCGACCTGGCGATTCCAGTGATCGCCGACGAATACGCCGATCCGGCGTTCGGCACCGGCGTGGTGAAGATCACGCCGGCGCACGACGCGAACGATTTCGAGGTCGGCAAGCGCCACGCGCTGCCAATGCCGGTGGTGATCGACGAACACGGCGTGCTGCACGAAGGCGAGGACGCGAGCGGCCGCGTGCCCGCCGCGCTCGACGGACTCGATCGGTTCGAGGCGCGCGACCGTATTGTCGCGATGCTCGGCGAATCCGGCGCACTGCAGAAGATCGAGACGCATCAACATTCGGTGCGGCACTGCTATCGGTGCGACACCGTGGTCGAGCCGCGCCTGTCGGATCAGTGGTTCGTGAAGATGGAACCGCTCGCTCGCCCCGCGCTGCAGGCGGTGCGCGACGGCGCGATTCGCATCCTGCCAGAGCGTTGGGAAGCGGTATACGTGAACTGGCTCACCAACATCCGCGACTGGAACATCTCGCGGCAGCTGTGGTGGGGGCATCGCGTGCCGGTGTGGTACTGCGACGAATGCGATCCGCCGCAGCAGGTGATCGTCAGCCGTGAGGACATTACCGAGTGTCCGTACTGCGGCTGCCCGGTGCGGCAGGACGAGGACGTGCTCGACACCTGGTTCTCATCGTGGCTCTGGCCGATGTCGACGCTCGGCTGGCCCGACGAATTGTCGCGCGACCTCGCGGCCTTCTATCCGACGGACACGCTCGTCACGGCGCCGGAGATTCTGTTCTTCTGGGTCGCGCGCATGATCATGTCGGGCTACGAGTTCATGGGGCGCGCCCCGTACCACACGGTGTATCTGCACGGCACGGCGCGCGACACGCAGCACCGCAAGATGTCGAAGTCGCTCGGCAACGGCATCGATCCGCTCGACGTGGTGAAGCTCTACGGCGCCGACGCGCTGCGCTGGACGCTGATCGCCGGCATGGGCATGGGCGCCGACGTCATTCTCGATCCGAGCGACATCGACAAGTCGTTCGCGACTGGGCGCAACTTTGGGACGAAGCTCTGGAACATCGGTCGCTTTCTGCTCGATCGGGCCGGCACCGCGGCGGTGCGCCCGATCGCGTCGATCGGCGCGGACGAGCTCACGCGCGCCGACGCGTGGATTCTCGCGCGGCTCGATGCGGCGATCGACGAATGCGACCGCGCGCTCGGACCGCTGCGTCCGACCGTGCCGCATGCGTCGCCGGATACGCACGTGTGGAGCGACGCCGAACGATATGCGGGGCTCAAGCTCAACGAATACGCCGAATCGGCGCGGCGGTTCGTCTGGAACGAATTGGCGGACTGGTATTTGGAATCGCTGAAGTCACGCCTCGAGACGGCTGGGCCGGACCGCGAGGTCGCGCGCGCCGTGCTGGTGCACGCGTTCGACAGCGCGCTGCGCCTGCTGCATCCGATCGTGCCGTTCATCACCGAAGCGCTCTGGCAGCGATTGCCGGAGCGCGAGCCCGGCGCATTTCTGGCCCGCGCAAGCTGGCCCGCGCGCAGCGAGGTGGACGTCGCGACCGCGGCGCGCGAGTTCGAGCTGGTGCGCGAAGCGGTGCTGGCGATTCGCCAGATTCGCGGCGACTACGCCGTGGCGCCGAGCCGGGCGATCGAGGCGTTCGTGCGTCCGCCGGCTGCCCAGGACGCCGCGCGCGCGGTGTTGGACGAGGAGAGCCAGACGATCGGCCGCCTGTGTCGCGCGCAGGTGCACGCCGCCGACGGCACCGCGCCTCGCGCCGCGGCGCACGCGGTGCTTGCCGGCGGCACGGAGATCATCGTGCCGCTCGCGGGACTGATCGACGTCGACAAGGAATGCGCGCGCATGCGCACCGAGGTGGCGGAGCTCGACAAGCAGATCGCGTCGCGCGCCGGCCGCCTCGAGAATCCGAAGTACGTCGAGCGCGCGCCGGCACCGATCGTGGCCAACGACCGGGCGACGCTGGAGGAGATGCGATCGAAGCGCGAGCAGCTCGCGGCAAAGGTGCGGTCGCTGTGCGGCGCCTGATCGCGCTGGTGCTGGCCGCGGGCTGTGCGTCCGCGGGCCAGCCGCCCGGCGGTCCGGAACGGCACGTGCCGCCGGAGATCGTCTCGGTGCTCCCCGATTCCGGGCAGACCAACGCGACGGTGAAGTACGCTCAATTCCAGTTCGACGAAGTGGTGAGCGACCGGCCGAGCGGCAGCGGAACGACGCTCGATCAGCTTTTTCTCATCTCGCCGCGCACCGGTGCACCGGAGGTGTCGTGGCACCGATCGCGCATCACCGTACGCCCGCACGGCGGCTTTCGTCCAAATACGGCGTACCGCATCACGATGCTGCCAGGCCTGGCGGATCTGCGGGGCAACGTCCGGAAGGATACGCGAACGCTCCTGTTCTCCACCGGGCCGACCTTTCCGCGCTTCAGCATTCCCGGCCGCGTCTTCGATTGGGCGGCGCAGCGCCCGGCGGCCGGCGCGTACATCGAAGGCATCGCACGCGGCGACACGACGCTGGTCTATCTCGCGGCGGCGGATTCGACGGGCGAGTTCGACCTCGGCCCGCTCGATACGGGAACGTATCTCGTCCGCGCGATCGTCGATCAGAACTCCAATCGCAAGCTGGACCGCAACGAGAAGTGGGACACGGTATCCGTCGACGTCTCGACGACGCGGCCGGCAATCGAGCTGCTGGCCATCGAACGCGATTCCGTGCCGCCAGCGTTCGACAACATCGTCGTCACGGATAGCGTGACGCTGCGTGTCTCGTTCGACAAGGCGCTCGACCCCAATCTGACGCTGAATCCGTCGCTGTTCCGGCTGCAGCGCGCCGATTCGACGACACTCACGATCGTCCGCGTGCAGGCGCTCAGCTTCGTCCAACAGGCCCAGCGGGCGCGCGCCGCCGATTCCACGCGACGAGCGGATTCGCTGCGCGCCGCGAGCGGAATTCCGACTGCGCGGCCCGCGCCCGGCACCATCCCCACGGTGACACCACCGCCGCCGCGACCGCACGTTCCCCCGCCAGACCGCGCGGTCGTCATCACGCTCGCGCCGGCAAATCCGCTCGTCGTCGGGCAGGAGTATCGCCTGTCGGCGCATGGAATTCGCAACCTGCTCGGCAACGCGCAGGACATCACGCGAACGTTCACCGTACCCAAGCCGGCGCCGCCGGATACCACGCGGACGGTACCGGCCGACAGCACGCGCCGGCCGCCGGCCGCGCCGCGTCGGCCGCACTGACGTCATGCCGACCGACGCCCGACGCGCCCTGCCCAGCGTCACCGCGCTCCTCGCGAGCGACTCGATTCGCCCGCTGCTCGAGCGCGCGCCGCACGCGGTTGTCGTCGACGCGATTCGGCGGACCATCGACGCGGCGCGCGCCCGGCCCCAGGCGGCGCCGCGCGACGAGCGCGCCTGGGGCGAGGCCGTGAGCGCGACGCTTGCCGACGCGCTGCAGCCGTCGCTCCGCCCGGTGTTGAACGGAACGGGCGTGGTGCTGCACACCAATCTCGGACGCGCGCCGCTGGCGGCCGTCGCCATTGAGGCGATCGTTCGCGTCGCATCAGGATTCTCCAATCTCGAGCTGGATCTCGACACGGGTGCACGCGGTTCGCGACACGTACACTGCGCCGCGCTCCTTCGCGAGCTCACCGGCGCGGAGGACGCGCTGGTGGTCAACAACGGCGCGGCGGGCATGGTACTCGCGCTCAACACGCTCGCGGATCAGCGCGACGCAGTCGTGTCGCGCGGCGAGCTGGTGGAGATCGGCGGCAGCTTCCGCATTCCGGACATCATGCAGAAGAGCGGTGCGCGGCTCGTGGAAGTGGGGACGACGAACCGCACGCACCTCGATGATTACCGTCGCGCGATCGGCGCCGACACTGCCGCCATCGTCAGAGTGCACCGGAGCAACTTCGCGGTCGCGGGCTTCGTGGCCGACGTCGGCGCCGCCGAGCTGGCATCGCTGTGCGCCGAACGCGGGCTGCCGTTGATCCACGATCTCGGCAGCGGACTGCTGATCGACCTCGCGCCCATCGGGCTCACCGGCGAGCCGACAGCGCGCGACGCGATCCGCGGCGGCGCCTCCGTCGTGACGATGAGCGGCGACAAGCTGCTCGGCGGACCGCAGGCCGGCATCGTGCTCGGAAGCGCGCGCATGATTGCGGCGATTCGCGCCAATCCGCTCGCTCGGTCATATCGCGTCGACAAATTGACGCTCGCCGCGCTCGAGGCAACGCTCGCGTTGTATCGCGATCCGCCGCGCGCTTTGCGGGAGATCCCGGCGCTGGCGCAGCTCGGCGCAACGGTCGGGGAGCTGCGGCCGCGGGCCGAGCGCGTGGCTGGCGCGCTCGCGTCATCAAACGTCGCCGTCGTCGACACGGTGGCGAGCGTTGGCGGCGGTGCGTTCCCGACCGCGCAGATTCCCTCCGTCGCGCTGGCAATCGCCGGCGACGCGACGCGAGTCGAGCAGCGATTGCGTGCCGGTGACCCGCCGCTCCTCGCGCGCGTCGCCGACGGCCGCGTGCTGATCGACATGCGCACGATCTTTCCCGCCGACGACGAGCGGTTGCCGGCGATCGTACGCGCCGCGACAGCATGAGCGGCCGACCAGCGGCATTTCTCGATCGCGACGGCACGATCATTCGTGACAGCAACTATCTGCGCGATCCAGCGGACATCGTGCTGCTGCCGAATGCGGCGGCGGCGATCCGCAAATTGAACGAGCGCGACATCGCGGTGATCGTCGTGACGAATCAGTCGGGCATCGCGCGTGGTCTGCTCAATCACAACGATTATCAGGCCGTGCGCGCACGGCTCGACGACATGCTGCGCGCCAGTGGGGCGCGCATCGACGCGAGCTACATGTGCCCGCACCATCCCGATGTCAGCGGGCCGTGCGAGTGCCGCAAGCCGGGCGTCGGTCTATATCGTCGCGCGATCGCCGAGCAGGATCTCGATGGCGCCCGCTCGCTGTACGTCGGCGACCGGTGGCGGGACGTGGCGCCGGCGGCGACGTTCGGCGGCATCGGCATCATGCTGCTCGTCGAGTCGACGCCGCCGGACGATCGCGATCGTGCCGCCGCCGAGCGCATTCCGACGGCGTCGTCGCTCTCGGACGCGGTCGATCGATTTCTCGGCGCGCTTCCGACCTCCGCCGATGGGCAATAGACTCCGCGCATGAGATCGCGCATCGCCGTGCTGGCGTCGGGCGGAGGCTCGAACCTGCAATCCATTCTCGAGTACTTCGACGCGCTCGGCGAGCGGCGCGGCGGCGACGTCGTACTCGTCGCGAGCGACCGTGAATCGGCCGGCGCCCTGGCGCGCGCGAGCCGCCGCGGTATTCCACAACGCGTGCTCGCGCCAGCCGAGGACGCCGACGGACGCTCGCTGCTCGCGGTGTTGACGCAGCATGGCGTCGATCTCATCGTGCTCGCCGGGTACTTGCGGCTGGTGCCGTCGCCGGTGGTGCGTCAGTTCGAAGGACGCATCGTGAACGTGCATCCGGCACTGCTCCCGGCATTCGGCGGCGCAGGCATGTTTGGCGCTCGCGTACACCGCGCGGTGATCGATGCCGGGGTGAGAGTCACCGGTGTCACGGCGCATTTCGTCGACGACGAGTACGACCGGGGACGCATCATCGCACAGTGGCCCGTGCCCGTGTTTCCGAGCGACGACAGCGGCACGCTCGCGGCCCGCGTGCTGCGCGTCGAGCATCTCGTCTACCCGCGCGTGGTCGACGCGGTGGCGAGCGGCCGCACCACTCTGGCCAATTGCGCCATCAGTACCAGCGACACCATCATCGACGTTCGTCCCGCCTTCACCCTGCTGCCGCATGAGGACTCCCGCCTTGCCGAGAACATCGCCCTCGCTCTGGGCTGCTGAACGACGCGCCGTGGCCGCGGCGCTCATTGTCGTCGTGTCCATGGCCGGACCCGCGCGCGCGCAGGACACCACCGCCGCGCCGTACGCGGCCGCCGTGGCGTCGTGGATCGCGCTGGTGGCCACGCCCGGATACGAGCAATTGGCCACGGATCGGATCGAGAGCGCGACGTCCGGGTGGCAACGCGACGAGATCGGCAATCTCGTCTTCAAGGTCGGTTCCGGCAGCCCGACGCGCGTGGTGGCGTGCGGCCTCGACGAGACAGGATACGTCGTCAGCGAGATCACCGACGATGGCTATCTGCGCGTGCACCAGGCGGGCGCGAATCGGCACGTCGGTCTCTGGGATCAGTTTCACGAAGGCCAGCGCGTCGTGGTATGGGCCGTCGATCGCGCCAATCCGGCGCGGCCGCGGAACGTGCCCGGCGTGTTCGCGGTGCGCAGCAATCACCTCTGGCGCGGCCGGACCGCCGACGAAGCGCCGGCGTCGATTGAGAATTTGTATATCGATGTCGGCGCGCGTTCGCGGGCGGAAGCGGAGCACATGGGCATCGACGTGCTCGACCCGGTGGCGAGCGACTGGCCCGAGTGGACGTTCGCCGATTACGTAGCCGGCCCGGCGGCGGCGAATCGCGCCGGCTGCGCGGCCGTCGCAGCCGCCGCGGCGACGACGAATCGCGCGGCGCGCGGACAATCGATCTACATCATCGCGGCACAGAAGTCATTTGACTGGACCGGCCTGAGCTCGGCCCTCACGCGGCTCGGCCACGTCGACACGCTCACGATTCTCGGGGCGATCGGCGGCCGGGAGCCGATCGCCTACAACGGACCAGTCGTCGCTCGTCCGATTCGGGCGCCGTGGCCGGCGCTTCCCGGTATCGATGTGGGCGCGGTGCTCCAGGTGCGCGCGCCGGCCCGCTACTCCGGTACGCTCGCCGAAACATTGCGCGAACGCGACATCGTGTCGCTGTTCGAGGCGGCGGCGGTCGCCGGCGGCAGCACCGGCGCCCCACCGCCGATTCGGCTCGCACACGCGTGGACCGCGGCGCCCCCGGTGATTCAGCGCGACGCGTACTCGCGCTACGCCGACGTGCTCTCGAAGCTCGCCGACATCTACGCCGTGTCCGGACACGAAGAGCCGATGCGCAGCGCCGTACAGGAGTTGCTGCCGGCGTGGGCGCGCGACTCCGCGGTCGTCGACACCGCGGGCAATCTCGTGCTGGCCATGGGCCCGGATCGCGATACGTCAGTGTTCGTCGCACACCTCGACGAGATCGGGTTCGAGGTCACGCGCATTGCCCGCGACGGCACCGTGTCGCTGCGCAATCGCGGCTCGTTCTTTCCATTTCTCTGGGAGGGGCAGACCGCGCTCCTGCACCGGCCGGACGACGTGATTCCGAGCCGCACGGGAAAGCTCGGATGCGGCGCCGATCGCGGCGGACCGCTGCGCGGCATCTTCATTCCGCGCGACAGCTCGACCGATCGTGAACCGCGCGAGCTCACCGCCTGGTTCGGTCTCGACTCGGCAGGACTCGCCGCGGAAGGCGTGCACGCGGGATCGTCCGTCACGAGCTACAAATGTTCGGCGCGATTGGGCACGGTGCGATTCACTGCCCGCTCGACCGACGACCGCGCGGGCGACACCGCGTTGCTTCTCGCGTTGGACAGCATCGTTCCCGCGAAGCTCACGCACAAGGTGATCTTCGCCTGGTCGGTGCGCGAGGAGGGTGGACTGCTCGGCTCCAAGGCACTGGCGGCCGAGCTCGGGCCGACCGTGGGAATCGTGCATGCGGTGGACACGTTCGTCTCGTCGGACTCGCCGGTCGAGAGCGAGCGATTCGCCCACGCGACATTGGGAGACGGTGCCGTGGTGCGCGCGCTGGACAACTCGAGCGTCGCCTCGCCGTCGGAGGTGGACCGCGTGGTGCGGCTGGCGAAGCTGGCGCGCATTCCGCTGCAGGTCGGCGTGACGAACGGCGGCAACGACGGATCGCAGTTCGCCCGATACGGCGCGATCGACGTCGCACTCGCGTGGCCGCTCCGCTATAGTCACTCGCCCGCCGAAGTGATCGATCTGCGCGATCTCCGATCGTTGTCGGAAGTGATTGCCGCGGTGGCGAAAGCCAAATGAGTCCGTGGTCCGTAGTCCGTGGTCCGTCGACGTGCCTCCACGGACTACGGACTATGGACCACGGACGAGCCGATTTCCTCTACTTCACCTGACCTCGCATGCGCGCCCTTCTCTCCGTCTCCGACAAGACCGGTCTCACCGACTTCGCGCGGGGGCTCGCCGATCTCGGGTGGGAGCTCGTGTCCACGGGCGGCACGGCGCGCGCGCTGCGCCAGACCGGCCTCGAGGTGCACGACGTCAGCGACGTCACCGGTTTTCCGGAGATGATGGATGGCCGCGTGAAGACGCTGCATCCGGCGGTGCACGGCGGACTGCTCGCGCGGCGCGACGAACCCGAACACATGGCTGCCCTGGCCGAGCACGAGATCACGCCGATCGATCTGGTGGCGGTGAATCTGTACCCGTTTCGCGAAACCGTCGCGCGCGCGAACGTGACGCCGGAGCAGGCGATCGAGCAGATCGACATCGGCGGTCCGAGCATGCTGCGGTCGGCGGCAAAGAACGCGGACTCCGTGTGGGCGATCGTCGATCCGGCGGATTACACACGCGTGCTCGCGGCCCTGCGCGCCGGCGATGCCGATTACGATTTGCGCCGCCTCCTCGCCGGCAAGGTGTTCGCGCACACGGCAGCCTACGACGCGGCGATCGCGGCGTGGTTCGCCGAACAGCGCGAAGACAAGTTCCCGGCGACGATCGTCGTGGCATTCGATCGCGCCCAGGCGCTGCGGTACGGCGAGAATCCGGGACAAGCTGCCGCGTTCTACACCGAGCGGCCCGGCGCCGGGTTGGCCGGGCTCACGCAGCGCGGCGGCAAGGAACTCTCATTCAACAATCTGCTCGACCTCGAAGGAGCGCTGCTCGCCGTCGATCCGTTCAGCGACCGGACGGCGTGCGCGATCGTGAAGCACACGACCCCGTGCGGTCTCGCCGTCGGAGCCAGTGCGCTCGACGCGTATCGAAAGGCGCTTGCGTGCGATCCGGTGTCGGCGTTCGGCTCGGTGATCGCGTTCACCGTGCCGGTCGACAATGCGACCGCGGATGCGGTGTCGAGTCTGTTCGTCGAATGCATCGTCGCGCCGGAGTTCAGCGACGGCGCCGTCGAGATCCTCGGCCGCAAGAAGAACCTTCGCGTGCTCGAGGGCCGTGCCTCGTGGGGACCGCGCAGCCTCGACTACAAGCGCGTGCGCGGCGGTGTGCTCGTGCAGGAGCGGGCGCCTCGCACCGTCGACGAAACGGAGTGGCGCGTCGTCACGAAGCGCCAGCCGACCGACATCGAATGGCGCGATCTGCGGTTTGCCTGGCGCGCCGTGGCGTCGGTGAAGTCGAACGCGATCGTGCTCGCGCGCGACGAGGCGACGATCGGCATCGGCGCTGGGCAGATGTCGCGTGTCGACGCCGCGTTCCTGGCCGTACACAAGGCCGAAATATCCGGACTGCCGACCGCCGACGCCGTGCTCGGTTCAGACGCCTACTTCCCGTTTCGCGATGGCGTGGACCAGGCGGCCGGCGCCGGCGTTCGAGCGATCATCCAACCGGGCGGCTCGATTCGAGACGCCGAGGTGATCGCGGCGGCGGACGAGCACGAGATCGCGATGATCGTGACCGGCCGGCGACAGTTCCGTCACTAGAGTGATGCGCTAGTAGCGTAGCTCCTACGCTGCCATCATCTTTCAGGTTCGCCCCGCTCCATCGAGCGGGGCGCTTGCTGTCGCACACCTTCCTGATCGCAATGGCGACCACCTCCCCGAATACCGAGCTGGACTACCGCCCATCGTATCTCGCGGCGCTGATCGTGTCGCTCGCTGCGCTGGTGCTCTATCTCGTGACGCTGTCGCCGTCGACGGCCATGTGGGACACGAGCGAGTACATCGCTGCGGCCTATACGCTCGGATTGCCGCATCCGCCGGGCAATCCGCTGTTCGTGATTCTCGGACGCGTGTTCTCGATCCTGCCAATCGCGTCGTCGGTGGCCGTGCGCATCAACATTCTCGCGGCGATCTGCAGCGCGGCGTCGGCGGGCATGTGGTTCCTGGTCACCGAGCGCGTGCTCGTGGGCTGGTTCACCGCGCGCTGGCAGCGTGTGTTCGGCGGCGTGCTCGCCGCGTTGATCGGCGCGACGGCGTTCACGGTCTGGAACCAGTCCGTGGTGAACGAGAAGGTGTACACCGTGTCGCTCGTCGGCATTGCGATCATCTCCTGGCTGATGATTCGCTGGGCCGACGATCCGGACGGCCCGCGCGCCGACCGGCTGCTCGTGCTCGTGGCGTACCTCTGCGGACTGGGCTACGCGAATCACATGGCCGGCATGCTCGCCGCGCCCGCCGTGGGACTCGCGGTGCTCATCATCCGGCCTCGGACGATTCTGCGCTGGAAGCTCCTGCTCGCCTGCGCCGGCGTGCTGCTGTTCGGGTTGACGCCGTTCGCGACGCAGCCGATTCGATCGGCGTACTTTCCGGCGATCAACGAGGGCGAGCCGACGGCGTGCCACACGAAGCTCGAGCTGTCATGCACGTTCTCGAAAGGCACCTACGACGCCTTCGTCTACAACTTCAACCGCGGTCAGTACGGCAAGCCCGACCTGAACGATCGTCAGGCGACGTTCGGGCAGCAGATCGGCATGTGGTGGCTGTATTTCAAGTGGCAGTGGATTCGCGACGCGCACGACGTGCATCCGTTCGCCCAGGCGCTGCTCGCCGCCGTGTTCCTCGTGCTCGGACTGATCGGCGGCTGGGTACACTGGCAACGCGACCGACGAAGTTTCTGGTATTTCGGGCCGCTGATGTTCACGATGACGCTGCTGCTCATCTACTATCTGAACTTCAAGCTCGGTGCCTCGCAGGATCCGGCCAGCCCCGCGCCGCACGAGGTGCGTGACCGCGACTACTTCTTCCTCTGGAGCTTCTCGGCCTGGGGCGTGTGGGCGGCGCTCGGCCTGCTGTACATCTGGGAATCGATCGCCGCGCTCTTCGGCACCGAGAACGTGCGCGTCGGCCGCGAGTCGTTCGCGCTGCCGAAGCGAAACAGCTGGGCGTACGCGTCGCCGATTCTCGTCCTGGCAATCATCCCGATCTTCGCAAACTGGCATTGGGCGTCACGTGCAGGCCATCGCGACACGCGCGATTTCGCCGCCGACCTGCTCAACTCCGTCGAGCCGTATGGCGTGCTGATCACGGTCGGCGACAACGACACGTTCCCGCTCTGGTACGCGCAGGAAGTGGAAGGGATTCGCCGCGACGTCGTCGTCGCCAACACGTCGCTGCTCAACACCGATTGGTACGTGCGGCAGATCATTCGCCGGCCGGTGTATGCGTATGATGCCGCGAAAGGGCCGGCGATCTACCGGGACAAGCAGTGGGTGAAGCCGGCCAGCTCGCCGATTCACATGACGATGGCGGACGCCGACTCGGTGCCGGAGTACTATCCGATGGATTCGCCGATGACGTTCCACGCCGGCGCGATCACGGCGACGATCGATCCGCGCAACCTCGACCACGGCGTGCTCCAGCGCGCGGATCTGTTCGTCCTGCGCATGATCCAGGATGCGTGGCCGCAGCGTCCGATCTACTTCGCGCGCACCTCCGGCGGTTACGCCCGAACGCTCGGCCTCGGCGACGACGTGCTCACGCAAGGCCTCGCCGCCAAGTTGTTCGTCCCGCCGCAGCTGAGCGCAGCGAAGGACACCGTGTTCGTGCAGGGCGACGGCTGGTTCGACATTCCGCGCACCGACTCGTTGTGGAACAAGGTGTTCCAGGGCCCGCAGTCGGTGTTGCACACCGGCGACTGGATCGATCGGCCGTCGGTCGGCATTCCCTATCTCTACGTCGCCACCGGTTTGGAGCTCGCGGAAGCACTCAAGGGACAGGGGAACACCGTCGCGGCGAACCGCGTGTTCGAATTGTCCAAGCGCGTGGCGACCACGGTGCGCCTCGAAGATCTCGTGAAGCCGGCGGAGGCGGAGTTCCAGCCAGCCAAGCCGCGCGGCGACACGGCGGCCGGCCTGCCGTTGATCACGCCCGCGCCCCCGCCGCAGAAGGAGTCCACTCCGGCGGCGCCCGCGAAGCCGAAGCGATGAGCGAGGCGAACGGCGAGAAACGCTGAGGGCGACGGGCCGGCCACAATGCGCCGGCCCGTCGTGTCACGCCGCCATCCAGGGATCGGCGTGACCGCTGTCACAAGCGATGCGGCGACTTCTCGGCGCGATGAGACATCCGTCACGTCCGTGACGGTCCAAGCCGGCGACGATTCGGCATGACGACGTCCGCCATCGAGTCGCAGCCCGCTCCTTCCGTCGGAACGGCGGCCGCACCACCACCGCGCGCGGCCGGGCTCTCGCCCGCCACGCGCTCCGTCGCGCTGGCGGGCGAGCACTTCGCGGCGGCGATGCTCTATCTGCTCGCCGGCGCCGTGGGACTCGTGTGGATCGCTCCAGATCTCGCGCACGGCAATTATCTGTCGCCGCACGTCGCCGGCATCACGCATCTGTTCACGCTCGGCTGGCTCACGATGGCGATCTTCGGTGCGCTCTATCAGCTGCTGCCGGTCGCGCTCGGCGCACCCATTCGCTGGCTGCGCGTCGGACATGCGAGCTTCTGGACTTTCGCGCCCGGCGTCGGTCTGTTCGCCTGCGGCGTGGCCGACAGCGCGCCGGTGGTGCAGCATGTCGGCATTGCGCTGGTCGCGGTCGGAATCGCGCTGGCGGTGACGAACATCGCGGCCACGCTTCCGCGCGCCCGCCGGCGAGATGTGACCTGGGCGGCGATCCTGATCTCCATCACATTTCTCTCATCGACGCTCGTGCTCGGCGTCGTTCTGCTGCACAACCTGCACACCGGCTTCATCGCCGCAGCGCGCACGCGCGTGCTTGCCACGCATCTGCACGTCGCGATAGTCGGCTGGGTCCTCATCACGATCGTCGGCGTGTCGCACCGCCTGCTGCCGATGTTTCTGCTCGCTCACCGCGCGGATACACGGTGGACGCGGCGTTCACTGACCCTGCTCGCCGCTGGCGTGCCGATCCTCGGGCTCGGCCTCACGACGCGGTTCACGGCCTTCGCATGGATCGGTGTGGTGCTCCTCGAGGCGGGCTTCGCCGCCTTCGTCCGCCAGGCACGCGCCTTCCATTCGGTCCGCGTGCGGAAGAAGGTCGATCCGGGAATGCGCTTCCCGATGGTGGCCCTCGCGTTTCTCGTCGTCGCGGCGGCTCTCGGACCCGTATTGCTCGCGATCGGTCCGCGGGCGATACGCCTCGGCACTGCGTATGTGCTGAGCGGGTTGCTCGGCGGCGTGGTGATGTACGTGGTCGGATTCTTCTACAAGATCGTCCCGCTGCTGTCGTGGACGGCACACTATCGGGGCCAGATGAGCAGGCCTGGAGTGCCAACGGTCGCCGAGCTGTACTCGGCGCGCGCCGCGCGGGTGCAGCTCGCGATGATGGCCGCGTCCGTGATCGCGCTGCTGCTGGCGATCGCCGTCGCATCGCGCATCGCGGCGTATGCGGGCGCGGTGCTGTTTCTCGCCGGCGTGCTGGTGTTCGTTACCCAACTCGCAATCGTGGCGCGCGGCGGACCGCGCAGGCGCCTCGCGCAGAAGGCCGCATGACAGACGTCCGGCGACTCGCGCCGGTTTCGGCGGAGGATCGCGTGAGCGACGTGCTCGCGCGCGATGAGGCGCTCATCGAGGTGTTCGTGCGACACGCGCCGCATTTCGCGCGACTGCGCAATCGCGCGCTGCGCCGAGTCATGGCGCGCCTCGTCACCGTGGAGCAGGCGGCACGCACCGCGCACGTGCCGGTCGAGCGCCTCCTGAACGATCTGAATGCGATGCTCGGGATCTCCGAAGCGACATCGAAGTCGTCGAACGCCGCGCCGTCGAGCGCCCCCGAGCTCCAGCGTCCTCGTATGTCGCCGGAGGTCGACGTCGACGTTCGCGACGATCTCCGAGCCGGGCGTGAGCCGTTCGCGCGAATCATGCGCGCCGTGGCAGCGCTCGATGCCAACCAGGTGCTGCATCTGCGGACGATCTTCGAGCCAGTGCCGTTGTTCGAGGTGCTGGCCAAGCGCGGGTTTGCGCACGAATCGCAGTCGCACGCCGCCGACGACTGGTCGGTGTGGTTCTGGCGACCGACAACCGGCGAGGAATTGGTGCTCGACGTTCGCGGCCTATCCCCGCCCGAGCCAATGCTTCGCACGCTCGCGGCGCTCGAGACACTGCCGGCCGGCGCCACGCTCGTGCACGTCAACAGCCGCGTCCCTCGACTGCTCTTCCCGATTCTCGTCGAGCGCGGATTCCTCTGCGACGTCGACGAATCGGACCCAGAGCGCGTCGTGGTGCGCATTCGCGACGCCGCGCCAGATAGTTCATCACCTCAGATCAGAGATCCCATGTCCGCTCCCACGACCGAACTCGACGTCCGGGCCATTGCGCCGCGCGACAAGCATCCAACCATCTTCCGCACCTTCGAGGGGCTGGCCTCCGGCCAGTCGATGGTGATCGTGAACGATCACGATCCGAAACCGCTGCGGTATCAGCTCGCCGCCGAGCATCCCGATCAATTTCAGTGGACCTACGAGGCCGAGGGCCCGGAAGTCTGGCGCGTTCGCATCGACCGGCGCTAAGCGCCGGCGTGCTGGACGGTGAGCAGGAACATCGCGCCCGTTGCCGACGTGACCGCGTGCGGCACGGCGGCGTCGAGCGCGAGCAACATTCCCTGATTCAACGCCCAGCTCTTTCCGGCCGCGGACACTTCGATCGTGCCTTCGAGCACGTGAATCGTGACGGGTCCGCTGGAGTGATGTTCGTGGAGTCCCTGTCCCGCGCGCAGGCCAACGAGCGTCACGCGAAGCGGCCCATCCTTGACGAGCGTACGGCCGACGCGTGCCGGCACCTTCGCGAGCTCGTCGCGAACCGTGCGCATCTCGTCGTCGAGGGAAAAGGAGAGCGCGGCGCCGCTGATTCGGTGCTGAACTGGTGTCATGTCTTCCCTTGGGTGATGCGCCGGCCGAGCAGCTTCGTGAGCACGGCGGCGTTGCTGATTGCGCCATCATGCGCTGCATACACGAGCGTGACGCGCCCACGTCGCGCGCGGCGCGCCAAATCGTCGAGCACCGTCGCGGCGGCCGCGGACTTCAGCTCGCGCGTATAGCGTTTGCGAAATTCCGGCCATTTCGCCGGATCGTGACCGTACCAGATCCGCAGCTCGGCTGACGGGGCGATGTCCTTCGCCCACAGATCCACTTGCGCCCGCGCCTTCGAGACGCCACGCGGCCACAGTCGATCCACCAGGACGCGAAACCCGTCGGACGCGGCGTACGGTTCGTAAATGCGCTTGCTGGTGATCATCTCACGACTCGGCCTCGCCTCAGCGCTCCCGATTCCGATCGAGTACCGGTTTGATATCGACGATCGGCGTGCCGTCGATGGCTTCGAGATCCCGGACCTTGAAGCGCAGGCCGCCGTCGACTTGGAGAATCGTCACGCGATGAATGCCGATCGGATTCGGCCGATCCGGCGAGCGTGTGCTGAACACACCGCGCAACGCCGCGCTTTCGTCATCGCGCGGATGCACCAACTGCACATCCCGATCCGCTCGATCCAGCCAGGTCAGCACGAGAATGGCGCTGCCGACGCGCAGATCGCGAGCCGCGTCTCGAAATTCGCCCCGAATCTCCATCCAGGCCTCCGGCGATCCTTCGCTGCCTTGTTTGGGTGCAGCGTGCCGGTCGTGGAGTGGCGAGATGACGCGTCCAATTGGAGTGAGGTCGGGCATCACCGGATCATAACGCCGACCGCAACCGGCGGAGTCGAGAATGACGATCGCTCTCCGCGCGATGCGGTATTTGCGGTCCCCCGCTCCGAGTCGACACCCGCTGCATTCGTCCGCTCGAAAATGACTCCGAGATCGATCCGAGCCACCGGTCGCAGCACGGGGTGCACTCCGCTCGACAACCGCATTGCGGCGTCAACGGTCGTGTTCCACGACACCACGGCCAACTCGGGGTGATAGTGCGCAATCACCGCGTCGAAGACGCCGGCGCTCGGGTCGACGTTCCTGCCGTACGCCGCCGCGTTGAATGTCGACGCGGGCACGCTGAGCCGGCCTGTATAGAGATAGATCGCGGTTTCGTCATCGCTGGCGACGACTGCCTCGCGACTCGCGTGCTGCTGCACCCAGGCCACCGCGGGAACGATTCGCCGCGCCTGACCCGCCGCGATCGCGCGATACGCACCAGTCCACAGCATGATCCCGGTCAGCGCCGCCGCGGCGATCCCGAGCAGCGTACCGTCGACCGCGATCGCCGCCCGTGCGACACGCCAACCCCGGCTCGGGCCCATTTCGGACATGCGAGCGCTTCGTTGCGCGAGCATCGCGGCCAGCTCGACGAATCCTGCACCAATCCAGAGCGTGAGAAACGGCCAGCTCGTCCAGATGTAGCGTCGCGGC
>Ga0070680_100001599_pt1 | contig 16539 bp, 18 predicted proteins | sample KBSC73BmetaG_FD_64672 | JGI IMG/M metagenome (GOLD analysis project Ga0070680, IMG submission 64672) | Corn rhizosphere microbial communities from Kellogg Biological Station, Michigan, USA - KBS C7-3B metaG | ecosystem: Host-associated > Plants > Roots > Rhizosphere | place: USA: Michigan...
GACCAGAACGGCGAGCAGCCATCTCATGGCCGTGAACGGTAAAAGCCGCACGGAGAAGATGGCGTTATGGAAACGTTGCGAAACATCGATCTGCACTTCGGCGGCGCCCTCCACGCGATCGGCGTCTACCTCGTCGACACCGACGACGGCCTTGCGCTCTTCGACTGCGGGCCGAGCTCGACGCTTCCGGCCCTCGAGGCGGGTCTCGCCCAGCACGGACTCGCGCTCGGAGACATCCGGCACCTCCTCCTCTCGCACATCCACCTGGACCACGCCGGGGCGGCAGGGGCGCTCGTGCGGCGCCAGCCGGCGCTCGTCGTGTGGGTGTCGCCGGTCGGCGCCCCCCATCTCGTCGACCCGGCTCGGCTCGAACGCTCGGCCCGGCGCCTCTACGGCGACTTCTTCGACACGCTCTGGGGCGAGCTCGCACCCGTTCCCGAGGCGAACGTGCGCCTCGCGGAGGGAGTCGTGCTCGGCTGGGAGGCGTTCCCGACTCCGGGACACGCGTCCCACCACGTCAGCTACTTCCGCGAAGGGACGCTCCTCGCGGGCGACGCGGCCGGCGTACGGATGCCGGGGGCGAGCTACGTGTTGCCCGTGTCGCCGCCTCCGGACGTCGACGTCGTCGGGTGGCACGCAAGTGCCGAGGCGATCCGTGCCCGAGCTCCCGAGCGCCTCGCCCTGATCCACTTCGGCGTGCACGAGGACGTGGCCGCGCACCTCGACCGGCTGGAGCTCGAGCTCGACCGGTGGGCGGCGCGTGTTCACGACGGCATGGCGCAGGACGAGTTCGTCGCCGCGGCACAGGCGGACGCCGGTGTCGACGCGGAGCTGTACGACCGGGTTGCGCCGTTCTGGCAGTCGTGGCAGGGCATGAAACGCTACTGGGAGACGCACGGCTCGACGTGAACGAGCTCGAGCGCGTCGAGGCCGCTGCGCTCCGCGATGCGGTCGGGCTCGCGGGCGGCAGGGCGGAGCTCGTGGGCGGCGCGCTCTGCGTCGCCCACGAGGCTGTACCGGCCCTGGATCTGAACCGGGCGATCCCGGTCGGCGAGGAGATCGATCTGGAGGCGATTACGGCGTGGTATGCCGGCGGGCGGCACATGATCGCGACGCACGTGGACCTCGGCAGCCGTGGCTACACGCGCGGCAATCCGTGGACGAAGTTCGAGCGCGACGCGGCGCCTGCGGCCACGGCGGTGACCGAGCTTCGGATCGAAGAGACGCTCGATGCCGGAGTGTTCGGGCCCGTCGCCGCGGAAGGCTCCGGCCTGCCGGCGCAGGCCGCCCCGCTGATCGCGGCGATCGTCGGTGCGCCCGGCTGGCACTGCGTGGTCGCGTTCGCGGGCGACGAGCCTGCCGCATCGGGTGCGCTCTTCGTGGACGGCGCGAGCGCCTGGCTCGGAATCGGCGCGACCCGGCCGTCGTTCCGCCGCCGCGGCGCCCAGGGCGCGCTGCTCGCGGCGCGGATCGAGCTCGCCCGCGCTCACGGCGCCACCGTGCTCACGAGCGAGACGGGTGCGCACGACCGTGGCTCGTCCTATCGCAACATCGAGCGCGCCGGCTTCCGCGCGGCCTACGAGCGCCCGAACTGGGTCTCGTCCTGAACCGTCTCAGCTCTCGCGCAGGATGTTCGCGCCGGAGATCTGAGCGAGTGCCATCACGACGATCTCGTCGACGTTCACGTGCGGCGGCCGAGTCAGCGCGAACATGATGCAGTCGGCGACGTCCTCGGCGTGCATCGGGCCGCCCATCGCCACGTCCGAGTAGACGGCGCTCGCCTTGTCCTCGTCGCCCTTGAAGCGGACCTTCGAGAAGTTCGTCTCGACGAGTCCCGGTGCGACGTTGGTCACGCGGACGGGCTTTCCCTGCAGGTCGTCTCGGAGTGCCCGTGTGTAGCCGTGCACCGCGAACTTCGAGGCGACGTAGGACGATCCGCTCGGGTACGACCAGATGCCGGCCACCGAACCGAGATTGACGATGTGCCCGCCGCCGTCGGCAACGAGCTGCGGCAGCGCGAGACGCGTCATGCGCATCAGCCCCAGCACGTTCGTCTCCATCATCGCGCGCTCGTCGTCCTCGCTCGCCTCCCAGAACGGATCACGCCCGAGCGCGAGCCCGGCGTTGTTGACGAGGATGTCGATGCCGCCGAGCTCGTCCACCGCGCGTGCGACGAACCGCTCGCACGACGCCGGGTCGGTGACGTCGAGGTCGCCCGAGCTGCGGGAGCCGGAGACGACCTGCGCCCCGGCATCGCGCAACGCGTCGACGGTCGCCGCGCCGATCCCGCTCGACGCGCCCGTCACGATCGCCCGCTTGCCCTCGACCCCGGCCATGCCAAGAGATTAACCCGCGCGTAAAACCAGCTGCGCCCGGTGGCGTCTAAGTTCCCGAGACCCATGGATCCGCCCGTCTCGACCGGTCGCAGCGTCCGCCTCGCCCTCGTGGCGGTCGGACTGCTCGGGCTGCTCGCGGTGGTGGCATTCTCGAGCCGCAGCGGCTTCGGTCATCAGTCGCAGGCGAAGCCGACGCCGGGCTACGTGAGCTACGCGTTCACGGCCTTCCTGATCGTCTTCGTCCTCGCGATTCCGCTCGCGGTCTACACGTTCGTGATCCAGGCCCGGGAGGGCCAGGTCGCGCGAAAGAGCTTCAAGTCGCGAGTGCTCGCGAACATCGGGACGATGCTCTTCTTCGGGGTGCTCGGCTTCATCGTCATCTACCTGAAGGAGCACCACCACCACATCTTCAACCTCAATCCGAGCGCGTTGAACAACACGAAGAACGCACTGCACCACAAGAAGGCGGGGACGCCTGCGGGCTACGAGCCGGCATTCCAGTGGTCCGTTCTCTGGATCGCGCTCGCGATCGCCGCGGCGAGCGGAGGCTTCATCGCGTACCAGTGGCGGACGCGGAAGAAGCGCTCGCTCGTGCCGCTCGAACGGCAGTCGACGGTCGCCGAGGACTTCGCGATGTCGATCGGCGACGCGATCGACGACCTCGAGGCCGAGCCGGACGCGCGCCGCGCGGTGATCGCCGCCTATGCCCGCATGGAGGGCGTGCTGACCCGTAACGGCCTGCGCCGCCGGCCGAGCGAGACGACGGTCGAGTACCTCCGCCGCGTCCTGCTCGGCCTGACCGCGCGCGGCGAGTCGGTGAAGCGACTGACGGCGCTCTTCGAAGAAGCCAAGTTCAGCCGGCACGAGATCGACGCCACGATGAAGCAGGACGCGATCGGCGCGCTGCGCGAGATTCGCGACGACCTGCACGGGGCGCCCGCATGAGACGGCACCTGCTCGACCTCGCGATCCTCTTCGTCTTCTGCTCGCTGCTCTGCGGCTACGTCGCGGTGGCGCAGCCGAGCATCCGCAACGTGACGCTGCACGCCTACGTGTTCGTCCTCGGCGCGCTGCTGATGCTCGGGATCGTCGCCGCGGCCGGCGACGCCGTGCCGCGCCGGCGGCGCTCGGAGCTCGACCAGGCGCTCGCCGAGGCGACGCAGCGCCCGCGGCCGCTCGCGGAGATCGAGAAGCTGGAGCGCGAGGTGACGCTCGCCGCCGCATCGGCCTACGACCTGCACGTACGGCTGCTGCCGCAGCTGCGTGAGATCGCGCAGTGCCGCCTGGAGCGGTCGGGCCGTACCCCCGGCCCCGAGACGCTCGGACGCTGGTGGGAGCTGCTGCGCCCCGATCGTCCGGAGCCCGACGATCGCTTCGCCTCCGGGATCTCGCAGAGCGAGCTCCGCGCACTCGTCGCCGACCTTGAGAGGATGTGACGATGACGCTCGAAGAAGTCGGCCGCCTCGCGAATCGCCTGCTCGACGAGGTCGAGAGGGTCGTCGTCGGGAAGCGGCAGGCCCTCGAGCTGCTGCTGCTCGGCGTGCTTGCCGACGGCCACGTGCTGATCGAGGACTACCCGGGTCTCGCGAAGACGCTGATGGCGCGCTCGTTCGCGCAGGTGACCTCGATGGACTTCTCGCGGATCCAGTTCACGCCCGACCTGATGCCGTCCGACGTCACGGGCTCGTCGGTCTTCAACCAGCGCGAGGCCGACTTCGAGTTCCGGCCCGGCCCGATCTTCGCGAACCTCCTCCTCGCCGACGAGATCAACCGGGCTCCGCCGAAGACGCAGGCCGCGCTGCTCGAGGCGATGCAGGAGCGGCAGGTGACGACGGAAGGCGAGACTCGCCGTCTCGGCCCGCCGTTTCTCGTCCTCGCGACGCAGAACCCGATCGAGTACGAAGGCACCTATCCGCTGCCCGAGGCGCAGCTCGACCGCTTCCTGCTGCGCATGTCGGTGGGCTACCCGTCGCGCGACGACGAATGGCAGATGCTCGCGAACCGCACCGAGCGGGGAACCGACGAGCTGCAGCTCTCGCCGCTCGTCGACCGGGAAACACTCGTCGAGATGCAGCAGGCGTCCGAGGGCGTCTACGTGTCGGAGCCGGTCGGTCGCTACATGGTCGACGTCGTCGCGGCGACGCGGGACGCGCAGTCGATCCAGGTCGGTGCGTCGCCGCGCGGATCGCTCGCGCTGCTGAAGCTCTCCCGCTGCCGGGCCGCGCTCGACGGTCGCGACTACGTGACGCCCGACGACGTCAAGTCGATCGCGGTGCCGGCGCTCGCGCACCGGCTCACCCTGCGCCCCGAGCTCTGGGTGCAGCGCGTGTCGGCGGAGGACGTCGTGCAGGAGCGGCTCGACACGGTGCCGACGCCGGCCGCCGAAGATCTCGCCCGCGCGTGAGCGAAAGGCAGCCGACGGTCTTGGCGCGATCGTCACGTCTCCGGGGCGGTGTCAGCCTGCCGCGGAGCGCCGCTCCGCGGCGCGGGAGCGGAAGGCGGCCGGTGACGTGACGCGGTACGCGAGCCCGAAGCTGGCGAGCTATGCGGGGCTGTCGGCGGTCGGCCTCCTCACCGCTCTCGTCTTCGCGCGACCCGAGCTCGTCGCGCTGACGGCGCCGTTCCTGCTCGCGCTGGCAGCCGGGCTCGCACTCGCGACACCGCCCCGGCTCGAGGTCAGCGTCGAGCTCGACGAGGAGCGCGCCCTCGAGGGCGACGAGGTCCGGACCACGGTCGTGCTCGCTGCGTCGTCGCCGGTCGACCGGCTCGACCTCTACCTCCGGCTGCCGCAGGGGGTCGAGCTGGCAGAGGGCCGCAACCCGGTCGCGTTGCGACTCGCCGCCGGCGAGCGCCGCGAGCTCGAGTTCACGCTGCTCGCGGCACGCTGGGGCGGCCACGTCCTCGGTCCCGCCTACGTGCGCGCCCGCGACCCGCTCGGCTTCCTCGTCTGGGAGCGGGCCGCCCCGACCCGGCCCGAGCTCCGCACCTACCCGCGCGAGGACGTGCTCCGCCGCATCCTCCAGCCGCGCGAGACGCAGGTCTTCTCGGGCAACGAGGTCTCGCGGCACAAGGGCGAGGGGATCGAGTTCGCCGACATCCGCCTGTGGGCGGCCGGTGACCCGCTGAAGCGCGTCAACTGGCGCGCGAGCGCGCGCCGCGGCGAGTTGTGGGTGAACGAGAGCCATCCGGAGCGGAACACGGACGTGATCCTCTTCGTCGACTCGTTCGCGGAGGCGCGCCGCGGCGGTACGAGCACGCTCGACCTGGCCATCCGGGCAACGTCGACGCTCGCGGACGCCTACGTGCGCCGCCGTGACCGGGTCGGCCTGATCTCGTTCGGCGGCATCCTGCGGTGGCTCGTGCCGGGGATGGGCGTCGTTCAGCTCTACCGGGTCGTCGACGCGCTGCTCGACACGCAGGTCGTCCTTTCCTACTACTGGAAGGAGATCGACATCATCCCGCGGCGCACGCTGCCGCCGAACGCGCTGGTGATCGCGCTGTCGCCGCTGCTCGATCCCCGCTCGGTCGGCGCCCTGCTCGACCTGCGCGCACGCGGCTACGACCTCGCGGTGATCGACGTGTCGCCGGTCCCGTTCACCGCGCGCCCGGCGGGCGGCCTCGACGCGGTCGCGTACGACATCTGGACGCTTCGCCGTGACGCGCTTCGCCATCGCCTGCAGCGCGCGGGTGTCGCCGTCGTCGAATGGCGGGACGACGAGCCGTTGCAGGCGATCCTCGAGGAGGTGCGGGCATTCAGGCGCTACGCCCGGCACGCGCGCGTCTGATCACGGCCGTGCTGGCTCTCGCCGTGCTCGCAGGCGCCGATGCGTACTCGGTCGCGAGCGCCGGGCGGCTCGCACCGGTGAGCGCCGTCGGGAGCGTGGTCGGGCTCGCGCTCCTCGCGGGCGGGATCGCGCTGCGCTGGCCGACGACGATCCCGTGGGCGGTGCTGGCGAGCGGCGGCGGCTACCTCGCCGGCCGCGAGGGACGCGCGCTCGTCGACGGCTGGGCGGCGGTGGTCGGTGTCGCGCTGCTCCTTGCCTCCGAGCTCGCGACGTGGTCGATCGAGCACGACGCGCGGATCCGCACCGAGCCCGCCCTCCTCGCACGTCGCATCGCGACGCTCGCCGGGCTGGCGGGCGTCGCGATGCTGGTGAACTTCCTGCTGCTCGGAACGGCTGCGGTGTCGGCATCGGCCGGCGTCTTGCTCGCCGCCGTCGGCGTCGCCGCCGCGGTGGGTGCGGTCGCCGTCGTGCTTCGGCTCGCCCGCTCGTCTAGCTGACCGTCACCACCGCGGTGCGGCTCTCGTTATGTCCGTTCGACTCGTTCAGGTTCGCGGTGATCGTGTACGTGTGCCCCTTGACCGGCTTGAAGTCCGGCACGAAGGTGATCGACTGATCGGGGTTGAGCGTCGTCGCCGGCTGGCCGACGACGATCGTCTTCCCGCGGTCGCTGACGACGTACGTCATGCCGATCACCGATCCCGCCTGCGAGTAATGGGCGAGGTAGGGCACGAACATCGTCACGCGCGGCGCCACGCCCGGCTTCGTCGTCGACGCGGTGCCGTCGATCAGGCGGGCCACTGCGCCGAACGCGTTGAACGCCGGCTTCTGCGCGCCGTTCTGCGAGAAGAGCCCGCTCTGCCACGGATTGCCCTTGCTGTCGCGGAAGACGAACCAGATGAACATCTGGATGTCCGGGTCGGCCTTCGCGATCCCGAGCGCCTGCTTCGCGTAGGCGGCCTGCTGCGCGAGGGTGGCCCCGTGCCGGTCGGCCGGCTTCGTCTCGTGGCCGTACTCGGTGATCCAGACGGGCACCGAGCGATGGAAGAACCGCTTCAGGTCGCGCTCGAAGGTGGGCAGCGTCGACAGCGCGACATTCGGGTAGCGCACCTTCTGCGTCGGCTTCAGGCTCGACGTCGAGGGATACGGGTGGTGCGCCCAGGCGTCGAACCGCAGGCCTTTCACCTTCGCGAGGTACCTGGCGAAGGTGCCTGGCGCGATCGAGTCGCTCACGCCCTTCAGAGGCTTGTCGCGGCCGCGTGCCGAGGTCTCGCCGACGGCGACCTTCGCGGCGCGATTGCCCGACTTGATCCCCGTGTACGCGGCCTTGTAGAGCTTGGCGTAGTTGGCGGGGCCGACGACCTTGAAGGTGGTCTTCTTGTACCTGACCTTCTTGCCCTTCACCGTCTTGACGGCGTTGACGGTCTTCACGGACGAGAACTGCGGCTTGAGGAAGAGCCCGAGGTTCGGCTCGTTCCAGACCGACCAGAGCGAGACCGCACCGTGGCCGTTGGTGCCGTTGTACCGCGAGGCGAGCATCCGTGCGAAGGTCGTCAGGTCGCTCAGCTTCTTCGGCATCACGTTCGGCGCCTTGCCGCCGTTCGCCCACTTCGGGGTTCCGTTGATGTTGACCATCACGCGGAGGCCGTACAGCCCCGCCTGGAAGACGAGGTCGTCGAGGTCGGTCAGGCGGTACGCGGGATCGTCCCCGTTCGCAGCGTCGGCCGGTTTTGTCGGCGCCATCTGCGGCCAGCTCGCGGTCGTGTGGATGACAGAGGCGCCGGTTTCGGCGGCCCGCTGCAAGTTCTCTGCGCGCGTCGGCGACCAGCGGAACGACGGGTCGTCGAAGAACCCGATCGGCATCCGCTGGGCGGCGTGCACGGTTGCGGCCGGAACGGCCATGAAGATGGTCAGCGCGATGAGCGCGAGGCGCGAAGGCTTCAGCACGGGCAAACTCCTTCTACTTGTGTCGCAGCGTTCCTGGGCGATGAACGCCGGGGACCGTAGCGAGGCCCTTTGAGGAGCCTGTAAAGAGGCGTCAGGAATGCCAGGTGCGAAAGGCGTCCAGCAGGGCCGATTCGGCTTGGGCACTGAGATCGTCGGGCGTCAGCGACCCCGTGAGCCGGATCGTCGCGCGGAGCTGCTCCAGGTAGGCCTGGCACCCGTCGCAGGCGCCGAGATGCTCCTCGAAGCGGCGCACGTCCCCGGGCGCGAGCGCGCCTTCGAGGTAGTCCGTGACGAGCTCGACGAGCTCCTGGCAGTTCAGCGCTTCGACGTCCATCATCTGAGGTAGTCCTCCAGCGCGCTGCGGACCTTCGCACGTGCGCGGTGTAGGAGCACACGTTGGTTGACTTCTGAGAGGTCGAGGGCGTTACGGACCTCGTCCGCGCTCCAGCCTTCGACGTCGCGCAAGGAGATGACTGCACGCTGGTTCGCGGGCAGCTTCTCGACCGCCGCCGCGATCACCTCGCGCGTCTCCGAGGCAACGAGCCGCTCCTCGGGCAGCGCGCGCGGCGGCGCCGACCAGCCGCCGGGATGCCGGTCGTGGTCGTCGGGCAGGAACCGCTCGGGCTCGACGGCCGCCTCTGGAATGCGCGTCGGGTCGTGGAGCGACGAGAACGGGACGACCCGGCCCTCGCGCTGCGCGCGCGTCTTCGCCGTGTTGACGAGGATGCGGAACACCCAGGTCTTCAGCGACGAGCGTCCTTCGAAGCGGTCGAGGGCGCCGAGGACGCGCAACCAGGTCTCCTGCACGACCTCCTCCGCGAGCGAGCGCGTCGGCACGAAGATCTGCGCGACGCGGAGCATCGACGAGTGCCATTCGCGGACGACCGTGCGGAACGCCTCCTCGTCCCCGGCCCGCAGCGCGGCGACGAGCTGTTCGTCGCGGTATTCCACGTGCCGAACCTACACTGGGAGCGCATGGAGTCGGGAGCGGGAATCGAGCTGCGGGGGCTCGTCAAGTCCTTTCGTACGGGGGAGCGGACGGTTCGCGCCGTCCGCGGGATCGACGTCGCCGTGGCGCCCGGTGAAACGGTGGCGCTGCTCGGGCCGAACGGTGCAGGCAAGTCGACGACGATCGACATGCTGCTCGGGCTGCAGAAGCCCGACGGGGGCACGGTGTCGGTGTTCGGCAGCGAGCCGAACGCGGCGATCGACGCGGGCCGGGTCGGGGCGATGCTGCAGACGGGGTCGCTGATCCGCGACCTGACGGCGCGCGAGCTCGTGGCGATGATGGCGTCGCTCTACCCCTCGCCGCTCGACGTCGACGAGGTGCTCGACCTGACCGGCATCGCCGAGTTCGCGGGGCGGCGCACCGAGAAGCTGTCAGGCGGCGAGTCGCAGCGCGTGCGCTTCGCCGTCGCGCTCGTCAGCAACCCGGAGCTCCTCGTCCTCGACGAGCCGACGGTGGCGATGGACGTCGAGGGCCGGCACGCATTCTGGGTCACGATGCGTGAGTTCGCCTCGCGCGGGAAGACGGTGCTCTTCGCAACGCACTACCTCGAGGAGGCAGACGCGTACGCCGACCGGGCGGTGCTGATGGCACGCGGCCGGGTCGTCGCCGACGGCCCGACGAACGAGATCAAGGCGATGGTGGGCGCGCGGACGATCCGCGCAACGGTTCCGGGTGCCGACCTCGATGCGCTCGGCTCCCTCCCCGGCGTCACGCGCGCCGAGCGCCGGGGCGAGTCGGTCGTGCTCGGTTGCACGGATTCCGACGCAGCGATCCGGGCGCTCCTCGCGCTCCACCCCGGCGCGCGCGACATCGAGATCAGCGGCGCCGGCCTCGAGCAGGCGTTCCTCGAGCTGACGGGCGGCGAGGACGAGGACGATGAGGCGGAGGTGGCGGCGTGATCCGCACCGCCTACCTGCGCTTCGAGCTGCTTCGGACGTTCCGCAATCGCCGGTACGTGCTGCTCACCTTCGGGTTCCCGCTCGTCCTCTACTTCCTGATCGCCGCGCCGAACCGGCATGTGCAGGACCTCGGCAAGAGCGGCCTCTCCGCTCCGCTCTACTACATGACCGGGCTCGCGGGGTTCGGGACGATGAGCGCGATGCTCTCCGCGGGCGGCCGCATCGCCACCGAGCGCTCGACCGGGTGGAACCGCCAGTTGCGGCTGACGCCGCTGACCGTCCGCGAGTACTTCCGCGCCAAGATCCTCACCGCCTACCTGACGGCGTTCACGAGCTTGCTCCTGCTCTATCTGGCCGGCACGGTCCTCGGCGTCCGCCTGCCCCTGCACGCGTGGCTGACGATGACGGGCCTGATCCTCGTCGGGCTGATCCCGTTCGGCGCGCTCGCGATCCTGTTCGGTCACCTGCTCACGCCGGACTCGGTGGGGCCGGCGATGGGCGGCGCGATCGCGATCCTCGCCTTTCTCGGCGGTACGTGGTTCCCGATCACGGGCGGTGGCGCGATGGCGCACATCGCCCGCGTGCTCCCCTCCTACTGGCTCGTGCGCGCAAGCCACGTCGCGCTCGGAGGGGGCGGCTGGGGCACGACGGGCTGGCTGACAGTCGCAGCGTGGACGCTCGCGCTCTCGGTGCTCGCGGGCCGCGCCTACCGGCGCGACACGGCCCGCACCTGATCGGGGCTCGAGACCGACGGGAGCCGCCCGCGAGCTGACGACACCCCATGGCGAGTGCCTCCCGGGCAGCGAAACGAGCGTGGAGGCACACGACGATGGGCGGTGCAGGGATCGAACCTGCGACCTCCTGGGTGTAAACCAGGCGCTCTCCCAGCTGAGCTAACCGCCCGTGCGCTGGAGTACCCCCAACGGGATTCGAACCCGTGTCGCCGGCGTGAAAGGCCGGTGTCCTAGGCCACTAGACGATGGGGGCAATCGGTGGAGGGTACCGTGGCGGGGTGGCGGACATTCGCGACGCGAGCTCGGCCGATCTCGACGCCGTCTTCGAGCTCCTGGCCGCCCGGAGCCGGGCCGTCTTCGGCGTCTCCGAGCAGGAGCGGCGCTTCCTGGAGCAGGACTTCGGCTTCCCCGGCAGCGACCGCTTCGTCGCCGACAACGGCGCCGTCACGGGCTACGCGCGGCTCGACTCGACCCGCGATCTCGTGCTCGCCGCCCCGGACGAGCAGACCGGCGCTTCGCTCCTCGCCCGCGTCGAGGCGCGAGCGCGACAGCGGGGCTTCGAGCAGATCGAGTGCGTCGCGGTGCCCGAGGACGAGGCGCTCTCCTCGTTCCTCGAGCACAGCGGCTTCGTCCACACCCGCGACATCCTCCGGATGTGGCGGCCGCTGAACGGCGACCTGCCGGAGCCGCGGTGGCCCGTCGGCGTCGTCGTCCGCAGCTACGAGCCTCGCGACACCGAGACCGTCCACGGACTGCTCGACGCGACCTATCGAGGGTGGGACAAGGACTACGTCTCGCGGCCGCTCGACGAGTGGATCGGGTTCATGACCTGCCACGACGAGTTCGATCCGTCGCTGTGGTTCCTCGTCGAGCGCGACGGCGACCTCGTCGCCTGCGCGCTGCACTGGGCGGCGACCGACGACCGCGGGTGGCTGAAGGACATCGTGGTGCACGAACGCGAGCGCGGCCGCGGTCTCGGAAAGGCGCTGCTGCACCACGCGTTCCGCACCTATGCGGCACGCGGCGCGCAGACCGTCGGCCTGAAGGTCGACTCGACGAATCCGACCGGCGCGCTCAAACTGTACGAGAGCGTCGGCTTCGACATCGACCGGCGTTACGGGATCTGGGTGAAGCGACTGTGAGCACGACGGCGACGACGGTGTCTCTCCTGCGCTGGCTCCGCAGACAGCTTCGCCAGCCGGCGCCGCAGCGGGAGCGCCTCGAAGCGGCAATCGCGAACGATGATCCCGCCGAGGCACGTCGAATCGTTGAAGCGATGCCGTTCAACGCTGCACAACGTCACCATGTCGAGCGTCTTCTCGAGGAGTGGGAACGCGAGGTCCCGAACTAACCGTTCGCCGATCTCGTCGTCGGTGATAGTTCGAGTGAGGGGTCTCACGCTCATCGCCGGCCTCGTCGTCGCGCTCGCCGTGGCGGGGGCCGCGCCGGCGACGTCGGTCACATCCGTGCAGAAGAGTGCTCTGCGCGCGTTGACGCGCGCCGTCGCATCGCAGCGCATCGACGCGCCGACCGCCGCCGCGGGTCGCGCGGAGATCAACCGTGCGGCGCGCCTCGCGCGGACGCTCCCGAGCGGCCGGCGCGAGCACGTGCTGGTCGCACTCGGCGAGCTCGCGTCGTTCTCGGGACGTCTGACGCAGCCGCGCGCGCTCGTACTGGTCGGAGAGTTGAAGGCAAACGACGACTACTTCGCACAGCACTATGCGCCCGCGCCGAAAACCGACATCACAGGCGACGACGGAGTCGTCTATCGCTACTTCGCGGGACGGTGCTTCGAGTTCCATCCACTCGCGAACTTCGGCGCCCTCAACGCACACATCGCCGCCCACGACGCGGAGGCCACGCAGCAGCTCGCCGACGCGTTGATCGCGCGCGGCGTCTACCAGCCCGGCGGCGGCATCGCGTGGGAGTACACCTTCCCCTACGCGGGCGGCCGGGCGCCGTGGCTCTCGGGGATGGCCCAGGCGGTGGCCGCACAGGCGTTCGCCGGAGCTGCGACGCTCGTTCCCGACCGCGAGACCGCGTACATGCGCGAGGCGCAGGCGGCGTATCGCATCATCCCGAAGCGTCTCCTCACGTCGGTCCCCGCCGGACCGTGGATCCGCCTCTACTCCTTCGGGTCGTTGCGCGTGCTGAACGCGCAGCTCCAGGCAGTCGTGTCGCTCCAGTCGTATGCGGTGCAGTCGGAAGACGCCGACGCGGCTTCACTCGCGACGCGCATGCAGCGGGCCGCCGCTGCGACCCTGCCGAGCTTCGACACCGGGTACTGGACCTACTACGCGCTGCCGAACGACCCGTCGCCGGTCGACTACCAGGAATACGTCGTGCAGCTCCTGCGCCGGCTCAAGACGGCCGACCCGCGCTTCGCGGACGCCGCGGCGCGCATCGGCCAGTACGAGAAGCAGCCGCCTGCGTTCAAGCTCGATACCGGCAGTCTGGGCGCGCTCCGGTTCTGGCTCTCGAAGCCCGCGACCGTCCAGGCGAACACCGGCGCGGGCCCGTCGAAGCGGCTGTCGCTCGCGGCCGGCTGGCACACGTTCGGCTGGGCCGAGCCGAGGCGCCCAGGTGTCTACGCCGTCCACGTGAACGCAGTCGACTCGACGGGCAACAAGGCGTCGTTCGACGCACTCCCGATCGTCCGCGTCGTCGCCGACAAGAAGGCCCCGCCGACGAAGAAGCGGTCGACATCGGCGGCCCCCGCAACGACGACGCCTACGCCGCCCTCCTTCGCGGTCGGCGCCGGCCTCGACGATCCGTCCCAGGGGACGCAGGCGCAGCAGCTCGGGCTGCGCCTTGCGCGCATCGGCGTCGCCTGGCCCGCAGGGGCAACGGCGCCGGACCCCGGCCTGATCGCCGCCCTGCAGCAGCTTCCCTCCGGGCTCGGCGTCGTGGTCGAGCTGGCAGCCTCGCCGCTCCCGGTCGACGATGCGGGCCGCGCGGCGCTCGCACAGTACGCCACGTCCCTCGCGCAGCAGATTCCGGGCCTCCGCTACCTCATCCTCGAGCCTGCGGCGACGCCGGCGACCGCTCCCGGCTATGCGGCAGCGCTTTCCGCCGTGCGGCAGGCGGTGCAAGCCGTGCTACCGGCTGCGCTCGTCGGCGTCGCGGTCGACGGCAGCGCAAACGCGAAGGGAACGCTCACCGCACTGGCCGGAACGACCGCCGACGTCGTGGCGTTCCGCCCCGCACCCGCGGCGGGCAAGGGCCTGTGGACGTTTGCGAACCTGCCGCAGCTCGAGACGTCGATGACCTCGGCGTTCGGAACCGCGCCACCGCTCCTTATCGACGGGCCTGCGGCACCGCTCGCCCCGGTGATCGCCTCGGCTGCGTGCATGCCCGATGTCGCGGGCGTGATCCTCGACCACCTCGCGGACGCCTCTCCACCTGCGGTCGCGACTGCGCTCGCCGCGGCCCAGCGCGGCGCGGCGGTGTGCCCCGGCCTCGCCGCCAAGGTGACCGCGACGACGCTCGAGTACCCGACTGCGCTCGCGAATCCTGGGAGCGTGCAGCTCGCCTGCGATCGCGACTGTCTCTATCTCGTGACGCTCGAGCGGGCCGACGGCGTGCCCATCGCAGCGCGGCGCGGCGCACTCCGCGGCGGCGACGCGCCGGCGCCGATCGTGCTGCCGAAGGCGAAGCTCGTGGCGGGGACCTACACGTTGTCGGTGCAGCTCGTCGCCCAGGTGAACCCGGGGGCGGTGACGAAGCTCGAGAGCCCGCCGCTCACGGTCGGCTAACGCTTCGTCGGCTTGCGCCGCACGGTCTGGATCCCCCAGGCCGCGCCGGAGTTGAAGAGCTCGTCGGGGTCGACCTCGCCGAGCCACCCGAGGAAATGCGTCTCCGGCTCGTCCTCGGTCGCCCCGTACACCGCCGTCCGGCGCGTGTCGCGGAACTCGTCGAGATCGTCGCCCCGCTCGAGCGCCGCGAGCCGCTCCTCGACTGCGCTTCCCTCTGCGTATCCCTTTCCCATACCAGGAAGGGTACTCCGGCGGGCACTCCTGGAGACCGGACGACGGGCGGAGCGTAGAACGCCCCGCCCGTCCGCCCGTTCATGCGCCCGTTGCCGTCAGGGGCGCGGGAATGCGCCGGTGTAGCACTGGCCGTTCGTGTCGCTCGTCAGGAACGAGAGGTCACCCGTTGCGGTCACGGTCACGCTGAAGTAACCCGGAACCGCCGGGCCGATACGGAACGACTGGGTGATCTGGCCGGCGTTCGAGCGAAAGATCTCGGTACCGATCTCCGTCCCGTCCGGGTCGGTCGCGGTTGTTTGGACGAACGAGCCCTGAACCGTTCCGAGGCTCGTCACCGGGCTTCCGACGTAGTTGTTGTCGACGCCGACCCAGGTGCCCCGTTCCGTGGTTGACCCGTCCGTGCCGGTCGACGTCACGTTCGCGGTCTGCGTGCCCACGAAGTAGCCGCACGCGTCGAGCGTCGTCGACGCGGAGATCTTCTGCCCCGGTGTCTCGTTGACCGCGTAGGCAGGAACCGCCGCCGCGACCGCCGCGACCGCGACGGCAGCCAGGATGATCATGCGTCTCATCGTTCGTTTCCCCCTCTGTTGTGATGTTGCGCAAGGGGCTTCGCTCGCCGGAGCGCCTGATTGCCGCGGTGACCCTCGAGAAGACCCCTTACACCCTCGAGGCGATCGTGACACGGTGCGGCGAAGAGAACAACGACGCGAAGGTCATGCAACCGTGACAGCGGAGGCCGGGGCGCCGGGGCATGATTGGTATACATCCCCCGCGTCCGTGCCGCGCCGAACGCGCGGATCCGGGTTCGGGCCGGTAGCTCAGTTGGTAGAGCAGGGGACTTTTAATCCCAAGGTCGCAGGTTCGATCCCTGCCCGGCCCATCGGAAACAGCCTGCATATAGGCACTTTTCTAGCTCCCGGCGCTGTCTGCCCAGCCTGTGGCTCCGAGGAGTTCCGTTACGGGCTCCGACATTGGGATTGACAGTCCCACCCGCTGACACACGACAGTTGGCGCATATCGCCTAGCCCGCGGATGGACGATGCACCTCGACTGCGAGCTGTTGCACGCGTCGAGGCGATTCGATCCTGTGACGGTGGCGTTATGCGAGGCGTGGCGCGGCGCGGCTCGACGCGCCAGCCTGCTTCGTCAATCCCCGATGGAGTTCGGCACTCGGACGGGGCGTATCCAAATCGTGGGGCCTAAGCGATTCTGCGGCGATACGTGACGATCGCGAAGCCGTGCGCGACGACGAGGATGCCGACGCACCAGGCGAGGGCTGTCCAGATGCCGGTGCCGACCGGCTGCCCGCTGAACAGGTCGCGGAGAGCATTGACGATCGACGTCACCGGCTGATGCTCGGCGAAGGCGCGCACCGGGCCGGGCATGGTGTCGGTGGGAACGAATGCCGAGCTGATGAACGGCAGGAAGATGAGCGGGTAGGAGAACGCGCTGACGCCGTCCGCCGACTTCGCGGAGAGCCCGGGGATGACGGCGATCCACGTCAACATGAGCGTGAACAGGACCAGGATCCCGGCGACTTCGAGCCACGCCTCAACTCCGGCCCCCGAGCGGAAGCCCATCAGCAGGGCGACGAGGACGACGATGACCAGCGAGATGAGATTGGCGACCACCGAGGTCAGTACGTGCGCCCAGAGGACGGATGCGCGTGCGATCGGCATGGACTGGAATCGCTCGAAGATGCCGCTCTGCATGTCCGTGAAGAGCCGGAACGCCGTGTAGGCGATGCCCGAGGCAATCGTGATCAGGAGAATGCCCGGCAGTAGGTAGGTCACGTAGCTGCCTGACCCGTGTTTGATCGCACCGCCGAACACGTAGACGAACA
>Ga0070680_100001601_pt1 | contig 16529 bp, 18 predicted proteins | sample KBSC73BmetaG_FD_64672 | JGI IMG/M metagenome (GOLD analysis project Ga0070680, IMG submission 64672) | Corn rhizosphere microbial communities from Kellogg Biological Station, Michigan, USA - KBS C7-3B metaG | ecosystem: Host-associated > Plants > Roots > Rhizosphere | place: USA: Michigan...
TGGCGTTTTCGAACGAAATCGAACCGGTTTCGCGTCAGGAAACCGCGTCAAAACGGAGAGCTGGCGCCCTCGGCCTTGATTCCATCAAAGCCGGAAAGGCTTTAAGCGGCCCGAACGCGACTGAAAAAGCTCGCAACCTTGGCTTCGAGATCGCGCGCCTGCGCCGACAGCCGCTCGGTCCAGCCGCCGATCTCTTCGATGGCCGCGGCCGCGTGGCTTGCCGCCTGTTCGATTGATTTGATCTCGCCGGACACCCGTGCGGTGTTGCCGGCAGCCGTCTGAATGCTGTTGGCGATCTCGCGCGTGGTCGCACCCTGCTGGTCGACGGCCGCGGCAATCGACGTGGATACACTGGTCAGTTCATGAATATTTCGGCCAATCGAACCGATTTCATTCACCGCGCCTTTGGTGGCCTCTTGGATGGCGGCCACCTGTTGGGAAATCTCTTCGGTGGCGCGCGACGTCTGATTGGCAAGCGCTTTGACCTCCGCCGCCACGACCGCGAAGCCCTTGCCTGCCTCGCCCGCGCGGGCCGCCTCAATGGTGGCGTTCAGGGCCAGCAGATTCGTCTGTGCGGCAATCTTGGAAATAAGGCCGACCACCGAGCCGATCCGTTCCGCCGCTTCGTCGAGCGAGCGGATGGTTCGGTTGGTGCGTTCGGTATCGGCAACGGCCGAACGGGCCATTTCCATGCCGTGCGCCGCCTGCTGACCGATCTCCTGGATCGAATTGGACAGTTCGTCTGTGGCGGCAACCGTCAGGTCGACGCTCCGGCTGGTGTCTATCGAGGCGTTTGAAGCCGAACCCATGCGGCGGAGCGTATCGTCCGTCACGCGCTGCACCGTGGACGAGGTCGTGGTGAGCGATCCGGTCGCGTCCTTTATCGAGCCGATGACCCCACCGATTGCAGCGTCGAACTCGCTGATGGCCTCGTCAATCACCTGACGCCGGGTCGACGCCGCGTTGCGCACCCGCTGCAGATAAAATGTCGAGGTGGTGGCCAGATCGAAGAAAATCGCCTGCGACATGACATGCAATTGTCCGGCGAGAACCACGGATGAAAACCGATGCCGGCGCTGCAAAATCCGAACCGCCGTGCGCATCAGCGCCGCGCCGGAATTCATCCGCGCGCGACCCTCAAAGCCAAGCGTGGCCTCCTGGTCGACGGTCGAGCGACAACACTCAAGATAGTGCTGGCCGAAGTCCGCCGCGAGCAGCGCCTGATATTGTGCGATTTCGATACGCCGGAATTCGGCGGAGTGCCGTTTGTATATGTCCGCAACCTGGCTGAGCCGGCTGGCTCCGGTAATCACCTCGTCCACAGCCTCGCCGAGATAAGGATCGAGCACCGGCGCGATCTCGCGCAGCGTGCGCCGCGCCCGATCGTCGATCATGTAATTCGCGAGTCTGGCTGCCAGTTCGGGCGCGACTTCCGGCAACGTCATGAGCGGAAACCATTCGTTCACCAACAGGGGACCGATGTATAGGGCCGGAATGGTTGTCCGAGACTTAATGAGGCACCCGGGCATTCATGTTGCATTGCAGCAAACCACCGCCCTGTCAGCGCGCAAACTATGCGTGCTCCAGATGGCTTGGGTCCACGGGCGGTTGCCCATTGCGGATAGCCCGCATAGGCTTTGCGACACCGGCCGAGGGCCGTGAGCGGTGTCGGGGTAAGTTGCGTCGTGGCAGTGTCGACCCAGGACCGAATTCAGCAACTCACCCAGCGAATGCTGCGTAAGACGTTTTACGTGGTCCTCTCCAAAGGAGCCGCGACGGCCGAGCAAATCGGGGCTCTCCTGCCCCAGCATCTCGAATACATGATCGGCCTCGAGAAAAAGGGCGCGCTGTTTGTTTCCGGCCCGTTTTCGGTCGCCGCCGGACACCCCCTTGGCGACGGACTGACCATCCTGCGCGCTGCAAGCCTCGACGAAGCGCGTCAAATCGCGTCGGCCGATCCATTCGTCGTCAACAAGCTTCGCACCTTCGAGGTGCGCGAATGGACGCTGATGGAGGGCTCCATCGGCGTGAAAATGAACTTCTCCGATCAATCGTCGGAGATGACATGACGGCCGCAAGATGCGGTCGCCGGGCGGTTCTGAAGGGGTGACGATGGAGACCATTGGCATCATCGGCGTGGGGAAGATCGGCCTGCCCATCGCGGAGAATTTGATCAAAAGCGGCCATCGCGTGATGGGCTACCGGCGCAGTTCGCTCGCCGATTTCGAGAAGATCGGCGGAATCGTCGCCAAATCGCCCGCGGAAATCGGCGCGCAGTGCAATGTGGTGTTGTCCTGCGTTCCGACCGCCGCCGCCATGGACGAGGTCGTCAACGGCCCGCAGGGTCTGATCCATTCGGCACGGCCCGGTCAGATCGTCGTCGAACTGGGCTCCCACCCGGTTCCCGACAAGGAAAAGCAGGTTGCCCCGCTCGCCGGCAAAGGCGCGGCCTATCTCGACGGCGAGGTCAGCGGCACGCCGGGCATGGTCGCCGCCCGCAAGGCCGTGGTCTATCTCGGCGGCGACGCCGCGGCCTGCAAAGCGGTCGAACCCGCGATCAAAGGCTTTGCCGACATGTGCCTTTACTTCGGGCCGTTCGGTGCGGCGAGCAAGGTCAAGCTGGTCAACAATCTCCTGGTCGCCATCAATATCGCCGCAACCGCGGAGGCGATGGCGCTCGGACTCAAAGCCGGTGTCGATGTCGATCTGATGATCAAGGCCATCGCCAACGGCAGCGGCGGCTCGACGCAGTTCGGCATCCGCGCGCCCTGGATGGCGCAGCGCAAGTTCCAGCCGGTGCAAGGTTCGGCGAGTCAGCTGTTCCACTATTTCGATCTGATCGGCGACTGGGCCGATTCGACCGGCAGCGCCACGCCACTGCTCGACCGCGCCATCGAAGTTTACCGGAAATGCGTCGATATGGGGTTTGGCGACTCGCACGACGTCGCCGTCATGGTCGATGTCGTCAATTCCATCCCACGTAAAAAAGACTGAACAACAAGGAGCGACCGATGATCGGGGTCAAGAAGATTGCCCACGCCACTTACGAAACGCCCAACCTCGATCAGCAGATCGAATACTACACCGACATTCTCGGATTGACGCTGGTGGCCAAGGAGAAGGACGCCGCCTATCTCGCCTCAACGCTGGATCACCACTCGGTTGTGTTGCGCAAGGGCGACCACGGACGCTGCGTTCGGATCGGTTTCCAGATCGGATCGGACGACGACCTCGGCGCGTTCGAAAAGCAGACCGCCGCGCACGGCATCAAGACGCAACGCAAAAAGGATCCGGAGCCGTCCATCCCGGACATGGTGACCTTTGAGGATACCAAGGGCACCACGATGGAGGTGTTCAAGCGCGGCGAGTTCTCACATCAGAAGTTTCCGACCAAGGGCATCGTGCCGCACAAGCTCGGCCACGTCGCCTTCTTCGTCAAAGACGCCAAGAAGGCGACCGACTTCTACTGCAACGTACTCGGCTTCCGCGTTTCGGATTGGATGGGCGATTTCTTCTCGTTCCTGCGCTGCGGCACCGACCATCACACCATCAATCTGATGCAGGACGCGGAAGACCGGCACTTTCACACCGCCTTCGAGCTGCGCGACTGGGGCCACATGCTGACGGCCTGCGATCACCTGAGCCTCAACGGCTACAAGCTGCTGTGGGGTCCCGGGCGGCACGGCATCGGGCACAATCTGTTCGCCTATCATCGCGGTCCCAACGGCCTGATCACCGAACTGTTCGCGCAACTCGACCAGATGAACGAGGCGCTTGGCTATTTCGAGCCGCGGCCCTGGCACCGCGACAGGCCGCAGCGGCCGAAGGTGTGGGCCAAGGACCCCAGCGCCGCGAACTACTGGGGCATCATGGCGAGCGACGAAATGCACAAGTAGCGTTCTGCAACGAAGGCGGTGTGCAACGACACACCGCCGCAATCGGGAGGGAAACATGGTTGCGCCAAAGGCTGGACGATTCGCTTCGTGCGTATTCGCGACGCTGGCAACAGCGTCACTGTGGTTTGCAAGCACGCCGGCGCGCGCGGCCGACCCGATCAAGGTGGGCGTCGGGCTTGCCCTCACCGGCGCCGGAGCACCGGCCGGCAAGATGCTGCTCGCCGCCATCGAACTCTGGCGCGACGACATCAACGCCAAGGGCGGATTGCTCAATCGTCCCATCGAGATCGTCCATTACGACGACCAGAGCACGCCGGCGAACGTGCCGGGCCTCTACACCAAGCTCATTTCCGTCGACAAAGTCGATCTTCTGTTGGGGCCCTACGCCACCAATTTCACCGCGCCGGCCATGCCGACGATCATGCAAAACAAGAAGATGACGATCAGCTTCACCGCCATCGGCATCAACCGGGAATACAACTACCCGAAATACTTCTCGATGGTGCCGGTCGGCCCGGATGGCGTGCGGGCCTTCTCCAAGGGCTTCTTTGACCTGGCAATGACGCAAACGCCGAAGCCGCAAACGGTCGCGATCCTTGCCGCAGATGCCGAGTTCGCACGGGGCGCTGCCGACGGCGCCAAGGAAGAATTGAAGAAGCACGGCCTGAAGCTGATTTACGACCAGAGCTACCCCCCGAGCACGACCGATTTCGCGCCGGTGGTGCGGGCCGTGCAGGCGGCCAACGCCGATATCGTCTTCGTCGGCGCCTATCCGCCCGACAACGTCGGCATCGTGCGCGCGGCGAACGAGGTCGGCCTCAAGCCGAAAATGTTCGGCGGGGCGATGATCGGCATGCTCATCACGCCAATCAAGGTGCAACTCGGGCCGCTCGCCAACGGCCTCGTCATCGGCGAAAGCTTCGTGCCGTCACCGAAACTGCAGTTCGCCGGTCTCAACGATCTCATGACGCGCTATCAAGCCGAGGCGTCGAAGCTCAAAACCGACCCGCTCGGTTACGGCTTCGTGCCATTCGGCTACGCCGCCGGTCAGGTCATCGCCCAAGCCGTCACCGAGACCAAGAGTCTCGACCACGACAAGCTCGGCGCTTACATGCACAGCCACAGCTTCAAAACCGTGGTCGGTGAAATCTCGTTCAGCGCTGACGGCGAATGGGCGAAAGCGCGGCAGCTCATGACGCAATTCCAGAACGTCGAGCCCAACAACCTCGACCAGTTCAAGAGCGGCGCCAAGCAACCGATCTTGTGGCCGCCGGAATACAAAAGCGGCGATCTGATCTATCCGTACGAAAAGGCCCGCCAGAAATAGTGTGACCCATTCTGCGTGCGATGATCTCGACGCGGGTCGCCCCAATCCCAGCAACGACGGGCCATCGGAAGGATGGCCCAACGTGACGAGCGATTCGCGTTCCTTGGCGCGATTCGCCGGACGATGTCCTCGCGCGATGTTCGTGCAATTGTCCCGCTTCGTTCGCAAAGAACGAATCGCGGCCGATTCGCCATGACGATGCGCTGAACAATTTTGTGTTAACGCGCGTCGTCGAATTTCGCTGGGCGCGTTAAAGTCCACATGCCCCGATGTTCACGCAAACATCCTGTTTCGTTCTGTTTGAACGAATCGGGACTCGATTCGGATTCGATTGCCGCACAAAAATTTTCCGTTAATGCCCCAGGTCCTGACGTGCGATTGGTGGCGCGCCGAGACTTTTACGTCCTGCGATCACACACCCTTCACCATCGACGGCGCGTGATTTACCGCCGGCAGATACTCCGGCCGCATGTCAGTGTTCTTCGCTTTGTCCTGAATAGGCGGACGCGGCAGCTTCGCCACGCCCGGCTCCATCACGAACGTATAGTCGAGGGAGAACCAGGGGTCTTTGACGCCCGGCGCGGGCGGCGTCTCGTTCTCGTGTCGCACGTAGTCGCCGAGCAACCGTTTCGTCACCCCGAACTGCACATCGGTCTCAATGTTCGGATCGTCCGGCAGATAGACCTGCGAAATGTGGGTCTTGAATCCCGGCTTGTAGATCAAGAAGTGAAGATGCGCCGGCCGCATGTTGTGGCGGCCCTGCGCGCGGAGAAGATCGCCGACGGGCCCGGTGATGGGAATCGGATAGCCCGCCGGCTTGATGCTGCGGAATGCGATGTGGCCCTCGGCGTCGGTGGTGAACTTGCCACGCAGATTCATATCGGCCTGGGTCGGGTCCTGATTCTCGTAGAGACCCTCGGTGGAGGATTGCCACACGTCGACCTCCGCATCGGTCACCGGCCTGCCCTCGCGGTCCTTGGCCCAGATGTTGACGAACAGCTCCGGTCCCGGCGTCGGTGAACGCACGATGGAGCCGCCGCTTTCGGTCCGCGGCGAGTCCAAGCGCCAGAATGGGCCGAGCAAATTCGCAGTGGTCTCGGTCGCGCCGTTTCGGCCGTTGTTGAGCAGACAGACCAGCGTCGAAACGCCGAGCGAACCCGACATCAGCACGGCCTCATTGTGCGCCGGATTCGAGCTTTGACCGATGGCGTTGATATAAGCGCAAGCCTGATGAAACTCTTCTTCGGTCAGCCGGGCTTCGCGAATGAAGGCGTGCAGGTGCCGGACAAGCGCCGTCATCACTTCGCGGAAACGCGGGTTGGGCGCGCGCGCGATTTCGCTCAGCACCGCATCGGTGACCGAATCCGGACCGTCGATAATCATGGGGCGTCCCTTTGGCTGTCGGCTGCTGTATTCCTCGCCCGAATTGATATGCTGACGTGCCCAGCCGCTCAATCCCCTCGGCCGGGCCTCCTACCCTCAAATATGCTGCGAGTTGCCCCATGGCTCCCCACCGCGTCGACACCCATCATCATCCCTATCCGCCGGTCTACATCAGGAAGACCGGAGATGCGCTCAAGCACACGGCCCACGCCTTCTACGACCGGCTGACCAAATGGCATCCCACCCAGGCGGTCGAGGAGATGGACAAGAACGGGATCGCGGTGTCGGTGCTTTCGGTCGGCACGCCCAGCGTGTGGCTGGGTGACGCCAGTTCATCCCGCATTTTCGCACGCGAGGTGAACGACGCCGCGGCCAAGATCCAGCAGGACCACAAAGGCCGCTTCGGCCATTTCGCCGCGCTGCCGCTGCCGGATACCGACGGAAGCCTGCAGGAGATCGAATACGCATTCGACGAACTCAACGCCGACGGAATCGCGCTGACGACGAACTACGTCGACAAATATCCCGGCGATGAGGCCTTTGCCGCAGTCTTCACGGAACTCGACCGCCGCAAGGCCGTGGTCTATTTCCATCCGACCGCGGCGAGCTTTGCCTTCAACGTCATCCCGGATATTCCGCCGCCGACGATCGAGCTTCCCTTCGACACCACGCGGGCCATCGTCAGCCTGTTGTTCAGCGGAACGTTTCACCGCTGCCCGAACATCAAATGGATTTTCTCGCATGGCGGCGGCGCGCTGGCGATGATCGCGAACCGCCTGGTCGGGCTCGCCCGAACCCGGCCTGAGCTCAACGCCCGCGTGCCCAACGGCGTGATGCATGAATTGAGCAGGCTTTATGTCGATGTCGTCGGCGTCACCACGCCGGGCGCGATGCGCGCGGTGCTGGATATCGTGCCACTGTCGCACCTTCTGTTTGGCACCGACTATCCGTTTTGGACGCCGGAAACCACAATCAAGGGACTGGCAGGACTGAAGCTGTCGGCGGCCGATCTTGCCGCGATCGAACGCGACAACGCGTTGAAGCTTTTGCCGGGATTGCCGCGTTCTTAAAGACTTTGCGCCACGCGCAACAGCGTGGCGCCGCGACGGATCGAAACCGGCATCCGCCGCATCTCAAAGATCGATCAGAACATCGTCGCCCTCGACCTTGCACGGATAGGTCTTGATGGGCGTTGAAGCCGGCGGTGCCACGGCCTCGCCGGTCTTGATATTGAACAGCGCCAGATGAATCGGGCATTCGATACAATCGCCGTCCAGATATCCTTCCGACAGCCGCGCGAAGGCATGCGTACAAATGTTGTGGGTGGCGTAGGCCGCGTCGTCGAGCCAATAGAGCGCGATTTCCTCGCCGCCGACTTCCACGCCGAGCACGCTCTTCTCCTTGAGTTCCGACAGCACGGCTGCCTTCGTCCAGGCCATAATCCGAATTCCTCTCTTCCGTGAATGTTACCGAAGCGGCAGCGGCCTCCCCCGGCCGCAACGCACCACGCCAATGACTCTTTCGCCTCTCCTGGACAGCTTGTGCAGAGGCGGCGTCGTAAAAGCAACCGAACCTCCAGCCCGATCAAGGACAAGTCGTCCCAGGCCGGGAGCGGGCTCGAGCACCCACCGCCTGCGCAAGATTTTCGATAATCTATTTGATTTCCGATTATTTATTCGGTATCCGAGGATTGCTTGGGCGCCGACAGACCCGGACCAACTGAGAGAGCAGCAGGAATGGCGGCTTCGACAGCGACCGCGGAGGTCGCGCAGACATTGAACGCATCGGTTTTGACCGAGATGCGCGCCGACATCATTGCGTGCCGTCTGATGCCGAATGAGCGGCTGCGGGTGGAAACACTGCGCGAGCGTTACGGCATGGGAACGAGCCCGATCCGCGAAGCCCTGATGCGCCTGGAGGCCGAAGGCTTCGTCGAACTCGAACAGAACAAGGGCTTTCGGGTCTCCGAAGTTTCACGGGAAAATCTGCTCGATCTGATGCACACCCGCATCGAAATCGAGAGCATTGCGTTGCGGTGGTCCCTGGAAAAGGGCGGCGTCGATTGGGAGGCCGATCTGCTGAGCGCATTCCACCGGCTGTCGCGCCAGACCAAGATCGCGCCGTCGCGGCCCGATGCCTTGAGTGAAACATGGAGCAAGGCGCACGCGGATTTTCATGCGGCGCTCGTCTCCGCCTGCGATGCACCGACGTTGCTCGCGATCCGGTCGCGGCTGTTCGAACAAGCCGAGCGCTATGTCGCGCTGTCGATCATGTCGGACGGGCCGCTCCGTGACGACGTCGGCGAGCACAAGCATTTGATGCGCGCCGCGCTCAATCGCAACGTCGACAAAGCTCTTGAGCTTAACCGCGCCCACATCACGCACACGCTTGAAAAGGTTGCCACCTCGCTCGCCAAAGGCGCGGCAGCGGTGACGCAGATCTCGGCGCGACGAAAGAAGACCAAGTGAGTATGGATCCGAAGATGGGCGATACCATCAGCGTTGCTGCCGAAGCGCTGAGTGAATTCGTGGCGCAACTCTTTGTGGCGGTCGGTGTCCCCCTTTCGCCGGCGCGCGATGTCGCCAACGGTTTGGTCGATGCCGATCTTGAAGGGTTGCATTCGCACGGCGTGATGCTGGTCGACATGTATATCGAGCGTCTGCGGCAAGGCTCGGTGTCACCGGCGGCAGCCGCGACGGTCGTATCGGAGCGGCAGGGCGCGGTGGTGCTGGATGCCGGCAACGCGCTCGGTCATCTCACCGGCGCGCAAGCGATGTCGATTGCCATCGAAAAGGCGCGGGCCTTCGCCGCCGGTATCGTGCCGGTCCGTCACGGCTTCCACTTCGGAACAGCCGGGAAGTATGCGGCGCAGGCGGCCCAAGCCGGCTGCATCGGCATCGCCATGTGCAACACCCGGCCGCTGATGCCCGCACCCGGCGGGGCCGAACGCGTTGTGGGCAACAATCCGATCGCCATCGCTTTGCCGACCGACGACGCCGCGCCTCTGCTGCTCGACATGGCGACCAGCGAAGCCGCCATGGGCAAAATCCGCATGGCCGAGAAAGCCAAGGCGTCCATTCCGGCGACATGGGCCGTCACCGCCTCCGGCGAGCCGACGACCGATCCGGCCCAGGCGATTGCCGGAATGCTGCTGCCATCCGGCGGCGCGAAGGGGTTCGGGCTGTCGTTCATGATCGACCTGATGTGCGGTCTGCTCTCCCAGGGCGCCAGCGGACCGGCCGTGCAGCCGCTCTATGGAAACTTTGCGGTGCCTTACGATTGCTCGCATCTGTTCATCGCCATCGACGTTTCGCACTTTTGCGACATCGCATCGTTCAAAGCCCAGAGCGCCGCCGCGGCCGCCCGTATCCGGTCCGGGCGGCGCGCCAACGGTGTCGAACGCCTGTTCCCACCGGGAGAACCGGAATGGAATCGGCGCCAAAACGCCGCCGGCCAGATTCGGATCGAACCACCGGTGGCCGCCATGCTGGTGAAATACGCCGGCGAATTGAACGTCTCCGCAACACTCCTCACCCATCCCAACAAAGGCGAGCGTCATGTCTAAAGTCCTGATTTCCAGTCCGAAGCTCCGGCAGCCCAACGGCGTTTTCTCTCATGCAACCGCGATCGCGGCGACCGGCCGTTTCGTATTCATCTCGGGAATGACGGCGCGGCGTCCCGACGGCAGCATTGCCGGCGTCGGCGATGTCACCGAGCAGACGCGCCAGGTCTGCGAGAACATCAAGGCAGCCGTCGAGGCCGCGGGCGGCACCATGGACGATATCTGCCGTGTCGACGTCTACGTTCGCAACATGGAGCACTTCGAGGCGATCCATAAGGTCCGCGCTCAGTACTTCAAGGCGCCGCTTCCGGCGTCGACCATGGTCGAGATCAATAAGATGACCTCGCCGGACTACCTGATCGAGATTAACGCCATCGCCGTCGTGCCCGAATAGGACAGTCCATCAGGCGGCGCACCGCTTGAAACGCAACACGCCCTGCCAGGGCAAGGTCACTTCGAAACCGATAACCAGCGTGAGGATGTCATGGTGAAATTACCGGAAGGCGCTCCGAATCTGGAAGAGCTTCTGATTCAAACTGAGTCTCTCGCGTGGCGAGAAAAGTCACTCAAGGGCATTTCGGAAAAGATGCTGTGGCGAAACGACGACACCGGAGCGTCGATCGCTCTGATCAAGTTCGACAAGGGGGCGGGCATTCCTCAGCCGCATCTGCATGCGGCGAACCAATTCATGTTCTGCCTGAGAGGAAAATACGAATACACCTCGACTCACGTCGTGCTGACGGCGGGATCGTTCTACTGCAACCCCAAGGGCAACGTGCACGGGCCCGCGATTGCCCACGAAGAAACCGTCGTCATCGAGATTTACGACGGGCCGCACTATCCGCAAAAGCCGGATTGGTACACCGACGAGCGTGATGCGCACTAACGGCACGCCCCCCGGCCGCTGCACCGACCCAAGCCACAACGAAAGGATGATGCCGTGTTGACCCGTACCCTGATCGCGATCGCATCGCTGTTCGCCATGACTGCGTTGGCTTCGGCCGAGGATTTTCCATCGCGCAACGTCACGATTGTGTCGCCGTATCAGGCCGGCGGCACCAGCGACATCATCGCGCGTCTTCTTGCGCAGAAATTGACGCAGCGATGGGGCAAAAGCGTCATCATCGAGAACAAGCCCGGGGCCAACGGCGGCATCGGCGTCACGACCGTCACCCAGGCCCCGCCCGACGGGCATACGCTTCTCGCGGTGGCGTCGAGCGCGCTGACGATCAACCCGATCTTCTACTCCAAGCTGCCCTACGACGTGGCCCGTGATCTCGCCCCCATCACACGGACCGGCATGGTCGCCAATGTTCTGGTCGTCAATCCGTCGGTGCCCGCCGACAGTGTCCAGGCGCTCATCGCCTTGGCCAAGTCGAAGCCCGGGCAGTTGAACTACGCTTCGCAAGGCATCGGCTCGAACGGCCAGATGACCGGCGAACTGTTCAAGCAGCGCGCCGGCATCGACATGCTGCACGTCCCCTACAAGGGCAGCGCGCCTGCGGTGCAGGATCTTCTGGCCGGACAGGTGCAGGTCATGTTCGACAACCTGCCTTCGGTTTTGCCGCTGATCCGATCCGGCAAGCTCAAGGCACTGGCGGTGACGACCGCACAGCGAAGCCCGCAACTGCCCGACATCCCGACCATTGCCGAGGCGGCCCTGCCCGGTTTCGACACCGGGGCATGGTTCGCTCTGCTGGCGCCGAAAGCCACTCCTTCGGCGCTGCGTCAGCAGATCGAAACCGCAGCGGTGAGTGCGCTGACGGACAATGAGACACGAGAACGGCTGCAAGCCGCGGGCGTCGAAGTCGCAGCCGATGGCTCTGCAGCCCTGACAGCGCGAATCGATCAGGAAACGAAAATGTGGCGCGGCGTCGTCGCCAAGGCCGGCATCAAGGTGGAGTAACGATGCCGCGGCTCAAAACTTGCGGCGGTATCCACGGATATCGCCGTCATCGTCAAGCGGCCACGGGCCTCGACAATATTTTCTTCATTCGCTTCCGCACCGGGCGATGCGCCGGCGTGAGATCGATGAAGAAGGGTCGCAGGGAGAACCAGAACGGCTGCGGGTTCGCAGTTTTGTTCTGAATGGTGGCGGATTGGCGCGCCCGAAGAGATTCGAACTCCTGACCCCTAGATTCGTAGTCTAGTGCTCTATCCAGCTGAGCTACGGGCGCCTGCCGTTCCGCACGGGAAGTCCCGCACAAGGCGGCGGAACGGGGCTAGAGCTATCGTCTCCGACCTTTATTGGCAAGTGCAGTCGGGAATTGCCGAAAATCGCCCGTCAGGCACGGGCCCGCGCATTGCGGCGGGTCTCGAGCTGCACAGCCCGGTCGGGAATCGCGAGCCGGAACGTGGCCCCAATGGTCCCCTCGACCAAATTGATCTCGCCGCCATGGGCCCGCACCAGTTCCGCGGCGATCACGAGACCAAGACCGGTTCCCCCGCTGCGTGCCGAGCTCTGGAACGGCTCAAACAGGTGCTCCCGCGCCTTGGCCGGGAAGCCCGGGCCGGTGTCGGACACCTCCAGCACGACGATGGCCCCTTCGCGCCGTCCGGTGATGCGGATTTGATCGCGGGCCGGATCGTTGGGCGTGCGTGTTTCCAGCGCCTGCACGGCATTGCGGGCGAGATTGAGCAGCACACGGAGAAGCTGATCCGGATCGGCATCGACGATAAGCCCGCGCTCGATCGCAACCACCCAGCCGATCCGGGATTCAAACAGCGCCAGAGTCTCGTGGACTTCTTCGACCAGCGCCTCGACCTCGACTGGTCGCCGATCCGGCGGCGGTTCCTGCACACGCCCGTACGACAGCGTTGACTGACAGAACGCGATGGCCCGCTCCAGCGCCCGCATCAGCTTGGGCGCAAAGCGCTGCACCCGCGGATCCGGCAGGCTGGTCAGCCCTTCGGAAAACAGTTGCGCCGAGGTCAGGAGGTTGCGGAGGTCGTGATTGATCTTCGAAACCGCGAGGCCCAGCGCAGCCAGCCGGCTTTTCTGCTGGAGCATCGACGCCAAATCGCGTTGCATCTCCGACAATTCGTGCTCGGCATAGCCGATCTCGTCCTGCCGGGCCGACGCCACGATGACACGCGCCGGATTCTCCGGGTCTGCGCGGAACGACACGATGTTTGCCGTGATTCGACGCATCGGGCGAACCAGCAGGTAGTCCAGCGCGAAATACAGCAGCGTCGCCGTGATGCCGGAGATCACGAGCGACAACAGCATGATGGTGAGCGAGAATCGCAGCATGGCCTGACGCAAGGGCGCCTCGTCGAGCACGATCTCGAGGAAGTCGCCCCCCATCGGCGCCGGGCCGACCACGCGCATCACGTCCTTGTCGCTGCCTGAGAGCGTGTCGAACGCGTCGACGATGGCGTGAAACCACGACACATCGCGCATATCGACATCGTGGTGGATCGTCGGCGGCATATCCGAGATGGCCAGCAGCCGCCGCCGCGAGCCCATCTTCACCGCCACCGTGCGCGCACCCACGCTCTGAAGGATTTGCCGCGCCAGACTCTCCGGCACCATTCCGCTCGGAGCCGCGTCAAGCACCAGCGCCGCGGTGTGCGCGGCAGCGAGCCGGTCATTCAGCCAGTTGAGTCTGAAGTTGGCGATCGACGGCACATAGATCAGCACTTCGGCGATCATCACGAACAGGATCGTGAGAACCAAAAGTTTGCCCGACAAGCCAAGCCGGCCAAGGCAGAACCTTGTCCGCTCGACTTTCGTGTCCTCCGCCGGCACGGGGACCGGTTCGGGGTGTTGCGTCATTGTGGGCTCGTCATCTAGCCGAAGCGGCGCAGTAGACTCAGCAGGCGCCGCGCCCAGGGTGCCGCCAAACGTGGCGCGAAGAAGGTGGCAGCCGCCCGCTTGCCGACCTCCGTATAAGTCGGATACGGCACGATCATATCGGTAAATGCGCGAATATTCAGCCCGTGGTTGATCGCCAGGGTCCACGCCACGATCTGCTCGCCGGCTGTCGCACCGACGATCGTGGCGCCGAGGATCAACCCCTTGGCGTCGGTTACGACTTTGATATGTCCGCGGATTTCACGCTCAGCCTGGGCACGGTCGTTGTCCCGGTAGGGCCAGCGCAGAACCCGGATTTCGCCATGCTGCTCGCGCGCCTCAGCATCGGTGAGGCCGACATGGGCGAGTTCCGGTTCCGTGAACGTGACGCGCGGGGTGACATCGATGCCCTTGTTGACCGGCAGCCAGAACAGGAGGTGACGAACGAGCAGTTCGGCATGACGACTGGCAACCTGCGTGGATTGCGGCGCGCCGATGACATCGCCGACCGCATAGACACGCTTGTTGGTGGTGCCGAAGCGTTTGTTAACCACGACCCCAGGCGGCTGATGTTTAACCCGGGCGGCGTCCAGACCGAGCCCGGACACGTTGGGTTGACGGCCAGCCGCAATCAGCAAATCGGTGCCCTGAATGGTTTCCTCGGCCTCCCCGGCGAGAACCACCTCGACGCGTTGGCGCACGCGGCGCACCCGTTCGACGTTGACGCCGCTGCGGATGGTGACGCCTTCGCGCGCCAGCGCATCGAGCACGACTGCGGAACATTCCGCATCCTCTTGGCCGAGCGGCTGCGACGCATCGAGCACGGTCACTTCGGAGCCCAACCGGCGGAAGGCTTGGGCCAACTCAAGCCCCATGGGATCGCCGCCGATGACGATCAAATGCTTCGGCCGCTCCCGCGTCTCGAAAACGGTCTCGTTGGTGAGATAGGCGACCTGCTCGATCCCTGAAATCGATGGCACCACCGGCAGAGAACCGGTCGCAATCACGAAACGGCGCGCCCGGACCTCCAGCTTGATCTCGTCATCCGGGCCGCTGACGACCACGGTTCGGGTGTCCCGAAACCGCGCCTCACCCTCGATCACCCGGACACCGAGACCCGCAAGACGCTCCTTCGAGTCGTTGGCGGCAACGGCGCCGATAACCCTGTGGATGTGGTCGTTGACCTTGTCGAATTCGACTTCCGCCGACGCCGCAGCCAAGCCGAACGGTGCACTGGTCCGAAACGCCTCAGCCCGGCGGCCGGCGGCCGCCATCGCCATCAATGGCACGCAACCGGTGTTGAGGCGGGCGCCACCCATTCGCCCCTTTTCGATCAAGACAACAGGGACCCCAAGCGCCGCCGCGGTCATGGCCACCGATAGCCCGGCCACGCCCGCGCCAATGACGCAAAGATCGGGTTTCAACTGCTCGGCCATGCCTGTCCCTTCGACCTTGCGCCGGTCAGCGCCCCGGGCGGGAACCGCGGCGATTAAACCAGGTTCTGCCGGCAGGCTTCGCCATAGGCCCAGGCACCGCAGGCCCAGGCACCGCCGCCGGCCCGAAAGGGGCGACGGGCTTCAGCCCCCTCGCCGGATGAAACCAGAGAGGGAGGGACATCACGTCGTCGGCCGATCTGTTCACCGGGGGGTCTCGCGGGCCATTCTTTTGCCATCCTAACAAAGGTGGCGATCCGGCGCGACGTATACACGAACTAAAGCCCGGCGCAGCCATCCCGCTGATTTGCGAGGCCAAATGCGATGGCCGCGCCCGGCGCCGGGAATCGCGTCGCATTGACGCCCAAGCCCTGCCTCCGTATAAGCCGCACGCGACGGCGAACGGAGATCAAGCTCGTGAAGCGGACCTATCAACCCAGCAAGCTGGTGCGCAAGCGCCGTCACGGATTTCGCGCGCGCCTTAAGACCACCGGGGGCCGCAAGGTGCTGGCGGCCCGGCGCGCACGGGGCCGTAAGCGGCTCAGCGCCTGAAGCCGGCGCGGATGCCCGCGCCAGCCATACAAAGGCTTCGGCAGCGCGCGAACTTCCTGGCTGCCGCAACTGGCGCAAGGGCTCCCGTGAGCGGGTTTGTGCTCCAGGCGCTTGATCGGCGCGAGGATGGACCGGTGCGTGTCGGATTCACCGTTTCCCGAAAAGTCGGCAACGCGGTCGAGCGCAATCGTGTGCGGCGGCGGCTGCGAGAGGTGGTGCGCCTTTCGCCGACGGCCCGAATGCGGCCCGGCTTTGACTACGTGCTCATTGGACGACGCGCAGCGCTCGATCTGCCATTCGAACGGCTAACCGAGGATTTCGACCGCGCACTCGGTCGCGTGCATGGCAAGAGCCCCACCGCCACCCCACATGCGGGCGCGAGATAGAAGACCGGACATGACCGACCAAAAAAACACCATCCTTGCCATCGTGCTCTCGGCGCTTGTGTTGATCGCATGGCAATATTTTGTCGGCCTTCCGCAGATGGAGAAGCAGAAGCAGGACGCGCAGCTCAAGGCGCAGCAGACCCAGCAGGCTCAGACGCCAAAATCGGCGGCACAATCCGGCACCAACGCTCCCG
>Ga0070680_100001606_pt1 | contig 16503 bp, 14 predicted proteins | sample KBSC73BmetaG_FD_64672 | JGI IMG/M metagenome (GOLD analysis project Ga0070680, IMG submission 64672) | Corn rhizosphere microbial communities from Kellogg Biological Station, Michigan, USA - KBS C7-3B metaG | ecosystem: Host-associated > Plants > Roots > Rhizosphere | place: USA: Michigan...
TACACCACCAGGATCACGGCCAGCACGCACACCACCGCCGGGAAGCGCAGCGACCAGCGAATGATGGCCGCTAGCATCACTCAGTCCGTGTCCGCCGCCTGGGCCGGGCTCTCAATCCCCAGCAACGCGGCCGCACCTCCTGCGACAACCCGATCTCCCACGGCAAAACCGGACGTCACGAACCAACCGCCCGCTACCGGGTGATAGTCGTGAACTTCCCGCCTCACGAAGGTGTTTGGAGCGGTTTGCACGTACGCCCACACACCAGAGTCGCGCCGTAGCAACGCTGAGCGAGGCAGGATGACGCCCGCTACCGGCGCATCATTGGCAACCGGAACCTGCGCCGACAACATCTGCCCGATCGGCAGCCTTGCGGCGTCGCCCTTCACCTCGACCAACACCCCCCGTGTCTGCAGGCGGGGGTCCGCGGTCGGCAAGGAGCCGAGCGTCCTTGCGGCGAACACCTCGGACTCCGAGTTTCCCCGCAATTCGATGCCCGTCCCGACTCCGGGCAGGGCCACCGTCGCGGGAATCTCGACCCGCGCGAGCGAAGCGTGCCCGCGCGACAATTCGTTCAACAGCGCCGAGCGATTATGGGCGGTCAGTCCGGCTATCCCTCCCCCCCATTCCAGCGCGAGCTGACGCCGCGCCGCATTGACCTTTTGCAAATCCGCCTGCTCCTGGGCGCTCGCGGCTTCGACCGCGCGTGCCGAGGCGGTCCGGTTTTCGACGTACAACTTGCGGGTGCGGACCGCTTCAGCCCGCGACGCGGCGAATGTTGCCGCGGCAGAAGAGAGCTCACCGTCCAATTGGAGGAGCCGGCTCGGATCCAGCACCCTCCCGGTCGTAGCAACACCCTTGGGCGCTGTTGCCGCCTTCAGGGTCGTGACGAGGAGACCAAAACGCATCTGAGCCGCGGGTTCCAGTGTGATGGCTTTGGGGCCGCCGGCGGTCACGGCCGGTGTCTCATTGGGCTCAGCAGCCGCCACTGCGGCAGAGGCCGCCAGGATCGCCAACATCACCGCCGCGCCACGCGCGCCATAAATTGCTTTCATTCTCTTATTTCGCCTCGGGCGGTGCGGCCGCCAGGGCCACCGCCACATCTGTCTCAGGTCCCTCGAGCGGCCGGCGCATAGCATCCTCCAAAGTCGCAAGCGACTCTTGTGCGGTGCGCACGGCATCCAGAATTTGCAGCTCGGCAAGTGAGCGCGCTACCCGCGCCGCCACGAGCTCCGTCCGATCACTATTGCCTGCATCGAATTGCCTCTGGGTAGCTTCGAACAGGTGCTGGGCCGCCTCGTACACCGGACCTCGGGCGTCCGCCACCCGCTCGAGGGCGAGGCGCCACTGCTTGACGGCCTCGTCTGTTTCCTCATAGGCCATCGCTACTGTGGCTTCGAGCCGCGCTCCAGCCTGCTCACGCCGGGCCTCGGCCTCTGCGATCGCGCCCCCATGCTGGTTGAGGACGGGCAGCTCCATTGAAAGATTGAATTGCAGCCGGTGCACACCATGGTCCCACGTATAAGCCGGACCGATATGCACCTGCGGATACTGTTTCGCCACTTCCAACCGCAGCGCTTCTTCAGCGACGCTGTAACCCTTCACGGCGCTATGGACATCGCTCCGGGACAGAAGTGCCTCATCGCGCCAATGCTCAATGAGCCTCTGATCGACGTTACCGGGCTGATCGAGGCCGTCCCATTTCAACGTCAGCGAGCTCACAGCGACAGCCGGAACGCCGATGGTTGCCGCCAGTGAGCTTCGCGCTGCACTCAGACGATGGCGTGCATCATGCAGCCGCTGCTCGTCCGCGACAGCGTCGGAGACCAGGCGATCGAGATCACCGTGTGATGCGGCACCGGCATCCAAGCGTCGGCGCGCCATCTCGAGCTGCGCTTCACGATCGGAATGCACGCCCTCGAGCAAGGTCACCTCGCGCTCCGTCATCAGCACGTCGAGCAACGCACGGCGCAGAGCCGAACGCTCCTTCCAGAGCACCTCCATGAAGTCGTAACGCGCTTGCTCCGCGCTCAGATCAGCGACAGCGATGCGCGCCGTGCGCTTGGCGCCGACATCGAGTGGGATGTCCGGAGTCAGGCCCCACAGCCAGAGGGGGGCGCCGCCATGTTGGCTCGCATACTGCGTGAGTTGATCACCCTCGTTCGCATACTCGGTGAGAAGAGCTACCGTCGGATTCGGCCTCTCGCGCGCGGTACGCCGGCCAGCCACAGCCAGATCCAGGTTGGCGCGCCCCTCCCGGACCGTATCGTTGAAGTACAACAGGGCAAGCAGGAGATCGGCCCGATCCCATTGCTGACGAGGCCACTGACTGGCGCGAGCGGGCAGCCGGGTGTCCAGCGCCGCGCGAACCCCTGGATCATCGAGTCTGCGCTGCGAGAAGGTCGTCGCGATCTGCTCTGGAGGCAGCGGTCGCGGGCTGTAGTGAGCACACCCTGCCAAGGCGACAACAGCGGCCATGGCGGTGAGACAGCTACTGCGCCTGCAGCGCGAGGAGTCCGGATCGTCCAGGTACGCTGCCTTCGACAATCCTGCAACGCGGCAGCTTGTTGATATCGAGCATTCCGGCATACGTCGCAAGATCAGTGAGCTGTACCCCCCGAGCACGCCAGGTACGCAGCAGGCGCTCAAACGCCTGCAGGTAAGCGCCTCCTTCCAACTCGGCGTGCAGCGTGAAAACGTGATCACGCGGCTCTCCTTGCGCCGTCAGCGCAAGGAGATGATCCACCGGATCCACCCCTTCGAGATCCGGCCGACCGATCAACTCATCGAGAGTCGGCAACGTCGTCGGCAGTTGAGGCACCGCCACCTCCGCACCGTTTACAACCGGCACGAACGGACACACTCCTCGCGTGTCCGAAGCATAACGAAACCCCAGCTGTTGCTCCAGCGCGGGGACATACTCGTTGACCTGCCACCCGGCCGCTCCATGCACGAGAGGTCGCTGCGCAAAAACGCTTACAAACTCGTCGAGCGCGAGCGTGAGCTCACGACGCGTCCAAGGCTCATTGGCGCGGGCCACTCCGTCCTGCCATTTGATGTGGTCGTACGTGTGCACGCCAACCTCGAACCCGGCACGGGCAACGTCCTTCATGAAGGTACCCGCGCGCCGGCCGATTCGCGGACCGGGAAGCAGTACACCGTACAGAAGCGTCTTCAGACCATAGTGCTCGAGAACCGAAGTCCGCTTCACTTTGCCCATGAATCCCGGGCGAAACACACGCTTGATGGCACGGCCGGTGTGATCGGGACCGACACTGAAAAGAAAGGTGGCGCGTGCTCCAGCCTGTGTCAGCACCTGTACCAGGCGTGGAACACCTTCACGTGTACCCCGAAAGGTGTCGACGTCAATTTTGAGGGCGATCGTGGTCAACACGGCGCCCTTCAGCCGAGGCCCACCGGATGCCGCTGCAACTGCCGTGCAGCCGTGGGCAAGTCCACCGGGCCCGCGCCGTCGGCCGCGGCCACGATCCGCAGCACGCTGCCGTCGCAACACGCAACGAAACAGTTCCCCTCGGACCCGAAGAGTCTGGCCCGCTCGGACGGCTCGATGGTCCGGGGCTCCACCCGGGTTTTGTAGATCATCCAGCGCTCGCCATCGACCTGGCCGAAAGCGCCCGGGAAAGGTGGGGCAACGGCCCGCACCAGGTTATGGATCTCACGCGCGCTACGCGTCCAATCGATCTTGCCGTCTTCCGGCCGCCGCCGGCCAAAATATTTTCCATCCTCCAGCTTCTGCGGCATCCGGGGCGCCGTACCGTTTATCAAACCAGGCAGCGAGCGCGCCAGGATGATTTCCGCGGCGAAACAAACCTTGGCAAAGACCTCACGGGCCTCGTCGTTCTCGAGGATGGGCACCGCCATCTGGTCGACAATGTCGCCGGCATCGGCGCGCTCGCTCATGTAGTGGAGGGTCGCTCCCGTCTCGCGCTCTCCGTGGAGTATCGCCCAGTTCACCGGTGCGCGGCCCCGGTACCGGGGAAGAAGCGACCCGTGGATGTTCAAGGCGCCCAGCCGGGGCACCTTCAGCAAAGGCGCTCCGATCATGGAACGAAAGTAGAACGAGAACAGGAAGTCCGGCCGGAGGTCCCTGACAGTGCGCTCCAGCTCTGCCGTATTCACCTCGTCCGGCGCCACGGCCGGCAGTCCGTACTCCGCAGCCAGTGCAGCAGCACTGGCAAACCATTGTGTTTCGGTAGGGTCGTCGCGCGTCGTGACAATCAGGGGGATCTCAACTCCCGCCGAGAGCAACGTCTTGATACAACGCACTCCGACATCGTGATAGGCGAAAACAACCGCCCTCGTGGTGGCCATCAGCGTTCCCCCACGGACTGCGGCAGATGCATCCGCTGCGTTGCTTCGGAATCTTCCTCTTCCAGGACCGCTGCAATGGTGTAACGCGGCCGCTGCCGGACCTGCTCGTAGATGCGGCCCACGTACTCGCCGACGACTCCCAACCCGATGAGCAGCACGCCGATGAGGAAGAACGCGATACCGAACAGTGTGAACAGACCTTCCGCCTCGGGTCCTACAATCAGGCGGCGGATCGCCAGGACGACCACAAACAGCAGCGACAGGACGGCGAGTGCCGTTCCAGCCATGGTGAAGAACTGCAGCGGCGCGACCGAGAAGCCGGTCATCAGATCGAAATTGAGCCGGATGAGCCGGTACAGCGAATACTTCGACTGTCCTGCCTGCCTCTGGGCGTGCGCAACCTCGATTTCGACCGGGTGGCGCGCGAAGGTATAGCCGAGCGCCGGCACGTAGGTGCTGACCTCGACACAGCGGTTTATGGCATCGACGATGGAGCGATGATAGCCGCGCAACATGCAGCCTTGATCGGTGATACTGATCTGCGTCGTCCGCTCACGGATGCGGTTCATCATGCGTGAGGCTGCCTTGCGCCAATACACATCGTGGCGCCGGGCGCGCACGGTACCCACATAATCCGCGCCTTCATCCATCTGCGCGACGATCTTGGCAATCTCCTCCGGCGGGTTCTGCAGATCCGCATCCAGCGTGACGACGTAATCCCCGCGCGTCTGCGCAAAACCCGCAAGGATCGCCATGTGTTGCCCGGCGTTCCTGGCGAGCACGACGACTCGCGTCGTGTTGGGGCGGCGTTGGAACTGGTCCCGCAACAGGGCGACGGAGCGATCGCTGCTGCCGTCGTCGACGAAAATCACCTCGTAGCGGCGGCCCAGCTTGTCGAGCTCCGGATAGAGGCGTTCGAACAAGGCCGCCAGCCCGGTCTCCTCGTTGTAGACGGGAATGACGACCGACAACGTCGCAGCAGCCATTTTTAACGCGCTCCCCGCAGAACCTTGCCCACACTCGCCACTACCCTGTCGACATCCTCCAGCTGCATCGCCGGAAACAAGGGCAGCGTGACTGTTTGCCGGCCGATGCGCTCGGCATTCGGAAACTGGCCTTCCCGGTATCCCATCGCCCGATAAGCGGTAAACAGGTGAATCGCCGGGTAGTGCACTCCCACGGCAATCCCTTCCGCCTTCATGGCCTCCATGAATTGCGGACGGGTCATGCGAACCTCATCGAGCGGTAACAGCGGTGTGAAGACATGCCAGCTATGCCCCTCGTCGCCGCGTTCCGGCAACCGGAGCGGAGAATTGTCCTTCCAGAGCTCGAAATAGCGCGCCATGAGCTGGCGCCGCCTGCTGTTGAATTCCTCGAGGCGCCGCAGCTGGCCCAGTCCTACCGCGGCCGCCACGTCCGACAGATTCGACTTGCCGCCGGCGATGAGGGTGTCGAAACCGTCGACGCCCGACTTGACCTGCCCGTGCCAGCGCTCGAGCTCGATGGCCTTCAGCTCATCCGGCGAGCCGCCGGAGATCGCCCCTCCCTCGATCGTCGTCATGTTCTTGTTGGGATGGAAGCTGAAGCACACCAGGTCGCCAAAGCTGCCGATGCGACGCCCGCGCCACGCTGAGCCGATCGCATGCGCGGCGTCTTCGATGACGCGCAGCTTGCGCCGGTCCGCGATCTCATAGAGACGATCCATATCGACGGGCAGACCGGCGAAGTGGACGGGCATGATGGCCCGCGTGCGCGGCGTGATGGCGGCTTCAACCTGGTCGAGATCAATGTTGCGCGAATCCAGGCCCACGTCGACGAAGACCGGCCGCGCCCCGACCCGGACGATGACATTGGCGGTGGCCACGAAGCTCAGGGCCGGCGTAATAACCTCATCACCCGGCCCGATACCACAGGCCCGCAGCGCCATCTCCATGCCGGCGGTCGCCGAAGTCTGGGTCCTCACCGGCCGGCCGCCGAGATATTTCGAGAGCTCGCTTTCGAGCGCGGCTACCTTCGGACCGGTCGCGAGCCACCCCGAGCGCAGCACTTCGACGACGGACTGAATGGTCTCCTCGTCAATGGTGGGTCGCGTAAAAGGCAGCATCTTCGTCATGATCAACCTCTCATGAGCGGGCCACGAGCACCACGCCGGCAACGATCACGCCGACACCGATGACCCGTTGGGCGTTGGGGACCTCACCGAACAGCCACCACGCCAGTCCTATATTCAACACATAACCCAGCGACAGCATCGGATAGGCCTGGCTCACCGGCACACGCGACAAGCCCACGATCCAGACCACCACGCTCAGCCCGTATGCGGTGAGCGCATACCAGAGCGACGGAACCGCTACGAGCTGCATCGCCCGATTCGTCAGCCCCGCATCGCCAGCCACTAAAGGGCCGCTGACGCGCGTCGCCGCCTTCAGCCACAACTGCGCGAACGCATTGAGGAGCACGCCACTCAACAGGAAGGAAAAGTCGGTGAGCTTCATGAGCGACTCACGGCAATCGTGTAATGGTCAGCTGCGATCACACGGCCGGGAAAGCCCTTGTGGCGATACTCGTCCCAGAGCTGCGGACCGAAGAACGCTACGGCGTCCGTGCTGGCGGTCCAGCGAGCCTCGAACTCCGCGGCGCTGGCCTCCTGGCGCCCCGGCTCGGCGTTCAACCCGAAGTCCAACTCACCACGGAACTGCACGAGGATCAACGTCCGCCGCAGATAGGGCGAGATCGTCTCCCGATACTGACCAACGCTATACAAGGCGGTCTGCGGATGTATGTACGGCTGCGCCGCCGCCACCAGCTCCTTTGCCGAGCGCGTCGGGGGTATCGCAACGTAGGCTGCGAGAAAACACTGCCAGGCAAATGTCATCGCCGCCGCAATCGCCACCGTAGGAACGACTGCATCGGACTGCTCTTGCATCCGCATCGTCAGGATTGCGACGAACATGACAGCCACAGCGGCCCCTACCCATGCGACGGCGAGATGCGGAACAAAACTGTTGTGCAGGGCGGAATAGACCAACATTCCACCGGCTACGATAACCACGATGACGGCGCCGGCGGTAGCTACCCGGCGCAGGAAAATCTTCGGCTCTCCCACGTGGACACCGATGATAACCCCCAGAGGGGGAAACATGGGCAGGATGTAAGGAGCGAGCTTCGACCCCGACGCCGAGAAAAACAGCAGCGTCACCACCGCGAAGATCAGCAGGAATCGTAGCGGCTTGAACTGAGTCCCGGCCCCCGTGTCCTGCCATGCCCGCCGGCTCGCGCCCGCCACTGCGAAGATCCAGGGCAGGACGCCGAACAGCAACAGCGGTAGGAAAAACCACCAGGGCTCGACTCGCTGGTGCACGGTAGTCAGAAAACGCGCGAAATGCTCATGGATGAAAAAGAACCCCGGAAAGTCCGGATTGCGTACCGAGACGGCAACGAACCACGGCGCACTGACCAACAGAAACAGCGGCAGGCCCAAGGCCACGTGCAACCGTTTCCAGGGCCGTATGTCCCGCTCGAGGAGTGAATACGCGATGAGACTCACTACCGTGAGAACCCCGACCACGATGCCTTTACTGAGAATCGCGAGCGCCGCCGCCAGCCAGGCCAGCAGCATCCAGCGGCGTTCGGCCGCGCCGCCCTCCTCGGAGCTCTGCGCGAGCGTAAAGGCGAACACCGCTCCGGTCAGCCAGAAGGTGAATCCGGCATCCAGAAGGTTCAGGTGCGATATGACCCCGAAGTACGGGCTTGCCGCCAGGGCCACCAGGGCGGCCAGCGCCGCGTTGGTGCCGTAGAGACGTCTCGTCCAGGCAAACACCATGGGCAGACACCCAAACGCCAGACCAACTGTCCAAAGTCTCGAGGTCCACTCACTGAGTCCGAACACGGAGTACGCGGCCGCCGTCGCCCAGTATTGCAGCGGCGGCTTCTCGAAGTACTTCAGTCCGTCCAGCCGCGGCGTGAGCCAATCGCCGGTGGCCACCATCTCGCGAGGGATCTCCGCGTAGCGACCTTCGTCCGGATCGAGCATCGGCCGCACCTGCAGTGTCGCGAACCACGCCGCGGCCAGCACGGCCCATCCCAACCACCCGATACCGCGGGCGCGTACCCGCCCCGCTTCTGTGGCCATTGTTGCGGCGGTTTAGTTAGGCTTTCGCGAGGGCGGCGGCGCGGGCGCCGAAGTTTTCCTGCTTCACGTAGTAATCGATCGTGCGCCGGATGGCCGTATCCATATCGGTTTTCGGCGCCCAGCCCAAGTCGCGCTTCGCCGCCTCGATCGCCGGCACGCGTACCTGGATGTCCTGGTAAAACTTGCCGTAATACTCGCCCGCCGTCACCTCGACGATCTGCGTGGCCTTGGCGTTCTCGCGCAGAACCGGAAACTCCTGCGCAATGCGGATGGTGCGCTCGGCGAGGTCGCGGATGGTGATGCAGTTGGCGGGGTTGCCGATGTTGAAAATCCGGCGCGTCGCCCGGTTGTCCTTGTTCTCGACAATGGTGATCAGGGCCTCGATCGCATCGTCGATGAACGTGAAGGAGCGCTTCTGGCCGCCACCGTCGACGAGCTTGATCGGCCGCTTGTAGAGCACGTTGGACAGAAACTGCGTGAATACCCGCGAGCTGCCCTCTTTCGGCTCCTCGACATCATCGAGATTCGGGCCGATGAAGTTGAACGGACGGAACAGCGTGTAGTCGAGATTGTCGCGCACGCCGTAGGCGTAGATGACGCGGTCGAGCATCTGCTTGGAGGCCGCGTAGATCCAGCGCTGCTTGTTGATCGGGCCGTAGACGAGCGGACTGCTCTCCTCATCGAGCACGGAGTCCGGCGACATGCCGTAGACCTCGGAGGTCGACGGGAAAATCAGGCGCTTGTTGTACTTCACGCACTGGCGCACCACGTCCAGGTTGGCCTCGAAGTCGAGCTCGAAGACCCGCAGAGGGTGAGTCACATACTGCGCCGGGTTGGCGATGGCGACCAGCGGCATCACGGCATCGCATTTCTTGACGTGGTACTCGACCCACTCCTTGTTGATCGTGATGTCGCCTTCGACGAAGTGGAACCGTCCGGTGTTCTTCGGCACATCCCCGAGCTTGTTGTCGGCCAGGTCCATCCCGTAGACCTCCCACGACGTCGTCCGCAGAATCGCCTTGGTGAGCGCGCTGCCGATGAAGCCGTTCGCTCCGAGGATCATGATTTTCAGTGCCATTTCCGATGTGCTTCCATTGGCTGAAAGGCGCCTGCGGCGCTTTCAGCGGACATTACTTCGATTGCCGCCTTCAAAAAGCGTGGTTTTTGATGGCTGCGCCTAAGGGCGCGCAGCTTGAACGAAGCCCGCCCGGGGGTCCAGTCCCCCGGGTGCGACCCGGCTTCCCAAAGGGCGGAATCCTAGCATTTTCCGCTGAACCGCTCCTTAAAGCGGCAGTCCCACGTAGTTCTCGGCCAGGGTCTGGGCGGCGGCGCGGGAGGAGACGATGTACTCGAGCTCGGCGAGCTGGCGCCGTTTGTCGAAGGCGTTGTCAGTGTCGAAACGATGCAGGAGAGCGGTCATCCACCAGGAGAAGCGCTGCACCTTCCACACCCGTTGCAGACAGGTGGCGGAGTACGCCATCAGCGCCTCCTCGCTACCCGAGCGGTAATAGCGCTCCAGCGCTTGTCCCAGGACCTGTACATCCGCAATGGCGAGGTTCATCCCCTTGGCGCCGGTGGGCGGCACGATGTGGGCCGCGTCCCCGGCCAGAAACAACCGGCCGCTGCTCATGGGCTCCGTCACGAAGCTGCGCATAGGTGTAACGGACTTCTGCAGCACCGGGCCGGTCGTGAGCTGGGATCCCAGGCGCGCCTGCAGCTCGCTCCAGACCCGGTCGTCAGGCCACCTCGCCAGGTCCTCCTCCGGCAGGCACTGCAGGTAGAGGCGGCTCACCGTCGGCGAGCGCATGCTGAGCAAAGCAAACCCGCGGCTGTCGTTTGCGTAAATCAGCTCGTGTGACGCCGGTGGCGCCTCGGCCAGGATGCCCAGCCATGCGAACGGATAAACGCGTTCGTAAACCGTAAGCTGCTGCGCGGGAATGCTGGGCCGACAGATACCGTGGAAGCCGTCGCAGCCGGCGATGAAGTCACATTCCAGCGTCTGCTCATGGCCACCGAGCCGGTACCGCACCTTCGGACGAGCGCTGTCGAAGTCGCTCACCCGCACATCCTCGACCTCGAAGTGCAGCGGTTGCTGCGCTGCCAGACGCGCCTCGATGAGATCCCGGACCACCTCCTGCTGGCCGTAGATCATCACGCTCTTGCCGGTGAGATCGGCGAAGTCGATATGATGGTTGCGCCCTTTGAAGTGCAGGAAAATGCCCGGGTGGGACAGGCCGTCGCGCATCATGCGCTCACCCACCCCCGCCTCACGCAGAATGTCGACGCTCTGGTGCTCCAGCACCCCCGCGCGGACCCGGCTCTCGAGGTACTCGCGCGAGCGGGCCTCCAGAACGACCGACTCAATGCCCCGCTGGTGCAGAAGCTGCGCCAGCAGCAGTCCGGCAGGTCCTGCGCCGATGATGGCAACCTGGGTACGCATTGCAGCTTCAACGACTCCAGACAGTGAGTTGAAGCTAAAATAGGACGGGCGTCGCGTCCCTCCCATGGACTTAAACGCCTTCCTCTTGGACTAATGGTGGAATCCGTGCCGATGCGGGAATCCCGGACCGCAATACCGCGATTTTTCCTGTACGGCGAGCCTCCCCGCGACGCGGACGAACGCTTTCTTCACGTCGAGACGATCGCCGACCGCAGCCGCCTCTATGAATGGCGCATCCGCCCGCATGCGCACCGCGACCTGCACCAACTGTTACTCATCTTCACCGGTGGGGGTCAGATGCAGGCGGAGACCCAGCAGTTTGCCTTTCAGGCGCCGGCTCTGTTGGTGGCTCCGGCCGGGGTCGTGCACGGGTTCGCCTTTACGCCGCAGACCGAAGGGTATGTCGTTACGCTCGCCGACACTCTTCTGCGAGATCTGTCGCGCGAGGAGCCTGCCTTCAGGCGTTTGTTTCAGGCGCCCGCCTGCGCATCCCTCGCGGACGATCCAACGCACACCCGAGAGCTCGCGGACACCGTACCAAAACTGCGCCGGGAGTTGGTTTGGAAGGCGCCAGCCAGCGGTGCAGCGGCTGCGGCGCGTTTGATGACTGTGTTGGTCAGTGCCGTCCGTGCGTTGCACGAGCCGCCCGATGTGCCCTCCGCGGCAACGAGCGCCCGGGCTGCGTTGGTGGCTCGCTTTCGCGAGAGGATCGAGTCGCACCTGCGCACGGGTCTGTCGATAGCCCAGTACGCGAAGGCGTTGAGTGTGACCCCGGCGCGGCTGCGTGCGGCTTGCCTGGAGGTCACGGGCAAACCACCGGCGCGGATCCTGGAGGAGCGCCTGCTGCTGGAGGCCAAGAGGAACCTGACGTACACGAATATGACGGTGGCGGAGACCGCCTACTATCTCGGATTTGCCGATCCCGCCTACTTTTCGAGATTCTTCAGCAAGCATGCGGGAGAATCGCCGGCGAGCTTTCGCAAGCGGATGGCGCGGGAGTAGATCGAACGGTAGCCTGCGCAGGCGCCTGCCGGGCCCTGTAGCAACGGGCCGCCGCACGCGTTGCAGAAACTTTTGTGCTCGCCGGCAACCAAAGCTGTGCGCGACTCGAGGAGCTACGGTATTGATGCGTTCGGTCCTGGGCCGCGAGGCCCTCTTCAGTATGGCGGCGCTGCTGATCAGCGCGATTCTGATCCAGACGATCTACGCCACCGTCATCCGGCCGCGGGCGGCCACCATTCTGGCCGAGCCGGCCGTTCCTCAGAGCCAGCTCAAACCCGGACAACCGGTCACCCGCAACCTCCGCTCGGTCTTCGTCATCCTGAAGGACTACGAGCAGGAGGTCGCGCTCATCCTGGCGACCTGGGCCCTGTGCCTCATCGGCTACCAGGCCGGTGAGGTCGCACGCAACCGCCGGCTGCTGGACGAGGACTACATCGAGCTCGGGGAAGGCCACGTGGTGCTTCCGGATGACTCGCGCGCTTACGGGCGGCCCATCGAAAGCCTCCCCCGCGATGAGCAGGAGATGCTTCTCCCCCGGGCGCTGATGGTGGCTCTGAACCGTTTCGGCGCTACCCGCAGTGTGCAGGATGCCGCCGAAGCGGTCCGCGCCGAATGCGAGAACGAGCTCGACCGCCTCGACGCGCAGCTCTCGATGGTGCGCTTTACCGCGTGGGCCATCCCTGCCGTTGGATTCGTCGGCACAGTGCGTGGAATCGGTCGGGCCCTGCAGGAGGCGCAGGGAGCGATCCATGGGGATATTTCGGGCGTGACACTCGGGTTGGGCGTGACGTTCAACGCCACGCTCACCGCCCTGGTGTCCTGCATTCTGGTGATGTTTTTTCTACATCAGCTGCAGCAGGCGCAAGACCGGTTGGTCCTCGATGCGCGCATGTATATCGACCGGCGCCTGATCCGGAACATGCGCGTGCATTGACAGGCAGCGCAGCGGCGCCCGGACGACGCGCTCGCGCACGGCTGCTAGCAGCAGCGCGTAACTCCGGTCCACTTCTGCTGTTGGCGCTGGACGAAGAAGTCCTTGCGATTCATCGGCGGCTGATCAGGGTGCTCAGCCGCATGATGAGACAGATAGCGCTCATACGCGTCGTCTCCTGAGACAGCGCGTATGTAGCTCCAACCGGCAGCCAGCCAGCGCAGCGCGGCAGATCCAGCGGTAGCGACGACCTGGTTCATCAGTGCCCCGCCGGCGCCGCGCCATGCAAGTCGCCCGGCAGCGGCAGACTTTCCAGCTTCGTCGGCTGATAAGGCGCCTCGGACGACCGGGCGACCTCTTTGCCACTCAGACGGCGCACACAGATGCGCGCCATGTCGAGAATGACGAGCCAGAGAATCGCGGTGAAGAGGACCGTCAGCCAACCATCCAGACGCTGATTGAAAATCAGCTGCGGAGCCACCGCCGCCTTCTCAGGCGGGAGCGCTCCCGCGGCGAGCTTGCTCGCCATGTCGCTCGCGGCCGCGAAGAATCCCAACTTCGGGTCGGGACTGACAATCTTCTGCCAGGCGGCCACCGTCGTGATCAGCGCGAGCCAGGCGAGCGGCCCACCGGTTACGAGTGCGTAGACGGGTTTGCTGTTCTTGATGATGATGCCCGTCGCCACCGACAGGGCGATGGCCGCCAGCATCTGGTTGGAGATGCCGAACAAGGGCCACAGGATGTTGATACCGCCATTCGGATCGATCACGCCCACATAGAGGAAGTAGCCCCATCCGGCGACGATGAGGAAGCTCGACAACACAACCGACGGATACCAGGAGGTGCGGCCGAGCGGCTCGGAGACGTGCCCGAGCAGATCCTGCAGCATGAAGCGGCCCACGCGGGTGCCCGCATCGATGGTGGTCAGGATGAACACCGCTTCGAACATGATGGCGAAGTGGTACCAGATGCTCAACAAGCCGCGGCCGAACGATGAGCCGAAGATGCTCGCCATACCAACCGCCAGAGATGGAGCGCCGCCGGTGCGTGCGAACAGGCTCTTCTCGCCCATGTCCTTGGCCAACTGCGCCATCTGGTCGACGGTCACCGGGAAACCCCAGCCGCTGATGGTGTGAACCGCGGCCTCGGGGGTTGCACCGGCGATTCCGGCGCCGACGTTGATGGCGAAGAAAACACCCGGATCCAACAGCGTCGCCGCGATCATCGCCATGATGGCGACGAGTGATTCCAACGCCATGCTGCCGTAGCCGATGAGCCGGACGTCACGCTCGTTGCTGATGAGCTTCGGGGTCGTGCCGCTGGAGACCAACGCATGGAATCCCGACACCGCGCCGCAGGCGATGGTGATGAACACGAACGGGAAGACCTTGCCGGTGAATATCGGGCCGCTGCCATCGACGAACTGCGTAATGGCCGGCATCTTGATCTGCGGATGCATCAGGAGGATCGCGATGGCCAGCAGAAATACCGTGCCGAGCTTGAGGAACGTGGAGAGATAATCGCGCGGGGCGAGCAACAGCCATACCGGCAGAATCGCAGCGAGCAATCCGTACACGATCACGAACCAGGCAAGCGACGTCCCGCCGTAGTCAAAGGCGTCGCGCATGCCGCTCTGGTCGATCCAGCCGCCCCCGAACACGGCGAGTGCGATCAGGGAGACACCGATGAGCGAAGCCTCGAGTACCCGGCCCGGCCGCCACGAGCGCATGTAGAACCCAACCAGGATGGCAACGGGGATCGTCGCGAAGACCGTAGAGGTCGCCCACGGACTGTGCTTCATCGCGTTCACTACGACGAGGCCCAGCACCGCGATCAGAATGATCATGATCATGAGTGTGCCGATGAGAGCGGCGAAGCCTCCGAACGGTCCCAGCTCATCGCGAGCCATCTGCCCCAGACTGCGACCGTCCCGGCGCATGGAGAGCATGAGCATCGTCATGTCCTGCACGCATCCACCGAGCACGGCGCCAACAATGATCCACAGCGTGCCGGGGAGATAACCGAACTGCGCCGCGAGTGTCGGACCCACGAGGGGACCCGGGCCGGCGATGGCCGCGAAGTGATGGCCGAAGGCAACCCACTTCTGCGTGGGCACGAAGTCCCGGCCATTGTTGAGTCGCTCCGCGGGGGTCGCCCGTGTTGGATCGACGAGGTATACCTTCGCTGCGATCCAGGCCGCGTAGAAACGGTAGCCCAGCAGATACATGCAGACGGATGCGACGACGATCCACAGTGAGTTGATCGGCTCCTGGCGATACAGCGCAATACCGCCGAGAGCGAAGCCGCCGATCACCGCGAGCACGACACCGAAAATTTTATTCATGACTTCCGACGCCCCCTCAATGTCCCTGACTCATCTCAACAGTTCCCGCAGCGCGTGACGATAGCGCGCCAGCAGCGCGTCCCGCCGATGATGCCGGCCATTGATAACAACCTTCACGCCCGCGCGCCAGACGCAATCGACCACTGCGCGGCCAGCAGCAAAAATCCAGCTATCGAGTATCTCATCTTCGCTGCGTTCCGCGAGCGCGGGGTGCTGTGCGTTGAGACTCACTATGTCGGCGGAAGCACCTGCTCTCAGAACCCCTGTCCGAGATCCTCGAGCGCCGCTGCCCCGCGTGGAATGCAACGCCCGCGCTCCACCCGATAATGCGCCTTCCAGAAGACTTCGCCCAGTTGAGCGTCCCTCCCCGGTGGAAAGGACGTTACGTGCGCGGAGTGCCAGACGTTGGGAATATTCCAGTGTCCGCAGTTCCTCGGCGCCATCGAGCAGGATGTTCGAATCCGAGCCGATGCCGAAACTGCCCTCCAGCCTCAGGAACTCAGGCGCCGGAAAAACGCCGTCGCCGAGATTTGCCTCTGTAGTGGGACACAAGCCGACTATCGTCCCGCTCCTAGCCATTGCGCGCACCTCGGTATCGGTGGCGTGAGTGGCATGCACCAGGCACCACTGCGCATCCACCGGTTGTGCGTCGAGCAACCACTCGATGGGGCGGCGGCCCGACCAGGCGATGCAGTCATCAACCTCCTTGGTTTGTTCGGCGATATGGATGTGAATGGCCTCGCCCCCGGCGAGAGGCAGGATTGCGGTCAACTCCTCCGGCGTCACCGCCCGCAGACTGTGAGGAGCGATGCCAACTGTCGCCCCGGGAAGATGGCGTACAGCGATCCGGCTCGCCTCCACGATACGAGCGAAGCTATCGACATCGTTGATGAAGCGGCGCTGCCTCGGGGTTGGCTCTGCTCCGCCGAAGCCACTGTGGGCATAGAACGTGGGCAGCAGGGTGAGTCCGATGCCCGTCTGCTCCGAGGCAGCCACGATCCTCGTTGCCATCTCGCCGGGGTCGCTGAAGGGAATGCCGCCACGATCATGGTGGAGATAGTGGAATTCCCCGACGTGGGTGAGACCGCCCTCGAGCATTTCCGCATAGGCGAGGGCCGCGATTGCTTCGACGCCCTCAGCATCTACTCGCTCGACGAAGCGGTACATGAGCTCCCGCCAGGTCCAGAAACTGTCGCCGGTCGTCCCGAGTCGCTCGGTGAGCCCCGCAAGGCCGCGCTGGAAAGCGTGGCTGTGCACGTTGGGGATGCCTGGTACGCCGATGGCATGCCGCTCATCGTCTTCGGCGGGTGCTGTGCCCTCCT
>Ga0070680_100001611_pt1 | contig 16496 bp, 20 predicted proteins | sample KBSC73BmetaG_FD_64672 | JGI IMG/M metagenome (GOLD analysis project Ga0070680, IMG submission 64672) | Corn rhizosphere microbial communities from Kellogg Biological Station, Michigan, USA - KBS C7-3B metaG | ecosystem: Host-associated > Plants > Roots > Rhizosphere | place: USA: Michigan...
GGCGGCGGGCGGCCGACGGAGAGGACGATCCGCTCATTCGGCGCGGACGCTTCGGCGCTCCGGCGGGACGGCCTTCCAGAGCGCGAGGACGGCGGCGAAGAGGACGATATAGACGGCGGCGAAGACCCAGATCGGCAGCGGCCAATAGATGACGCTGTTGACCCAGCCCATGATCAGCGGCGGCTCGCCGGCCCCGGCGCCGGTGAGCCGGTCTTGCCAGAGCGTCAGGAAGCAGGCGCGCCCCAGCAGCGCCTGGACCGCCACGATCGCCCAGGAGGCGAGGTGGAGCGCGCGCCACCAGCGCACGCGCACCCAGCGCCAGCCCATCGCGGCGCCCAAGGGAATGGCGGCCAGGCCCAGCACGTTGAACGCGATCACCAACAGGTGGACGGCCAGCGTGGCCTGGCCCAGCGCGACCGCGGTGGCGTGTGTCATTCCTTAACCTCGCTCAACAGCGCCGGCTGCGCACCCTTTCGAGGCGGATGGAGCTTGACTGTCTTCGCATCTCCGGTGAAATCCGCGCCGTCCAGGGGGAGTTTTTCCACATGCGCAAACTGATCGTTCTCGCCGCCGCGGCTTCGGCCCTGCTCGTGGCCAGCTGCAACACCGTCGCCGGGGCTGGCAAGGACGTCGCGGCGGCCGGCAAGGCCGTCACCAGCACCGCCGAGGACGCCAAGAGATAGCCGCCGCTTCGGGGAACAGGCCTCGCGGCCGGGTGGTTCGGAAGGGGACAGCAACTCCTTCCGGAACGCGCCCATGAGCAAGCACGCCCAGAGCGGCCATACGCCGACGACCCTTCCCCGCGACGACCTTGAGGACAACCCGGCCATCGGCTCCAGCCGCGGCACGACCATGGCCGGCGAGGATCCGCACATCCTGACCGAGGATGGCGAGAACACCGAAGAAGGCGACATCGGGAACGACGCCGACGCCACCGGGGCGCCCACCCCCATCGAGCGCCATCGCACCAACAAGTAGCCGGATCCGCTGACCTGCGACCGATCGCCGAGGCGCCTTCACTTTGCCGCCCCACAGGCCCATATGGGCGTCATGGCAGAGATCGTTCATCCCCTCCGTCGCTCGCTGGTCCGCGGCGCGACCGGGCGCTGCCCGGCGTGCGGACAGGGTAAGCTTTTCTGGAAGTACCTGAAGGTGAACGGCCGCTGCGAGTCGTGCGACACCGACCTTGCCCGCTATCCGGCCGATGACGGTCCGGCCTATCTGACGATCCTGCTGGTCGGTCACCTGGTGGTGGCCCCGATGCTGTTTTTCCCGATCGTCTGGGAATCGAATCCGCTCTATGCGCTGCCGATCATCCTGCTGCCGCTGGCGGTGCTGACGCTCGCGCTGCTGCCGCGCGTCAAGGGCGGGTGGATTGGCCTGATGTACGCCATGGGCGTGAAGGACACCGACGCGCGACTGCATACGGCCGACGCCGCCGACTAGGTTACCGTCTGGAACCTCCACATTGACCGCCCGTTTGCTGGGCCGGGGAATCGCGGAGGAGAGACATGAGCCTGGGCCTAATCCTGATCATCATCCTGGTTTTGCTGCTGGTCGGCGCCCTGCCGAGCTGGGGCTATTCCCGTAGCTGGGGCTATTTCCCGAGCGGCGGCCTGGGCCTGATCCTGGTGATCATCATCATCCTGGTGGTGCTCGGGCGCATCTAGCGCCGCGCAGAGAAATCCGATCGCCCCACCGGCTCCGACGACCTGACAGCCGGTCCGAAAATCGCCTAGCATCCCCCGAAGCCAAAACGGGGGATGCATGGCGCAGGGCGAAGTTGTGGCGAGAGCCGGCGGTGGCGGGCCTATGTCGGCGTTCCAGCGCATCAAGGCCATCCTGGGCGGATCGGCCGGCAACCTCGTCGAATGGTACGACTGGTTCGCCTATTCCTCGACCAGCCTCTATTTCGCCGCCCACTTCTTCCCCAAGGGCGACACCACCGCCCAGCAGCTGCAGACCGCGGCGATCTTCGCGGCGGGCTTCATCGCCCGGCCCGCGGGCGCGTGGCTGATGGGCGTCTACGCCGACCGCGTGGGGCGGCGCGCGGCGCTGACGCTGTCGGTGGCGCTGATGAGCCTGGGCTCCTTCGCCATCGCCGTCCTGCCGACCTACGCCGAGATCGGCGTCATGGCGCAGTTCGGCCTGTTGGCCGCGCGGCTGGTCCAGGGGCTGTCGCTCGGCGGCGAATACGGCGCCAGCGCCACCTATATGTCGGAGATGGCGAGCAAGGCCCGCCGCGGCTTCTGGTCGTCCTTCCAGTACACCAGCCTGATCGCCGGGCAGGTGGCGGCGCTTGCGGTGCTGGTCGTGCTGCAGCACGTGCTTTCGAAGCCGGACCTGGCCGCCTGGGGCTGGCGCATCCCGTTCGCGATCGGCGGGCTGCTCGCGATCGTGGTCTTCTGGATCCGCACCGGCCTGGACGAGACCCGCGCCTTCCTGAACGAGACCACTTCGAAGCGGCAACGGGGCCGCACGTTCGACCTGATCCGCCAACACCCGCGCGAATTCGCCATCGTGCTGGTGCTCACTTCGGCTGGGTCCTTGGGCTTCTACGCCTACACGACCTACATGCAGAAGTTCCTGGTCAACACGGCCGGGTTCTCCAAGGACACGGGCACGGGCATCATGGCCGGGGTGCTGGTCGTCTACATGCTGATCCAACCCGGGGTCGGCTGGCTCTCCGACCATGTCGGGCGCAAGACGACGATGGCGGTGGGCCTGGGCCTCGGCGGGCTGGCCACCTATCCGGTGATGACCGCGATCAGCCACGCGGGCTCGGCCTGGGCCGCCTACGGACTGATCATGATCCTGGTGCTCTGCCACTCGGGCTATTCGGCGGTGAACGCGGTCGTAAAGGCCGAGCTTTTCCCGGCCCATATCCGCGCCCTGGGCGTCTCCCTGCCCTATGCGCTCGCCAATGCCATGTTTGGCGGCACCGCGGAGTACGTCGCCGAGTGGTTCAAGGCCGCCCATGTCGAGAGCCGCTTCTACATCTACGTGACCGTCGTCATGCTGGCCGGCGCCCTGGCCGCGGCGCGGCTTCGCAACACCAATCGGACTAGCCTGATCGCCGATGATTGAAATCAGCCGCTGCGAGGGCTGTCGAATCCGCGCGCCGACGCGCGTCTCTCCGATGACGCGGCCCTTCGCGTCAGCCAGATTGGCCCAATCGAGAGGACCATCCCATGCAATACCTGCTGCTCATCTATGCCGACGAGAAGCTCTGGGCGCGGGAGACCGGGACCGACCCGTCCGCCCTGCAGGCGATCACCGCGGCGCACATGCGGCTGGGCGCGGAGCTCAGCGAGGCCGGGGCCCTGGTCGGCGGCAACCGGCTGCAGCCCACCGACACCGCGACGACGATTCGCAACGTAGGCGGCGCGCAGAGCCTGCATGACGGCCCCTACGCCGAAACCCGCGAGCAGCTCGCCGGCTACTACCTCGTCGAGGCGCCGGACCTCGACGCGGCGATCGCTTGGGGGAAAAAGATCCCCGGGGGACCGAACTATTCCATCGAGGTCCGCCCCCTGCACGTGCTGTAGGCCGATGAGCGGCTGGCAGGCCGAGCGTGTCCTGGAGGCGGCGGTGCGCGAGGCGGGCGACCGCATCCGCGCCGCCTTGGCGATCCGCTTCCGCGACCTCGACATGGCGGAGGAGGCCTTTGCCTTCGCCAGCCTGCGGGCGGTCGAAACCTGGACGCGGGACGGCCCGCCGCGCGACCCCGCCGCCTGGCTCTATTCCGTGGGGCGCAGGCGGGCCTTCGACATGGGCCGTCGCGCCAAGGTCCGCAGCGAGGCGGTCCACGACGCGCCGGAGCCCACGCCGGATCCGGAGACCATCGTCATGGCGGCGTTCGAGCCGATTCCCGACGAGCGCCTGCGGCTGATCTTCGTTTGCTGCCACCCGGCCATCGCACCGGAGGCGCGGATCGCGCTGACCCTGCGCACGCTCTGCGGCCTCTCGGTCGAACGCATCGCGCGCGCCTGGCTGACCACCGAAGTCGCGATGCTCCAGCGGCTGACGCGGGCCAAGCGCAAGATCAGGGAGTCTCGCATCCGCTTCGAGATTCCGGAGCCCGACGCCTGGGGCGAGCGGCTGGGCGCCGTGTTGGCCACCCTGGAGATCGCCTACGCCCAGGCCTACGAGGACGCGGCCGGCGCGTCCGACGCCGCGGACCTCGCCGCCGAGACCTTGCGGCTCTCCGGGTTGCTGGCCGAGCTGCTGCCGCAGGAGCCCGAAGTGCTGGGCCTGGCGGCGCTGATCCGGTTCACGGAAGCGCGCCGCCCGGCGCGGCTGGACAGCGCAGGCGCCATGATCCCGCTTTCGGAGCAGGACGTGGGCCTCTGGGACCCACGGCTCATCGGCCAGGCCGCCGAGCTCATGCGCCGGGCCGCCGCGCTCGGCCGGAGCGGGCCTTACCAGCTGCTGGCGGCCATCCACGCAACCCACGCCGCCCGGATCGAGACCGGGACCACCGACTGGGCCTCGGTGGTGGCGCTCTACGACATCCTGCTTCGCGTGCGACCGTCGGCCGTGGCCGCGGTGAACCGGGCTGTCGCCGTCGCCGAGGCGCAGACGGCCGAAGCTGGCCTCGCCGCCTTGGCTGCGGTGGACAGTCGCGAGCGCCTGGCCGGCTGGCTCCCGTACCAGGCCGCGCGGGCCGGGCTCCTCGCCCGGGCGGGTCGGGCGGCCGAGGCGACCGAGGCGCTCCGGCGCGCCCTGACGCTCGAGCCCGCCCCCGCCGAGCGGCTGTTTCTGGCGAAGCGGCTGGGCGAGCTCGGCGCCTGAGCCTTCCCTTGATGCTCGGGGCTTGGAATAAGGCTCCCAGCATGGACGCCGAACTGACCCTTTCCACCGCCCCCTTCCGCGACCCGCGATATGCGCCCAGGCGCCTGGAGGTGGAGCGACGGACGGGCGGGGAGCTGGTGCTGACCAACCCGACGCCCTACGCGACCCGGTTCCAGACCATGACGGCGGCGCTGGAGCATTGGGCCGGCGTCGCCCCGGAGCGCGTCTGGCTGGCCGAGCGCGCCGGCGACGGCTGGCGCACAATGACCTTCGCCCACGCGGCCACGCAGGTCCGCGCCATCGCCGGCGGCTTGCGGGCGCTGGGGATCGTCGGGCCCGCGCCGCTCCTGATCCTGGCCCACAATGGGATCGACCACGCCCTGCTCGCCTACGCCGCGATGAGCCAGGGCATGCCTGTCGCTCCGGTCTCTCCGCAGTACGGCCTGAAGGGCGCGCGGCCCGAACGGCTGGCGCGGGCCTGCGAGGTCCTGAAACCCGCCGCGGTCTTCACCGACGACGCCGAGCTCTTCGCCGAGGGCCTGGCCGCCCCGGCGCTGGCCGGCCTGCCGTCAGTCGCGGTCAGGAACGCGCGGCCCGGCGACGTCACCCTCGACCGACTGCTGGCGGGTCCTGCGGCTGAAGCCATCGCGACGCCCGGCGACCACGCCAAGTACCTGCTCACCTCCGGCTCGACCGGCCTGCCCAAGGCGGTGATCTGCACCCATCGCGGCGTCAGCCTGAACTCCGCCCAGATCGACGCCTGCTTCGACGATCCCGACCCGCCGGTGATGGTCAATTCCGCGCCCTGGAGCCACAGCCTGGGGGCCAATTCGATCCTGCACATGTCGCTGCATCGCGGCGGGACGCTCTACATCGACCACGGCCAGCCGACGGCGGCGCGGTTCGCCGAAACCGTGCGAAACCTGCGGGAGATCGCGCCCACCTATCAGAACATGGTGCCAGCCGGCTGGATGCTGTTCGTCGACGAACTGGAGCGCGACCCGGCGCTGGCCGCGAAATTCTTCGAGCGCGTGCGGGTGCTGCAATACGGCGGCGCCGCGCTCGGCCAGGCTGTGGCCGACCGCATCCAGGCCGTGGCCCTGCGCACGGTGGGCGAGAAGATCAGCTTCGCCTCCGGCTACGGCGCGACCGAGACCGGCCCCACAGCCTGCAACGTCCACTGGCGTAACGACCGAATGGGGATGATCGGCCTGCCGATTCCGGGGACCTCGGTGCGGCTCGTTCCGATGGCCGGCAAGCTCGACTTTCGGGTGAAGGGCCCGCAGATCACCGAGGGCTACCTCGGCCAGCCGGAACTGTCGGCGCGGTCCTTCGACGACGAGGGCTTCTACATGATCGGCGACGCGGCGCGGTTCGTCGATGCCGACGATCCCGCGCGGGGAATGATCTTCGACGGCCGCCTGTCGGAGAACTTCAAGCTGGCGTCCGGCACCTTCGTCGCGGTGGGGGAGCTGCGCATCGGCGCGGTCTCGGCGATCGGAGGCGCGGTCACCGACGCGGTGGTCTGCGGCGAGGGGCAGGAGGCGGTGGGCCTGCTTCTCTACCCCAATCCGCGGCTGGCGGCGGCTGAGGTCGCGGCGGCCGTGCAGGCGGGGATCGCGGCCTTCAACGCCAAGGCCCGCGGCTCGGGCGGCCGCGTGGCCCGCGCGCTGGTCCTGCCTGAACCGCCGGACGCCGCCGCCGGCGAGATCACGGACAAGGGCTACATCGCCCAGGCGCTGGCCCGCACGCGACGCGCCGAGACCGTCCAGCGGCTCTTTGCCGACCCTCCTTCCACAGATGTGATGGTGTTCTGACATGAACGGCGCGGACGCCCTTATCGGGACCCTGGTGGCCAACGAGGTCACCGCCTGCTTCGCCAATCCCGGCACCAGCGAGATGCAATTCGTCGCCGCGCTGGACCGTAAACCCGAGATGCGGCCCGTGCTCTGCCTGTTCGAAGGCGTGGCGACCGGGGCGGCGGACGGCTACGGCCGGATCGCCGACAGGCCGGCCTGCACCCTGCTGCACCTTGGCCCCGGGTACGGGAATGGCGTCGCGAACCTGCACAACGCCCGGCGCGCCTATACGCCGATCGTCAACGTCATCGGCGACCACGCCACCTATCACCGCCAGTACGACGCCCCCCTGAACTCCGACATCCCGGCGCTGGCGGCGCCTAACTCAGTGTGGGTGAAATCGGCCGACAGCCCCGACGCGGTGGCGGGCCTGGCGGCGGAGGCGGTGGCGGCGAGCTTCGGGCCGCCGGGCGGCCCGGCGAGCCTGATCCTGCCGGCCGACAGCGCCTGGCTGGAAACGGCAAACGAGATCGCCATCGCCCAGAAGCCTGTGCGCCCGGCGCCCGCCGGCTCGGCTGTCGACGCCGCGGCCAGGGCGCTAAAGGCTGCCGCCAAGCCGGTGATCCTGATCGGCGGCCAGGCGTGCCGCGCCGAAGGCCTGGCCCAGGCCGCGCGCCTGCAGGCCGCCGGGATCACCGTCTATTGCGACACCTTCGTCTCGCGCCAGCCGCGCGGAGCCGGCGCCTTCGCGCCGAAGAAGATGCCGTACTTCGGCGAGATGGCCCTGGCCGAGCTGGAGGGCGTCGATCTGATGGTCTTCGCCGGCACGACCCAGCCGGTGGCCTTCTTCGCCTATCCCAACCGCCCCAGCGTGCTGGTCCCCGAGGGCTGCAAGACCATTACCCTGGCCCAGCGGGCCGAGGACGCTGTCGCGGGGCTCGCCGCCCTCGCCGATGCGCTCGGGGCGCCGAGCCAGGGCCCAAGCCAGGCGCTCGCCCTGCCGGGCGCGGCGCCGAGCGGCAAGCAGACCGCCTACACCGTCGGCGCCTCCATCGCCCGCCACATGCCGGAAGGCGCCATCGTCTGTGACGATGCGGTGACCTCCGGCGCAGGGGTGGCCGCCGGGGCGGCCACAGCGAGGCCGCACGAGGTGCTGGCGCTGACCGGCGGCGCCATCGGCATCGGCCTGCCGCTCGCCGTCGGCGCGGCGGTCGCGGCGCCTGACCGCAAGGTGATCTCCCTGAACGGCGACGGGGCGGCCATGTACACCGTCCAGGCGCTCTGGACGCTCGCCCGCGAGAACCTCGACGTCACCGTCGTGGTCTTCGCGAACAACAGCTACCGCATCCTCAACATCGAGATGACCCGCACCGGCGCAGGCGAGGCCGGCCCGCAGGCGGCGAAGCTGCTCGGCCTGGGCGATCCCGCACTCGACTGGGTTCCGCTGGCGAAGGGCCTCGGCCTGCCGACCGTGCGCTGCACAACCGCCGAGGAATTCGAGACCGCCTTCGCCGGCGCCATGGCCCAGCGCGGCCCCATGTTCATCGAAGCGGCGATCTAAAGAAAAAGGCCCGCGGGGCGCAAACCCCGCGGGCCTCATTGCAGCGCCGATCGGGCGAAGTCCTAAGCCTTCGGCTTGGGCTTGTTGGTGGGCAGGACGCAGTTGCCGGCGAAGCTGCAGGCCACGGCCTCCTTCGGCGTCTGGGCGTCGGAGTAGGCGATCATGTAGCCCGGCAGGCCGTCGGAACAGGCGACTTCCAGGCGCACGGTGCCGTCGGCGGCCTTCAGCGGCGAGCCGACGCTGGAGACGGTGCACTCCTTCTTGTCGAACTTGCGCAGATCGGCGGTCAGACCGGCGTAGTCGGCCTTGCCCAGCGTGCACTTGTAGCCGGCGATGAGCGCGTGGCCGCAGTCAAGGACCGTGCCCTTGCCGGTGGCCGGGAACATGCCGATGGCGCCGGCGCCGTCGGCGCAAACCAGCTCGACGACCTCGATGTTGCCCTTCGCCGGGAAGATCGCGTAGCGGGCGACGGTGCAGTTGGAGCCGGCGTTCTTGGCGAGCTTGGTGTAGAGGCCGGCCTGCTCGGCGGTGGCCGCGCGGGTGTCGGTCAGGGTGCAGGTCCCGCCCGGCACCTTGGCGCAGTCCAGGGTCTCCTTCACCGCGCCTTGGGCGACCTTATAGATGTAGCCCTTGCCGTCGGCGCAGGCGACTTCGTAGCCCTCGGTGCCGTCGGTGAACATGCCGACGAAGCGCTTGTCCTTCACCGTGCAGCCGTTGTTGGCCAGCTTGGCGTAGTTGTCGACGATGGCCAGGCGCGTGGCCGGCTCTGCCAGGGTGCACTTGATGTTGCCGTTGGCCGCGTCATAGGCGAGGCAGTTGGTCGCGGTGGCGTCCTTGGTGATGTCGAGCGGCGCGCTGGCGGTGAGCACGTAGCCGACCCCACCAGAGCAGGAGACCTCCACCAGCGTGCTGTTGGCGGTCTGGCCGATGCCGCGGATGCCCTGCGGCGTGCAACTCACCTTGGCCTTGGTCAGCAGGCTGGTGATGGCCGGCATCAGGTCGGTGTTGCCGGGCAGGATGCAGGGGTTCGGCGCCTTGGCGGCGGGGTCGGCCGGATAGTTGACCAGCACGCAGCTGAACACGTTGGGCGCGGCGGCGGTGGTCTGGACCAGGAAGCCCGGCGCGCCCTCGCAGGCGACTTCATAAAGGCTCGAGGCCGGCGCGCCGGTCTTCTTGTCGGCCGGCGCCTTGCCCACCAGTCGGGCGTCGCTGACCTTGCACGGCAGGGACGCCGCAGCGACCAGCGCCGGGGCCTCGGCCATGCCGGCCTTGTGCGCTTCCGCGCTGACGGCGGGCGCCTTCGACGCAGCCATCGCGACGGCCGGCGCCATCGAAGCGATGATGAGGGCCGCGAGCAGCCCCAATCCGAATGGCCTCATGACTTCGAAATCTCCTGGACGTTTCGGCGGGGGCGTTCCCCCTTCGGCGCACATAAGCGCCAGGAAGCCCCCAAGGGTCAAGATGACCCTGGGGCCGCTGAGAACTTTGACGCACTTCCAACGGCTTAGCGAGCGCCGCCGGCTTCGCCCTCGCGTCCCGCCCGCTCGAATCTCAGGCGCTGCGGACCTTCAGGTGCGCACCGGCGACCCCGGTGACTTCCACTCTCGATCCGGCCTCCAGCGCCTCGCCTTCGTCGAGTTCGGCGGCCCACTCCTTGCCGTCTATGAAGACCCGGCCGGCGCGGCCGTGAAAGGCGGCGACCACGCGCCCGTGGTGGCCGACCAGCCGCGCCACATTGTCGTTGATGTCCTGCGGCGCGGGATGCAGCAGGGACCTCGGCAGATAGCGGCGCGCCAGCACGGTCGAAGCGATCGTCAGCACCGCGAAGGCCAGCACCGCCGGGGCGAAGCTCAGCTCCGCAAAGCTCGCCAGCACCGCCACCGCGCCGGCCGAGGCGGACGGCCAGAGAAGCCAGCCGGAGCCGGTGACCACCTCGACGGCGAGCAGGGCCGCGGCGAGCGCGATCCACACCCAGAACGGATGGTCGGCATAGAGGACGGTCAGATCGGGCATCACTTCAATTCCCCGACGGCGGAACCGCCGTTCCGCCGCGCGTCGCCGGCCGGGAAGACCCGCCGCGGGGCGGGATCGGCGGCTGCTCGGCCTGGGCGGTCCTCACGAGTTCGCTGATGCCGGCGATGGAACCCACCAGCGCGCCCATCTCGGCCGGCACGATCACGGTTCTCTGCTGCGGGCTTTCGGCCAGCTTGCCAAAGGCCTCCACATACTTCTGGGCGACGAAGTAGTTGATGGCGTTCACGTCGCCCTCCGCGATGGCGTTGGAGACCAGTTCGGTGGCCTTGGCCTCGGCCTGGGCGGAACGCTCGCGCGCCTCGGCGTCGCGGAAGGCGGCCTCGCGGCGGCCCTCCGCCTGCAGGATCGCCGACTGCTTCTGGCCCTCGGCCACGGTGATGGCGGCCTGCTTCTCCCCGTCGGCCTCGGTGATCACCGCGCGGCGCTCGCGTTCGGCCTTCATCTGGCGGGCCATGGCGTTGGTGATGTCCGGCGGCGGCTGCAGGTCCTTGATCTCGATCCGCGCCACCTTGACGCCCCACGGGCTGGTCGCCTGGTCGATGACCTCGAGCAGCCGCGTGTTGATCTGGTCGCGCTGCGACAGCACCTCGTCGAGCTCCATGTTGCCGACCACCGTGCGCAGGTTGGTCATGGTGAGCTGGGTGATCGCGAAATCGAGGTTGGTCACCCGGTAGGCCGCGGCCGAAGCGTCCATGACCTGGATGAAGACGATGGCGTCCACCTGCACCGAGACGTTGTCCTTGGTGATCACATCCTGACGCGGCACGTCCAGGACCTGCTCCATCATGTTGATCCGCCGTCCGATGCCTTCAACGAAGGGCGTGAGGAAACTGATCCCGGGCTTCAGGGTCCGCGTGTAGCGGCCGAACCGCTCGACGGTGTACTCGCGCCCCTGCGGCACGATCTTGATGGCCCCGAGCGCGACCACCAAGGCCAGCGCCAGGAACACCGCGGCAACGATAAAGACCATCAACGCCTCCCACACCTGGGCCAAGCTTAACCACCGTCCAGGGCCGGAGGCTACGGAAAGACGGCCACCACCGAAATCGGACGCCACGCTCGCGCCGAAATCACAGGTCTGTTAGCGCTCAGTCATGCTCTGGAAAATGACAGCCCTGGCCCTGGCCGCCCTGCTGGTCGCCGCCGCCGCGCCGAAGCCAACGCCGCAGAAGCCGCCCGCGGCCAGGCCGTCGGCCGCCAAGCCCGCACCGGCAAAGCCGAAGCCTTCGCCGGTGGCCAACTTCGACGCCCGCAACCCGGCCAGCGTCGTGGAACTGCTCAACGCCGGCGGCGGTAAGGCGGCGATCGCGCGCAAGGACGCCGACGCGGTGCTGGTGACGGTGAGTTCGGTCGCCGCCAACTTCAGCCTGCAGTTCGCCGCCTGTGACGCGCAGGGCCGCGCCTGCAAGGCGGTGCAGTTCGATTCGATGGTCGAGGCGCCTGGCCCGAGCTTCGCCCAGCTCAACGCCTTCAACCAGACCTCGGCCATGTGCCGCGGGACCGAGGACAAGACCGGCAAGCCGCACGTGCTCTACTCGACCCTGCTCTTCGCCGACGACACCTATGACCACTTCCGCACGCAGATCTCCGCCTGGACCGGCTGCATCGGCGAGTTCCGAAATTTCCTGAAGGATCCCAACGCCTACCTGGCGAGCGCGCCCTGAGGCACACGCCCGGCGTGGGGCGCAGGCCGCGCGCCCTCGCCGGGTGACAGCAACGTCCCGCGCCGGCCGTGGCCATACCTGCGGGGCGAAACCTCCATCACCCGCTTGAACGCTGTGCTGAAGGCGCTCTCCGATTCGTAGCCGAGCGAAAGCGCGATCGCCGAAACCGGGTCGCCGGAGTTCTCCAGCCTGTCGCCGGCCAGCATCATGCGCCAGCGGGTGAGGTATTCCATCGGGGTGGCCCCGACCGTCGCCTTGAACTTCTGCGCGAAGCTGGACCTGGACATGCCGGCGCGGTCGGCCAGGTCCTGCAAGGTCCAACGGCGCGCCGGGTCCTGGTGCAGCGCCGTGATCGCCGCGCTCATCTGAGGGTCGGCGAGCGCGAACAGCCAACCGACGCCGCCGCCCGGCCCATCCGCCAGGTGGAGCCGCAGGGCCTGCACCAGCACCAGATGGGCGAGGTGCTGCGCCACGAGGTGGCTGCCCGGCCGGGGCTCGCGCAGTTCCTGCATCATCTGCTCCAGGGCCCAGCGCAGGGCCGCGCGGTCGGCGTCGCCGCGGATGTGGACGATGGGCGGCAGCACGCTCAGCAGCATGCCCGCATGGTGGCCCGCCAGGCTGAACCAGCCGCCGATGCCGAAGCAGTCGCCGCCGCCGTTGAGCACGGTGACGACGCCTTCGCGCGCCTGAGCCACGAGGGTTTCGATCTCAACGGGGCGGGCCATCGGGTCGGAGCCTAAGACGAAGGGCCGGCCGCGCGGCAGCAGCAGGCAGTCGCCCGCCTGCAGGCGCACGGGATCGGTCACGCCCTCCACCGTGAGCCAGCCTTCGCCGGAGACCATGGCGTAGCACTTGATGCCCTCGTGCGCCCCGACCCGGATGGCCCACGGCCCGGCCACGTCGAAGCCGCGGACCATGTAGTTGTGCGGCCTGAGCAGCGACAGGACGTCGGAAAGCGGGTCCATGTGGATCAATCTTGGACGATGGCGAAGAAAGAGCGGACGCTATCGCATAGATCGTCCCTGCAACAGCCCCTAAGCTGCGATCAACCGGGCCACGAGCACGGCCTGACATCCCACCAGGACCGGATTGCCATGCGTATTTTCGTCACCGGCGCGACCGGCTTCATCGGCTCGGCGACCGTCCAGGACCTGCTCGGCGCGGGCCATCAGGTGTTGGGCCTCGCCCGCAGCGACGCGTCCGCCGCCAAGCTGGCGCGGCTGGGGGTCGAGACGCAGCGCGGCGACCTCGCCGACCTGGACAGCCTTGTCGCCGGCGCACGGGCTTGTGACGGGGTGGTCCACACCGCTTTCATCCACGACTTCAGCACATATCTGGAGAACATCGAGACCGACCGGCGCGCGGTCGAGGCGCTCGCCGGGGCGATGGAGGGGACGGACAAGCCGCTGGCTATCGCGTCAGGGACCCTGATGGTCGCGGGCGCGGCGGCGGGCCGGGCGGCGGTGGAAACCGACGCCGCCCCTGGTGTCGACTCCCCGCGCGCAGCCTCCGAAGCGATCGTTCTGGGCGCGCGCGGCGTGCGCGGCCGTGTCGTGCGCCTGCCGCCGACGGTGCACGGGATCGGCGACAAGGGCTTCGTGCGCTGGATGGTCGGTGCGGCCCGCGACAAGGGCGTTTCACCCTATGTGGGCGAAGGCGCCAACCGCTGGCCGGCGGCGCACCGGCTGGACGCCGCGCGGGTCTTCCGCCTGGCCGTCGAACACGCCGGGCCGAGCACAGCCCTGCACGCGGTCGGCGAGGAGGGCGTGGCCACCCGAGCCATCGCCGAGGCCATCGGCGCCGGGCTCGGCGTGCCGGTGCGCAGCATCGCCGCCGACGAGGCGGCCGCCCACTTCGGGTTCCTGGCGACGCTCATCGAAAGGGATAACCCAACCTCCAGCGCGGCGACGCGCCAGATGCTGGGCTGGACGCCGCAGGGGCCTGGCCTGCTCAGCGACATCCGCGACGCTGATTACTTCGCGGCGTGAAGGAGAACGGGATGAACACCTCATCGACCTCGCTTGACGGAAAGACGGTGGCCGTCATCGGCGGCGCGTCCGGCGTAGGCTTCGCCGTAGCCGCCGCGGCCCGCGACGCCGGAGCGCGGGTCGTGGTCGCCTCCAGCCAGGCCGCCAATGTGGAGGCGGGCGTCGCGGAACTGGGCCGCGGCGTGAGCGGCGACGTCGTCGACGTCGGCCACGAAGCCAGCGTCGCGGCCTTCTTCGAGCGGTTGGGCGCGTTCGACCATCTCGCGTTCACGGCCGGCGACTGGGGCGGCAGCCTGTTCGACCCAGCCCGCGACGTCGATCTGACCGCCGCACAGTCGGGGATGAAGGTGCGGTTCTGGGGAGCGCTGGCCGCGGTGAAATACGGCTGCCGCACGATCGCGCAGGACGGCTCGATCACCCTCACCGGCGGCATGCTGGCGCACCGGCCGATGAAGGGCGCCCCCGTCACCACCGCGATCGCCGGCGCCGTCGAGTTCCTGACCCAGGGCCTGGCGGTCGACCTGGCGCCGGTGCGGGTGAACGCCGTCTGCCTGGGAATCGTGCTGACCGAGCGGACCAAGACCCTGCCGGACGAGGTCCTGACCAACTTCACGGCGCGCCAACCCCTTGCGCGCGGCGGCGACCCGGCCGAGGCCGCGCAGGCCTATCTCTATGCGATGCGCGCCGGCTACACGACCGGCCAGGTGCTGCGGGTGGATGGCGGCGGCTCCCTGGTCTGAACGCGCCGTTCGTCGATGAGCCCTCAGGTGGTGGGCTTTCCGGGCGAACGTTCCATGAAGGCCCAGGCGGAGTAGCCCAGCACATAGGCTGTCGCGGCCCCGAGCAGCACGGCCGGAACCGGATAGGGGACCAGCAGCAGGTTGGTCACCGCGAAGGCCAGGCCGCCCAGCATGTAGGCCCAGCCGCTGACCCGCAGCACCGACTGCATACACGCCGCGGTCACCGGGTTCGGGATGTTCCCGGCGGTCTTGGGCAGGAAGTTGGCGTAGACCGCGAGCTGCAGTCCGCTGAACACGCAGACGGCGCGGACCGCCACCTCGTGCGACAAGAGGCCGGCGTGCTCTGCGGCCTTCAGCGCCAGGGCGCCGCCAATGTATGTGCCGGCGGTGACCAGCGCGATGGCCAGGTTCCTGTGGATCATGGCGTGGTTCCCTTGGTGAGTGCGGCGGGCCGCGCCGCCGCCGGCTTCGCCGTCTCTGCGACGCTGCCGAAGATCGCGACGAAGCCCAGCAACGCGTCTTCCAGCACCGAAAGCTTCAGGTGGTAGATCAGCGTCTTTCCGGCCTTCTGCACGTCGACCAGCCCCGCCTCGCGTAGCACCGCGAAGTGGGCCGACATCGTGGGCTTGGAAACCGGGAAGTGGTCGGCAAGGTCGCCAGCCGTCATCGGCCGGTCGCGCAGCAGCTCCAGCACGTGACGGCGGGTCGGATCGGACAGGGCCTTGAACACGGCGTTCATGAGACGATGATTAGCTAATCATCGAATTAATGTCAATCGAGCGCTCGGCGCGTCTCGCTGCCGCATGTCGGTCCCGAACGGTGAACCCTTAAGCAGGCGCCTTGGCGCGCAGGTCGGCGACCCGGCCGATGGCGGCCTCGGCCTCGGCCATGATCCGCCGGACAATCTCGCCGGCTGGCGGGACGTCGTGGATGCCGCCCGCCGACTGGCCCATCGCGAAGGCCGAGCGGTCCGCGTCCAGGCCTTCGATCTGGCCGCCGATGCCGCCCATGACCCCGGCGCGGCTGGAGAGGATGGCCTGCTGCGGGAACGGCTGGATCTCCTGCGGACGCCGCTCCCAATCCTCGACGTAGGGGTTCTTCTTCACCCGCATCGGCTTGCCGGAATAGCTGCGGGTGCGGACGGTGTCCTCGTCGGAGGCCTCCACGATCACGTCGCGGTACAACTGGCCGGCGTGGGCCTCCTGGCTGGCGATGAACCGCGTGCCCATCCAGACGCCGACCGCGCCGAGGCTGAGCGCCGCGGCCAGGCCGCGCCCGTCATAGAGGCCGCCCGCCGCGACCACCGGGATCTTCACCGCCTCGACCGCCTGGGCGACCAGCGGCATGGTGCCGACAAGGCCGGTGTGGCCGCCGCCCTCGCCGCCCTGGCAGATCACCGCGTCGCAGCCGGCCTGCTCGGCCTTCACCGCGTGCTTCACCGCCCCGCAGACCACCATGACCTTGAGGCCGGATTTCTTCAACCGCTCCATGATCGGCATAGGCACGCCCAGGCCCGCCACGAAGGACGACGCGCCCTCCTCGCAGATGATCTCCACGGATGCGGTCAGGCTCTCGGGGCTGGCGGCCAGGAGGTCCACGCCAAAAGGCTTGTCGGTGAGCGACTTCACCTTGCGCATCTCGTCGCGGATGAAGTCCGGCGTTCGGCCGGCCATGCCCAGCACGCCATAGCCGCCGGCGTTCGACACCGCCGCCACCAGTTCGGCGTAGGAAACCCCGCCCATGCCGGCCAGCATGATCGGATGCTCGACGCCCAGGAGATCGCAGAGCTTGGTGTGCAGGGTCATGATCCTTCTCCTTTTCCCTCCCCTTCATGGGGAGGGTGGCGAGCGCCGCGAGACGGGTGGGGAAGCGCGGGCCGAAGCGCTGATCCAGCGCCTGAACGCGACTTCCCCACC
>Ga0070680_100001621_pt1 | contig 16449 bp, 8 predicted proteins | sample KBSC73BmetaG_FD_64672 | JGI IMG/M metagenome (GOLD analysis project Ga0070680, IMG submission 64672) | Corn rhizosphere microbial communities from Kellogg Biological Station, Michigan, USA - KBS C7-3B metaG | ecosystem: Host-associated > Plants > Roots > Rhizosphere | place: USA: Michigan...
AATGGCCCCTCGCGTTCCGCCCGCGCTCAAGTCGTTCCACCCGATCGTCCGCGCCTGGTTTCGCGAGACGTTGGGTGACCCGAGCCCGCCTCAGCGTGAAGGCTGGCCGGCGATCGCGAGCGGCGCGAGCACTTTGATCCTCGCGCCGACAGGGACGGGCAAGACGCTCGCCGCGTTCTTGTGGGAGCTGAACCAGCTCATAGTGGATGGAGCGAAGGAGCCGCTGCCCAACGCGGTGCAGATCCTCTACGTCTCGCCGCTCAAAGCGCTCAACAACGACATCCAGCGGAACCTCGAGCGTCCGCTCGCCGAGCTGCGCGAGCGATTCGAGGCGGCGGGCAAGGCGTTTCCGGAGATCCGCGTCGCCGTGCGCACGGGAGACACGCCGCAATCCGCGCGTGCCCGCATGATCCGCAAGTCGCCGCACATCTTGATCACGACGCCGGAGTCGCTGCACATCATGCTCACGTCCACGCGCGGCCGCGGCATGTTCAGCGGCGTCCGCGCCGTGATCATCGACGAGATCCACGCGATCGCCGGGACCAAGCGCGGCGCTCATTTGGCGCTCACGCTGGAGCGCCTCGAACGCTTGTGCCAAACGCAACCGCAGCGTATCGGGCTCTCCGCCACGCAGCGCCCGCTCGACGAGATCGCACGCTTTCTCGTCGGCTTTGATGTGACGGCCAACGAGCCGCGGACCTGTCGCATTGTCGATTGCGGACTCGTGAAGCAGCTCGAGCTGGCGATTCGCTCGCCGGTGGAGGACCTCGCGCACCCGGGCGGTACGATCTGGTCGTCGGTCACGCCGATGGTGTTGCAGTACATGCGCACCGCGCGCACGACGCTGATCTTCGTCAACAACCGCGCGCAGGCCGAGAAAATGGCGGCACGCATCAACGCGCTCGCCGGCGAGGAGCTGGCGCTCCCCTATCACGGATCGCTGTCGCGCGAACGGCGTCTCATGCTCGAGCAGTCGCTGAAGGCGGGGAGCCTGCGCGCACTCGTCAGCACGAGCTCCCTCGAGCTCGGGATCGACATCGGGTCGGTGGATCTCGTGCTGCAGCTGCAGTCGCCGAAGCGCGTTGCGAACGGGCTGCAGCGCGTCGGTCGCGCCGGCCACTCGCTCGACGCCGTCAGCCGCGGCGTATTCATGCCGACTTTTCGCGACGACGCGATGGAATTGCTCGCCGTCGTCAAGGCGATGGGCGACGGCGACGTCGAGCCGACGCGTGTCGTGCAGAACGCGCTCGACGTCCTCGCGCAGGTGGTCGTCGCGGCGGTCGCGATCGACGATGACTGGACCAGTGCCACGCTCTTCGACCTGGTGCGGTGCGCCTACCCGTATCACGCGCTCACCCGCGCCGCGTTCGACGAAGTACTGGCGATGCTCTCGGGGAAGTACCCGTCCGACGTCGCCGCGGAGCTCGACGCGCGCCTGAGTTGGGACCGCGTGACCGACACGCTGATCTCGTCGCGCGCGTCGCGGATGGTCGCGGTGATCTCCGGCGGAACGATTCCCGATCGCGGCCTCTACACCGTGAACCTTCCCGATCGCACCCGAATCGGTGAGCTGGACGAAGAGTTCGTGCACGAAACGCGCGTCGGCGACGTGTTCCAGCTCGGGTCATCCACGTGGCGCGTCAACGCGATCGAGCACGATCGGGTGATCGTGACGCCGGCGCCGGGCGCGCCGGCGCGGATGCCCTTCTGGCACGGAGAGTACGCCGCGCGATCGGTCCACCTTGCGCCACGCGTCGGTGAGTTGCGTCGCGAACTGGACGCCGTGCGAACGGACGAGCAGACCACCGCGCTCGCCGAGCGATATCAATGCGACGAAGCGACGGCGAGCTCGCTCGTCGAGTACGTCCACCAGCAGCGCGCGGCGACCGGCGTCGTCCCGGACGAGCGAGTGATTGTCGTCGAGCAGTTCCGCGACGAGATGGACAGTGTGCGGGTGGTAATCCACGCGCCCTTCGGCGGACGCGTGAACGCGCCGTGGGGCATGGCGCTGGCCAACCGTGTTCGCGAAACGCTCGGAAAGGGCGGCGCGTTCGAGATCCAGGTGCAGACCACGGACGACGGCATCATGCTCCGTCTTCCGACGCTGCGGGACTGGCTGCCGATCAGCGTCATTCGCGACATGGATTCCGCGGAAGCAGAGCGCCGTGTGCTCGAGGAAGTGGGCGCGTCGTCGCTCTTCGGCGCACGGTTTCGCATGAACGCGGCGCGGGCGCTTCTGCTGCCGCGCGGCAATCCGCGGCGCCGTATGCCGCTCTGGCTCCAGCGGCTCAAGGCGCTCGACCTGCTGCAAGCGGTGCAGGAGTTCCCGTCGTTCCCGATTTTGGTCGAGACCTATCGCGACGTGTTGCAGGACGCGTTCGACATGCCGGCCCTGGTGCGCGCGCTCGACGGCCTTGCCGCCGGCGCGACGTCGCTCGTGTCGGTGGAGACCGCGTTGCCGTCGCCCTTCGCGGCGTCCCTCCAATTCGGCTTCGTGATGGATTGGATGTACGCTGACGACGCACCACGCGCCGAGCAGCGCGCGGCGTTGTTGTCGCTCGACCGCGCGTTGCTCGATGAGCTGATGGGCGGAGAGGGCGCCGACGAATCGACGCTCGAGATGCTCGACTCGATTTTGGCCCGCCGGCGCGGCACCGCAGCGGGATCGCGTGCGCGAACCGCCGACGAGCTCGCGCTGCTGCTCGACCGCGCCGGCGATCTGTCGATGGATGAGCTTCGTGAACGCGTGGCGTCGACCGACGAAGGGCGTCGCGGAGATCCACTCCACGAGTTGCTCGATCGCGGACGAGCGATCGCTTTGGACATTCCCTCCGACAGCGGCGGGGGCAGCGCGCGACGCGTCATCCTCACCGAGAACTTCGGCCGGTACGCGGCGGCGTTCGGCGCCGCGGCGTTTGCAACGGTGTATAGGGGCCTGGAACTCGACGACGTCCCGGTAGAAAGCGCCGTGCCTGACACGTTGCGTCAGCCCGCGATGACGGCGGCCGCGGCGCGGCGTGAGATTCTCGCGCGCTTTGCGTCGCTCGCGGGCGCGTTCGCGCTCGTCGACGTTAGGGCGCGCTACGATCTCGAGGACGCATGGATCCGCGAGCGTCTCGACGACTGGACGCGGGCCGGAAAGCTGGTTCGCGGCACCTTTGGTCGTGATTCCACTGTCGAGCGCTGGTGCTCTCGGCGACTGCTCGAGCTTGCGCGTCGTCGCGAGCTCGCTCAGGCCCGGCGGCAGATCGAGGCGGTCTCGCTCGACCGCTTCGCGGCGTTCATGCTGCGCTGGCAACACCTGGACGCCGCGCACCGCCTCTCCGGCGCAGATGGGACGATCGACATTGCGCGGCAGATGTACGGCCTCGCCCGGCCGGCCGAGCAGTGGGAGCGGGACTATCTGCCGGCGCGCGTCGAGGAATTTGATCCGGACGCGCTGTCGCGGCTGATCGCGCTCGGTGAGCTCGTCTGGATCGGCGGCACGACGGCGAAGCCCGACGAGATTCCGACGCTGACGACGGTTCGCTTCGCGCGTCGCGGAACGGTTCGCGCCTGGGTCTCGCCGACAGCAACGGCGCCGCTCGGCGAGCAGGCGGAGCGTGTGCTACAAATGTTGGAGCGCGACGGCGCGTCGTTCTTCGATGAGCTCGTGTCGTCCACCGGGCTCACCGCGCGAACGTTGCGCGACGCGTTGCGCGAGCTGGTGGGCGCCGGGCTGGTGACGAACGACACGATGGATTCGCTCAGGCTCGTGCTGCGCTGGCGGCCGATTGTCTCGCCCCGCGACCGCGCGCGACCGGACCCGACGCGCTGGCTACCGGCCGACTTCACTCCGTCGGCGAACCGATACGTGGTGCAGCGTCGGCCAAACCTCCGGCGGCTGCCTCGGTGGAAGCGGCCGGACAAGGAAGGAGGCGCGCCGGTCGAGTGGCCGGGTCGCTGGTCGCTCGTGCGCGCGCCGCGCGTTCTCGGTCCGGAGGTCGACGAGAGCGCATGGGCCGAACTGATCGCCAAGCAGTGGCTCGAGCGATACGGCATCGTGTCGCGCGAGATGTGGCGGCGGGAACGGCCCGCCGTCGCTTGGCGGAGCATCTATCGCGAGCTCCGCCGGCTCGAGTTCCGCGGCGACGTGCGACGCGGCTATTTCGTGCGCGGGCTCTCCGGCGCGCAGTTCGCATTGCCACAAGCGATCGAGCTCTTGCGCGCGGATGATTCGCACGGCGATGCTGTCGTCTTGTCGGCAACCGATCCGGCAAACGTCTACACGTTGCCGATGCCGCAGGACCCCGCCCGCGATCCGTTCGTGCGACCACGAAGCCGCGGCGCGTTGCTCGTGCTCGTGCGAGGAATTCTCGTGATGATCGCCGATCGGCGCGGATCGCGCATCGTCGTTCGGCCGGAGACGACGGACGATGTTGTCGGTCTCGCGATCAAAGCCCTCATCGAGCGACTCTTGGATCAGTCCGATCGCGACATCGTGGTCGAGACGATTGACGGCCAGCCGGCGAGCGGGAGTCGCTTCATCGACGTGTTCCGCGACGCCGGATTCCGTCGCGGGACTGTTGGGCTTCGATACTACCGGTCGACTCACTGAAACTGCGAAACTGCTTTGGATACGGGACAAAGCGACAGGATTTGACGGATGACCTACAGGATCAACTGCTATTGAAGGGGGCGTGCCGAGAGAGGGGTTCCCGCCAAGCCCCATTCACAAGCAGGTAATCCTGTTTTTTTTTCCGTTCAATCCCGTCGCTTTGTCCCGTATCCAAGTTGTACCAACCATCTACGGTCTGATGATGCGCGCGTGGTCGATAGCTGCGTCACGCCGTTATGGTTTCGGTCGTTTGCCCGTGGGCTCGGTGCTCTGCGTTTTGAGCTGGGTTGCCGGATCGACACGAAGAGAGACACCGTTCGAATCGCCGGTGATGGGCGCGCGGAATTCCTGGTCGAGCGCGCGGACCATGTCGCTGAGCCGAGTGGCGGTCGCGACCTGTCTGGTTGTTGCGATGACAGCGCTCGCGCCCGCGTGATCCCCGGCGTTGCGCAGCGATTCGGCCAGCTCGGCGCCGGCGAAGATGTACATCGACGGCATGCTGACCGATGCGCGGTCGACCCAGCGGCCCTCGGCGATCACGGATTTCGGACCCTGGAAGACATCGTTCCAGAGCGCTTTGGTGCGCGCCATGTCGAGCCAGCCGTCGCCCTGAACGAACACCGTGTCCTTGGTCGCCGATCCGGGAGGAACGAACAGCTTCGACGCGAGACCCTGCGTCAGCACGTTATTCTCGAGACCGAGTGAACGCGGATAGCCGACGGCCGACCGCGCGAAGTAGATCGGGCGGTCGTTCCACGAATCCTGGATGATGCGAAGGACGAGCGCGTCGGCGCGCTGCAGCACGCCGTATTCGAGATGGCGCGGGTCGATCGTCGTCTTGTACGGTCCGGCGGCGAACGACATGGGCTCGCGCATCTCATAGTAATCCGGCACAGCGTCCGCGTCGGCGAAGGTCATGCGCAACGGTGGTGCGGCCGGCTTGACCCAATGCTTGCCGCGGTAAATGGCCGGGCCTTTCGCCGCATCGTACTCGTAGATCGGCCGGCGGATCAGCTGTCGCACGTACCAGTCGGTATTGAGGAGCGACGTGTTGGCGATGACCACGTCCTTGCGGATGCCTTCGACCTGCTGGGCGTACCAGAGCGGGAAGGTGTCGTTATCGCCGACGGTCACGAGCACGCCGTACGGTTCCACCGAATTCAGCAGATCGGCGGCGACGGTTTTCGTCGCGGTGTGCTCGTGCCGCGACGCCGCCGTCCAGTTTCCGGCGAGTGGAATGAACGCCAGCAGAAGGGTGGGCGATGCCCGACGCCAGGCTGTGGTCGTCGGCTCGATCACCGCGAGCCTTCCTTTTTTCTGCTCCTCCGTTCCGATGAGCGCGGCGATCGACTCCCAGATGTACGTCAGACCGATGCCCGCCCACACGCCCCACGCCGAAAAGCTCCAGAGGAAGAAATAGTCGCGGTCGCGAACCTCGCGCGCCGATTGTGAGGTTGGGTCCTGCGAGAAGCCGAGCTTGAAGTTCAGGTAGTAGATGAGCAGCAGCGTCATCGTGAACATCAGCGAACCGAAATACCAGAAGCTCCGCCTGTCGTGCTGAAAGTGCACCCAGCCGCCGACCAGCCCGAGCACGAGAAACGCCGCGGCGAACAGCGCCTGCGCGAACGGCGCGCGAATGTCGGGATCGCGCAGCCACTGCCACTTGAAGTACAGCCACCACATTCCCACTTGCTCGCCGAATGACGCCTGTCGCGTCGAGAGTGACGGCTTGCCGTATTGTCCGCGATTGAAGTTGTACATGAACGCGCGATAGGTGCCCTCCGACATCGTGCACGCGAGCTCGAGCTTCGTGCGGCACGCCGTCGGTTCGCCCTCGTTCATCGCCGGGAAGTGCGCGGCGCGAATCGGCTGCGTGGCGAACGGGCTCACGCCGACGACAAGCGCGACGACGCACGTGATCAGCAGCCGCCCACGCAGCAGCGTCGCGGGTCGGCGCATCAACACCGCGACGGCGATTGCCGGCGCGGGGAGCATGCCGGCCATGTGGTTCGCGTAGCCAAGCCCGCACAGATACGCCATGAGCACGAGCGCGCGATCGGCGCTCTCGCCTTCGGGACGAACAGACCACCGCACCGCGAGCCACGAGATGATGGCGATGCCGGTAAGCGACACCGTGTACACCTTCTCGTTCACGACCGACTGATTCCACACCGTGAACGCGGTCGCGCCGATCAATGCGCACACGCCGGCCGCGACGCGCCGAATGACCGCCCGCTCGACCCATCCGCGGAGAACCTGCTCGGCGACGAGAAACCACATTCCCGCGGCCACGGCACTCGACAGCGCGGCGAGAACGTTGATCCGCGCCGCGACATTGCCCGCGACCGGCAAGATCGAGAATACGCGGCCGACGATCACGAACAACGGATTGCCGGGCGGATGCGGCAGGCCGAACGTGTACGCGGCGGCGATGTATTCGCTCGTGTCCCACATGGCCGTCGACGGCGCCATCGTCAGCACGTACAACACGAGCACGAATCCCGCGACGCCCGCGGCGACGCCGTAGGACGGCCGGTCGTCGCTCGTGGACTCTCGCTCGTCCGGCGACCGGCCGGCCCGCCAGATCGCGGCGGGTATGAGTCCACAGTAGGCGATCGCGAGGAGCAGAGCCGAGAGTGTGATTCCTCCGCGGACCAGATCCGCGTAGCCCGCCACGAGGACGAGACCAGCAGCGGCAATTAGATAAGTTTTTGTCTCTATAGCACGCGACAGAACAGACATTCGACGTCTCGCTTCGGTCAAGGATTCTTGGAAGTGGCGGAGAGGCCGCCAACCACGGCATGCAGACCGAGCGCGTAGCGCGCCCACTCACGGACGCGCGGACTCGGATCGAGTGCCGCGGCACTGCGCGCGACGGCGATCGAGTCGGGACGCCGCGCGAGCCCCTGCACGGCGTAGGCACGCGACTCCCAGCGCGCGTCGCGCATCAGGGTCGTGAGCACGTCGCGCGTGGGCGCGAGATCGACGGCGCTGAGCGGCGCCGAGGCGATCAGCGTCGCCGCCGTCGCGGCCGCGGCCCAGCGACGCGCGAGCGGACGTACCTCGCGCGGTGCGGCGATCAGCGCCGACAAACGCGCTCGGAGTCCGCCCCGCCGCGACAGCGCGAGCGCGGGAAGCTCGTCGTCGGTTCGCATCGCCAAGGCATCGACCGCGCGCACGAGAAGATCGGCGTAGTCGCTGCGCCGTGCCCCCGCGGCCAGGACGCGCTCGTCGCAGGCTAGCTCGCAATCGGCGCGCAGCTGATTCGTCGTCCACCACACAGCCGGATGGAACCAGTAGACGGCACACGCCGCGCGGGCAGCGAGCGCGAACAGCCAGTCACCGGACCGCGCGTGCTCGGCCTCGTGCAGCATCACGAGGCGACGCTCGTCCGCGCTCCACTTCGGAAGGGTGGCGGGCAGCAGGACGACGGGATGCCAAAACCCCCACGTCAACGGCACCGACACGTCACGCGAGATCAGGACGACGATTCTCCGACGCACGCCGAGCATGGCACGCGCGTCGTTCATGGCGGTAATCCAGTCCGCGTCCGCCGGTCGCGCGCGTCGGAGAATCCGTTGTGCGCGCCACAGCCCGACGAGCGTTGAGGCACATACGACGACGACCCCCACCGCATACGCAAGCAGGATCATCGCCGCGATACTCGTCCCCGCCACCGATTCGCCGGCTTCGATCGCCGCGTTCACCGACGTCACCTGAACTCGCCCGAGCGCGACCAGCGGCGCCGCGAGTGCCGAGGGAACGACCCAGGCCATCCAATGGAGCGGAAGCTGGCGGCCGGCGACGATGAGCAGCATCACGACCACCGCCGATCGCCACGCGAGGTTTCGGCCTTGGGCGTTTGCGCGCCGCAATGTCAGCGAGATTCCCGCGGCGAGCGCGACGGGCACCAGCGCGAGCAAGGAGGCTGTGTATACTGTCGCGACTGCGCGTGCGCTGTCAGCGGCTGTGAACACGGTCGGCGGAGCCAGGAGCGCCACGCTATTTCCCTTCCGCGCGCAGCCGGCGAATCATGCCGGCCAGCTCGGCGCGCTCGCTCTCGGAGAGCGGACGATCCGATTCGTCGAGCAGCGCCGCGACGGCGGCGGACCGTGATCCGCCGAAGAACGTACCGATGAGGTGTCGCACCGCCGAACGCTGCGCCACGCTGCGCGGGGTCGTCGGGAAATACACGTGGCGTGGGCCGTCCTTCTCGTGCCGGAGGTGGCCCTTCTCCTCGAGGATCCGCAGCAACGTGCGCACGGCGGCGGCCACCGGCGGATCCGGCAGCCCGTCGTGGATCTCCGCGGCGGTCGCCTTCCCGTTGCGGTAGACGATATCCATGATCTGCCGTTCGCGACGGCTCAGGTGCGACGAATTCAATGCGGTTCGGGACACAGACGGTGCGATAAAAGTTTCTCTCCTACAGAGAATATTTTATCTGTCCGCCAGTCTGTCAATCCCCCAGCGTCCTCCGAACAGCCCCCGAATTGGGGTCAGACCCTATTTTCAGTTCTTGAAATGGGGTCTGACCCCATTTGATCATTTGATTGCGGGCGGACGGTCGGGCTGCGTGCTCCGACCTCTCGTTCCATGTCCAGCTCCGCTCGCAAGCTGGCCTCGTCGCGGAAGAGCGTGGCGAGCGCGAGCAGCTCCTCGCCTTTTTCCAGTCTCACCGCGACGTCGTGCTTGGCCGCGTCGCCGTCCACGGCGACGTGATCCGGCTTTTCCGCGTGACCAACGTAGTTGATGCTGATGTCGTAGTGCGCGCTCCAGAAAAACGGCACCTGATCGAAGCGCTCGCGCGCGCCAAGCATGTTGCGCGCGGCGACCTGCCCCTGACGCTGGGCAAGGACCCAGTGCTCGACGCGAATCCGCTCGCCGGTGTGCGGATCGGGCCAGCGGGCGATGTCGCCCGCTGCGTACACGCCGGAGGCGTTGGTCTCGAGAAACTCGTTGACCGTCAAGCCGCGGTCCGTCGCCAGACCGGCTTGCTCCGCCAACTGGAGACGCGGCCGCACACCGACGCCGATCACGACGAGATCCGTCTCGAGACGGGAATCGTCGTCCAGCACGACTGCCCCTTGTTCGATCCGTTTCGACGTGTGACCGAGATGAAAGACGACGCCTTTCTCCTCGTGCAATGAGCGGATGAAACCGCCGAGGTAGTCCCCGAGCACGCGGCCGAGCGGAATCTGCTCCGGCGCGACGACGTGGACGTCGAGTTTACGCGCGCGCAACGACGCCGCCACCTCGAGCCCGATGAAGCTCGACCCTATGACCACGGCGCCCTTGGCCGTCTTCGCTGCTTCGATGATGGACCGGCTGTCGGCAAGCGTGCGCAGATAGTGGACGAACGGCAAATCCGCGCCCGGCATGTCGAGGTGAACCGGTTCCGCGCCGGTGGCGAGCAGCAGGCGGTCATAGAGAATCGGACTCATTCCCTCGATCTCGATTCGCTTCGCTGCGGTGTCGATCTTCGTGACCCGGCCGCGCACGACCTCGATGCCGTGTTCGGCGTAAAACCCGGTCGGCCGGAGAGGAATCCACTCCTCCGGCGCGTTTCCGGCGAGGTAGTCCTTCGAGAGGTTCGGCCGATCGTATGGCGCGTCGGGGTCCGCATCGATCGTCGTGACGCGTCCCTCGTAGCCGCAGCGACGCAGCATCTCGGCGGCGGCGCTTCCCGCCGCTCCAACGCCGACAATGACGATCGCGCGCGGCTCGTCGCCGTCCGTTCGCGCGATCGGGAACGTCGGCGCGAGCGGATCGCGTTCGACTTTGCCGGAGACGACGATCTTGCTTCCGCGCCGCTCCGTGAGCCAACAGGCGATCGGCGAGAGCGCGGGCGAGCGAAGCGCCTCACCGGAGCGAAGGCTGAAGCAGGCGTGGTGCCAGGGGCAGCGTACGGTCTGGCCGTCGATCACGCCCTCGGCGAGCGGACCGCCATAATGCGTACATGTCGCGCCGACGGCGAAGTAGTCGTCGCCGACGCGCGCGAGGAGAACGGCCTCTCCGTTCGCGTGTCCGAGAATCTTGTCGCCCGAATTCAACGACGCGGCGTCGATGCCAGCGCCGAGGTCCGGTCCACTGAGCTCAGTATTCCCGCCCATGTTCCATCCTCCACACGATCGTTTTCACCAATCACGAGTACATTTCAACCACGCCGCGTTCCTGCGCTCGAAGCCGAGCCCTTCTCCTTCGACTTCACCGCCTAGCGTAACCCGCCATGGAAGATCTTCGATATCCTGTGGGCCGTTTCCAGAGGCCGCAGTCGCTCGAACCAAAACAACGACGCGCCGCGATCGACACCATTGCCGAAGCTCCGACGAAGCTTCGCGCCGCGGTGTCCGGGCTGACCGACGCGCAGCTCGACACGCCGTATCGTCCGGAAGGCTGGACGGTGCGGCAGGTCGTCCATCACGTGCCCGACAGCCATCTCAACGCGTACACGCGGTTCAAGCTCGCCTTGACCGAGGACACGCCGACGATCAAACCGTACAACGAAGCGGCGTGGGCGACGCTCGAGGACTCCAAGACGACGCCGGTGGCGACGTCGCTCGCGCTGCTCGACGCCGTACACGACCGGTGGATCCGCATCTTGCGCGCGATGTCGCCGTCCGATTTTTCGAGAACGCTCAATCATCCCGAGAATGGGATCATGAACCTCGACCAGATGCTTGCCCTGTACGAGTGGCACAGCCGGCATCATGTGGCGCATGTCACGACGCTCCGCGACCGGAGCGGTTGGTAACTTGGCTGCTCGGCAGCTCGGCCACTCGGCAACAGCCGAGAAGCCGAGAAGCCGAGAAGCCGAGTAGCCGAGTAGCCGAGTACCCGAGTAGCCGAGTACCCTTCGGCACTTTTTTCCGCTGCACAGACCACAATCTTTACTTAACGATTCGCCGGACGCTCTCGTCTGCTGGATGGGTGCGACGCTCGGTCGTCGCGATGAAAACCTCAACCAACAGCTTGGGAGCATCGTATGCGTATCGTGAATGCGGCAGTGCTGGCGGCGGCGGCGGTGGTTTTGGCGGCGGGGGGGAGGAGCGCACAGGCGCAGAGCGCGACGCCGGTCACCAAGAAAGACGTGCGGGAATTGCGGCGCGATCATCGCGAGCTCGTGAGCGATCGTCATGACGCGAAAGGCGACGTGCACGATCTGCGATCCGACCGGCGCGACCTGAAGGCGGACATCGCGGCCGGCGACAAGAAGGAAGCGCGCCAGGACGTCCGCGAGATCCACGCCGACAGGAAAGAGCTCCGCGCCGACAAGCACGAGCTCACGGCGGACAAGCGCGAGATCCGTAAGGATCGCCGCCAGATCGTTCGCGATTCGCTCAAGAAGTAGTGCCCTGCCCCTCTGGGGGGGGCGCTGTCTTCACCCAGCAGCGAAGAGCCTCCGCCACGCTCCAGGCCTGCGCGATGCAGCCGCGGGGCGTGAACGGAGGCTCGGCGTCGAAGATCTCGGCGATCGTGCCCAGTCCGTAGTCGTCGAGGTCGGCGATCACACCGTCGAGAAAGCGTCGCGCACCGACACGGTCGTCGGGATGGACCTTGATCCAGGCGTCGATCCATGGCCCGATGAGCCAGCCCCAGACCGTTCCTTGATGGTACGCGGCGTCGCGCGCCCGGAGATCACCGAAGTAGCGCGACTTGTACTCCGCCTCGCCAGGCGCCAGCGATCGTAGTCCTACCGGCGTCAGGAGGCGCTTCCCGACGACGTCGACCACCGACGCCCAGCGCGAGGGATCGAGCACGGGGTTGTCGAGGGAGATCGCGAAGATCTGATTCGGCCGGCAGAGCTCCGCGTCATCGGGCTTCCCGTCCACGACGTCGCGCAGGTAACCGCGCTCCTCGATCCAGAACCGTTCATTAAAAGACTCGAAAACCCTGTCGGCCCGGTGGCGAATAGACTGCGCCGCGTCGGCGCCGCGGACCTCCTCCAGCCATCCCTGCAGGAGCCGGAGCGCGTTGTACCAGAGTGCGTTGATCTCGACCGCCTTCCCGCGACGCGGGGTCACCACCCAACCGTCGACCTTCGCGTCCATCCACGTGAGTTGATAGCCCTCGGCGCCCTGGCGAAGGAGCCCATCGCGCTCGTCGACGCAAATGCCGAAGCGCGTTCCCTTGATGTGGTGCTCCACGATCGAGACGAGCTCGGGCAGCAGGTGCACCAGCGTCGCTCTGTCCTCGGTGCTCTGCAGATACCGCGAGATGGCGTGGAAGTACCAGAGCGTTGCGTCCGCGGTGTGGTAGAGTCCTTCGTTGCTCCCATCCGGGAACATGTTGGGGATCAGGCCATCGTGGACGTAGTGCGCGAAGGTCCGAAGGATGAACGCCGCCTCGCGCTGCCGGCCCGTGGCGATCGTCAGCCCCTCGAGGCTGATCATCGTGTCACGACCCCAGTCGGTGAACCAGTGATATCCGGCGATGATCGTCCGAATTTCGTTGCCGAGCGCCGCCGCGCGCGTGGAGTCGGCGATGCGGCCGGCCGGCGCGATGATGAACTGGTCTGCCGCGATCACCAGCTCGGCACCGGTCTCGTCGCGCGCCTCGGGTCGCGACGCCATGATGAGGCGGCGGCGCCGCTCATGCTCGAATCGCGGCGCCTCGTCCGGCGACAACGACCGCATCACTTCCTCGGCCTCGACCGACGCGACCAGCGTCGCGCATTGCCCGCGCGACAACTCGAGCTCGAAATGACCGGGCGTCCAGAGCGACCCGCGAAACTCGTAGCCGCGGCTCTCTTCGACCGGGTAGACGAATTCGCTCGTCACGCATTCGTCGGCGACGAAACGATTCGAGTCGCCTTCGCCGACGACGAGGAGGCGGAGCGGCGGAATGTCGTCATCCACCGACAAAACGTGAATGCCGGCGGAGACATTCATCGCGTAGCGGGTTGTCGACGGCGAGTTGCGCGGGCTGTCGACACGCTCTTCGTAGCCCCGGAAGTGCACCGCGGGCACGAGCTCGAGGCGGACGGACTCCGGTCCGTCGAGCAGGCGATACGTTACGTACACCGTGTTCTGCCGGTGCGGCATCATGACGCGTTTCTCCACGCGCACGCCGTCGGCTTCGTACTCCCACACGGGAAGCCCGGCCTCGAGCCGCGCGCTGTGAATCTGCCGCCCGGTGTTCTCATCGAGCGCGCCGCCCATCAAATCCTCGTCGTTCAACCAAACCCGCTGACCGTTGGTGACAAGCCGCTCGCCGACATGATTGAGCATGACGATGCGACCCAACGGGTTGGGCAGCGCCGCGACGAGCACGCCGTGATAGCGCCGGGTGATGACGTTCGCCATGCTCGACGAGGCGTAGCCACCGAGGCCGTTCGTGACGATCCATTCCGTCTCGATCAGCCGGCGAGAACGCTCGGCGGGATTCGAGGGGAGCTCGAGCGAGCGCGCAATCCTGTCGACGAGTCGTCGCGTCGTCATGCTGGTCGAAGCAGGACGGCACTTTCAGCCGGTATCCACCAGCCGTGTCTCTCCGTTTCCACGTGCGGCGTCCCCCATCCTCCGTATTCGGGTGATTCGGTGGAAAAGCACATCGTCCAGCAGCGGTTCGCCGGCGGAGCGAGCAGCGGTTCCGGAATCGTCTCGGGACGCAAGCGTGGGCCCAGGTTCACGATGAGGAGCCGGTCGTCGCCGCCAACACCAAAAAAGCGGAGCGCGAACGCGTGATCGGCGAGGACCGCGCCGTCCAGCTGGCCGGCGGTACGCCGCGAGAGCGTCGCGTCCTCGCGGCGCAGTCGGATGAGGTCCCGGTGCAGCGCGACCGCCTCGCGATGCGACGATCGCTCGCTCCAATCAAGCTTGCAGCGACGAAACGTCTCGATGTCAGACGGATCGGGTACACGCGCCTCGGCCGGCTCCGACCCGATGCTCGCGAACTGCGACACGAATTCGGCACGGCCTTGCCGGACGAGGCGCGCCAGCTCGGGCTTGTGATCGGCGAAGTACAGGAACGGACTCGATGCGGCAAATTCCTGTCCTTGAAAGAGCATCGGCGTTTGCGGCGGCAGGAGAAGCAGGGCCGCCAGCGCGCGACACCGGGCGGGACTCGTCTCGCGATGCACGCGATGTCCGCGCGCCGTGTTCGCGACCTGATCGTGATTCTGAGTGAACACGATCAACCGTTCGGGAGAGACGTCGAGCGCGGGCGTGCCACGGCGATCGTGTTGCCACGCGTACCACTCTCCCTGGAACAGGAATCCGTACTTCGCCGCCGAGATGAATTCCTGTGGCGAACCGTGATAGCCGCAGTAGTACGCCTCGGCTCGTCCAGTCGCCGCCACCCACGCGCTGTGATGGAAGTCGTCGTTCCAGAGACCGTCGAGCGCGCATCCCCCCTCCTCGCGCGGGCGCAGCAGCATGACGTCTTGCGGCTCGTTTTCGCCGACGACGATCGTGGCCTTGTCGCCGGCGGCCGCGCGCACCGCCGCCGCGACGTCGGCGATGATGTGCGGAGACGACTGGTCGAAGATCTGCTGTGTCGCGTCGAGTCGCAGGCCGTCGAGATGAAACTCCTCGATCCAATAGCGCGCGTTCGTCGTGAAGAACTCCCGAACCGGCGCGGAATCCTCGCCGTCGAAGTTCAACGCGTCGCCCCACTCGGTCCGCTTGCCGCTCAGGTATCGCGAAGAAAAACGAGGAAGGTAGTTTCCATCCGGCCCGAGATGGTTATAAACGACATCGAGGATGACGCCGAGGCCCGTTTGGTGCGCGGCATCCACGAACGCGCGAAAATCGTCCGGGGTACCGTACAGATGCGACGGCGCGAACAGGTTGACGCCGTCATAGCCCCATCCGAAGCGTCCAGGGAACTCGCCGACGGGCATGACCTCGATCGTCGTGACGCCGACGTCGGAGAGGTCGCCCAGCCGGTCGATCGCCGCAGCGAAGGTTCCTTCGCCCGTGAAGGTGCCGACGTGCAGCTCGTAAAGAACCTGGTCCGCCAAATGAATGCCTTGCCAGCCATCGTCGTGCCAAACGAACGTCGTCGGGTCGATCATTACCGAGGGGCCGTGCGGTCCCTCCGGTTGAAAGCGCGATGCCGGATCGGGAAAGGCATCACCATTGTCGAGACGGAAGCGGTATTTCGTTCCGGGTAGTACATTTTGGATGAAGCCGGAGAAATATCCGTTTCCTTCCGAGTCGAGTGGCGAATCAATCGCGGCTCCCGAATCGTCCTTGGTGACGAGCTCGACTAGTCTGCACTCGGGCGCCCAAACGCGGGCGTGACCTTGGGGCGGACCGCTGCTACGATGAAGGAACTCAACGCCGATTGGATATCGTCGTATTGAAAGCGGTAGACCGGTCGGTTTGGACGTGCTCGAGGGCATAACGCCCCCGCTCCGGCGCAGGATCGGGACCACACGGCAGGGTTGAATTTGATTAGGATGCGCCGAGCATTCCTGGCGGGCATCTTTCCTCCACCATGCGCAGCGACGATCGCGACTCCGCAGCTCCCTCCCCCGTGACGGCCAGTGACGCCGAGCATCGAGACGATGCTCCGGCGTCGATGGACGAGACGGAGGAGCTTGCGACTCCGCTGCTCCAGAGTCACATCGACTCGGGGCGGATCGCTGCCCAGCCGACGCCGACCAGCCAAGGTGGCGTCGCGGTCGCCAAGGTGTGCCCGCAATGCGGCAGCGAGTACGAGACGACGGACCGTTTCTGTCCGAGGGACGGCTCGCCGCTGCGTCCCAAGTCGGGAGATGATCCGCTGGTCGGCCGCGTGATCGCCGATCGCTACCTCATCCTCGCCCCGCTTGGCGAGGGTGGCATGGGACGCGTCTATCTCGGCGAGCACGTGAAGATGAATCGCCAGTGCGCGATCAAGGTGATGAG
>Ga0070680_100001630_pt1 | contig 16400 bp, 11 predicted proteins | sample KBSC73BmetaG_FD_64672 | JGI IMG/M metagenome (GOLD analysis project Ga0070680, IMG submission 64672) | Corn rhizosphere microbial communities from Kellogg Biological Station, Michigan, USA - KBS C7-3B metaG | ecosystem: Host-associated > Plants > Roots > Rhizosphere | place: USA: Michigan...
GTCGGCGACCGCGGCAGCGACGCCATGAACGGCGACGCGGGCGACGACACGCTCGTGTGGAACAACGGCGACGGCAGCGACGTCATGGACGGCGACGACGGCCGCGACGACGTGGAGGTGAACGGCGCCCCCGCGGCGGGCGACATCTTCGACGTTCAGGCGAACGGGTCGCGCGTCAAGTTCGAGCGCACGAACCTCGTCCCGTTCTCGCTCGACATCGGCTCCAGCGAAACGACGCACGTAAACGGCCTCGGTGGTGACGACACGATCACGGTCGGCGACGTCGGCGGCTTCGCGGTCACCGCGTCGGGCGGCTCCGGCGACGACACGCTCACGGGCGGCAGCGGACCGGAGACCTTCCGCGGCGGGTCGGGCAACGACACCATCACCGCAGGCGGCGGCATCGACGTCGTCTCAGGCGACGACGGTGACGACACCGTCAACGTGCGCGACAACACGGCCGACGTGGCCTTCGGCGGCTCCGGCAACGACTCGGTCGTGGCCGACACCCCGGACCTCGACATCCTCGACGGCTTCGAGACGGTCGACCGCACCCGGGTCGATCCGCCCGCGACCGTCGACACCGCCACTCGCCCGGTGAACATCGGCCGCGGCACCGTGAAGGTGAGCAGGTCCGCGCGCGTCGCGGCGATCAAGGTCAGCTGCCCGGCGGACTCGCCCGGCAGCTGCACGGGATCGCTGACCCTGCGCACAGCGCACAGGGTCCGCGTCGCGGGCATCAGCGTGATCCTCGAGCTGGGCAGCGTGCGCTACGACCTCGCTCCGGGCACCTCGAAGACGCTGAAGGTCAAGCTGGCGAGGGGCGTCGAGCGGCTGGCCGACCGCAAGGGCCGCATCAAGGCACTTGCGATCGCGTCCACCGGCCCGGAGGGCAAGATCGCGTCGACGACACGCGGCCTGACACTCGCGCTCGGCAGTACAAGGAAGAGCCGGTAGCCACAAAGCAGTGGACGACAACCGGGCGGCGCTTCGGCGCCGCCCGGTTTGCTTTCGGCGCGGCGCTTGCTGAAGATCACCCGGATTCGCCGGATGATGCGCTCCCCGGCAACGACGAATAAAGCCAGTCTTGACGTCGTGAAGTCCTATGTCACTTTGACGTGACATGAATTCTCCGAAGCGCGCGTACCGGATGCAGGCGCGGGAAGGCCGCCTGACCGCTTAAGGGGCCGTCACCGCCCAGGCGCCGCGGGCAATGTAGTCGCCGTTGCCACTCGACCCGAGCAGCCCGGGCAGTCCGAAGCGGGTCGGTCCGCTAACGGGATTCGCGCCGGCCGGTAGGGAGAAGCCAGTTGTGCCGACGAGCGTCGACTCGTAGAGGCACAGGTTCCCGGGGGCTGCCGAGGGGTTGCTCGCGGTGCCTGGGCAGGCGCCAGTCGACGGGCCTCCGATCGAAATGATGTGGAAGGCCGGCGCCGCCGCGAGCGGGATCTGGAACGAGATGGAGGTCTCGGGCGCGATTTCCCCGGGGTCCACGTGCCCGGCGCTGTCGACGTACCCAATCAGCGTTTGCCCGGCGGCGAGCGGCCCCGCCAGCCCGGTTGCATTCGCCGTGCTGTCGGCCGTTGTCGCGTGACCGGCATTGGTCGCGGAGTCCGCCACGTTCGCGTGTGCGGCGTTGCTCGCACTTGGGACGGTGCCGAGCGCCGCGAGCTTGATGTCCGCGCCGGTTAGCGAGTGGTTCTTCACCTTTGAGCTCGTGACCGCGTTCTTCTTGATCTTCGAGCCGGTGACGGCGTTCTTCTTCAGCTGCTTGGTGCCGACACTGTTCTTCGGCAGGCTCAACGCCGCGTAACCGGTGCCGCCCAGCGCCACGAACAGCGCGATTAGTGAGATGACGAGCGCGGGCGATGGCCGCCTCGGCTTGAGCCAGTTCATGCGCGAGTCCTCCTTGCAGGGAGAAGAGACAAGACCTCGCGACGCTAAACCCAGAGTCCGACAGAAGTCAAGCGCCCTGCCGCACTCGCGGTTACGCCCAGGCGCAGGCCCGTTCTATTTTGCCGATGGCTACGCAAGCCGGGCGCGCTTGGTCCCGTCCAGCCTCGCGCCCAGTGGTCTCTAACCCCGGCGCGCGATGATGTGCTTCGCAACGTGTTCGGCGTCCCGGCCGGCGCCGAGGAGCAGCATCGAGCTGAACGAGTACTGGAACGCCAGCCCCGTGAAATAGAGGCCCGCCGCCGTCGGCACGACGCCTCGCTCCTCGTGAGGCCACCCGTCTTCGCCCGCGACCGGGAGCTCGATCCAGCTGAAGTCCTGCTTGAAGCCGGTGCACCAGATCACATTCGCCACTTCGAGGGCGCGACCGTCGCCGAGCAGCGGCAGGCCGTCGCGAGCGCCGACCACCCTCGCGGTCACACGTTCGACTCCGGCGGCGGCGAGATCGGCGCGCTTGTAGCGCAGCAGCGGGCCGCCGTGCGAGCGGATCTCGGACTGCATCTTCCGCCCGACCGGCGTCCGTGTCGTCAGGATGCGGCGCGCCAGGAACGAGAGCACACGCCAGACCGCCCTGCCGGCTCGACTTTCGATGTCGAACGGGATTTGCCCGGTATCGCGACCGCAGAGCACCGTTTCGCGATCGCGGGCCAAGTCCATCGCGACATCCGCGCCCGAATGTGCTGCGCCGACGACGAGAGCCGGGCCGTCTCGCAGGCTGTCCGGGTTTTTGTACTCGCTCGAGTGAAGCTGCCGGATCCCGTGATCGAGCTCGGCGGCAACCTCCGGGGTGTGGGGACGCCCGAACGTTCCGGTCGCGACGACCACGTTCTCGGCTTCGAGCCGGTGGTCGCCGCAGGCGACGACGTAGCCGTGTCCGTTCTTCGAGATCGTCCGCACCGGAGTCCGGCTCCGGATCGGCAGCTCGAAGCGGGTCGCGTACTCCTCGAGGTAGTCCGCGGTCTCGTCCTTCGTCGGGAAGCTCCAGGCGGGCGCCGGGAATGGCATGCCCGGCAGCCCGTCGAGGCAGGCGGGGCTGTAGAGGCGCAGGGAGTCCCAGTGCCTGCGCCAGTTGTCCCCAACACGGCCGTTCGTGTCCACGATCAAGAAGGGTCGACCCCGTTTGGCCAGGTGGTGGCCGACCGAGAGCCCGGCCTGGCCGGCGCCGACGATGACCGTCTCGAGACGCTCGGTTGCGGGGGTCATCGCGCGGGCCCGGCAGCCTTGAGGTTCCCCATGACAACGCCGATCGTCGCGCGGAGTTCCTCGGTCGGGCTGAACTCGACGATCTCCGCCCCGGCGTAGTGGACGGGCGTGTGCCCGGGCGGCACGTAGTAGGCATCCCCGGCGACGTATGTCTCCTCGCCGTCCGCGAACCGGAACGTGATCCTCCCCTCGAGGACGTAGCCCCAGCGCGGCACCTGGCAGCGATTGTCGGGCAGCCCTTGGAACCAGCCGGCGAGATCGGCGTCGGCGGAATGCGATTCGAAGCAGACCGAGTAGCCGCCCTCGAGCTCCTCCGTGCGTACTTCGAGGCCCTCCAGCGACACGGCCTCCGCTGTCTCTCTCGTTGCCTTGGGCATGTCTGCCTCCTCTAGCTCCTGGGTGCCGGATTTGGGCTCGAGGCGAGGCTAGGCGCGACCGGTCGGTTGCGCATCGGGCGAAACACCCAACCTTCAGTCCCGACGGCGATGGGTGATTCCACCCACCGCCGCGGTCACAGGATCTTGTGCTCGTAGGCGAACGCGGTGGCCGCCGCACGCGACGACACGCGCAGCTTGGCGAAGATGTTGCTCACGTGGCGCTCGATGGTCCGCTCGCTGAGGACCAGCTCGGCCGCGATCGACTTGTTCGTCTGGCCCGCTGCGACCAGGCGGAGCACCTCAAGCTCGCGGGCGGTCAGCCCATGCGGCTCGTGGGAGCCGGCACGCCCGGCTTGCGCGTCGATCGAGGCGATGTCCGGCGCGGCTCCGAGCGTCGCGAAGGCGTCTCGGGCGGCGTCCCGCTCCATCGTGGCCGCCTCGTCGTCTCCCAGCGCGAGGCACGCCTGCGCGACCTGGCGTCGCGCGCGAGCGACTTCGTAGGGAGCGTCGAGCTCCTGCCAGGACTGTGAGGCGCGCCGAAGCAACACCAGTGCCGGCTCGGGATCGCCTTGGGCGAGGCCCATGGCTCCCTTTGCGTAGAGCGCGGCCGCGTCGAGCATCCCGGCCTGGTAACCGGCCGCGATCTGCTCGAGCTCGAGGCAAGCGCTCCGTGCCGCCTCCATGTCACCGGCCGCCAGCGCTATTTCGACGGCCGCGGGCAGCAGCGCGGCACGCCCCGGGCGATCTGGCGTCTCTCCAAGCGCCCGCTGGATCGCCGCGGACGCCGCGTGGGTGTTGCCCTGCGCCATCCGCAGCAGAGCCAGACCTGGCTGGGGCTCACGCCCGTGAAGGCTCGCCTCCCGGTATGCCTGCTCGGCCGCAGCGAAGCTCCCCCGTAACCGATGTAGGTCTCCCTGGAGGTAGGCAGCCTGGCCCGCGGCTCGCCGGTTCTGTGCCTCGAGACATCGCTCGACCGCCCGCCGCGCCTCCTCGAGGGCCTCCATCCAGGCGCCCCGCAGACCAAGGATCTCCGATCGGTGGACGAGGCAGCGACCGGTGAAGGCGACCATGTCGGGCTGCTCCCGGCACCAAGCGGCCAACGCCGCGGTCCACTCCTGCGCCCGGCGGAGATCGAAGGCCGCCTGACACCCGATGATCACTCCGCAGTAGACGATGCCGCTGACGATCGGCGAGAGCTCTCCGGTTGTGACCGCGACCATCGACTCGTCGAGAAGCGCAAGGCCCTCCCTGATCTCTCCAGCAGAGACGAGGAGATGGCCCTGGGAGTGAACGGCAAGGGCAAGCAGATCGGCGTCGCCGAAGCGCTCGGCAATCGCGGCCGCCTCGCCGGCGGTCGCGATCGCCGCACTCAGATCGCCCATCGCCTCGCGCTCGAACATCCGCGGCATCAACAGGTAGCCCTGCTCGACGCACTCGCGACCCTCGTGGTCGACGAGCCGTCGCGCCCGGCCGAGCCATCCACCCGCGCGTCCCATCTCCCCCCGCTGCGCGAGGTTCATGCCGATCCAAAGCGCGCAGCGGGCTGCGTGCAGCGCCTCGCCGGCATTCAGGTGCGCCTGATGCGCGCGCCCGAGCGCGCCGAAGTACTCGTCCTCGCGGCCGATCATGTAGGCGGCCGTTGCGAGCAGCTCGAGATCGTCGGCCGCAAGGGCCGCCTCACGATCGGCGCGCGACAGGGCCGCGTAGGCCGCGCTCCATGCCCGATCTGCATAGAACTCGCGGCCCTGTTCGATCTCGGTGACGGCGTTCACCGGCGGCAACCATCGTCGCTGAGCGAAAGCGACCCGTCAACGGTCGGCAAACCCCCGGATCTCGCTCGTCCAGGGAAGCGCCGGCCCGACACCCGCGTTTGCGACGAAGAAGGTCTGTGCCATGACGCCCCTGCGCACCTCCTCCTCGCCAAAAGCAAGAACAACGATCGGGGCCCCTCGAGCAGCTTCGCGGACCCGCCCCCAAGAAGCAGAAAACCCCGCATTAGCGGGGCTTTCTGGAGTGGGCGGTACTGGGCTCGAACCAGTGACCCCCAGCTTGTCGAGCTGGTGCTCTCCCAACTGAGCTAACCGCCCAAAGGCGGGGCGAGCATAGCAGTGGCCGGAGGCCCGTTTCTAGGCGCCGACTGGCTGCGCGGGCGTCGGAATCGAGGACGAGTCGCCGCTACCCGAAGGCAGCTTGCCGTTCGCTCGCATCGCGATCTCGAACGCCTCGCGCGTGGAGTAGCGGGGCTTCCAGCCAACGCCCTTGAGCTTGTCGTTCGACACTACCCACGGGTGCAGGGCGAAGTGCAGATTGCCCGGCGGCGTCTCCGACTGGCGGAGCTTCCACATCAGCCCGCCGAGCTTCCACGCGACACCCAGCGGCATCTTGCGCCGCTTCGCGCCGATGATGTCGCCCAGCTCGTTGATGGTCAGCGTGCCGTCGCCGCCCACGTTGAACGCGCCCGAGTGGCGCCCGTCCATCAGCAGCATCAGCCCATCGACCAGATCGTCCTCGTGCACGAACTGCATCGGCGTGTGGCCGCCGCCAACGTCGAGCTGGAACGGCTGCTCAGTCCAGAGCCGCACGATGTAGTTGTTCACGTTCGGCCCGAGCACGATGCACGGCCGCACGATCGTCATCACACGATCGGGGTTGCGCAGCGCCCAGAGCTGGCACAGCCGGTCGCACTCCGCCTTGTCGCGCGCGTATTCGAAATCGGGCACGCCGCGCACCGTCTGCTCCTCCGTGATCGGCACCGGGTTGTCGGGGAACGCGCCGTATGCGGTCGCGGATGAGGTGACGAGCACCTGCTGCACGCCGGCCGCCTCCGCCGCCTCGAGCACGTTCTGCGTGCCGCCGACATCCACCTCGTACATCCGGTCCTGGTCGTGGATCGGGTTCAGCAAGAACGCCAGGTGCACGAGCACGTCCGGCTTCTCGCGCGTGACCAACTCGCGCACGCGCGCCTTGTCGGTCACGTCGAGCTGCTCGAACTCCGCCTTTGGCCTGAAGGAGGACGGCGGGCGGATGTCGGCGATCAGGATGCGCTCGACGTCGCCGCGGTGCGACAGCTGCTCCACGAGCCGCGAGCCGATGTAGCCGGACCCGCCTGTCACGAGGTAGCGCACGCCTCGCATCGTAAACCCAAAAGAGAGAGGGCCCCAAAAGCTCTGGGGCCCTCCTCGGAACAAATGGACGTGCCACCAACGTTCATCGCGAGGCGCTGGCTCGTCAGTCCTAGCCGTGACAATCGGCAGGGTCACGCGCGATCTTGAGCCGCCGTCGCTACAGTCGCGCCCGTGGAACCCTGGGGCACAGAGCCGGCCGGCCGCTTCGAGGAGCACGTCTTCGACAGCGAGCTGCTCAAGGGAAACCCGCTCGGGGACCCGCATGAGCGGCCGCTGATCGTCTACCTGCCGCCCGGCTACGACGACGATCCCGAGCGCCGCTACCCGTCCGTCTACATGATCCAGGGCCTCACCGGCCAGGTGGACATGTGGCGTAACCGCTCCGCGTTCCGGCGCAACTATCCGGAGTCAGCCGACGACCTGTTCGCCCGAGGCGAGGCCCCGCCGTGCGTGCTCGTGTGGGTGGACTGCTGGACCTCCTGGGGCGGCAGCCAGTTCCTCGACTCGCCCGGCACCGGCAGGTACCACAGCTACCTCTGCGACGAGATCGTGCCCTGGGTGGACGAGCACTACCGCACGCTCGCCGCACCCGAGCATCGCGGCATCCAGGGAAAGTCGAGCGGCGGCTACGGCTCGATGGTCACGCCCATGCTGCGGCCCGACCTGTTCGGCGGCCTGGCCACCCACGCGGGCGACGCTCTCTTCGAGAACGCCTACCTGCCCGAGTTTCGCGAGACCACCCGCGCGCTGCGCGACCACTACGACGGCTCGTTCGACAAGTTCTGGGAGGACTTCCGCACACGCCCCGCGCTGTCGAAGGACGCCGACCACGTGCTGCTCAACTCGTGGTGCATGGCCGCCTGCTATTCGGCCGACGACGACGGCACGATCCGCCTGCCCTTCGACACCGACACGGGCGAGCTGATTCCGGAGGTGTGGGAGCGCTGGCTCGCGTGGGACCCGGTGCGCATGGTCGCGGGGCACGCGGATGCGATGCGCGGGATGCGCGCGATCTACATCGACGCCGGCAAGGGCGACGAGTGGTTCCTCGACCTCGGAGCCGAGGCCTTCCGCCGCGCGCTCGCGGATGTCGGCGTGACCGACGTGTTCTTCGAGCTCTTCGACGGCCGGCACGGCGGCATCGAATACAGGTATCCGCTGGCGCTCAAGTACCTCGCTGAGCGGCTTTCTCCGTAGCCGCCCTCGTTCGAGCTTGCCTCTTTTCCTACCGCTGTGATAGGACTTAGGGCGCCCTAATGGTTAGGGCGCCCTAAGAGACCCTGTCAGCGGAGGTTCCCGAAGCCCGTGCTACCGACTTTCATCATCGCCTTGCGCGAGGGCGTGGAGGCGTCGCTGATCGTTGGGATCATCGCCGCGTTTCTGGTCAGGGAGGGTCGCAAGGACGCGCTCAGCAGGATGTGGCTCGGCGTCGGGATCGCGGTCGGCCTCTGCATGGCCATCGCCGTCTTCCTCCGCATCGCCGACCAGAACCTTCCCCAGAAGCAGCAGGAGGGGCTCGAGACAGTCGTAGGCCTGATCGCGGTCGCGGCGGTCACCTACATGATCCTGTGGATGCGCCGCAACGCGCGCGGGCTCAAGCGCGAGCTGCAGGAGAACGCGTCGCGCGCGCTGGCCTCGGGCTCCGCCGGCGCGCTGATCGGCATGGCGTTCCTGGCGGTGCTGCGCGAGGGCTTCGAGACCGCTGTGTTCCTGCTCGCGGTCTTCCAGGACACCTCCAACACCACAGCCGCCGGCGCTGGTGCGCTGCTGGGACTGGCGGCCGCGATCGTGATCGGCTACCTGCTGTACCGCGGCGGCGTGACCATCAACCTGTCGCGCTTCTTCCGCGTGACGGGCTTCGTGCTCGCGCTCGTGGCCGCGGGGCTCGTGGCCACCGCCATCCACACCGCGCACGAGGCCGGCTGGTTCAACGGTCTTCAGAGCCAGGCGCTCGACCTCACCTGGCTCGTCGGTCCCGGCACCGTGCGCGGCGCGCTCCTCACCGGGATGCTCGGGCTGCAGCCGCAGCCCACGGTCGGCGAGGCGCTGGGCTGGCTGCTCTATGCGGTTCCCGTCTGCCTGTACGTGGCCTGGCCGGACAGCTGGCGGCCGTGGCGAAGCCGCCGTCCCGCTCGCGCCATGGTCGTGGGTGGCACCGTGGTGGTCGTCGTGGGCCTGATCGTGGCCGGCTGCGGCAGCAGTGGCGGCGGCTCCGGCTCGGACTCCGGCGGCGGCAGCGCCAAGCACGTGAAGGTCACCCTCACGGACGCGGGCTGCAGCCCCGCACAGCTCAAGCTCGCCTCCGGTCCCACCACCTTCGACGTGTCCAACGACGGCGCCGACGCTGTCACCGAGTTCGAGGTGATGCAGGGCTCGAAGATCCTCGGCGAGGTCGAGAACGTCGCCGTCGGCCTCCACCGCAGCTTCTCGCTCACGCTCCAGCCGGGTGACTACGTGACGAACTGCCCCGGCGGCAAGGGCGCGGACAAGGGCACGCTGACCGTGACCGGCGCGGCAGTGAAGACCACGGCCGGCACGCAGCTCCAGCAGGCCGTGACCGACTATCGCCGCTACCTCGAGCAGCAGACCGGCCAGCTCGTGGCCCGCACGCGGTCGTTCACCTCGCACGTGCGCGCGGGCGACGTTGGGCAGGCCAAGGACCTCTACGCGGCGGCGCGCGTGCCGTACGAGCGGATCGAGCCGGTGGCCGAGAGCTTCGGCTCGCTCGACCCGCACATCGACGCGCGTGCGGGCGACGTGCCCGCGGCCAAGTGGACGGGCTTCCACCCGATCGAGCACGCGCTCTGGGTCCGCGGGTCCGCCAGCGGGCTCGACGCCGTGGCGGGCAAGCTGTTCGACGACGTGCGCCTGCTGCAGGCCAAGGTGCGCGGCGTAAAGCTCGAGCCGTCGCAGATCGCCAACGGCGCGGTGGAGCTGCTCGGCGAGGTGTCCAAGTCCAAGATCACCGGCGAGGAGGAGCGCTACTCGCACATCGACCTCGTGGACTTCGAGGCCAATGTGGCGGGCGCGCGCGCCGCGTTCGAGGCGGTCGCGCCGATTGTGCATGAACGCAATGAGGAGCTCGACGAGCAGATCGACAAGCACTTCGAGGCGGTCGACACGGCGCTGGCGCGCTACCGCCGCGGCAACGGCTTCGTCTCCTACACCAAGCTCACGAGCGCCGACAAGCGCAAGCTCTCGCAGGCGATCGACGCTCTTGCCGAGCCGCTGTCGAAGGTGCCCGCCGTCGTAGTGGGATGAGCGGGATCACCCGGCGGCGGCTGCTCGGCACGGCGGCCGGCGCCACCGCGGCGGGCGCGTTCGGCGCCGGGTATCTCGCGGGCGGCGCGGGTGACGACGGCTCCGGCCGGGCAGCGTCCGCCTCGGTTCCGTTTCACGGCGAGCACCAGGCGGGCATCGCCACCGCCGCTCAGGACCGGCTCGTGTTCGCGGCGTTCGACGTGACGGCCGGCTCGGCGGGCGAGCTGCGGGAGCTGCTGCGCGAGTGGACCGGCGCGGCCGCGCGGATGACCGCCGGCAAGGTGGCGGGGCCAGACAACGACTCGCAGCTCGCGCCGCCCGACGACACCGGCGAGGCGGTCGGGCTGGCGCCTTCGCGGCTCACGGTCACGTTCGGCTTCGGCCCGTCGCTGTTCGATCGGTTCGGACTTGGAGGCAAGCGTCCCGCGGCGCTGCACCCCCTCCCCCGCCTGCCCGGCGATGAGCTCGACCCAGACCGCTCCGGCGGTGACTTGTGCGTTCAGGCGTGCGCCGACGATCCGCAGGTGGCGTTCCACGCGGTGCGCAACCTGGCGCGGCTCGGCCGCGGGTCGGTGGTGATGCGCTGGTGCCAGCTCGGCTTCGGCCGCACGTCCACCACCAGCCGCTCGCAGGCCACGCCGCGCAACCTCATGGGCTTCAAGGACGGCACCAACAACATCCGCGCCGAGGACACCGAGCTGATGGACGAGCACGTGTGGGTGGGCGCGTCCGACTCTCCCGGCTGGATGCGCGGCGGCACTTATCTGGTCGCGCGCCGGATCCGGATGCTGATCGAGGTCTGGGACCGCGCTTCGCTTCGGGACCAGGAGGAGACGATGGGCCGCAAGAAGATCAGCGGCGCGCCGCTCGGGGGAAGTGCGGAGTTCGACCCGATCAAGCTCTCGGCGCTGCCCGTCGACTCGCACGTGCGGCTGGCGAATCCCGCGACCAATGGCGGCGAGCGCATCCTCCGCCGCGGCTACTCCTTCACCGACGGCATGGACCCCGACCTCGGCCAGCTCGACGCCGGCCTCTTCTTCATCTGCTTCCAGCGCGACCCGCACAAGCAGTTTGTGCCGATCCAGCGCCGCCTCGGGTCGAACGACAAGCTGAACGAGTACATCAAGCACGTGGGCAGCGCGCTGTTCGCGGTGCCGCCAGGGGTGCGGCCGGGCGGGTTCGTGGGGGAAGGGCTGTTCGCCTAGAGGCGCCGACCAGAATCGAACTGGTGTAAACGGCTTTGCAGGCCGCTGCGTAACCACTCCGCCACGGCGCCGGAGCCGGTCAAGCGTAGCGGTCACCCGGGCGCGTTCGCGGCCCGCTCGCTGCATAGCTCAAACGGGTCAGGCGGCCTGCCGATAAGGGCGCCATGGCCGGTGGATCGTGGCTGTGTCGCGACGACATGGACCGTCAGCGCATGCTCGACATGGAGCAGCGCATCACGCCCGTGCGCAGTGCGGCAATGGGCGTCCTCGCTCTCGCACTGATCGCCTGCGGGCCGTGGCTCGGCTGGTGGACTCTCGCGCCGCTGGCGCTCGCGGCGCTGGGCTTCGGGCTGGCTCACCCGTTCACCGAGCGGGCGGCCCGGCCCGAGTACGCGCTCTTCGCCGCCTGGGCGGGCAGCGAGGTGGCCATCGCGGTCGCGGTCGGGCTGAGTGGCGGGCCGCGCAACGCCACGATGGCGTGGTTCGCGATTCCGGTCGTCACGCTCAGCTCGCGCTTCTCCCTCCGCGGAGTGGTGGCCGGTGTGTCGCTCGCGCTCACGTTCCTGATCGCCGTCGCTCTGGCCACGGCGGCGCACGCGGTCGCGGACGACCCCACGCTGCTGATCGCCCCGGCCGCGCTGATCGTTGCCGTGGCCATGCTCTCCACCGCGCTCATGCGCTCCGACGTCGAGCACCGCAGCGAGGCCGTGATCGATCCGCTCACCGGCATGCTCAATCGCAACGCGCTCCAGAGTCGCGCGACCGAGCTCGCACAGCAGTCGGCGCTCAGCGGCGAGCCGATCGGACTGATCCTCGCGGACCTCGACCACTTCAAGCAGGTGAACGACTCGCTCGGGCACGCGACGGGCGACGCCGTTCTCAAGGACGTGTCGTACGTGCTGCGCAAGCAGCTGCGCGCGTTCGACCTCGCCTACCGCCTTGGCGGCGAGGAGTTCCTCGTGCTGCTGCCGGGCGCCGACGCGGATCAGACGCTCTCGCTCGCGGAGGAGCTGCGCGAGGCCGTGTCGGCCAGCTCAGTGGCCGGCGGCGTGGACGTGACGCTCAGTCTGGGCGTGAGCGCATCTGGACGCGGCGAGGCATTCGACTACGCCGTCGTGTTCGCCGAGGCAGACGCCGCGTTGTACGAGGCCAAGCGCCTTGGGCGTGACCGCGTGTGCGGCGGCGAGCTCCTGCCGGTTGCCGGCTAGGCGCAGCTCGGCCGCAGCGACGGATCCGCGGGCCCGCTCCGCCCGAGGGCGTTCAGCACCCAGCGCAGAGTGACCGGGTCGTCCGGGATCGTCAGATGCTCGCTGAAGTCGAAGGGGCACCTGTCCTGCAGGACGACGTTCGTCACCTGGCTCGACGGGCCGGACAGCGCCTGCGACCGGTAGGGCGTGACGACCTCGTCATAGCGCGTGGAGATCACCGTGTAGGACGGGCCGGGCAGGGTGTCGCCCCCCGCATTGAGGTTGGTGATGAAGGAGGAGCCGGCCGCCTGCTGCGCGCACGCCGGGCAGAACACGCCCGCCGGCGTGGCGAACGGGTTGGTGGTGCCGTGGTTGGACGGGGCGATGCCCACGAGGTCGTCCACCTTGGACGCCCCGCCGTCGAACCTCATCCAGTAGCGCGGCATCATGCCGCCCTGGCTGTGGCCCACCAGGTCCACCTTGGACGCTCCGGTCTGCGCCAGCACCTGGTCCACGAAGCTGCCCAGCTGGGCGGCCGAGGTGGGTATGTCGCCCGTTGCGTTATTGCCGTAGTTGAGCGCGAACACGCAGTAGCCCGCCGCCCTGATCTGCGGCGCCACGGCGGCCCACATCGACGCGTTCTCGAACGTGCCGTGCACGAGCACGACCGGGTACGGATGCGCAGCGCTGGGAGTGCAGGTCGTGGCCGCCGAAGCGGTTCCCGGCAGCGCGAACAGCACGGCGCAGACGGCTCCCACGACGATCCAGCGCATGCCGTTCCTATACCCCCGACGCGCCCGCCTGACGCCCGGGTGCTGGGGCTATACTCCGACGCTCTCGCGGATGTAGCTCAGTTGGCTAGAGCGTCTGCTTGCCATGCAGAAGGTCGTGGGTTCGAGTCCCATCATCCGCTTGCGAAGGCCCGCTCTCGCGGGCCTTCTTGCGTTGGGGTCGACGACAAGGAGCCAACATGACCGAAGCCGCGACGCCACCCGCCCGGCCGGAAGCCGCTCCGCTCAGCTCGGACGAGTTGAAGGGCATCGACGCTTACTGGCGCGCCGCCAACTACCTGTCCGTCGGGCAGATCTACCTGCTCGCCAACCCGCTGCTGCGTGAACCGCTGCGCCTCGAGCACGTCAAGCCGCGGCTGCTCGGGCACTTCGGCACCACCCCGGGCCTGAACCTGGTCTACGCGCACATGAACCGCGCGATCAAGGCGCGCGAGCTGTCCGCGATCTTCGTCACGGGCCCCGGGCACGGCGGGCCGGGACTCGTGGCCAACACATATCTCGAGGGCACCTACACGGAGATCTACCCGCACATCGGGCATGACGAGGAGGGCCTGCGCCGGCTCTTCCGGCAGTTCTCGTTCCCGGGCGGGATCCCGAGCCACGTGGCGCCGGAGACGCCTGGCTCGATCCACGAGGGCGGCGAGCTGGGTTACGCGCTCGTGCATGCCTACGGCGCCGCGTTCGACAACCCCGACCTGCTCGTGTGCTGCGTGGTGGGCGACGGCGAGGCCGAGACCGGGCCGCTCGCCACCAGCTGGCACTCGAACAAGTTCCTCAACCCCGCCCGCGACGGCGCCGTCCTGCCGGTCCTGCACCTGAACGGCTACAAGATCGCCAACCCCACGGTGCTCGCCCGGATCCCGCGCGGCGAGCTGACCGCGCTGCTCGAGGGCTACGGCCACCGGCCGATCTACGTCGAGGGATCTGAGCCCGCGGACGTGCACCAGCAGATGGCCGGCGCGCTGGCGGACGCTCTCGACGACATCCGGCTGATTCAGCAGCGCGCCCGTGCGGGCGGCTCTTCCGAGCGGCCGCGCTGGCCGCTGATCGTGCTCGTCACGCCCAAGGGCTGGACCGGGCCGAAGGAGGTGGACGGCCTGCCGGTCGAGGGCACGTGGCGCTCGCACCAGGTGCCGCTCGCTGGGCTTGCGGACAACCCCGCGCACCTTGCCGAGCTGGAGCGCTGGATGAAGAGCTACAGGCCCGAGGAGCTGTTCGACGACTCCGGCGCGCTGGTGCCGGAGCTGGCCTCGCTCGCGCCGGTGGGCGAGCAGCGGATGGGCGCGAACCCCCACGCCAACGGCGGCCTGCTGACCCGGGCACTCGAGCTCCCGGACTTCCGCGACTACGCGGTGGACGTGCCGGCGCCGGCGCGCACCTCCAGCGAGGCGACGCGCGTGCTCGGCGAGTTCCTCCGCGATGTCGTGCGCGACAACCCCGACCGCTTCCGCGTCTTCGGGCCTGACGAGACGGCCTCCAACAGGCTGAGCGCATTGTTCGAGGCCACGGACCGCCAGTGGGAGGCCGAACGCCTGCCCACAGATGACCACCTGGCTCTTGAGGGCCGGGTGATGGAGGTGCTGAGCGAGCACATGTGCCAGGGCTGGCTCGAGGGCTACCTGCTGACCGGCCGGCACGGCCTGTTCAACTGCTACGAGGCCTTCATCCACATTGTCGACTCGATGTTCAACCAGCACGCCAAGTGGCTCAAGGTCACGCGCGACATCGCCTGGCGGCGGCCGATTCCCTCGCTCAACTACCTGCTCAGCTCGCACGTCTGGCGGCAGGACCACAACGGCTTCTCCCACCAGGATCCGGGCTTCATCGATCACGTGGTGAACAAGAAGGCCGAGATCGTGCGCGTGTACTTGCCGCCCGACGCGAACTGCGTGCTGTCCGTGGCCGACCACTGCCTGCGCAGCCGCCACTACGTGAACGTGATCGTGGCCGGCAAGCAGCCCGCGCTCGACTACCTGACCATGGAGGAGGCGGTGGCGCACTGCACGCGCGGGATCGGCATCTGGGAGTGGGCATCGAACGACGACGGCGGCGAGCCCGACGTCGTGCTCGCCTGCGCGGGTGACATCCCGACGCTGGAAACGCTCGCGGCCGCGGCGATGGTGCGCGAGCACTTCCAGGACCTGAAGGTGCGGGTGGTGAACGTGGTCGACCTCATGCGGCTGCAGCCGGACACCGAGCACCCGCACGGCCTCTCCGACGCCCAGTTCGACGCGCTGTTCACGCCGGACCGCCCGGTGATCTTCGCCTACCACGGCTATCCGACGCTGATCCATCGCCTCACCTACCGGCGCACCAATCACCACAACCTGCACGTGCGCGGCTACAAGGAGGAGGGCACGACCACCACTCCGTTCGACATGGTCATGCTGAACGACATGGACCGCTATCACCTGGTGATGGACGTGATCGACCGGGTGCCGGGCCTCGGGTCCCGGGCGGCCCACGTGCGGCAGCGGATGATGGACGAGCGGCTCCGGCACCGCGCGTACACGCGGGAGGTGGGTGACGACTCGCCCGACGTGCGCGACTGGGTGTGGCCGTTCGACGGCGTTCCGGATGCCGCCGGCACGGACGCCGTTCGCGGGCAGCGGGCGTAGTTGCGCGTACTGGTCGTCAACGCGGGGTCGAGCAGCCTCAAGCTGCGGCTGCTCGACGAAGGCGACGCGTTGCTGGCCGAGCAGGACCTGGGCGCGCTCGGCGGCGAGCCGGAGGCCGAGGCGCTCGACGAGGCGCTCGCGCGCTTGCCGAAGCCCGATGCGGTCGGGCACCGCGTGGTTCACGGCGGCGACCGCTTCCTCGAGCCGGTGCTGATCGACGCCGCGGTGGAGGACGAGCTGCGCGCGCTCAGCGATCTCGCGCCACTTCACCAGGCAAAGTCGCTGGCGGCGCTCGACGCAGTCAAGCGGGCGCTGCCGCGGGTGCCCGCCGTCGCCTGCTTCGACACCGCGTTCCACGCCGCGATGCCGGCCTCGGCGTCGGTCTACCCGCTGCCCGCCGAGTGGCGCGAGCGCTGGGGCGTGCGCCGTTACGGATTTCACGGCCTCTCGCACGCCTACGCGTCGCGGCGCGCCACCGAGCTGCTCGGCCGGCCGGGCCTGCGGATCGTGAGCTGCCACCTCGGCTCGGGAGCGTCGCTGTGCGCGGTGCGCGATGGGCGCTCGGTCGACACCACCATGGGCTTCACGCCGCTTGACGGCCTCGTGATGGCCACGCGCTGCGGCAGCCTCGATCCGGGTCTCGTGCTGTGGCTGCTGGAGCACGAACGGCTGGGCGAGCA
>Ga0070680_100001633_pt1 | contig 16375 bp, 22 predicted proteins | sample KBSC73BmetaG_FD_64672 | JGI IMG/M metagenome (GOLD analysis project Ga0070680, IMG submission 64672) | Corn rhizosphere microbial communities from Kellogg Biological Station, Michigan, USA - KBS C7-3B metaG | ecosystem: Host-associated > Plants > Roots > Rhizosphere | place: USA: Michigan...
TTCTCCGCCACCTCCTTGCAGTAATACTGGATAATTCTCGCTTCGTCTTCTGTCAACGTTCGGTTGCTGATTGCCGCCGTCGCCAGAAGTCGCTCACAGGCACCTGCGAACTTTTGTACATCCTCTGCAAGGCGCATGGCGTAGACCCTCCTGGAGTTCTAGTAGGATAGGCAGTATAGTTGTGTTTACTAGGTAAAGAAATCCAGGGCAACAGGGGAGGGAATTTGGCTCGCGTCTGCTCGCGATAGGTGTTCAAGCCATACCCTAATTACACGTACTTTTCTCCTATTCTTCTTATTCATTCATTGACACCGCACTCCTAGAATTAGCTCCTACGCCTCTCAAGGGGACAGGCGTGCGCCTTATTAATCTGCCTTTGCTACCACGCTGCTACCAGGACAGGACAACTCAGCCCTATCTGGAGCCATGTCAGGAGCATCCTTCAAGATAGTGTCAATTGAAGTCGTGGTCGTTCAAGGGCCCCTCAAGTGGAAGCGAACTAACAACCCGCAGGTCAACACCGGGGCTGACGCGGTCTGTGAAAAGACTATAGGCATCTGCGCTCTTTCGCCGGATGAACGACACATCACATATCATATCATGCAGCTGTGCGAGTTCTTGATCAGGTGCGCGAGCTCAACATGCGAGTTGAGAGGAGAATCATCAGGCGACTGTGCAGTGCGGTGAGATCATCAAGCAGTTCGATCCTGGTCTCACGAAGGAGCTCGCCAATCGCCCGAGCACCTTGGCCCCCTATGGCCACAGACCAGCGGGTGGCAAGAGGTTCTAGCTCCTTGAGTTGTTGGAGCGTGGCGGCCTCCGGTTTCGCCTCGGTGAGCGAGAGAAGTACCAAATCGGGCTTGATTTGCTCGCAGAACGCAACGAGGTTTGAACTGGGAAGGTCAGGACCGAGGTAATAAACCTGGCAACCTCTTGTTGCGGCGATGTAGGCCACGGCTTGTGCGCCAATCTCGTGCGACTCTCCTTCGGGGCAAGCGATCAGAATTCGCGGGCCGAATTCGTTGACCGGGAGCTGGTTCATCACTGAGAACAACTTTTGTTGGACGAGCTTCGTCACGTAGTGTTCGACGGCAACATTCAATCGACCTTCGTGCCACAGGTCGCCAATACGTCGTTGCAGTGGGAATAAAATCCGTTGGACGGCTTCGTCAAACGGAATGACAGCCACGGCGCCGTTGAGCTTGCGCTCGAACCCCGCTTTATCGAGCGGGTCAAGCGATCCAATCAAATCATCTACCAGACGGTCATGAGGTTTCTGTTCTTCCGCAGAAAGCGGTGTTGTGGCCTGCATGCGTGCGACGAGTGACTCGCGTCCCTCTGCTGCGAGTGAACCGATTGTTGCGCCTTGTTCCATCTGAGCCTTCACAAATCGGAGTAGTGCCAACTCTTCGTCGCTATATTCGCGATAACGATTTGCGCTTCGTGAAGGTTTGACAAGCCCATATCGCCTCTCCCAGATACGAATGACATCCTTCGAGAGTCCTGTAATTTTTGCAACCATGTGAATTCTATGCGTATTCATGACATTTTGGCCATTGTATTGCACTGTCCAATGTTTGTCAAATATTATATGTAAAACACTTGACATAAGGCACCAAATGCCTTTATACATTAGACATACATGCGACAAACATTAAACAACATAGAGGTGGCTATGGCAACAGCTTCGGCTGAAAGAACGAGGATGGATCGGCTACTGAACCGCGCACTGTCTTCTGCTGTTTCACATGAATCGATGTGCACGAGGTGTGGGGGGCTCATGGTGAGTGACTTCAGCTTCGATCTACTAAACAGCGCCGCCGAGCCAGCGTTGGCAGCGAAACGCTGCGTGCAATGTGGAGAAGTCGTCGATGCAGTCATCCAGCGCAATCGGCGGCTTCGGCAGGAATGGATCGCAGTTAGGCAAATAGAGAGGCTGAGCGAACACAACCTCTAATCGGGAAGGAGTAGGCGCTATGAGAGCAAGAGTGTTGACATATGGGCTCATCATAATTGTCGCAGCGACGATGACGGGATGTACAGCCGATTGGTCCGCCACGAACGTGGCCTCCAGGGAAGCTGTCAAACTCGTTACTGCGAGAGAGGCGGTGGATCGAGCCTTCGAGTATCGCCAGCAGGTGGCCGTCTTACGTGATCAGGCCAGAAGGCTGGAACTGGAAGGCCGGGTACCCATGCACCGGGCGGCTGAAAAGGAAGAGGTCACGCGTACCCTGGAGAAGGCTCGAGCCATGGGGATGGCGGCCGACATGGCCGAGGCCACGGCCCAGGAATATCAGCGTCTGGTGCCGCACAATCAAGTGAACTGACAATTCACGCAGTGTTCTCAACCATTAGAGTGATCTCGTTTTCAAAACCAAGGAGGTTTCCGATGCGGAGTCAAACGGTTCTTCAGGTCGGATTGGGAGTGATATTGATGGCAGGAGCCGTCTCCATTGCAACAGCGACAGACCAGCCGAGTAGCGACAAGGACATGGTGCCGATCCCCAAGGGAGAGTTCACTATGGGTAGCAACGAGCATTCAGACGAAGGAAAGCACCAGGTCGTGCTCGATGCGTATTTGATCGACAAGTATGAAGCATCAAACGCTCGGTACAAAGAATTTATGAAAGCCACCGGTCATCCGGCACCGGCCTATTGGGACGATCCACGGCTCAGCAAGGCTAATCAGCCGGTCGTCGGCGTGAGCTGGACTGACGCGAATGCATTCTGCAAGTGGGAAGGCAAGCGTCTTCCGACGGAAGCGGAATGGGAGCGAGCGGCTAAAGGTCCAGAAGGCGACAATCATTACCCATGGGGTCACAAGCATGATCCCAAGAAAGCCAACTATGGGCAGAATGTTGGCCATACCACGCCGGTGGATTTCTACCCCGAAGGAGTGAGCGGATTCGGGGTCTATAACATGGCAGGGAACGTTTTCGAATGGGTAGAGGATTGGTATGACCCGAAACACTATAAGGAGAGCCTTGCCCTGAATCCACGCGGTGCCGAGAAGGGCTACAACTTTGCCAATCAAGGTCCGGTCAAGGTGCTGCGCGGTGGGTCCTGGCTCGCTCCGGAAACTTCATTACACACAAGTCACCGGTTCTGGAATCAGCCGGAGAATAACTCTTATGGAGTTGGGCTCGGATTCCGCTGCGCGAAATCTGCGCAGACGATTTCGGACGAAGCCATGCAAGCAGGACGCGATGCCTTCATTCAAGCATTGGTCGCGATGGGGGCGGAGAAGAACACCGATGCGATGGCCTCTATCGAAAAAGCGTTGGCTGCGGAGCCGGGCAACAGGGAATATCTCGCGACCCGCGATCTGATCAAGAAGAGCATGAGCATGAAGAATAAATAGCCGACAGACCGGGCGGGGGTGAACCGGTGATACCGTCCCCCGCCCGGGTCGGACTTTGTGACGGGAGGATTGTGATGAATGTGGCAAAAACCATGATGCTGACGGTCCTGGTGATAAGCATGACGATGCTGGCCTGGACAAGTCATGCAGAAGAATCGTTGATCCCCAAAGAAATGGTGTACGTCGGTCATGGGCCATCGATGATGGGGATGGATAAAGGAGAGCCGGCAGAGTTGGGTGGAAAGCTCACGGCCTATGACCGGAGGATGAAGACACCCTGGTCGGCTGAGGCGTTGAACGACGAGGGGCCGGGCCACATGGTGTTCCTGGATTCATATCTCATTGATATGTACGAAGTCTCAAACAAGGATTATGGCGACTTCATCAGGAAGAAAGAGCATCCCGCGCCGGCTTATTGGGATGATCCTCACTTGAATAAGCCGGAACAGCCGGTGGTCGGAGTGAATTGGGAAGAGGCCAAAACCTTCTGCGAATATCGTGGAAAGCGCCTTCCAACCGAAGCTGAATGGGAAAAGGCGGCGCGTGGTCCCAAGGCGAACCTCTACCCCTGGGGCAATGACTTCGATCCAGCCAAAGTCAATTATGGCAAAAAGCACGACGCGACTACGCCGGTAAATTCATATCCAGAGGGCGCGAGTTACTATGGCCTGTTCAACATGGCGGGAAATGTCTTCGAGTGGGTCTCTGATTGGTATGACCCGCATTACTATGGACGGCTGGAAACGATGGTGAATCCAACCGGTCCGGCCAAACCCGTATGGATGGGCGGAACCGGTACGTATATTGACCGGCTGACGGTCGGGGAAAAACGAGTCATTCGTGGCGGATCGTGGATCGCGCCGGATGGCACAGTGAGAGCGACCCACCGGTTCTGGAATCACCCGCGTAACAACAGTTATGGCGTGGGCCTGGGATTCCGTTGCGCCAAGACTGCCCCGCCCGTGATTGAACAGCAGATTAGGGACAGCTACATCTCTGCCTTAGTGGAAATGGGGCGAGAGAAGTTTGCAGATGCTCAGCAAGCAGCGGCTCGTGGCCTGGCCATTGATCCCAAGAATGTTGAACTGTTGGAGCTCCGCGAGGTGATGGAGCATTCGCTCAAACGGTCTTGAGAGAATCATGAACGGTTCTGGTCAATGGTGTGATCGTGACGGAGGCGTACAGATGAAATACTGCATAACGTTTGTTTTCGGGATTTCATTAAGCTTGTTAATGGGGGCTGCTTCTGTCCTGGCTGCCCACACCGATCAGGCCTACCATTTGCACCCGGAAAGCGCGAAGGCGGTCCATGAGACTGAGCACGATGTTGATCGTGCGTGGGAGATCTATCACCGCGCGGCATTAGGTGGAACAATCGCCTCCCCTGCTTTGCAGGCCGAAATCGAGCAGCACCTGCACGAAGCCAGAACCCTCGTCACTCAGGCGCAAGAGGCTGCCGAGCGGGGGAATAGACGTCAGGTGAAGCGTCTCGTCGGTGAAATCAAAATCCATACGTCCCAAGCTATCGAGGGGAGCAAGGAGCAGAAGAAATGACACCAGTTCCGAGGAGGAGAACAATTCGCTGGGGAATGATCGCGGCGATTGTCGTCACGGCCTGTGCTGTCGCGCAGTCGCCGGTGATGGCGGCGCCGCCAGCGGCGGTTTTTAAAGAGCTTGACCCAGTTCCCATGGTGACGATTCCAGCCGGAAAATTCTTAATGGGCAATCCAGAAGGAAAGGGTCGAGCCGATGAGTGGCCGCAACGATCCGTGTATCTCGAGGCGTTTGCGATCGATCAAGTCGAAGTAACGAATGAACGGTATATGGCGTTCGTCACGACCACCGGCCATCGAAACCCTCCGAATCCCTATGGTACAGGCCCGCTACTGTCTGCGAACGGCATTGAGCAGCTCCCTGTCGTGCAAACGACGTGGTACGACGCCAAGGCCTATTGCGCTTGGGCGAAGAAGCGGCTGCCAACGGAAGCGGAATGGGAAAAGGCCGCTCGTGGTACGGATGGCCGTCTATTTCCCTGGGGCAATGAGCCAGCCACTTCGAAGCGGGCAAACTTTGACCGGGAGTGGGAGGACGAAAAGACATTGCATCCAGTCGGATCGTTGCCTGATGGAGACTCGCCTTATGGGGTGAAAGATATGGCCGGCAATGCCAGAGAGTGGGTCTCCGATTGGTACGACCCGGACTACTACAAGCATGCGCCGGATGAGAACCCCCTGGGCCCTGACAAGAGGGGAGTGGTCCGATCGATTCGCGGCGGGTCCTGGCACAGCCCGATGGCGGATATTACGACATCAGCAAGAGGTCGGGGGGGATTTGCGCTACAGACCCATGGCACAGGCTTTCGCTGTGCTCGTGGCCTTGAGGGGAAGATCCAGCAGAAGTAGCCGGTCGAGGTGGGGCGTGATGAAGATCAATGACAACCGCAATAGTTCGGAGCCTGATTCTCTTCCTTTGTGGGTGGCGCCGCGACTCCGCACGGCGCTCCCGCTGAGGTGGACGGGTCTCTCTATCGGGAGGGCCCCGTCCCCTTGGGGGCAGGTGCGGAGCTGACATAGACGAAATACTCTGCAACGGGATGTTACGCGCACCCTTAGTTTTGGTGATTGAATGGTCGTAAAACGCAGGTCAGGCGGCATTCACGACTCCCTTAAAGGGTATGCTCCAGGAGCCAGTCAAGCCTTTGCAAAAGTCCTCCAATCCCGTTGGGGAAACCAGACCTTTTCAATCCCCTTTGTTTCCGCATAGGAACCAGCTCTTCACACCTGTTTTGACACCCTGCCGCTCTTCGGAAGCTCATTTCTTGGACAGAGCATGTTTTCCGTTAACCATCTCAAGGCCACAGCATCGTCATCATGAAGCGAGTGTGCGGTTGAGGATGGAGAAAATTTTACGATCTGGGTGCTTCTGATGTGACCTCGGAGTACGACTGGACAACAGATGAATGATTCGGTACAAGGTAACACTCCCTAAGTGGCTGTCCTCAGGTGGTATCATAAGCGAGGTCTGTCGCAGCACCTTTCGAAAAAGATCAACATGAAGTTAATTCTCCTTCGTTTCATCAGGTCGGTCCTCGCCTCCTGTAGCCTGATTTCACTCACCTCACTGCCAGCCACAGCCGGGGGCCTCTCACTCTATGAAATTGCCACTTCCGATGTCGGTCTGGCTAGCGCCGGCTGGGCGGCACGGGCGCAGGATCCAGCCACGTTATTAAAGAATCCCGCCGGCATGAGCCGCCTCGAAGGCAACCAGTTTCAGGGTGGAGCGCAATTGCTGCAGGCGGGAGTCGCCTTCTCTCCCACCGCCGGAACGACGGTGGATGGAAACAGCGGCGGTAATCCGATCGGCGTCCTTCCGGCCTTGAGCATGTTTTATGTGCACGGTCTAGGGGAAGATTTCAAAATCGGCCTCGGCATCTTTTCGAATTTTGGACTCGGCATGAGTTACGACGCAGGCTGGGTCGGCCGCTATTACGCCTTGAATAATACTCTGCTCGGCCTTAGCGTCATGCCAGGACTCAGCTATCGCATGAATGAGCAATGGTCGATCGGCGTCGCAGCCAACGTCATGATCGGGTATCTAAACTACAGTGCCGCCATTAACAACCGGGATACGATCCTAAACCCCAACGCCCCTGATGGGAACATGGCAATGAACGACACCACCGTCGGAGGAGGAGGAAATGTCGGCCTGCTCTACGAACCCAGAAAGGGCACCAGGTTCGGTGTCACCTATTATTCCCAGGTGAAGCTTAATTTCGCAGCCACTCCCGCCTTCACCGGGTTGTCGGGTGCCATTGGAACCGCGCTCCAAAACCGCGGGCAGTTGAACCATGAGCTTGACCTGGGCGTCACAGTACCGCAATCCGTGATGGTGAGTTCATACCACGAATTTACGGATCGCTGGGCGATGATGCTGGATTTCGGTTGGCAGGACTGGAGTCAGTTCGGGAAGCTGGAAATCGGCCTGACCGGTACCCCTGCAACCATAAGCACAACCACCTCACTCAATTACCAGGATACCTACCACGTGGCGCTGGGAAACCGCTATCGGGTCAATCAGGCCTGGCTCATCAACTCCGGCTTTGCCTGGGACAGTTCGATGATTCCGAGTAAGAACTATTCAGTGTCGCTGCCGGTTGGCCAGCAATTCCGATTCGGTCTGGGCGCAGAATGGCAGGCCAGTCCCAAACTCAACGTCGCGTTCAGCTATGAATTGGCCTATGGCGGGGACTTATCCGTGAACCAAAATCGGGGACCCTTGGCAGGCGCCGTCGTGGGGAACTTTCCGACCAGCTATGTGAACTTCTTCCAGGTGAGTTTCATCTGGGGGAGCGGCGGAAGCCGGACAGGGAACGGAACAAGTTAAGAGGACGTCTGATTTGCGACCAACCGCCAGGTCAGGGTTTTCAGTCGGTTATACGCTCACCATTGATTTTCCCTGAAAATGAAATAATCAGGTGCGCCAAATGCGCCATTGAAAGGGACTGCGAATGCTTACTCGGCCGGAATGGGGGTAGACGATGCAGGTTGCTCTTCGCGAATCGTCACCTTCGGCTGGTTAGAAAGCAGCACATATCCATATTGTTTCATCACCGGAATGAGGCCTTCCGCCTCAGGAGGCAAGGTTAAGCGGTAGGGTTCCGGCAACAACACCATCGTCTTGCCCGGTTGCCTCAACAAAGTTGTGATCGTGTTTTCCTCTCCCACGTCAACGAAGATGACTTTACGTTGCGCATAAAACACCGCGGATGGTTTGGTGGAACCATAGACGATGAAGTGATCGCTAGGGCTAAGGCTCGCACCTGCGGTATAGGCCAATTCCTGCGGTGGAGCAATGAAATATCGGTTCAGCAGGGGGAAGGTTAACCTGATGGCGATCAAGGCTACCAACGCAAATGCCACCCCTGCAGCCCAAAATACTCCAGCACGACGTCGTTCATACAGTCCGAAGTATCCCACGACTGCCATGCCGACGAGCAGAACCATCGCAGCCACATAGGGTCCTGCATTCCAGGCGCTCGGGTCTAGAAGGTTTGCTGCCGGAAAATTTTTAAGCATCTTGCTCAGAAATCTGTTGTAGGTCCATGGGATCATCGAAAAGACCAACGCTAATAAGAATCCAAGTCCCATCATCACATAGATGGACGCCCGCACGCCTTTCCGGAGCGGTTCAAGTAGCGCTCGCTGCCAGTACATCGCCGTCAACAGAGCGGCCGCGGGAAAGAGCGGGGCAATGTAATGTTGGAGCCTCGTGGCGGAAAGGGTAAAAAACGCAAATGCGCCGATGATCCAGACGGTTGCAAACAGCTGTAACTCATCGGAGCCAGGTTCGATGTCTTGTCTGTGAGGTAACGATGCATCGAATCTCCTGCGCAAACTTCGCCAGCCCTGCACAGCCTCATACATTGCCATGGGCAATAGGCCGCTCCAAGGGAAAAACCCTAAAAGGAGGACCGGAAAGTAGAAAAACAGTCCGAAGCTATGTCCTTCCATGGGCGCCATGAAGCGGCCGACTGTGTGGGCTTTCGCAACCGTCACATACGCGAGCCCGTGGATCCACAACATGGTCGCGTACCAGGGGAGCGTCAGAGCGATAAAGACTCCTAATCCAAGCAGAGGGAATCCGCGGTGCCAGTAGCCGGTCCACCGGCGCGTGAGGGACAAATACAGACTCATCGTAAGAAGTGGGATGATGAATCCGACGGGCCCCTTGGTCAACGTGGCGAATGCCATCCCGGCATAAAAAACCCAGAACCAATGTCGGCCTCGCCCTGTACTGTGAAGGCCTGCCCAGAGTCCCCATTGCGCCGCGGTCGTGAAAAAGACCAATACACTATCGGTCAACGCCATGCGATTGAGAAAGATGATTTCGCAATTGAGAAGCAACATGAGCGAACTCAGCAACGCCACCTGCTCATTCTGCCAACGAGCCGTGAACCAGTACTGAAGAAGGATCAGTGCCATTCCGAACAGTGCCGAGTGGAATCTGGCAGCAAACTCGTTCGTCCCAAATAGGTGATAGGAGGCCGTCATCAGCCAATAGACGAACGCCGGCTTATAAAAACGCGGTTCATAATTGAACGTCGGTGTGATCCAATCGCCGGTTTCAAACATTTCACGACCCGCTTCGGCATTTCGTCCTTCGTCGCGGTCCGTCAAACCAACCGACCCCAAGCCGCCAAATAACAGAATGCCGCTTAACGCAATGAGAATGGCGAGGCTCGAGAGACGTGGGACGGGGGGCGTGGGGGGCAAATCCATGCTTACTATCAGCTAATTTCAGGTGGAGAGAAGGGCCGTTTGCGACATCGGGTATTCTATTGCCGGAGGGCGCCGCGAGCAGACGACGGATTCCGGTATTTGTAGGTGAGTACACGTCGGATCATCCACCGAACGGCAATGAGATCGTACAGACTTTTAAAAACGCGGTTCCCCACACCAAATTTTGACACTCCATGGATTCGCGAATAATGACGGACGGAGACTTCTTTGACCGTGAACCCACACATGAGGGCCAGTGCCGGGAAAAACCGGTGCAAGCCTTCAAAGAGCTGCACTCGTTCCATGACGGGCCGACGAAAAATTTTTAAGGGACACCCCGTGTCATGGACACCGTCATGGGTGAAGATATTTCTGATGAAATTGCCCACCCACGACGACATCTTGCGAACGAGGTTGTCTTGTCGATCTTTTCGCCAGCCACAGACTAGGTCATAGGTTTCGATATAGGGCAACAACTTCAAGATGTCTTCGCTGTCCTGTTGAAGATCTCCATCAGTGTGGATAATGAGCTCACCGTCGCTGTTATTGAACCCGGCATCGAGCGCAGCGGTCTTCCCGTAGTTACGATCAAAGTGGAAGGTTTTTACTTCGTGATACTGAGCAGCTAATCGATCCATGACTTCACTGCTCCCGTCGGTACTGCCGTCATCGACGAGAATAATTTCAAATGGACGAGTCCGCGAGGAGGGATGCACGCGCATGACCGAGAGCAAGCTCTCGATGAGAGGCGGAAGATTCTCTCGCTCATCCTTGATGGGGACAATGACAGAAGCCCAAGGGCGTGGCCCATCGGTCATAAAAGCCGACTGGATTGATATCAGCGGTCCAAGACGACGCTCGCGGCCGCATTCTATCGAAGGCCTGGACGACGGTCAATTGCGCACGATCCGTGGTCGCGGAATTACCCTCACCCGACAACCCAGACAGGTTCCCTCGAATTCTTGAATGTTGGTGAGAAACCTTCGCAAAATCAATCCGCTGCTAAGATCCTTACTTGTAAGTCGAGGCCCTGGGTTCGAGCCCGACGGCTCACCACTAAAGATAATTCTACCGCCGACAGCGAACGAACAAACCCTAGGTCATTCAAAATAATGCTGCCGAAGACGATCCTTGACAATCCCTTCAGGTGCGATCCTTTTTTTACCAAGCAGACATTGTTCTGCCCTAGAAAACTTTCTAGAAACCTCGTCATGGAGTTGGCTAGGGAATCACCGAGCTACAAATCTGTGGCTTCTCCAGTATTTTGTCCTTCGTATCTCCTCAAGGAGAAGGCACATGCACAACGTCAACTGGTATGCTCAGCGACCATTGGACGCCTCATCTCTGAATGAGCAAGGGATCATGGAACAGGTGTCTTCCACCGACAGAGAGAAAGAGACCTCTGATCCTGCCCGCCTCAGGATGGAGATGGCGGTTGAGTGGGCTCACCTTGGCGGAGACTGAGCACCAGGTGCACGAGGCACCCGTTTGGGTTTTGATTTAGTCCTTCCGATCTCGAACACCAGACCCATAGTCGTCCAGCTGCTCGAGGGATCATCATGGTCACCGCACAGCGCATTCGAGTGTTACTTGTGGACGACCACACCATGTTTCGGCAGGGTTTACGGACGCTTCTTCAATCCTATCCTGATATCGAAGTGGTCGATGAGGCAGGCGACGGTGCAGAGGCGGTGTCAAAGGTGTCCGCTGTGCTGCCGGCCGTCGTCGTGATGGACATCAGCATGCCGAGGATGGATGGCGTGGCTGCCACGCGTCATCTCAAGAGCCAGCATGCTCAGGTGAGCGTTGTCGGCCTCTCAGTCACCGGACAAGGGTATCAGGTTGACGCGATGCTGAGGGCCGGAGCGGTCAAGGTATTGACCAAGGAAAGGGCTGTCGACGAATTGTATGACTGCATCAAGAACGCTGCTGCCTAGCATCATAACCCTTGAAGTCACCGCCTACCGGTAACCATTCTGCAACACATACAGCGGGTTGATGACGGTTAGAATAACTTTCTCACCCGTCGTTAATCCATCCTTTCTCATTTCTTGCGTGGCCCGAAACACGAGTTCGCCGAGGATCGATCCCACAATCGGGGTGATCAGCAGATCTTGAATGCTGGGCCGTTCCGACCAGCTCTCAATGAAATATTCGAAGCAGGTCGAGGTGAGCGTGGCGAACAGAAATGAGTACAAAGGACTCTCCCCGTAATTTCGCTGAGAGAGGTAAAAATTCATTCCGAAATAGGGATGCCCGAGATAATTTACGGCAGCCCGGTCTTTATCAATGACGGGTGGTTTGGTCCAGGCCTCTTTGAAATGCGCCGAGGCCTCTTCCCATTCATCCTCGTGGTCGGCTCCCGTCAGCGATGTCGGAGCCCAGGCATACACGCCGATGCCAATCAGACTGAGGGCCGTCAGCGTCCCGAATGTCTTGAGTGTATGGCGGGGCGGGGGAGGGCCGACGTCCTGGAGCGTCGCATCCGTAACTGGTGCGCGTGAAGTGTCCCGATGAAGGATTGGTTGATCGCGAAGCCCAGCATAGGGGTTCCGGAAATTCCCAAATGAGCTGGCGCCACGGTGCGCAAGGAACTCGCTATGAGGCAGCCCGAACTCCGCGTCATCTCCGAGCGGGACAAGAGCTGGGTGATGAAACCATGTTTGTCGTAGGGGTGGTCGCAGCGGGACGTCGTTGTTCATCTGAAATTCGCCGGTTGCATGAGCAACGGGCGAATTGGCAGAACTGCGCAAGCATATGGGGATGCCGCATGCGACTTGGGAGGCTGGCACGGGTGTGGCGAAGATTTGGGATAAAGTTGTTGTGAGATCCGCCGGTTCATCCCTTGGGATGTCAGGGGGTCCTTGAGACGGGCTCCGGAGTTCAGCCCGAGGGCTAGACTCGGCAGATGCGGCACAGCCGCTGGCGACGAGTGCCGCCAGACCCATCAATAGAATTGCCGCCGCCCACACGGCTATCGGGACGAGCTCGGAACCTCGTAGCGCAGAGGGGAGTTGTCCGGCGGCGGCGAGCATGAGGCGCGACAGACCCCCGCAAAGCCGGTTATGCCATGGGAAATCCCGCGGTAAAGACAGTTGCATCCCGGTACAGAGGTGTCTTTCCAGCTATTTCGTCGGAGGGGAGGCGCCTGGCGAATCGCGGAGGCCTTGAGTATACACGGAGCACTGTTCTTTAGCGCCAGTCAAAGACCCTTCATGCTTGCTGAGGCACTCCCGGTAGCTTCTCAGTGATTGGGCCACTTCGGCCCGATAGGCCGTTTCCGCTTGCAGCCTTCGATACTCCTGACATTGAAGCGCGATATTTCCAGACCAAAATGTATCGCTGGGAAGCGTTCCGCAGTCGACTTCATTGTATTGAACGCTTGTACATCCCATGACGCCGACGACAAGAAGGGGCAAGGCAAGATCGCGATACATGAACACCTCGTGCTTGTGTGAAAAACGGGGCAGATGTATCAGAGGTTTGAGTAAGTTGCAAGGCTCACCGGGTGTTTGCGTGGGAACATCGCTCAGGTGTTGTAACCGGAGGCGGACCTAGGACGTTGAATAGACGGCAGTGGGCGGAATTTGCCCGTTTTTTAGTCCGCCGCTTGACAATTATATTGAGATCGGAGAGCATGCCCCCCCTCCGAGGAGTGAGGAGTATGTCCACTGCGTCTTCTTTCACACAGAGGACGACACCCGCGACCGTTCTGGTCATCGACGACAACGAAGAGGACCTCAAGTACTGGTCTGATTCGCTGAGACGCTCGTCTGCGAATTATACGGTATTGGAATCTTCCAGCGCCGTGGCCGGCCTCGATGTCTGCCGGGCTCGCACGGTCGATTGTGTTGTGCTCGATCTGGATATGCCCGAATCAGGGTTCCACGTTCTGCTCGAACTAGTTCCCGACCGGCAGCGCCCGAAGGTGGCCGTGATCGTCCTCACGCACCTGCCTCATCCGAATTTGTTCGATATGGCCAAGCACAATGGGGCTCATGCGTGCCTGTTGAAGCAGAGCACGACGGTCGAAGAGCTGGTTCATACCATTGAAGAAGCACTCGCTGCGGTCAGAGCCAAGCGCTTGTCCAGCTGATATTCTACATACCGTGTACAGATCTTTGCGGTTCACAGTTGAGAGAGAGGGAGTGATCATGAATATACGGCTGCTGAGCGTCCTGCTCATTACGGGAATTCTGGCTGGTCCGGCGTGCGCCGCCACAAAGCAGGCCAGGACTGTCGAGCGGTTGGGGTTTCTGAAGGATCTGTATCCTAAGATGGTCGAAGGCGATGAGCATGCCGGAGAGTCGCTGCTCACCTATAAAAATCCACGTGTCGCTCAGATTCCGCCGAATACCTACAAGAAATTCATGCTCGATCCTGTCCTGCTCTTCCGAGGTGCGCACTCTAAGATGGACGGCATCTCTCAGCCTCAGGCCCAGCTCATGGCCGACACGTTTTATGCGCTGATCTATCAGGAAGTCTCGAAGGACTATGAAATGGTGGACAAGCCTGGTCCCGATACCTTACGGGCGCAAGTGGCCATCACCCATCTCGAAGAGTCGTGGCCAATGTTGGACGTCGTGTCGACCATTCCGGCACCCATGAATGCCTTCGCCGTGGGCTCGATGCTCAAGAATGTCGCAACGGGAAAGCCGGCATTCAAAGGGGAAGCGGTGATCGAGGCAAAGGTGACCGACTCACAAACCGGAGAGGTGCTGAGAGCAGGCGTCGATCGGCGCGTCGGCGGAAAGAAACTCAGTGCAGAGTCGTTTAACTCGTGGGCCGATGTCTATGAATCGTTACGATACTGGGCGGAAAACGGCAGATATCAGTTGTGTAAGGCGCGTCAAGCTCCCGATTGCCCGAAGCCACGGGCCTAGCCCTCTTCCAACTTCTCCTTCGATCGCGCCCATCCCTTCCAAGCACGGGGCGTCAGGAACCTCTAGGAGCGGACGGCCGCTCTGCCGATTAACGCTGTTGCGACTCGCCGGACAACTTCGACGTATGGCCGCGGCATTCCTTGTGAGGACAATGGCAGAGGCCCGACGGCAGGCTGTTACGGCATTCGTCGCTGCAAAATTCCTTTCCCTCCGAAATTTGACACGTACACAACGGCACGGCACATCGTTTCATATCAGTCCTCTCGTGTGTGTTCGCATAAGTGATGGCTGTTGTTAGGCCGCCCGGGGATGAGATGATTTCGACCGGCTCTTTTTTTGCCGTTTTTCCGGCGGCTGCTGTTTGACTTTTTGTGCCTTTTCGAACAATCCCTTCCAATCGAGCTCATGGGCTTCGGCTTTCGGGAAGACCCGGCTTTCTTCTTCGTCGACATGATGTTTGACCAGTTCTCTGAGCACCTTAAATCTCGCATCGAACGTGGCTGAACCGGGGCCAGGGCGGAACTTATTCAACTTGTCAAGCAAGACGTGCATGAGCTGATGCGCCTCGACGGCTTCATAGATCATGTGAGGATCCTGAAACACTGCCCGAAAGGCTGGGTAGATCACGCGCTCTTCAATAGCCGCATGGATTGTCAGCTCGCGGATAATCCGGTGTGCGATTTGAGGTTTTTCCCCGTTGCTGGCCTTGGCATACTGGGCGAACAATGACCGCACCAACTTATGGTCATCGCGCAAAAGTTGTATGACGTTGGGAAACGATCCGAGCAAATGTTCCAGCATGTCTAACGCTCCCTCTTCGGTCAGCTTTATACAGGATATGGGGAGAAGAACCTAAGTCGACTAGGGCAGACCCTTGTGATTCACACGGGACCAGGGAAGAGGACGAAGACCTCAGGAACTTTTCCTGGTGTAGTTCAGGCTCGGTCTTACCCAGAATACGAAGACGGCCTCATGAGAGAATATTCCATGGCTTCAGAGCGGACAACAAACGTACAGCGCTGCCAGAGATGCCAAGGTAGTTTGCGAGCCGAAACGGCGGTCGACCTGCAAACAGGCGTGGTGATCCTTCAATACGTGTGTTTTAATTGCGGCCGACGATGGTATCCAGAAAAGGCGCCGAGACCGATGACCGCCGCCTGAGGTGCTGATCGCGGCCTCAGCCTCAGCTGACCGGGCCACGGAGTTGGCCGATCCTCCTCAAAGTGAGCTTCGTATTCTTGTCTTCCTTCCATTCTTCTAAGCGCTAGCATTGTCGACGAAACCTGATAGCCAAAATGGCCTATACTCCTACAAAATCACCCACCCATACAGAACCACATAAGAAAAGGTACTCGTGCTCCTCTATGACGCCGCGCATCGCGGTCGCCTAAAACGCCGCAGGTCATCATGCAACAGGGACTAGTAATCGACGATCACCCCATCGTGCGAGAAGGGCTCAAAGACCTTCTGAAGAAAGCGATACCCGCTTTATCGATCACGACCTCGCCAGGCACAGAAGGAGTTCTCGAGGAGGTGTGCGGCCGCCACTGGGCGTTTATCGTCCTGGACCTCGATCTTCCTGGAATTCACGGCCTCGACGAGGCTTCTTCAAAAATTGGGATTGCGCAATCTCGTGGATCTCGTTCGATATGCGGTGGACGAGCACGTGGCCGATTAGGCGGTGCCTAACCGTCGTTGCGAGTAATTCGCGGCGAGGCTTCCAGCTATCAATCTGATTCGGACCTAGCGCCAAATGTAGTGTATGTGTGGCAATGGTGTTGGGTCATGCCGCGTGGCGTTTGCGGTCGTGTGGAAGTAGAGCGTTGAGTTCCCGCAGGCACAACTCGAGTTCA
>Ga0070680_100001640_pt1 | contig 16356 bp, 14 predicted proteins | sample KBSC73BmetaG_FD_64672 | JGI IMG/M metagenome (GOLD analysis project Ga0070680, IMG submission 64672) | Corn rhizosphere microbial communities from Kellogg Biological Station, Michigan, USA - KBS C7-3B metaG | ecosystem: Host-associated > Plants > Roots > Rhizosphere | place: USA: Michigan...
GCGAGAAGTTGAAACTCCACGCTGCTAAAGCAGGTGGTATCTTGTTCGGTGCTGGCTTAACAAAATTGAACGTCTTAGAATTCTGTTCTCGATCCCGTTACCACCCCATCCAGTCGGAGGCCTGATATGAAACTCTTGTCAGCGATGTTCCTATTGCTTGTATGTCTAAGAGTCGGAACTGCCCAACCAGCTCGGCACGTTCCAACTATTGATGAGCTTATAACGTTGAAGACCGTTGGCGCTGTGCAGATCTCGCCTGACGCAAAGTGGATAGCCTACACAGTCGGTTATGGCGACTTCAAGACTGACGCGTTTCTGAATCAGATCTGGTTAATCGAGGTAGCCACTGGTCGAAACTTTCAGTTGACTCGTGGTGACAAATCGTCAACTGCGCCTCGCTGGTCACCCGATGGAACGTGGCTAACGTTCCTGAGCAATCGAGTGGAAGACAAGAATCAAATCTTCGCAATTAACCCTCTCGGTGGCGAAGCCATTCAATTGACAAAATCGGAGACCGCAATCAACAGCTTCGCATGGTCTGAGGACGGTAAGTGGATCGCGTATCTGGCTAGTGAACCAGTTGCTCCCGTTTCAAAAGAACGCAAGGAGTATATGGGCGACTTTGAAGTCGTTCGACGCGAATACAGCTTCAATCATATCTGGACATTCAATGTTAGCGACGCGTTGCGTTCGCCAATCGTCGGAAAGCAACGAACAAAAAACAAGGAGTTCAGTGTCGATTCGTTTGCGTGGTCGCCTGACGGTTCAAGAATAGCTTTTAGCGCAACGATTACTCCGGATCTAATTCAGTCGACTACAGCAGACGTGTTTGTCCTGAATTTAGCTGATGATTCGTTACGTAAGATTGTTTCTCAACCTGGACCGGACAATGGTCCAAGGTGGTCTCCTGACGGAAAACAGATAGTGTTTGCGAGTGCGATGGGAAGACAACCATCTTTCGCCACCAACACAAGACTGGCGATCGTAGCTGCGGATGGCGGCACTCCTAGATCGATCACCGACAACTTCGACGAGAGCGTTGGCCTGTTGGACTGGAAACCGGATGGCATTTACTTCAATGCCCTGCAACGAACCGCTGCGCATCTTTTTAGACTCGATCCGCAAACAGGTAACATCGCGCGCGTAACTCAGCCCGACAATTTGCTGGCTGGATCAGCTTCGTTAAGTAGTGATAGCAAGAGACTAGCGTTTACGGCCAGTTCGCCAACCTCGTTGAGTGAAGTCTTTATCACTGACACCAACAAGTTTGCGCCCCGTGTGTTAACGAATATGACGGAGCAAACAAAGGATCTGCTCCTCGGCAGTAGAGAAGTTGTTAAGTGGAAAAGCACCGATGGGGCTGAGATCGAGGGCGTCGTTATAAAACCACCGGACTTCGACGCTGCGAAGAAGTATCCACTGCTTTGCATTATTCATGGTGGCCCAACCGGCATCGATCGTCCGGCGTTACTCTCGCCCGACACGAGGAATTATCCCGCCGACATTTGGGCGGCGCGAGGTGCAGTGATTTTGAAGGTGAACTATCGGGGAAGTGCGGGCTACGGCGAAGCGTTTCGTCGTCTCAATGTCCGCAACCTCGGCGTCGGTGACGCATGGGACGTTATCTCGGGAATCGATAGTTTGATTGCGAAGGGTTTTATCGATCGAAGTCGAGTTGCGTGCATGGGCTGGAGCCAGGGCGGTTACATTTCGGCATTCCTGACCGCCTCTTCTGATCGGTTTGTGGCGATCTCAGTGGGCGCAGGGATCTCTGATTGGGCCACCTATTACTACAACACCGACATCACCCCGTTCACGATCCATTACCTCGGTAATAACCCCGTCGACGATCCGGAGATCTATAAGAAGACTTCACCCATCGCCTACATCAAGAATGCGCGCACGCCAACGCTGATACAACACGGTGAATTGGACCGCCGTGTTCCAATCGCCAATGCTTATGAGTTACGACAGGCCCTCGAAGACAAAGGCGTGAAAGTGGAGATGATTGTCTATAAGGGATTTGGCCACGGCATCACCAAACCAAAGTCGCAGCGCGCGGTAATGCAACACAATCTCATTTGGTTCAATCACTATATCTTCAATGATCCGCTGCCAGATTTCGCACAACCAGAGTTGCCGAAGAAAGAGCATAAGGAGATCGATAGAACCGCAACGAGCCAGTAGCTTGCTTTTCTTAGAAACCCTCTGCGCTACCTCTGCGTTCTCTGCGGTAAAAACAGGGCGTGGAGATTCTACAACCTCAGAGACGCAGAGAACGCAGAGGTAGCGCAGAGAGATCATGACACTTCACTGCGTTTGCCCTAAGAAGATGGAGGTCCGATGAAAACCAAACGGTCGTGGAAAGAAAAACTTAACGACGCAAAGGATCTACCGAAGGTGCAACCCATACCCGACCGAATGATTCCCAAGTGGGGGAACGGCACGATGGTACTTCCGGCGCCCCTTGAAGTTGATCAGCTGATGCGCTCGGTACCAAGAGGGAGGGTGACTACGATTAACGAGATTCGTTCAGCACTCGCGCTCAAACATCATGCGACTCTCGCCTGTCCGATGGTGACTGGCATCTTCGCCTGGATTGCCGCAAATGCTTCTGAGGAATTGGTCGCCATTAGACCCAACGCAAGTTCAACTCCTTATTGGCGAACTCTAAAAAATGGCGGCATGCTCAACGATAAATACCCGGGCGGCATCAAAAAGCAAAAGGAGAAACTTCAGTTGGAAGGTCACCGAGTTGTAGAAAGGCAAGAATCTGGCAGTCGCAAATCTCGAAGATCGGCTGTTTAAGTTCAAAGTGTCCGATAAACTTTAGGAAGCTCTGATTAAGTACGATAGGCTGTTAGCTGTCGACGATCTTAGCCATATTGTTGAGGCAAACCACGACAGGCTAACAGCCTATCGTACTTAATCAGAGCTTCCTTTAGTATGTCGCGTGTGGCCAACTCTAATCTATGAATTCCGAGCTTTTTGAAAATCGCCATATCGGACATGTTTATTCGATAACTCTCAAGTGCTCACTCCTACTTCTCACGCTTTGGCTTGGCACTATCCCAACCACTGCGCAGACACCTAACGATGACGTCGATGTCGTTCGTGTCAACACCGACGTCACCAACTTGCCCTTCACAGTTCTCGACAAGCAACGTCGCTTCATAACCACATTGAATGTCGACGACATCCGCGTGCTGGAAGACGGAGTGCCACAACAACTCTTCACATTTCAAAGAGAGACAGATCGGCCGCTGGCAATAGCATTTCTGATCGACGTGAGTATTTCGCAGCAGTACACACTTTCTGATGAGAAGGCTGCAGCGCGAGGTTTCATCGAGAGTGCAATTCACTCAAACAAGGATCAAGTCGCAGTAGTGCCGTTTACAGGCCAGGCATTTCTTGAACAAGCACTAACGCGCGACGTGTTGAGTGTTTATCGGGTGCTCCAGCAGGTCGATGTGGCAATTCCGGCGTACCAGGGCGCGGGTCATCCGTTGTCTGGAATTCCAACTGGCCCAGGCTTGCCGGCTACGCCAGAGGAAGGAACGACTGCAATATGGGATGCCATTGCGCTAACCTCAAGCCAGGTGTTGGCTAAGACGCAGGATCAACGGCGGCGAGCGATCATCTTGTTGACTGATGGATTGGACACCTCGAGCCGGCTCAAGCGAAGCGAAGCGGTCAATGAGGTGTTGGCGGCTGAGGCAGTTGTTTATGCAATTGGCATCGGAGACAGCAAAGGTGAAGGAGTAAATAAGGGAGCAGTCCGAGAGATTGCCGAACGTACTGGGGGGCGCGCGTTTTTTCCGAAGAAGACGGATGATTTGCAATCAGCGTTTGCGGAGATTGAAAAAGAACTTCGGACGCAGTACCTGATCGCGTATTCGTCTTCAAACAAGAAGCGAGACGGTGCGTATCGAAAAGTAACCGTTGAGATAGCCAATCCTGCGCTTAAGAATGAGAAACTGGAAATCAGACACCGGCCCGGATACTTCGCGAAGAAGGGATAATATGGTCTTTGAGCTTTGGTCTTTGCCTATTGCCACAGAGTTGCATGAAGTCAGAACCGGAACGCGGCAGCGTCGGGTCCGCAACCAACACGAGCGATCATTTCTGGATAGACTGCCTTGTTGGTTGCGGACCCGACGCTACCGCGTTCCGGTTCTGACAGAGCGCGACGATGTGGCGCACCACTACCGCGAGGTGGTACGGACTGCATTCAAATTCGAGGAACAAAAGTTTCTCAGGCAACGTTAGACCATTCTGAGTTATCCAACCGAGCGAAGAAATATTTTTGAAAAACTTCTTGACAGGAAATAGCGCACTACCTTATAAAACAGCGCTCGCGCAAAATGCGTAACAGCGCGATGAGGTGAATCAAACATGATGACGAGCAGATTAGACAGATTACATAACGCCGAACGGCGACCGAGTGCACATATGTGCGCCGCGTGGTCTGGGTTGATTCTGGGCTCGTCCCCCGCCAATTTTACCAGCGGTAAACTCGGCCAACAGACGTCAATAGTCGATAGCCGTTATATCAGGCATTAATCAGCGGGAGCGGACTCCCGCTCCCAAAATTCCAACGAAATAACGCGAGAATTGCAGGAGCGGGCAGCTTCCCTGGGAGGCTTCAAGCCCGCTCCTTCAGTTTTTTGACAATCGAAATACCTTTTGCGAGATGAAGGCAGGGAGCCTTCAACCGGATGATGACACTTGGGCCACTTTGCGAGAGTCTCGAGCGTCGCCATCCTCAGGAGAAGTGTGCCTCGAAGTGTGTTCGCGGCTTGTTTCTCTCTGCCTTCATCTATTTTTTATCACAGTTTTGGTCTTAGGTCTTTGGCCTTCGGTCTTCGAAGATCAAGCAAAGACCCAAGACCAAAAACCAAAGACCAATTTGCGCATGCGTGGCTGAGCAGCTAAAGCCCCTGACTGTAAATCAGGCGTCGTTGAAGCGACTTCGTAGGTGCGAGTCCTACCGCATGCCCCATTTGCATGGGCTTTGATTCTTGTTCTCTTCGAACTCTCTGCGCTTCCTCTGTGTTCTTTGCGTCTCTGCGGTTTTTGTTGTCATTTCGTGGATCGTGCGTGTCGGGACAGACAAAAAACCGATCCACGAATCAACACGAAACACATTAAGACCACAGCCCAAAGTACAAAACACCAAAGCTCAAGACTCAAAATAAGGTCATGAGGCCTCCCGTATGCCAGAAGAGCACACGATCGGTTTTCTTGAAGACTCCGCGCCGGCAATACGCAATTAGACCTGCTGCGCCTTTACTCGTATAAACTGGATCGAGCAGTATCCCCTCAGCTTCCGCGAAGAGCTTCATCGCCTCTGTCGATTCTTTGGTGTTAACGCCGTAGCCGGCGCCGACAAATTCATCATCAACCGCCAGCTCGCTTGCTTCAACATCGTCAGGCAGATTCAACTTTTTAAGCATTGGATTGACCGCCTTGATCGCTGCAACCTTTATCGAGGCAGCTGGATCATCGGCACTGACCCCGAGAATTTGGAGACTCTCATAGCCGAACAATCGTTTAGCTACTTCAAGGCCTGCCTGGGTGCCGCCGGACGAGGTCGCAAGAACAACGGCATCGAACTGTTGTCCAAGCTCCAATTGCTGAACACTGATTTCTTCCATAGCTGCGACCATTCCAAAAGATCCGATATCGTTTGAGGCACCCAGCGGGATCCGGTAAACGCGTTCGCCTTCAAGTTGCAGCGCCTCGGCGACTTCATTCATCTTTTCTTCGCGTTCCTGACGTGAGCCAACACTGTAGACTTTCACGTTCAAGAGTTCAGCAAGGCGCGCATTTGCTCTTGCGGACTTTGGATCGCCCCCGTTCAAGACCAACACACATCCGAGCCCCAACCGCTTTGAAACCAGCGCAGTAGTACGAGCCAGGTTTGACGTGATCGAACCGTTAGTTATTACGGTGGTCGCCCCATTCGCCAACGCATCGGCCATCACGTATTCCAGTTTTCTTAACTTGTTACCACCGCCGAAGTAACCTGTCAGGTCGTCGCGCTTGATGAAGATTTCCGGCGCCCCAGGAATTAGACTCCGTAGTCGATCAGCTCGCTCTATCGGGGTGCTGAGATTCGTGAGCCTCAATCGTTTAAGGTTGATGAAGTTTTCCATTGGCGTCGACAAGGTCGACGTCGCAGAGTTGAATGATGAGTTGCTGGTGGCGTTGAGACTCATTGTTGTCCTTTCCTGCTTTTGGGAGCACTCAGTACGACAGGCTGTCAGCCTGTCGAATAGCGGCAGATCATTGCGGCAACAACAGAACGGCTTAACGATCAGCCTTTCTGGAGCTGCTTGAATTTTTCGATGGAAATTGTGGCCAAGCCCGGGAACGTGGGTTGGCCTAGATACAGACGCAACGGCAGGAAGGAACAGACCGATGACCGATAAATCGGGAACTGATGATATTGAAACCGTCTTGACTCATGATTGTGGTCGACATTTTAACAAGGAGTAGCGTAGAAGCAAATTGCTAACGATGATCTTGGCGCTTTGGTCTTTGTATTTTATTTTCTTGGTATTAGTTCGAGTGATTTCGTGGATCGCTTTTCCTCGTCATAACAGACGATCCACGCTAGGAACAAGGTTCACGTTTCGGAAGGGTAGCCTAACTGGTAAGGCAGTAGTCCTGAAAACTACCGGGCCAGTCCCTTGCAGGTTCGAATCCTGTCCCTTCCGCCAAAACTATTCACGACTCAGATTGCAGCATGGATATGAAGAACAAATCACCCCAGCAGAAACCCAGCGAGCCTGATTTCATTCCCGGCTTAAACCTCAGCAGACTCTTTTATCGAACTGAGGTTAAGCCAATCCTCGATCGAGATTTTCCCGGTCTGCGCTACTCGGCGGCCCTTATCGGCTGGGGTTCGGAAGTATTGGGCTTCGATACACCGATGTCCCGCGATCATCACTGGGGTCCGCGAATGCTGTTGTTTTTGAGTGAACGAAATGCTCCGAAACTAAGGGAACGGATAGATGAGGCGCTGGCGAACAACCTTCCGTACCAGTTCCTCGGATATTCAACAAACTTCGGGAAGCCTGAACCGAATGGAATTCGCCATCAGGAAAGAATCAGGACTGGTCGTGTTAACCACATGGTGAATATCTATTCGCCACGCGGTTTCTTCCAGGCGAGGCTAGGTCATGATGTGGTGGAGAAGATTTCAATCATTGACTGGTTGACGTTTCCACAGCAACGCTTACTCGAGTTGACGAGCGGTGAAGTTTTCCATGACGGTATCGGTGAGTTAACAAGAATTCGGCGGAGACTTAGTTGGTATCCGAAAGATATCTGGCTTTACCTGCTTGCCGCTCAATGGACGAAGATTTCCCAGGAAGAGGCGTTTGTCGGGCGCACTGGGGACGTTGGAGACGAATTGGGATCGCAGATCGTCGCCGCTCGAATGGTTCGAGAGTTAATTAAGCTCAGCTTCCTGATGGAACGTCAGTACGCGCCTTACAGCAAGTGGCTGGGCTCTGCTTTTAGCAAACTGAAGATTGCAAGATCACTGCAGCCCGTCCTGGTGGAAGTGCTAAGCGCTAAAAAGTGGAAGCAACGAGAGATGTGCTTGTCCAGGGCTTACACAATAGTCGTGAAGAAGCACAATTCTCTAAAGCTCACGGAGCCGCTATCCATAGACGCTACGAATTACTTCGGCCGGCCCTACCTCGTAATCCATGCAGACGAGATTGCAATCGCAATCAAACAGACCATTCGAAATCCCGAAGTCAAAAAGATCAAAACATGGGTTGGAGCGATCGATCAGTTCACTGACAGTACCGATGTGATCGCCGACCTTAGGCTTGGTAAGAAGTTACAAGCGGTTTATCAATAGCCAATGAATTCACCAACCTCATCAGCGAGCGCAATCTGAAATAATTTTGGGGCGTAGGCTAACCGGCAAACCTTCGGATTCCAAACCCGACTTTCTCGGTTCAAATCCGGGCGTCCCAGCCAAAAAGAAGGAGCCGGAAGCAGGAGCAGGAGGCAGGAGACTTTTACCTGCTCCTGCTTACTGCGTCCTGTCGCTCCAAGGGAGGCGTCGCCAAATCGGTATGGCAGCGGTTTGCTAAACCGCCGCGCATTGTCGTGTGCAGGTTCAACTCCTGTCGCCTCCGCCAAAAGATAGTAGGCAGACGGCAGTAGCAGTAAGCGATGCTCACTGCTCCTGCCTCCTGAACCAGGACCTGTAGCTCAATGGAATCAGAGCGCGACTGTGCGAAGGTCGAGGCTGCACGTTCAAGTCGTGCCAGGTCCGCCAACAGATATTGCGGATTTCCAATTGCCGATTGCCAATCGTAAAAGCCACGATGTCGCAAATTTCGGTAGAGGAGCGGAAACGATCGATGTCGACGGTCTTGAAGATTGGCAATCGACAATTGGAAATCGGAAACGACTTAATGCCGTAAGGCATTCGGGAGCGTTGTCCCGTTAGGATAAGGCCAGTGATGGCCCCAAGGCGGTAGTCGCCTACAGACCCGCACCAGCAATGGTTCGCCATTTTTGGTCCATCAACGCAAGCCTGCTCGGTGCCGCGAGGCACGCTTCATTCACAAAACGGATGGAGCTAACGAGGATGCTGGTGTAGTGGAAAGAACGCTGGCTTAAACGCCCGTCTCGGCGGGGAACGTTAGCCAGTGGAGTGTAACGGGTGGTGCCGACCTCACTACAAACCAACCAGTCATTCGGTACGAGAAAGGGTAGTGTTCCTGTCCGAAGTTTCGCGACCAAGGGCTTGGACGCAGTGCGATCGGTTTGCGGCGGGGATTCGTCCTCGACGGAATCGTGAAGAACTTCTGAGTAACTCGCGAGGTGAAAGGAGAGTGGCGTGTTGTATTACGTGTTCCAAAAGATCGCGTAGCAACTGAGGCAGCGCGTCACAGTAGGTTGCAAGAAGTTGATATAGCTCAATTGGAAGAGCGTCTGTCTAGTCAACAGAAGGTTGTCGATTCAAGTTCGACTATCAAGCCAAACGCAAAGACTGCCTCGGTCACGGGTGAAAGACACCTAACGCTTCAGGCGTAAGCCAATGAAGCCTGACACGGGCCCGCAAGGCGCGCGTTTGTTGGTGCCGATGTTTTCGTAGCCGGTTAGCGCCGGCGAATGGCCCGCAAGGCCAACGGAAAGCAAAGCGCTGAATAGCACGTGACGACAGGGTCGGTTGCGATAGACCCTTATTAAAATCGCGGTGTCGACGATGTACTGAGTTACCGCTTGCGGGACTCAGTGGATGGCGAGGGAAGGATGGCTTGCAAGGCTATTCGATAATCCTCGAAGCATTGTTACAAGCAACTTAATCTCAGTTGCTTATAAATCTGGTCTTGGGTCTTTGGTCTTTGGACTTTGGCCATTTTGTTTCGGAAGACCTAAGACCAAAGACCTAAGACCAAAAGTCCAAAAACCAAAAATCAATCAATCGTTGCGTCGTTCAAACTCTTTGAGGATTAATTCAACGTTATCCTTAGCCACTTGCGAAATGTTACCTTCTGGTATACCTGCAATGCGACCAAGAATGAAACGAGAGCTCTCAGCATGTCCGTATTGCCGCCAGACCGCCATTTCAAGCAGAGAGTCCAAAGCGCGAGCGCGAAGCAACCTCAGCAGGCGAGGATCGCGAGGAATGGTAAGCATGCTGATTAAGGCGCCGCCTTTATTGCGATCTGACCAGACATCGGAATTCAACATTTGAACAAAGCCTTCCGCGGCTATCTTCCTGGCAATTACCGGATTCGATTCCGCTAACACCGCGAGTGCTCTTACAGCATTATTTCGCACCCCGTCATCGCTATCACGACTCGCATGAACGAGTGACCGAATCTGTAGGTTGTTGTGAACGGCATAACCAAGAAGGTGCGACGCAACGACACGCTGTTCAGTATCTTTGGAATTATTTAGAACTTGATGAATAAGCGCGGCGTGCTTTACCGCATAATCACGCGTGGCTAGTTGTTTAGCGCGCAGTGGCGGATAAGAAGATAAGGAATAACCTTTGGTTCGATCTTCCCTCGACTGGGCATGCACCGACTCCATGAGGATACTCATCGTTTCACGATAAAGCGTTACTACGTCAGGCGGAAAATGGATTGTACCTTGCGGCAATGCGTTGTACGTGAGTGTTCGTGAGTTCTTACCTGGCAACCCGATATAAATGATCCACCTATCATGGATGTCACAGCAGATTGGAGCGACGTCAGTCGGCTCAGCTCCGATCGATGTCTTTACAGCTACTTTTATTTGAGTTATCAAATCGGGGACGCTTTCGAGATTCATCTCTTCACCCTCATGCGTGCTAAGTGACCTCTTCACTTTCTCAACATCGATGTCCTTGGTTCCGAAGTACTCGATTGAACCAATACTTATTCGTTGAGCGTGTGCGTTTTCGACGGCGACAAGAAGCAGCAGCAGACAGGTAAGAACTTTCAGATTAAAGTCAGACTTTTTCATCCTTAATTCTCCGGCTTCATAAATAACTTACCGGCGTAGCCCAACTGGCAGGAGGCGCTAGTCTTAGAAACTAGAGAGTGTGGGTTCGAATCCCTCCGCCGGTACCAATGCCATTTAAGATTTCAGATTTAAGATTGGTGTTGAAGTCTTAGAGAACAGCTCACAATCTTAAATCTGAAATCTTCAATCTGAAATAGTTCTGGGGATGAACGCGAAATGGAAAGCGGGCTGACCTTCAATCAGCTGATTTGCGAGTTCGAGTCTCGTCATCCCCGCGTCTATTTAAGATTCGAGATTGAAGATTTTCCGGTGGATCTGCATTGGCAATCGGCAATCAAATCTTAAATCTGAAATCTTCAATCTTAAATACTTCTGTGGGTCGTAGCTTAACGGTAGAGCACCGCATTGTGAACGCCTAAGGTGAGGGTTCGACTCCCTCCGACCCACCCAAAGCCAGTAAGCAGGAGGAGTAGGCAGGAGCAGTATCACAAAGATCGAGAGTCCGACGAACTTTAAGTTTTTCGTGCGTCGTAAACCGGGCCCGCATGATTCGTTGGGGCTTGTTTGGCCACCACGACAAACTAAAGGAAGGTCTGATTAAGTACGATAGGCTGTTAGCCTGTCGTGGTTGCCTCACGATAGTGTCCCAAGATCGCCGACAGGCTAACAGCCTGTCGTACTTAATCAGAGCTTCCTAAAGTTCGTCGGACAAAAACAAATCTGCAAGTCTGAAATCTTAAATCTGAGATACCCGTGGGGCTGTAGCTTAGTTGGATCCAAAGCGCTGCACTGTCGATGCAGAGATCGCGAGTTCAAATCTCGTCAGCCCCGCCAACACATTTCCGATTTTCGATTGCCAATTTGCCGCAGAAACGACTTGCTTCAAATCGGCAATCGGCAATCTGAAATCGGCAATGTTCCTGCGTCAGTTACCTAAACGGAAAGGCCCCCGACTCTTAATCGGGGTGATGTGAGTTCGAATCTCGCCTGACGCACCAGGTTTTAGAATCAACCAGCCTGGGCTTTGGCCAGCTCGTATACTCCGTCCCAGGTAGCGGTGATTTGGTTTTCTGATTTCGCCACCGTCTTAAAATTGCCAGAGGCGGAGGCGCCGCGGAATTCACCATCGCCGCCAGTGCATTGCCAGGTGCCTTCAACGGTCACCACACCGTCTGCGATGGTTACCTTACCTTCGAAAGTCCCCCAGTCGCGGCCAATGTCACGAACGTTGTTGTAATAGCCACGTTGGGTGCCGGCGCCATCCAGCAATTCGGTAATTCCCCAATAGGTTATACGCGAGCCTTCCCATAGCGGGTCGGGCGAACTTTGAAGGCCGCTCACCTCGCCGATACTAATCTCGTGATTGGCCAGGTCGCTCATTGTAAGGGAGTGGTTCTTAGTGATGGTTCCAGAGAATGATCCTGTTACGGAAGTCATGGGAGCTCTCCTTTTGTCTGGTAGATTTATGGGCGACCGGATTTTCTGCCTATTCGTCTCAGGTGTCAAATAGAAGTGAGACTCCGCGCCAGGCGAGAGTCAGTGCCATCACGCTTCGATGTAGTCCAGTACCACCACGCGGTAGCGGGTGGGTACGAAGTCAATAGATCCTCGTAACAACACTACGTACCCACCCGCTACCGCGTGGTGGCACTGACTACATCCAAGCGTCGTGGTACTTGTTCGACAAATAAATAGTTCGTTGAGATTCTTAGAAAGGAGGGCGAGTACATGCCTTACGAAAAGCTACAACTCGGTGGCGCTCAGAAGGACGTTCTTTCATGGGCGAACCACCAGTTTTCAATTGAAGAGCAGGCGATGCTACGCAACGTTTCGCGTCTGCCTTGTTTGTTCAAGCATGTCGCACTGATGCCGGACGCACATCTCGGAAAGGGGAGCATGGTGGGATCTGTTGTTGCGACAAAAGAAGCGGTAATTCCCGCAACAGTCGGTGTTGATATCGGCTGTGGAATGATGGCAGTCAAGACGCCGTTCAAGAGTGGCATCCTCGACGGCAAGTTGAAGGAGCTGCGCCTGGCAATTGAGGAAGCGATTCCAACGGGCTTCAGTCAGTACAGGGAGTCAGTTGACGAGTCGTCTTACTGGGCGGGATGGAACGACTTCAAGGATCTTCACGAAGGAATTCACGATCGCAAGGCAAAGGCGATGAGGCAGCTGGGTACACTTGGTGGAGGAAACCACTTCATCGAAGTTTGTCTCGATACCGAAAATTACGTTTGGTTGATGCTGCACTCAGGTTCTCGCAACATCGGAAAGGAACTGGCGGAACGTCATATCTCGACAGCTAAGGGGCTGTGGAAGTTGAACGAGCTGCCGGCGCCTGACCTCGCTTACTTCATCTACGGTACCCCTGAGTTTGAGGCTTACTGGAAAGACCTGAAGTGGGCGCAAGCGTATGCGATGAAGAACCGCGAGATCATGATGACTCGCCTGTTGAAGGTCTTCAACAAGATGTTCAATCATCGAAACTCCTTCAACCCTGAGATGGCAGTTAACTGTCATCACAACTACGTTGCCCTCGAACAGCATTACGGCGAAGAAGTTTTCGTCACACGTAAGGGCGCAATCAATGCGGCATCCGGAACTTACGGAATCATTCCCGGATCGATGGGTGCAAAGTCGTTCATCGTTAAGGGACGCGGTTTGGCGGAGAGCTTCAACTCTTGTTCACATGGAGCAGGACGTAAGCTGTCACGTGGAGCTGCGAAGCGCGCGTTCTCGAAGGAAGATCTGGAACGTCAGACTGCCGGAGTTGAATGTCGCAAGGACGTAGGCGTACTGGACGAAATTCCGGGCGCTTACAAGTCGATCGAAGCGGTAATGAAGAACCAGGAAGACCTGGTCGAAGTTGTCGCTGAGATCAAGCAGGTTGTGTGTGTAAAAGGATGAGGTCAGTACCGAAACGCGGTAGCGCCGGGTCCGTGCCTCATAACTCGCCCAACATATTAATTGACCGGACCCGACGCTACCGCGTTTCGGTTCTGACTTCTTCTGCCGGGTGTGGTGTAACGCTAGCATCCGAGTCCTGGGAACTCGAGGTGACAGTTCAACTCTGTCTACCCGGACCAAAACGATAGTTGGCGGTAGGCAGGAGCAGCAGGCCGCCAACAAAGAGCTCCTGAAGCTCAACTGGATGGGCCCGACGCTTCGAACGTCGAGGTTGTGGGTTCGAATCCCACCGGGAGCTCCAAACAGTTTCAGATTTTAGATTGGCAAATGTCCGACGAACTTTAGTTTGTCGATCATCGAAAGAAAAGCCGCATTCTAAATCTCACACATCTCGAAGCAATTTGCTTTTCAACTTGGGACGTACGACAAACTAAAGTTCGTCGGACATTCGACAAATCTGAAATCTTAAATCTGAAATCGGCTGCGGGGATGATGTAGCTGGAAACATGCGAGTCTTCCAAACTCGCTTCGAGAGTTCGAATCTCTCTCTCCGCTCCACAATCTTTAAATCTGAAATCATCAATCTGAAATAACTTCGCGCGCGTCGCCAAGAGGCTAAAGGCGTTGGACTGCAAATCCATTAATCGTGAGTTCAAATCTCACCGCGCGCTCCAATGCTTATGTCCGATATGCGTCTGTCTTGTCGTGACGTCACCAACCTGAGCCCCGGAAAAACTTAGAGATCCGTGACAAGGCTAGTTCCATCTGAGCATCTCTCTACCACCCGCGACAAGACATACGCATATCGGACATTCAATCTTCAAGAGCGGTGATTCGCACCTTGCGAGTCTCCCGCCTCACCTCCGCTCTTGAACTCCTTTGGAGTGCGGCGACCTGGCGCCGCTTTCATATTCAACTCCGAACAAATCGCAACCGATAACAAAAGCGGCGCCAGGTCGCCGCACTCCAAAGAAAGGAGGTGCCGGGTGATGGCACTTAATGGACGAGTGTTACTCCTAAACCAAACCTACGAGCCGCTCGGCACCATCAGCGTTGCGCGTGCGGTGATCATGGTCTTCAAGAACAGCGTGTTTGTTGAGGAGCTTGATGGCGATCGCGTGCTGCGTTCTGCACGGGCTGAGTTTCCAGTTCCTTCAGTGATTCGACGTCGTGAGTACATCAACGTACGCAAGCGACGTGAGGCAGCCAGCGCGAAGCGCTTGCGAATTTACATGCGTGACAAATTCCGTTGCCAGTACTGCGGCGAGAAGAAGGCCGCGAATCAGCTAACGCTCGATCACATTCTTCCTCGCTCCCGTGGTGGCGATAACTCACCTGTGAACATCGTGACTGCTTGCGTGGCTTGCAATAACCGCAAGAGCAATCGCACACCGGATGAAGCTCGCATGCCACTGTTGACTTCACAGCGCGCCCTGCGGGTGAAGCTGGAGCAGGTCATGCTTTGTCACTATGCGGAGGACCGAGCCGAGTGGCGCAAGTACCTCTTCATGGACATGCACGACGATCGAGATGTACGTGAAAAGGTCGTACGTGAACAACGAAGATGATTGCCGATTTCCGATTGCCACTGCCGATTTCAAGATCTACGGAATCGACGAAGCAATCGGCAATTGGCAATCGGAAATCGGCAATATCTCGGGTCGGATAGCTGAGATGGATTAGCGCGGGCCTGAAAAGCCCGAAAGGTTGGTTCGATCCCAACTCCGACCAAAATCAGGGAGCAGGAGCAGGAGGCAGGAGCAGGCTTACGATTTATCTGCCACCTGCTCCTGCCGACCGCCACAATTTCTCAACCAAATAACAAAAAAAATTCCCGCCTGAGTAGCTCAACTGACGGAAGCGCTGGTCCTACAAACCAGAGGTTGAAGGTTTAAGTCCTTCCTCAGGCACCAGGATCAGGAGCAGGAGCAGTAGCAGGAAGCAGGTGTCTCGCGAGAGTTCATCGTGCCACCTGCCCCTGCTCTTGCCACCTGTCTTTCCGGGGCGTGACTCATCTCAGCAGAACGTCAGACTGTTTGAGTTGTGGAGTTCGAAGAGGCGCGCGGCTGCCTCACGCCCCGGCCAGAAAATGTCCGATATGCGTCTGTCTTGTCGTGACGCAACCAACCAGAACGATGATTGGATTTCATGCCTGTATCACTTGGAGGCTGAATCCAACGATCGTTCTAGTTGGTTGCGACACGACAAGCTGAAGCATATCGGACAATCGGACAACGCCCGCGTTCCCGGCATCGGTCTTCTAAACCGAACCTTAAAGAGTTGGGTGGAAAGGCACGGGGTTCGATTCCTCCGCGGGCGACCAGGAGCAAGGAGCAGGAGCCAGGAGCAGGAGCACGAAAGACAGTTGCACGTTACTAGAACCTGCTCCTGCTCCTGCCGACTGCTGCCTTTCTTCCACAGCGGAGTAGCTCAAGGTGGGCAGAGCGCTCGTCTCATAATCGAGAGGGTGCGGGTTCAACTCCCGCCTCCGCGACCAAATTCATTTCGGGGCTATGATCTAACGGGATGATGCCTGCCCCGCAAGCAGGACGTAGAGGTTCGATTCCTCTTAGCTCCACCACAAGCGGACACGGAGCCAGGCAGACATGGAGACGCGCGAGATGTCCGCGTCCCCTGTCTCGCCCTCTCTCCGCGTCTTCTTCATCCTGGGTCTCATCTTCCAGTTTTGGCGATGTAGCTCAATTGGTTCCCAGAGCGTCGGTCTTGTAAACCGGTCGATAAGGGTTCAACTCCCTTCATCGCCTCCAAAGAGGGACACGGAGACACGGAGACACGGAGACACGGAGACGCGGAGACGCGGAGACGCGGAGACGCGGGGACACGGAGACGCGGGGAAAGAGCCGGAGGAAGAAGCTCGCCTCGTCGTTCTTCCCTAAACCCCTAACCCCTTGCCCCTTCTCTTCCCATCCGTGTGCATCTGTGCCCCATCTGTGGCTAATT